>Ga0182024_10002064_pt1 | contig 50500 bp, 47 predicted proteins | sample P32metaG_FD_120480 | JGI IMG/M metagenome (GOLD analysis project Ga0182024, IMG submission 120480) | Permafrost microbial communities from Stordalen Mire, Sweden - P3-2 metaG (Illumina Assembly) | ecosystem: Environmental > Terrestrial > Soil > Wetlands > Permafrost | place: Sweden: Stordalen...
GATCTCGTTTCCGCTCACGATGTCACCAAGGCCGCAAAGGAACTTCTGCGTAAATTGGTGCCTGAGGAAGCGCAAGCTCGGTGCAAGCCAGAATTTTTCGTCGAGCGCGGCAATCCGGCCGACCGGATCCTCGAACTCGCCCATTTTCGGGAATCGGGCCTTATCGTCCTCGGCGTAAAGCTGCAAGAGGGCGTTCCCGGCGCAGCGACACATCTCCCGATTACCACAGCACACAAGATTGTTTCCCACGCCGAGTGCCCAGTGCTCACGGTACGTCGCTAGACGTTGATCGTTCGATCTCGCAACGTCGAGTCGTAAAATCGGAAGGTGAAATAGCGAATGATCTCCGAAGCCGATGTCCGCATCGCGTACTCCCAAGAGTGGGATCCCTGTCCCTCGCCAAAACTCTGGGAGTACTGAGCTTCACCCTTATGCATTGTGCTGTTGGTCAGTAAGTTCCTGGCCGTGCAAAATCACCCTGACGACAGCCGCGAACTGGAAGTATTGCTCGGAACCTACGGACCGGCAGCGAAAGCAAATCCTCAAGTTGCTATGCGGTAGGTCGGAAAGGGGCACGTATCCATCGCCGCTGACGTAGAATGTGCGGACATATACATCGATGGAAAATTCGTCGGTAACGCTCCTGCCACATTTACCTTGCCTTCCGGCACACACAAAATCGAGGTTAAAGATCAAAGTGGCGGAGTGTGGCAGAGAGACTTAGAGGTTCTTGAAGACAGTGATGTCAAACTCGCTGCAAAGCTCCTTAAGAAATGAAGTGAGCCAGGCGATCATTGTGCGCGCTCGAAAATCTCGATCCACAGTATGAGCGTGGTATCGTGCCTGTCCTCGTTAGCTAGATTCGGCCGTAGTTCTTTCTCATACCTCTCACGGAGGGTTTGGGAATTGAGTTTCTGTGTTTTGAAGATGTAGGCGGCATCGTCTCGATCTTTCGAGGTATTCCGCTCTAGCTTCGACAAGATGTAATCGTAAGGATCAGGCGCGTACAGACGCAAGTGCTTGAACATCCCCGGAAACATTTCCGTTAGCCTTTTGTCGTAATTTTCCGGCATGGTCATAATTGCGACACGATGCAGACAAACTTTATATTTCTTGGCGAGTGCGGAGCCTTCTCCGGCGACTTCAATTAGGTTGAAGTTCGATGGTACAGCCGCGTAGTAGTCGATATCACCCGTCGTACGGGGCAGGCCGTAGCAGTAGCAGATAACGAAGCCTCCGATGCAGTGCAAGTCCAACGGTTCGGTGAGCATGGAATCGATTTCTGACAGAAATTCTTTCCACGGTGATGGGAGCGGACCACCTGCGCTGGACTTGGAATCAGGCATATTGGAGATGCTCCGACCTCAAATCCGTCAGCAAATTCCAATGTACTGCTTCATCCGATCGGTTTTGAGCCAGCCACTGTCTCTCACCTTCGGTGTGCGGCGGCCGGTAAAAAGCATCTTCTTTAACCAGACGGCTTTCATCGAGCTTAGACCTGAGTTCACGAAGCGCCTGAACTCTGGCATTGTCGCGGCCAGGGACTCTTTCGACGACCTGAAGAGCTAGACTGACGACAAACCCCAAACGGTTTTGAAGGTTAAATTTCCTTGCGTGCTCGACTAGCCAATTTGATCTACCGTGACCGTATTGCATTGCAACCCAGGGAAGAGCTTCTGCGACCCGTCCTTCGAGTCTGTCCTGCCCTAGTGCCGTCAGAAGAACCTCGGCGGGATTCTTCTTCGGTATGTGGGTCCGCATATAAGCAAAACCCGGATACCCGAGTTTGGCCAACGACTCAGATAGGTGTTGGTTATCCGTGCGTGCTGGCACAAATGCTTCTGAGACTGGCAGCACTTCGGGAGAAAGACCGTAAAGCGTGGTGACCCGACGAGTAAGCCCAGGAGTGAGCCGTCTTTTTCCGTTTTCGAGCATGTTGACGTATGCCTGCGAAACGCCCAGAGACTCGGCGACTTGAGCCTGGACAAGACCCTTCTTTAAACGAGCAGCCTTCAATTCATGTGGTGTCATAGGTCTTTTTTATAACAAGTTTGTTATATTTTGTCAATAGCCAAGATCACGGTGCTGACCCGTCCGCCTCCCCTTTCCTCACCACTACCATCGGAAATTACTCACCACCGACAACGCCGACGCTATGCGAGCGGACTAGTTGGGCCTGCCTTGCAAGATGAGCTACTCGTTCTTCTTCGGTCGCGGCATTGCTCGCGTCCAGGAATGCCTGCAGGGGGGCCTTAACGTCGACCACGATGCGGCGACCTCCCGGGAGATTCACCATCATATCGGGGCGTAGACGGCCGCTTTCCCCTTCGAATGATTCTTGTTCATCGAAATCACAGTGTTGCGACATGCCGGCCAGTTCCGCTGCGCGCCGAAGCGTCATCTCACCCCGCCGGCCTCGAACATGGGGTGATCGCAGGGCGGAGACTAGGCTGCCTGTTTCTTTCTGCAGCTTGGCGTTGCCTCCGGCCAGAGCTCTAATTTGTTCTTCAAGGCTTGAATAGGCTCCCATCCGCGACGTTTCGACCTGCTGCAGCTGCACTTCATACCGCTCTAGCTAGAGCTTCCCTGAGAGGGACTACAACTCCCTCGATTGCCTTTTCTTGAGTGTTGAGTTCGCCTGTCGCGTGGGCCTGGATCGTTTCGAACGTACTTCTTGCCAAATCCAAGAAAGTTTTATTGTTTACGTTCAAGGCCTCAGCGGATAGAGCGCTAAACGTCTCGACCAATTGCGCTTTGGATTCACTCACTAGTTTCTTCTCCTCAAGATTGGCCTGGGCCTCCGTCAGACGGGTCTCTGCCTTGACCCGCAGCTCGCCCTCGAGCTTGATGCGGTCGTGCAAATCAGATTGGTTCTCCAATAACAGCCGGACTTGAGCTACCTCCGCTCCATTGGCCGCACCAGCAGCAGTTTCCGCGCGCAATTGTTCCTGTAGGGTTTGCTTTTCGGAGGCTAATGCAGCGATAGCTTTCTGCAACTCCCCTGACATCGCAGTTCGCTCGGCAATGGTGGCTTCGGCCGCCCGGATCTTTCCTTCTGCATCGATCTGAATAGATTCAAACCGCTTCCTCGACAGATTAAGCATCCACAGGCATCCGATTATCATGCCCACAACTGCTCCGGCACCGACCACCATCCATTGGTTCACAGGAATTCCTTTCCGTTACTTAATGGTAGAAGAGACTTCATTTGATTGACCGATCATCATCGCTCCGGCGAATGTCTTGTCCACTTGTGATCGGATTCTTTCGCTTCGCAGCTCAGCCACTCGCAGGTAGCGCAAAGTTGTCTCCAAGCTAGAGTGACTAAGGAAGGCCTGTAACGTCCGCGCGGATATCCCGGAATCGTGATGCCAGCTCGCAAACGTCCGTCGAAATTTATGGAGTGACCAGCGACCCGAGCTGCGGCGGTGTACCGCTTCCGTAAACCGTGCCTGGCGCTGCTGCTCAATTGCCCGGTCGTCCATGATTTCACAACGCGGAATAGACAGAGAAATTCCACAGCAAATTTGAGGATTGTGAACTGTGTTGGAGAAAATCTGAGTACTATAAACGTGAGGATAAAATATGAGTCCACGCCTCAAAAAAGGAACGCCATGTAGGTCGTCGGCAAAAAGAGCCGCCCATTGGCCAGTTAGCTCGACCACGAAGGTGTTCCATGCTGTTAAAGGCAAAGCAGCCTGTAGTTACGGTAGAACTTAACGAAAAAGCAAGCGGTTCCGTTCCCCCCATCTCGGGTCTGATGTCCGCCGTCCTCGGTAGCATCCTCAGCATCGCCGCATTCTCGGCGGTAAGCACGCAAGCCAAGTCCGATTTCCCTGCTATAACCGTCGAGTCTCTGGCCGCAATGTTTGTCGAACCCTGCCCTTCGTTTCACAATTTCGCTCCGGCACGAATTACCCTGTGGCACCGGACCAGCAACACAGTTTAGAGGTTTGCCGGTTCCAAAAATTTGATAGCATCAGCCCGCCGCCAGTTCCAGCGAGAAAGCGGGGAAAGTGCATGTCTCGCCGGAAAGGGCAAAACCCAAAGGTCCATGTTGGTAAACGGGCTGATGGGACGAAGTATTACGTCTTTCAATACTGGGCAGATGTTCCCGGCGTTGAGGAAAGAAAGCGACAAACAGAAGTTCTCGGACCAACAAGCGTGATGACTAAGAGCGAAGCCGAGCGGAAGAAACTGGAATTCATCTCGAAGTTAAATCTTAATTCGGGTGAGTACAGAATTCCCTCTTCAAAAACCTTCGCAGATGCCGTGGCTTATTATCGAACAAAGTACGCTCCCAGCTATCTTCGGGACTCGACGTTCTCGGTTGCGGACGGTCGCATCCGAAACCATCTCGAAGCGGAATGGGGCGGCGTGCCGATGGAGCACATCGACATCGACTCGGTAAATGAGTGGGCGGCGAAGAAGCGAAAGGCGCGTCTCTCGTGGACGACAATCAAGGACACTCTGCGCACGATGCAGGGGGTCTTGTCGGCGTTCTCGAAGGATAAGGAACCGCCGTTCTCTCTGAAGGCGTTGAAGATTCCCGAAACTGAGAAGTTGCAGATGCAGATTGACAGTCGAGACAAGGTCTCATTCTCTTGGGCCGAAGCCGAGAGAATCGCAAAGCAGGTCAGAAATATTGACACGCTAGGCGAGGCCAGACGAGACCAATACTCGACGTTGATACTTCTTGCAGCCGGGTCGGGCTTGCGTTCGGGAGAATTACTCGCACTCCGGGTCAAAGACCTTGACTTCGGTGCGAGCACGATTCGAGTGGATGAATCCTCAGACCAACGGAACGGCGGGAAGATTGGGCCGTGCAAGAACGTGACGGCCTATCGGACTGTTCATCTCGGCAACCTTGAGGCTAAGAAGGCCATGGTTAGCCTGAAGCGGTTTCTGGATACCTCTCCCGCTCTCGGCTTCGACGCTCTGGTGTTCCGCTCGAAGTGTGGCAAACCGCTCCTAGAAACCACCATACTCAACCAAGGGCTGTATTTGGCTCTTGAGGCTCTCGGTCTAAAGAAAGCAGGGCTGCACGCCTTCCGTAGAGGCTGCAACCGCCGTTGGGAGTTGGCCGGGATTGTACCTGCGGTCATTCGCCAGCAGATGGGTCACAGCGGTGCTGCGATGACGAGACTCTATTCAGGTGAAATTCCAATAGAACAAGTCCAAGCTGCGTTTTCCCCGAAGAATCCGAGAAATCTGATTCAATTGGAAAATATGGAAAACGGGGCGGCGGCGTAACTGCTTGCAAAGAATGGAGCGGCCTATCGGAATCGAACCGACACCTGAACCTTGGCAAGGTTCCGTACTACCACTATACTAAGGCCGCTCAAGGACTGCTCTCTATATAACATGGCAAGCTAAGCGCGACAAGTGCTCTCGCCGGTGGCGCTTCCATAGCACGTCAATTTCAAGAAAAATTGCGACGACTAAGAAACCTGGGTGATGCGCGCGGACTTTACAACCGGGGAACGCTTCTGGCGGTCGGCGAAGCGCGCGGCTTTTTCCTTGTCGGTGTATACACGGCCGAATTTTTCGCCGTCAGCATAAGAGACGGTGACCAGCCAGTGATGATGCTTGCGGCGGCGGTCCTTATTGAAGGCGGCGTTGTCTGTTTTTGCGGAGTTTTTAGGGGTGCCTTTTGTCACGGTGCTTTCCTGTTCTAGGTGGCAGTGATGCGAACTATCGCAAACTAAAGGAGCGTGCGCAAGTGCCGCGTGAGGTAGTAACCCGATTTTTATCAAAATGCACAAATCCTAATCCAGCAAATTACGTTATTGAATCGTAATTGGGTGGGTGTGATGCTTTGAAAGACAATCACAGTGCCGGCCAACTTTCGCGAGCGTCTAACTTTACCTCTGCCCCGGACATCGAATAACAAGAAGCGATTCGGGACCTGGACCTTGGTACAGCTAAAGGTCAATGGTTAAAAGAATGTTAAAAGTTGTGAACCTTGAAACATTCCAGGAGTTTTTACGTCTTACTAGGTGAGCAGCACGGTAAGCTGAAATAGTGGATAAGAACATGATCTCAACAACAAAACGAGCCCCGTTAGTACAAGACCTGCGGAATCATTCCGCGGAGCAAGTAAGCGAACTGCGTCTATTGCTGGAGCATGGCGCTCCGACCAAGGCCGATCCGCGGCGCCCGGGCTTTTTTGAACTGCAAGGGCTGCAAAATGTGTTTTACGTTTTCAAATACCCCACCGGTGCAAAGGTGCTTTTGCTCGGGGTATGGGAACGCGACCCCGTCGCGGAAATGGTGGATTCCAGCTGCTGCTGTTCCGCGTAAGAGTTTCCTGAAACTATGTCAGAGCCGCTTGCTGTTCGCGGCTCTTTTTCATTTTTTGGCGTCCAGCTTCAAAGACGCAGAATTAATACAATATCGCAAGCCGGTCGGAGTTGGGCCATCATCGAACACGTGCCCGAGATGGGCTTCGCATTTGCTGCACTTTACTTCGGTGCGAGCCATGCCATGGCTGCGGTCTGTTTCGGTTTCCACTGCTTGTTTATCGGCCGGAGAGTAAAAGCTAGGCCAACCCGAGCCGGAGTGAAACTTGGTCTCGGATGTGAATAATGGCTGGCCGCAACAAACACACTTGTACGTGCCGGGATCCTCATTGTCGGCGTACTCGCCGGTAAACGGTGGTTCGGTGCCCTTCTGGCGAGTTACGTAAAATTGGTTCTGGGTGAGCTGTTTCTTCCAGTCCTTTTCGTCTTTGCGAATTTTTTCTTCCATGGAAATCTCCTGACGTGGTTAGCGGTGGTTATTTGATTCCTGTGGTGAGGTTAATGTTTCATCCTTTATATAAGGTTATATAAGGCGTATGAGCGCTAGATGAATGGCCAATAATGGCTGCGCGGGCGCTGAAACTATACGTTGACAGGCCGCACGGGATTCCTTATCGTTGATTTTCTTACATGAATATGACGCTCACTTCTCAGACGCATCGGCACCATCATCATCACGGCCTAACGCCGCGGCTGCTGGGGTGCGCATAGCAATTCGCTAAACAAAGCACTCATCGGCCCGCTGGCGCAGAAAAGCCCAGCGGGTTTTTTGTTTTCAGGAACAGTTTTGGAAAGGCGGGACGGTGAAAATTGCATTTGAAAAGTACAACGGGCTGGTGCCGGCGATTATTCAGGACCATGCCAGTGGTGAGGTGCTGATGCTCGGCTTCATGAATCAAGAGGCCCTCGCTGAGACGCAACGGACGCAGCAGGCGGTTTTCTACAGCCGTTCCCGCAAAAGGCTGTGGAGAAAAGGCGAATCCAGCGGACACGTGCTGAAAGTGGTGGAATTGCGGGTGGATTGCGACTCAGACACGCTGCTGCTTCGTGTACAAGCCATAGGTCCGGGGGCATGCCATGAAGGATATCGAAGTTGTTTTTTTCGCAGACTGGAAAATGATGGGACGGCGACGGTGACGGAAGATCGCGCGTTTGACCCCTTGAAAATCTATGGCGCGAGTGGCCAGTCATGAATCAGCTAAAGCTTGGAATTCCGAAAGGAAGCCTGCAAGACGCGACCATCGATTTGTTTGCGCGGGCGGGTTGGAGAATTTCGGTGAGCGCGAGAAGTTATGCGCCGTCCATCGACGATCCGGAAATTGAATGCCTGATGGTTCGCGCGCAAGAGATGGCGCGTTATGTGGAAACCGGAGCACTGGATGCGGGAATCACTGGGCACGATTGGGTTGTGGAGACAGAAGCCAACGTCGATGAGATGGCGGAGTTGGTGTACGCGAAGCAGCGGCTGGCACGGGTGCGGTGGGTGCTGGCGGTGCCGGAGGATTCAGGGATCAGGCAGCCGTCAGATTTGTCAGGCAAGATCATTGCCACCGAAGTCGTGAAGACCACGGAAAAATATCTGGCCCGTCATGGCGTGAAGGCGCGCGTGGAATTTTCGTGGGGAGCGACGGAAGTAAAAGTGCCGCGACTGGCCGATGCCATCGTGGAGGTTACGGAAACGGGGGCGTCGTTACGAGCCAATCGTTTGAGAATCGTGGACACCGTGCTGGAATCGGCGACTGTTTTTATTATGAATCGCGAAGCGGCGGCGACTTCGTGGAAACGCGAAAAAGCGGAAAACCTGATTCTTATGCTGCAAGGAGCGATCGACGCCACCAACAAAGTGGGGTTGATGCTCAATGTGCGGCGGGAACATCTGGAAGCGGTGCTTGCAGTGCTGCCGGCGCTAAAGAACCCGACGATTTCGACGTTGAGCGATCCGGAGTGGGTGGCGGTCAATACCATTATTGAAGAGGCGGTGGTGCGACAGATTTTGCCAAAGCTTAAGGCTGCCAAAGCTCAAGGGATCGTCGAGTATCCCTTGAATAAGATCGTGCTTTGATGAGAATAGTCAAACTTACAAAAAATGTAGAACGGATGTTGTTGCGTGGGCGGCGCGAGCGTGATGAAAAAGCGCACCGCGTCGCTGCGCGGATTATTGCTGATGTGCGGAAGCGCGGGGATGTGGCGATTGGTGAATGGACTAAGCGATTTGACGGAGTGGACTTGCGCGCGGGGATGTGGATTTCGTCTGGTGAGATCGAAAAAGCGGCCAAGGAAATCGCCAAGGAGACGCAACTGGCGATGGAACATGCGGCTCGGAACATTCGTGCGGTGGCCGAGCGGCAATTACCACGGGGATGGACGCTTGAAGTGGAACCGGGCGTAGAAATCAGCCAGGTTGTTTGGCCGATCGAAGCGGTAGGTTGTTACGTGCCGGGCGGGCGCTTCTCGCTGCTGTCAACGTTGTTTATGACGGTGGTTCCGGCTCTGGTGGCCGGGGTGAAGCGCATTGTCGTGGTTTCTCCAAAACCAAACGCTGAGTTGTTGGCCGCTGCGGCGATGCTAGGTATTACACGCATCGCGCGGATTGGCGGTGCGCAGGCGATTGCCGCACTCGCTTACGGGACCAGGAGCATTGCGGCGGTGGATAAAATCTTCGGGCCGGGTAATCGCTTCGTCACTGCGGCGAAGCAATTGGTGAGCGGCGATTGCGCGACCGACCTTCCGGCGGGACCCACAGAGGCGATTGTGCTGGCAGACGATGGCGATCCGGCGTGGATGGCGGCCGATTTGTTGGCTCAAGCGGAGCATGCTCCTGACGCTGGAAGTTTTTTGGTTACTACGTCTCGTAAATTTGCGGTTCGAACTCAAGTTGAGATTCGGAAGCAATTGCGCGCGCTGCCGAAAACAAATCCTGCGCAAGAGTCTTCGGTACGGAGCGGCGCGATTTTGTTGGCGGCTTCATTGGAGCGGGCTTGTGAATTTGTAAACCGGTTTGCGCCGGAACACTTGAGCTTGCCGCAGGACGGCGATGACTTGCTAAGGAAAATTCAGGGCGCGGGAACGGTTTTTCTTGGTCCGTGGAGCGCGCAGCCGTTCGGCGATTATGCCAGCGGAAGCAATCACGTTTTGCCTACGGCGGGATGGGCGCGGGCACGCGGCGGCCTCAGCACCGCGGACTTCGTGAAATGCATCAGCGTGCAACACATCAGCGAAACGGGGTTTGCGCGGCTGGCGCAGGACGTGCAAATTCTGGCGCGGGCTGAAGGATTACTGGCGCACGCAAATGCTATCGAGGTGCGCCGATGAAAGCGCGGCTGCCGGTGCGCAAAGCTATCCTGCAGCGCAAGACGTATGAGGCACCCGCAGAAGGCCGACTGAATAAAATGAGGCTGGACTTCAACGAGAACACTTCCGGGTGCGGGCCTGCAGTGCTGCGGGCGCTCAGAAAACTTACACCGCAACAACTGGCTATGTATCCGGAATATGCCAAGCCTGCGGGACGAATCGCTGCTTACTTCGGAATTTCAGAGCAGGAACTGTTGCTGACCAACGGCGGAGACGACGCGTTACGCGTTTTTTTTGATGCGTTTGTTGACCCCAGCAGTCACATTTTGATTTGTGAGCCGACTTTTCCGATGTATCGATACTACGCGGAGATTGCCGGGGCTCGGGTTGAAACTCTGCGCTACGGGAGCGAAATGGAGTTTCCACTCGATGATTTTATTTCTGCGTTGCAAAAGAAACCGGCAGTCGTTTTTATTGCTAACCCGAATAATCCGACGGGGACGCTTTTGACGCTCGCGGCTATCAGAAAAATTGTACTGACTGCGGCCAACACGGTGGTTGTCATTGATGAAGCGTATGCGGAGTTTTCCGGGGTGTCGGTGCTTCCGTGGATTCGCAAATATCCGAATTTATTTGTCACGCGTACCTTTTCGAAGGCCGCGGGGCTGGCCGGGCTGAGATTGGGCGCTGCAATGGCTTGTCGCGAATCGATTGCGCTGCTTCGCCGGGCGATGCCGCCATTTCCGGTGAACATTGCGGCATTGGTGGCGGCGGAAGCGGCGCTGCAGGAGCGCAGCTCGATACGAAATTATGTGAAACAGACGCGCGAAATTCGCGAGTGGTTTGCTGGGGAATTGGCGCGGCTAGGGGTCAGGACTTTTCCGAGCGCGGGAAACTTTCTGCTGGCTGATTTTGGATCTGGAGGGCCGGCACTATTTAAGAAACTGGCCATTCAGGGAATTCTGGTGCGCGACCGGTCGAAGGATATTGGGGCGGGATTTGTGCGCATCAGCATTGGCACACGATCGGAAATGGAGCGGCTCGTCAAAATGCTTCAAAAAGAAATGCTTTTAGCAACTCGACGAGGGAGAAATTAGCGATGCCTCGCACAGCTACTATTCATCGCAAGACCAAAGAAACTGAGGTCCGATTGAAGTTGAATTTGGATGGTCGCGGTAAAGCGCGGATTTCGACGGGTATTCGTTTTTTTGATCACATGTTGGAGCTTGTCACGCGGCATGGAGGATTTGACTTACAGCTCACGGCTAAAGGTGATCTAGACGTCGATCAACATCACACGGTCGAAGATGTGGGAATCGCTCTCGGCGAAGCGGTGCAGAAAGCACTGGGAAATAAACGCGGAATTCTTCGCGCGGGTTACTTTGTGATGCCGATGGATGAATCGCTGGCGGTGGCAGCGATCGATCTTAGCGGCCGGCCGTATTGTGTGGTGGACATGAAGATTAAAGTTTCGCGGGTGGGCGATCTGCAAGCTGAATTGATTGAAGATTTTTTCCAGGGATTCGCGCAGGCGGCGCGCGCGAATGTGCACTTGCGGGCGCTGTATGGACGCTCTTCGCATCACCAGGTGGAAGCGGTATTTAAGGGTTTCGCGCGGGCTTTGCGGTTTGCCATAGCGCGGGACAAGCGGCTGCGCGGCGTGCTGCCCAGCACTAAAGGTCTGTTATGAAGATTTCTCTGCTCGATTATGGTGCGGGGAATCTTCCTTCGGTGGAGCGCGCGTTGCAGCGGCTCGGCGCTAAAACTGAAAGAATCTCGACGGCGGACGGGGTGGCAAAAGCTTCCGCGCTGATACTCCCAGGCGTGGGCCACTATGGCGCGTTAATACGCGCGCTGGACCGGGATGGGCTGCGCGAATCACTTATTGCCGCGATCAAGCGCGATGTGCCGTTCCTGGGAATTTGTTTAGGTTTGCAGGCGCTGTTTCAGAACAGCGAGGAAGCGCCTGACTTGCGGGGATTGCGCATTCTGCCGGGATCTGTGCGGGTTCTGAGTGGCGCGGTGAAGTTGCCGCATATGGGTTGGGACCAGGTGCAGAGCAAAGCTGGGTCGCGGTTGCTGGAAGGAATTGATTGCGGGGCTTATTTTTATTTTGCGCACTCTTACGCCGTGCCGTATGAGAGTGAGGATTCAGCGCAGGAAACTCAAGCGACTTGTTCGTATGGCGGAGAATTCGTCGCGGTGGCGGAAAAAGGAAGCATCTTCGCGGTGCAATTTCACCCGGAAAAGAGTGGAGCGGCCGGACAGCGAGTACTTGAAAATTTTTTGCGGATCGCCGCATGAGTCTGGCGCACCGGATCATTCCTTGTCTGGATACCGACGGGCAACGCGTGGTTAAGGGCGTGAATTTTGTGGCGTTACGGGATGCGGGTGATCCGGTGGCGCTGGCGCGACGTTACAACGCGGAGGGCGCGGACGAGTTAGTTGTACTGGATATAGCCGCATCGCGGGACCGACGGCCGACGTTTCTTGAAACGATTCGAAAGGTTGCAGCGGAGTTGGCGATCCCGCTGACGGCGGGTGGCGGCATTCGGACGCTGGACGATGCGCGCGCGGTGGTTCGCGCTGGAGCGGACAAAGTTACGGTGAACACTGCCGCGGTTTTGCGGCCTGAATTGATTTCAGAATTGTCGGACGAATTTGGTTCGCAAGCGGTGGTTTTGGCGATCGATGCGAAGCGGGATGGTGATTGCTGGCGTGTGACGACGACAGGCGGGCGGGTTTCTACTGAGTTGGATGCCATTTCCTGGGCGGCGAAAGGGGCGGAGCTTGGGGCGGGGGAAATTCTGCTGACGTCTGTAGACCGCGACGGAACACAAAGTGGTTTCGATGTGGCGCTTACTGCAGCAATTTCGAAAAAGGTTATGGTGCCGGTAATTGCTTCGGGCGGGGCCAGGTGGCCACAACATTTTGCGGAGATTTTCGGCGAGGGGGCGGCAGATGCTGCGTTGGCGGCGTCGATTTTTCATGATGGGATTCAAAGCATTCGCACGCTCAAGGAGTTTTTAGCGAGCCAGAAAATTCAGGTTCGGCTACCGTGTTGATACCCTGCATCGATTTACAAAATGGAATGGCGGTGCAGTTGGTGCATGGACAGAAACGCGAACTGGCGATAAGTGACGTGCCTGGGGTGCTAGAGAAATTTAAAAACTACGAGTGGCTGCACATCATAGATCTGGACGCGGCGATGAGAAAAACTTCCAATGCAAGACTGGCTCGGAAATTATGCTTTACCGCTCGGTCTTCTTACGGAATGAAAGTTCGAGTCGGTGGAGGAATTCGAACGGTGGCGCGGGCGGTGAAGATCGTTGGATGGAAGCCTGAGCAAATCATCATCGGCAGCGCGGTGTTTCGGGATGGCAAATTGAACCTAGCGTTTCTCAAGCGATTGGTAAAGCAGGTTGAGCCGGCCCGGATCGTGATTGCGCTGGATACTGCTAAGGGTCACATCACGACTCAGGGTTGGCGGCGCACGGTAAAGCTTCGCGCGGAAGATGTTGTGGCTCAGCTTCAACCTTACTGTGCAGCGTTTCTTTGTACAGATGTGGATCGGGAAGGCACGATGAGAGGAGCCAATTTGAAATGGTTTCGCAGCCTGCGAAACGCGACCGACCATCCGGTGATTGCTGCGGGTGGAATTAAAACCAGGCGCGAAGTGTCGGCACTAGAAAAAATGGGTATGGATGCGGCGGTGGGAATGGCGATGTACAAAAATATATTGCGCTAAAAAGAGCGCGTTTTGTCCAGTCTATCTAGCGGAGTTTTTCGTTCGAGATTGTAATTCTCGCCGAGTTCGGATCAAAGACTAGCGCATATAGGCGTCGGTAATGTACTGCTGGACCATGCGCTGGGTATTGAAGAAAGATCCGTTAATCGCAATGGCGTGTTGCATGACGCTGAGATAGCGGTAGCGTTCGTTATAAAACATTGGAATGATGATGCTGTCCAACTTTGAGTAAAGCGATTCCGCATCGGCCCGGTTATCGGTGACCAAATCGAGCGTGGCATGGCGCACTTCCCCGATGGACCAACCGGTGACGCCTTCGATGTGGCCTTCCGACCACCAGCCATCCAGGATGCTGAGACTGGGCACGCCATTTAAGGCGGCCTTCATGCCACTGGTTCCGGAAGCTTCCAGAGGAAATTGTGGAGTGTTGAGCCACAGATCCACACCAGCGGTTATTTTGCCACCCAAATCCATGTTGTAGTCGTCGAGGAAGACGACCGGCACCGCTTTGCGCAGAGCTTTCTTGGCCTGGAAAATATGCTTGATGATGGCTTTTCCACCGGCGTCGTGGGGATGGGCTTTGCCTGCATACACAATTTGAAACGGTCCGGAATTTTTAGCGATCTGGCGGAGGCGATCCAAGTCGGCGAGAATCAGATCGGCGCGCTTGTAGCCGGTGGCGCGACGGGCAAAACCGATGGTGAATTTTCCGGGGTCAAATTTGATGCCGGTTTTCTGTCGCACAACTTCCAGTAGCTCGTGCTTAGCGATCAGATGGGCGGTCCAGACTTCTTCGGGAGGAAGGCCCAGCGCGCCGCGCAGACTGTAGTTGTCTTCCCGCCACGTGGGAATGTAGCGATCGAAAATTTCGCGGAAGGACGGCGAGGTCCAAGTGCCGGCGTGAACGCCATTGGTAATTGCTTCGATGGGCACGCCGGGAAACATCTGGCGCGAAGTTTCACCGTGTTGCTTGGCAACGCCGTTAACATATTTGCTGAGGCTCAGCGCAAGATACGTCATGTTCAGCGAGGCCCCTGCGCGCGCGGCTTGCTGCAAATCTGGAAAAGCTTGCTCTGCCTGAAGCACACGCTTCACGAGGTCTGCCGCAGAAGCGTCTTTCAAATCAAAAAGTTTAGTTTGGCTAGGAAATGCGCGAGTGAGGTACTCCATCGGAAAGCGATCGTGACCGGCGGGAACAGGCGTGTGCGTGGTGAAAACACATTTGCAGCGAACTTTTTCAATGTCCTCGGCCTTAATGGTGGTGCGTCCTGCTTTGGCGGCTTCGGCTTCGAGAAGTTCCAGGGAGAGCAGCGCAGCGTGGCCTTCGTTCATGTGATAACGAGTGAGGCCGTTGTGCCCCAAGGCTCGAAGCATGCGAACGCCACCAATGCCGAGAATGACTTCCTGACAAAGGCGGTAATAAGGATCGCCGCCGTATAGACTTCCGGTGAGGGCGCGGTCTGTGGGCGCGTTGGAAGGTAAATCGGCATCCAGAAAATAAATCGGAACTTCATATCCGCGCACGCCGATGGCTGAGTAGCGCCAGCAGCGAAGTTCCACGCGGCGGTCCTCGAGAGGGATGGTTACGCGGGGAGCTTCTTCTTTGAGAAAGTCTTCCACGCGCCATTCGACGGGTTCTTCCGTTTGGGTGCCGTCCTCAGCGAGGTGCTGAGAAAAATATCCTTTGCGATAGAGTAGCGAAACCGCGACCATCGGCAAACGAAGATCAGCAGCGGCGCGAATAGTGTCGCCTGCAAGCACACCGAGCCCGCCGCTGTAGGTCGGCATGGAATTTTCAAGCGCAATCTCCATGGAGAAATACGCAACCAATCGATCTTTAATGCACTCCATTCGATTCCCTCTTCCGCACTGGAAGATTAACGATTATTTATTTAGAAAAGCCTGCCTTGTCGGGCTACTCATTGTCGGGGAATCCGTGCGAGCAGGCAAGCGTTTGCCCGTTAAATCTATGTGCGTGTTGCGTGGAAACAATGTGCCGGGTTAAGCGATTCTAATTAACTCGATGAGTTCGCCAGTGCCTCCGTTTCTTGTGCGGTGTAGCCAAGACCATGAAGGATCTGGCTGGTGTGTTCGCCCAAGAAAGGCGGAGCGAGCCGGTAAGTCACAGGAGTATCCGATAAACGCATCGGATTTGCGATGGTCTTAACGATTCCCAGCATCGGGTGTTCCAGTTGTACGACGAGGCCGCGTGCTTTGGCTTGGATATCGTTGAGAGCTTCCGAGATACCGTTGATTTTTGCCGCGGGAATGCTGGCGCGCGCGAAACGGTCGAGCCATTGGGCGGCCGTTTTTTGGTTGAGTGCTTTTTGCAGAATGGGAATCAGCTCTGACCTATTTTTGATGCGCTGAGCGTTATTTATGAATCTGGGGTCGGTTCGCAGATCGGTTGCAGTATCGATGATTCCAGTGAATTTTTGCCACAGAGCGTCAGTGCCAACTCCGATGACGAAATAAACGCCGTCGCTGCCGCTGAACATTTCGTACGGGACGATGTTGGGATGCGCATTTCCCCAGCGGCGAGGCGCAACGCCCGCGTTTAAGAAACTGCTGCCGGCATTGGCCAGCCAAGTCAGTTGCGAATCGAAAAGGGCCATATCCAGGAACTGGCCTTGCCCGGTTTTCTCGCGGGCAAAAAGCGCAGCAAGAATTCCCATGGCGGCATAGATGCCGCAGGTCATATCCGCAATGGCGATCGGGAAGCGCATGGGCCCGGAATTTTCCTCGCCGGTGAAACTCATGAGTCCGGCTTCAGCCTGAGCGAGGATGTCATATCCCGGTGAGCCGGCTTTGGGACCGGAAAAACCGTAGCCGCTGATGCTGCAGTAAATCAGTTTCGGATGATTCTCGCGCAGAGTTGGGGCATCGAGCTTTCGCTTTCGCAGTGAGTCCAAAGAGGGTTGATTGGTGATGAAAATATCTGCCGTCGCAATTAATTTGTGGAGCGCTTCGAGGCCGGCGGGTTGATTGTAGTCAAGAGCGATGGAACGCTTGTTGCGGTTGGTGGACAAAAAATAAGCCGAGACTTCGCCGACAAATGGCGGGCCCCATCCACGAGCCTGATCGCCAGTTCCGGGACGCTCCACTTTGATTACGTCAGCTCCCAGATCGCCCAAGAGCATTGCGCAGTAAGGGCCGGCGAGGGCCTCGGTCATTTCTACAACGCGAATACCATCGAGAACACTCTTCACGACGGGAATTATAGCTGAGTGGGTTTTCGATAGGTTGAGCTCATCGGGAAGATTGTTGAGGAACTGTTTTCAGCCTGGTACATAAGGACAGTATAACGGTCGCGTGAAGGCGCTTCGCACCGGATCTCGGCGAGTTTTAGTGTCGGAATAGGATAGAAATTCTTTCGGGGAAAACTTTCGACGCCGGGACTTGTGAAAACACTACTTTCGTCTTGACCTTGTACGTATCCGAACGTTAGCCTTATGCACAATTCGTTCAGAAGGGGCTGGTTCTGCGGCAAAAAAGAAGTGGGATTCCTTCACGCGGTGCCCTCTCACGCGCCAATAGCGTTGTTGCTGTGTCACTCAAACCGAGTTCCGTTTCAGGAATTTCTGTTCGAGTCGCTTCGGGAGCGACTGCGCGTTTCGCATTTGTCACTGTGATTATTTTCGCTTGCGCGGTATTTAGCGCTTCTTGTCAGGCATCTGTGCGCAAAATTATTTTTGATACCGACCCTGGAACCGACGACGCCATGGCGCTGATGCTGGCGCTGAATTCGCCGGAGCTGGATGTTCGCGCGATTACCGTTGTGCCGGGGAATGTTACCGCCGAGCAGGGACTGGAGAACGCGCTGCGGATGGTTTCACTGGCTAATCGTTGCGATATCCCGGTTGCGGGAGGCGCGCGGCATCCGCTGTTTCAGAAATTAATTACCGCGGAATTCTGGCATGGGAAAAATGGATTGGCGAATATCGAATTGCCACGCAGCAAATGCACCGCGGACCCGCGTTACGGTCCTGACCTGATCATAGAATTAATTCATGCGTCGCCGCATGAGATCACGCTGGTGCCGGTAGGACCGCTGACGAATATAGCGCTAGCGGTGGAAAAAGATCCCTCGATTGTTCCGCTTATTAAGGAAGTGATCCTGATGGGCGGATCGATCAAAGGGGGAAATGTAAACGCGGCTGCAGAAGCGAACATCTACAACGACCCGGAGGCGGCACAAATTGTTTTTCAGGCGGGCTGGCCGTTGACCATGGTGGGTCTGGATGTGGGCGACAAAACTTTGTTGGGCCATAAACAATTGGATCAGTTAGCCAGCACGCACGGTCCGGTCAACGATTTTATCTATGGAGTGGCAAAGTTTCTGGTGGCGCTTTCTGAAAAGTTCGGCGATAGCGGCACGCCGATGTACGATCCGCTGGCGGTTGGTGTGGCGATTGACTCGACGCTAGTCACGGCGCCCGCGATGCATGTCGACGTGGAGACGCGGGGTGAATTCACGCGAGGAGAAACGGTTGCTAACCGCCGCAATGAAGTTGAGCGAAACGTTTTACGTGGCGACCGGTACATCATCGAAGGGGTCGATAGAGTCGAGCCCAACGCTAAGGTCTGCGTCGAAGTGCAGGCGGACCGTTTTCTGCAACTTTTTGTTTCGCGAATACAGGGGAAGTAATGCGCTCGGCGGCGACATGCTGCACGGCGGCGGCAGATCAGTGGTCTTGCAATTGCGCGCGGAAGTACCGTTCTAAATGAAATCAGCAATAAGGGGACGGCGGCGCTTCCTTACAGGTTTGGTAGGATCGCTGGCGGTTTTACCATTAGGCCGCGTCTTGGCCTGGTCCTCGATGAAACATTCAACTACTCTCGCGAAGGAAAATCCTGTGCGTTGGCCCACTTTGAGCGGTAGCCCGGTTCTGGATAGTTTAAAGCCGGTGATTGAAAATTCTTGCGAGGTACACACCAATATAAAGAAGATTGTAGAGGTCGCCGGCTGGATGGGGTACGAAGAATTGCCCCTTCCGGAGTTCACGCTTCCCTTTGGTGTGGGCGCTGGAGACGCCAATGAGGCGATCGATTTTATCTTGGTGGCGGATTCCATCGATACGGCATTCACCGATTTTTCCACGCATGAAAAATTTCAGGTGGATTTTGCGGGGCAGCATTGGTCGGATTCGGACGCCGAGTTCGCTTGCCTGAAACGGGCGCTGGACGCTGGAAAGCCGATCCTCAACGGCAAATACCTGGCTAAGATTTCTCGCGCTGACCTTGATGACATTTTCGCCGGCAACATAAAGATGCCCATGCTGGATGAGAAACTGGCGGTGCTGCATCAAGTCGGCGCGGTGTTGGCGGAAAAATACGACGGGCGCTTTCACAACTTTGTGAGGGCGTGCGCGCCGCGATTGTATGACGGTGGAAACGGGCTGATCGAAAGAATGGTAAAGGAGTTCCCGCGCTTTAATGACGTGAGCGAATTTGAGGGCCACGAAATAAAATTCTACAAATTGGCGCAGCTGGGCGTTTGGATGTTGTATTCGACGCTGCACAAGACGGGGAAATTCCGGCTGGATGATCCGGAAAAAATGACGGCGTTCGCGGATTACATTGTTCCGGTAGGGCTACGTTTGCTGGGTGTGACGTCGTACTCGCCGGAATTGGAAAATGCGATTAATACGCATCAACTGATACCTCGGGATTCGCGGCGTGAGATTGAAATTCGCGCGCACTGTCTGTACGCTACGGCTTTACTTGCGGAAGAGGTCAACAAGCTTCGTGGGCCTAAGGAGCAGGTGATCATTCCACAAATAGATGCGCGGCTTTGGACCAACTACCACACCACTTCATGGCCTCACCATTTGACGCAGACGATCATGTATTAAAGTGCTGCTGACACAACTGAAGTTCATCGGAGGGAAATATTTTCATGAGTCACATGAAAGGGTTCGTACGTTTCGGCGTGCTCGTGCTGCTGGTATTCAGTCTTCAATTCCCTTCTCATGCTCAGGTAAAACGCAAAGTCATCATCGATCAAGACTGCGCCGGGCCAGGAGGCACGGATTTGCAGGCCATTCTGGCGCTGGTGAATTCTCCGGAGACGGAGGTGCTGGGAATAACGGTGCTTACTGGAGATGCGTGGCGCGATGAGGAAGTGCAGCACACGTTGCGGCTGCTGGAAATAATCGGACGCACGGATATACCGGTGGTGCCTGGGGCGATTTTCCCGCTGGTGAACAGCAAAGAGTACATCGCCAAGTGGGAAAAACTTTATGGCAAGGTGCTGTACCAGGGCGCATGGAATTATGCGAAACGCAATCCGGTGCATGGCCCTTACGAGATTCCGCCCCTGCCGGAGGGCGCGCCGACGACAAAACCTGCGAGCGAAGATGCGGCGCATTTCATGGTGCGCCTGGTGAATAAATATCCGCACGAAGTCACCATTTACGCGGCGGGACCAATGACGGACCTGGCGCTGGCAATTGCGCTGGATGCGCATTTCGCGGAGCTGACGAAAGAATTGATCGTGATGGGCGGCAGTATTAACCCGCGGACAGATGATCCGGAGTTCACCCTGACCCCACGGCGGGAATTTAATTTCTGGATGGATCCAGAGGCGTCGCAAGCGGTGCTTCATGCACATTGGCCGCGCGTCGTTCTGACTACCGTGAATATTTCCGTTCAAACACAGATGGAAAAGAACTTAATTGCCGAGGTGGCAAAGAGCCAGACGCCTGGAGCGCAATATGTAGTTAAGTATGCGGAAGCGAATTACCTATGGGATGAGTTAGCCGCGGTAGCGTGGCTGGATCCAAGCTTCATCACGAAGTGGCAAAAACTTTATATCGATGTCGACATCAGTCACGGAGCGTCTTATGGGGATACGTTGGCCTGGGCGCCTGGGCAACAACCGGGTATGGGGGAGCAGTTGGTGGAAGTGCAACAAGAGTTGGATAAAGAAAAATTTTACAAAGAGTACGTAGAGCTTTTGTCTCGCCCAACACCAAAGGCTGCGGTGAGCGCCCCGAAATAATCTCGCTGCAGGTGTGCGGTTCACGTTTACCGACGGGGTGATAAAAATCTACGCTTCCGGCGCCTTTTGTTCCGCGGCTTGTGCTATCGTTCCGGCGTTTGCGACGCATTTGATTTTTCAGCAGGAGAAATATGGCAGAACCGACGAAAGTTGTTGGAATAGGAAGTTGCGGAGTCGACTATTTTGCGATTGTGCCGCGGCTGCTTGGCCCGGAAGAAAAAATCAACGCGGATCGCCTGGAGATTCATGCCGGTGGAGTAACCGGAAACAATCTCACGCAGGTTGGGCGCCTGGGGATTTCGGCGGGCTGGCTCGGACTGATTGGGGATGATGATAGCGGACGGCTGATTATCAAAGCGTTTGAGGATGATGGACTCGATCTTTCCGGAATTGAAATTATCAAAGGCGAACAGTCCACGTTCGTGTGGATTCCGGTGGATTCCCAGGGCGAGCGCTGCATTTATATGTTTCCGAACATCAATGGCAAGCTTTCCGCGGAACAAGTGCGCAAGCTATTTTCTTCGCATATCAGGCAGGCCCGGCATTTTCATACGGAAGCCTCGCAATTGCCTTTGCCGCCCGTAAAAGAAGGTATGCAGATTGCGCGTGACGCGGGTGTGCGGGTGATTTTCGATCTGGATGTAGCGCCAAGTTATTTCGCACAAGCGAAACTCGGCAGCGAGGACGAACTGATTGAGGCGTTGCGCCTGGTCGATGTGCTGAAACCGTGTAAAGCGGCCGCGCGAGAGATTACCGGGGAAACGGATTACGAGAGAATGGCGACGAAGCTTTTGAGACTCGGTCCCAAAATTGTGGCATTGACGATGGGAGCGGATGGCTGCTTAATCGCGGCCGGAAATGAGATGGTTCATATTCCGCCATTCCAGGTGGCAGTCGTCGACTCCACTGGGGCCGGCGATGCATTCATGGGCGGATTATCTTACGGTTTGCTACAAGAGTGGGACCATCACCGGGTGGGAACATTCGCCAATGCTTGCGCGGCGCTTTGCTGCACCAAGGTTGGCGCACGGTCCATGGGGAGACGCGAGGACGTGACGGCGCTTATTCAGTTGCAACGCAAAGCGGAAGCCTCCGCGTTCTAGCGCGTTGATTAGTAATGCACGAAATGTAAGGCATCGAGTCGCGGCGGGAGAATACAAATGTTTGTGCCCCACAGCTTCGTTATCGCCTTGATTATGATGGTTGCTAGCGCGGTGTGCTGGGGTTCGTGGGCAAACACTTATAAAGGTGTGAAGAATTATCGTTTTGAACTGTTCTATTGGGATTACGCGCTGGGAATTTTTTTGATTTCAGTGGTGCTGGCATTCACAATGGGTAGCACGGCAGACGATCCATCGCGTTTTCTGACCAACGTTCACAACGCTGACAATTCGAACATCGCTTCCACGATGTTTGCCGGGGTCATTTTTAATTTGGCGAATCTCCTGCTGGTGGCGGCGATTGACATGGCTGGGCTGGCCATCGCGTTTCCTGTGGCGATTGGAATCGCGCTGGTCGTCGGGGTAGTGTCCAGCTACATCCTTCAGCCGAAGGGTCACGCGGGGCTGCTGGCGGCTGGGGTGCTTTGCGCTTTAGTGGCGGTAATACTGGACGGAAAAGCTTACGGGAGTTTGCCAAGCGCCAATCGCGCGATCAGCAAAAAGAGTATCGTCACGTGCGTGGTGTCGGGAATTTTGATGGGCGTGTGGGCGCCATTTGTTACGCGCTCGATGACGCATGGAAATACGCTGGGGCCCTACAGCGTAGCGGTGTTCTTAACGTTGGGGGCACTGCTGTCTTGTTTGATTTGGAACATTTATTTCATGAAGCGTCCTCTGGTAGGCCAGCCGGTAAATTTTGGAGAATTTTTTCGCGGGCCGGCTTCGGGCCATATTCTTGGATTGTTGGGCGGTTGTATTTGGGGAATTGGCACGGTGTTCAATCTGGTGGCGGCGAATTTTACCGGCGTGGCCATTTCGTATGCGATCGGTCAATCTGCGCCGATGGTAGCGGCGCTGTGGGGAGTGCTGGCGTGGAAAGAATTTCGCGGCGCTCAACGGCAGGCTTATATTTATCTGGCAATGATGTTTGTGTTTTATTTTTTGTCTATTTTGGTCATTTCCTACGCCAATACCGCTAGCTGATTTATATTCGGTTCTTGGTTGTTTCCCTCCGGTTTGGCTGTTCGGACGCAAAGAAGACTGATTGAGGTAGTGCGCCTTGGGGCATTGGTGCGCTCCAAACTTGCTGGGAATGCTGTTTCTAAACGCGTTAGGTGGCAATTTACAATTATGAGGATCCACGGAATGCGGTTACTCCGGGTGTCATTTCGGTTCGGATCCACGGGGATGTGTTCCGTTTTGACAGATCGACCATGCGTCGGAAAGCAACCGTTGTTGCTTTGAGTCGAATAAGATGACCGCACTCAATTCCCCAAAAAGACCTGACTCCGACCGGGTATTTAAATTGCGAAGATGCTTGATTGGATTCTTGTTCGTAGTGTTTTTCGTGCTGCTGGACCGCACGACGGTTTACTTACAAATTCCCCGGGAATAAGCGCGTGGTACCCGCCAGTGGGGATTGCGTTGGCTTTGTTACTGGGGATGGGCCCCAAATACGCGCCGCTTTACTGGTTGGCCGGATTTATTAGCTCAAGAGTGAATTACCATCAGACGTACTTCAGTTACACCTTCTTGCTAGGAAACTCACTCGACTTTGGTGCGTATACGGTTCTCTCCATCGTACGATTTCGGATACCGGAATCGGCATCCCGGTCGACAAGCAGCGCAAGATATTTGAAGCCTTCGCACAAGCGGATATGTCCACCACCCGGCGTTACGGTGGAACGGGACTTGGATTGTCCATATCAGAGCGGCTGGTGAAATTAATGAATGGCCGCATCTGGTTGGAAAGCGAAGTAGACAAGGGAAGTAAGTTTCATTTTGAAGTAGCTTTTTTGGAGGCAGATGGCCACACGCTCCGTCCTAATTTCGATTACCGCACAATTCCAGAGCAACATCTCGTACTGATAGCGGATAACGATCCAGTGAATCTGAAGATGCTAAAACGGGTTCTTTCGGAATGGGGAGTCGAATCGGTGACGGCCTTAGGCGGGTTGGAGGCGTTGGACATTTTCCGCGAGCACTCGCTGAGAAATATCATTTTTTCCGCCGCCTTATTAGATATAGATTTGCGGGATCTTGGCGGATTGCAGTTGGCACGCTTAATCTGTGCTTCACCCGGCGCTACTCAGATTATCGAGATGCTGCATTCGCCGCTGGACAGCGAACGCTCAAACGAGTGTAAGCAGCTTGGATTATTCACCATTTTAAAACCGCTGCGGCGCGTTCCGTTGTGGGAGGTCTTGCAGAGTCAAAAAGCGATGCCGTCAATCACCTCGACGGGGGGCCTGATTCCCGCAGAGGCGGATAAAACGCCGGGTGCGGGAGGATTACGCGTGTTGCTTGCCGAAGACAACATTGTGAATCAGCGACTTATTTCGCGGATCCTACAAAAAATGGGGCATATCGTGGCAGTAGCGAATGACGGAGCTGCAGCGATCTTTATGTTGTCGCTGCAGGAATTCGATCTGATAGCCATGGATATGCAAATGCCGGTGATGGACGGGATCGAAGCGACGCAGAAAATTCGCTTGAATGAACTGCACATCGCGGCATATGCCCATCATCGCGATTACCGCTAACGCTTTTGACGATGACCGGCGCAAATGTTTTGAGGCGGGCATGGACGGTTACCTGGTAGAACCAGTCAGCGCTACGGCCATTGGTCAGGAACTGGGCAGAGTCATGGCGCTTTTTGGCCAAGCGAAACCCGAAACTGTCCAAAAGTAACGCGGTGATCGTCGGGGTCAGGGGGCCCATCTTTGGTGGCCTGTCCGCTGCTGGGACGGTAAATCCCATTTTCGTTGCAGTTGCATCGCTGTGCAAAATTTCGATCTTGTAGTCTACTGATTGTGCTGCCTTTACGCGATTGGTAAAGGCCAGGTACTTGCGATTCTTAAGGTGTCAAAACTATGGATATTCAAAGACCATCTAACGCTCGCGCCAAGAAAATTCGCCGCATCCTGTATGCGACGGTCGCGGTTCTGCTGATTGCAGGGGTGACCTTCGGGCTCTCTCGTTTGAAGCCCGCGGCTCCGTCTGTCGATCGCGCCACGGTTTGGACCGATGAAGTAAAGCGGGGGCCGATGCTGAGAGAAGTTCGCGGCCTCGGCACATTGGTACCCGAAGAGATTCGCTGGATTCCAGCGCAAACGGAATCGCGCGTGGACCGCATCGTGGTACGTCCGGGCGCCATCGTGAAACCCGACACCATCATTCTTGAACTGAGTAATCCCTCGCTGCAGCGCGACGCGCTCGATGCCGAATATCAACTCAAGGGCGCGGAAGCCGATTACCAGAATCTGAAGGTGCAGGTGAATAGCGAGCTACTCAATCAGAAAGCCCAGGCGGCCTCGGTGCGCAGCGAATACGAACAAGCGCATTTGCAACACGACGTAGACGATAAGCTGCACCAGGAAGGTCTCGGCGCTGACGTAACCGCTAAACTTTCCAAGGTAAAGGACGAACAGTTGGCGATTCGCGCGCAACTGGAAGATCAGCGCACGCTTATCGCCAGCGACTCAGCGGTAGCCAGACTTGCGGCGCAACGGGCGCACGTGGATCAGCAGAGAGCCCTTTATCAACTGCGGCGCAGCGAACTGGAAGCGTTGCACGTACGCGCGGGCATCGACGGAGTGTTGCAACTGCTGCCGGTGGATGTTGGGCAGCACGTGACGCCAGGGACGAACCTGGCGCGGGTTGCCGATCCCAAGAAATTGAAAGCGGAAATAAAGATCGCGGAAACGCAGGCGAAAGACGCGATGATTGGCCAGAAAGCCACGATTGACACGCGGAATGGTATCGTTTCCGGCCATGTTTCGCGCATTGACCCCTCGGTACAGAACGGCACGGTGACGGTGGATGTGGCCATTGACCAGCCGCTTCCTCAGGGGGCGCGCCCGGATCTCAGCGTCGACGGCACCATCGAAATTGAAAATCTCAAAGACGTGCTGTACGTAGGACGGCCGGTTCACGGGCAGTCGGACAGCACAGTGGGAATTTTCAAATTGGATGACGACGGAACGGATGCGACTCGCGTCAATGTAAAGCTGGGGCGCAGCTCGGTGAACACCATCGAAATCGTTTCGGGATTAAAAGTCGGAGACAAAGTGATTCTCTCTGATATGTCGGCGTGGGATAACTTCGATCGTATTCGTTTGAAATAGCAGTTTGTGACGGTGGGAGCTATCGATGCGCACGTTCTGGCAGGATGTACGTTACGGCCTGCGGATGCTGGCGAAGAATCCGGGGTTTACGTCCATAGCGATCCTTACGCTTGCGCTGGGCATCGGCGCCAACACGGCGATTTTCTCGCTTATGGACCAGATTCTGCTGCGACGCTTGCCGGTGACGCACCCCGACGAGCTGGTCATCCTGCGTTCTCCGGGTCGAGGCGAAGGTCATGTATGGAGTGATGGCGACGGCGCGCAGTCATTCTCTTACCCAGCCTATAAGGGATTGCGTGACAGCACGGCGGTAAACGGAATGCTGGCGCGTTTTGCGTTTGACGCCAGCATCGCCAGCCGAGGGCAAACAGAACGCGGGCTGGGAGAGCTTGTTTCTGGAAATTATTTTGATGTGCTGGGCGTGCAACCCGCTTTTGGACGGCTCTTCACTGCGGACGATGACCGCGTACAGGGCGCGCATCCACTGGTGATCTTAAGTCACGCTTATTGGATGCAGCATTTCGGTGGGGACCCCGGAATTTTGAATCAGAAGTTGCTCGTCAATAACACGCCACTGACGGTAATCGGCGTGGCGCAAAAAGGCTTTGACGGCATCCAGGTTGGGCAGACGCCGAACATCTTCGTGCCCATGATGATGAAGGGTCAGATGACCCCCAACCGGAACGGGCTGGATGACTGGAACGACGCCTGGCTGGCCATCCTTGCTCGACGGAAGCGCGAACTTTCCTGGGCCCAAACTGAGGCATCCCTGACTGCCGCGTATCGCCCGTTGCTCGAGCAGCAACTCGCAACGATAAAGGGCTGGGACCAGAAGAAACGGGCGCTCTTTCTCGAAAAGAAAATTCTTTTACTTCCGGGCTCAAGCGGCAGGCGCACGGTGCAGACCGACTCAGGACCTGCGCTTCTCACGCTGTTCGCACTGGTTGCTCTGGTTTTGTTGATCGCTTGCACTAATGTGGCAAATCTTCTTTTGGCACAAGGTGCATCGCGCCAACGGGAATTCGCTATTCGAACCGCCATGGGCGCAAGCCGGGGCCGCATGATTCGGCAATTAGTGCTCGAGAGTTTGCTCTGCGCGACGGCTGGCGGCGTCCTGGGCTTGGTCGTTGGCCTGTGGCTGATGAATATCCTGACTCCTGAAGTGGTGGCGTCGGGCGTTTCGGGGCTGTCGACAAAACTGGATGGTACGGTTTTGGCGTTCGCCAGCGGCACAACTGTTTTGGCCGGACTGCTCTTCGGATTGATTCCCGCTTGGCGCGTAACGCGAAGCAGCGTGACGCAAACGCTTAAAGACCAAGGTTCCACTGGTTCGGTTGCCATGTCACACGTGCGCTTCCGGAAGTTCCTGGTCGCGGGGCAGGTGGCATTTACTTTATTGCTGCTGGCGGGAGCTTGCCTGTTCACCAAGACGCTATGGAATCTACGAAGCCAGAGCCTTGGTCTGGACACCACGAATGTAATTACGTTTTCGATTTCACCGGCGCTGAACGGCTACGACACTGCTCGCAGCATCGCGCTGATCGACCAAATGCGTGAGCGCTTTGCGGCGCTTCCCGGGGTTAAAGCGGTAGGTTCCTCCGAACTTTCCACTTTAACCGGCTCGGATATGGGCGCAAACATCACTGTCGAGGGCGGCCCACAGCTTCCCGAGGATCAGGAACATGTCCTGTACGATCCGGTAAGCCCGGCGTATTTTTCTACGATTGGAGTGCCTCTGGTGGCGGGACGCGAATTTGACTCCGGGGATATAAGTACGCGAGGCAAAGTTGCGATTGTCAACGAAGCCTTGGCCAAGCGCTTTTTTCCCAAGCGCGATCCGGTGGGGTCGCATTTCGCATTTGGGTCTGGGGATGCCATCAAACCGGACACTCTTATCGTGGGAGTAGTAAGGGATAACAAGCAGGATCACGTTCGCAGCGAAATGGCTCCTTATATCTTCCTGCCATATGCGCAACGTGAAAAATTGAGCGGCATGACTTTTTATGTGCGCACCCAGCAAGACCCACTGCTAATCGCTGACGAATTGCGCGACAGTGTTCGCGGACTGGATCCCAATTTGCCGGTCTACGATCTCAAGACCTTTCAACGGGTGGTGGATGAGGATTTGCTGGCTGAGCGGCTGATCGCCGGATTATCCGCGAGCTTTGGGGTTTTGGCCGCGCTTCTGGCAGCCATGGGTATCTATGGCGTGCTGGCATATCTGGTCATTCAACGCACCCGTGAAATTGGGATTCGCATGGCGCTGGGAGCTGCCAGCGGGCAAGTACGCAAGCTCATTTTCAAGGAAGTAGGCTTCATGGTGGTCGCGGGCGCTCTCGTGGGGCTGCCGGTGGCCTACGCCCTGGCACGGTTGAGCGAATCCCTGCTTTATGGGGTGCGCGCTAACAATGTGGAAATCTATCTATTGGCTTTAGTTGTGATCGCCGTAATTGCCGCCGCAGCATGCTACATCCCGGTGCGGCGAGCTACGCGAGTCGACCCCATGGTGGCCTTGCGTTATGAATAGCGGCGGAACTAAATCGGGCCTGATTCGTATCAACTGGTGCGCTTAGAAGCTGAAGGAGAGGACATGATGGAATCAAACGGGACTCTGATCAAAATGGAAGGCGTGAAGAAAGTCTTCTACACCGACGAAATCGAGACTCACGCGCTGTCGGAAATTCACCTGGAGATTCAAAAGGGCCAGTATATTTCTATCGCCGGACCGTCCGGATGCGGCAAATCGACGCTCCTTTCGATTCTGGGGCTACTGGATTCGCCTACAGACGGTGCTTATTGGCTCAACGGTCAGCCCGTTTCGAAGCTAACGATCAGCGAGCGGACGCGGATTCGCAACCGCGAAATCGGCTTCATATTTCAGGCCTTCAATCTTATTGGCGACCTAACGGTTTTCGAGAATGTGGAGCTGCCGCTGACTTACCGCGGGACAGGAACGGCGGAACGCAAACAAAAGGTGCAACGGGCGCTGGAACGCGTGGGCATGGCGCATCGGCTGCGTCACTATCCTTCTCAACTCTCCGGAGGTCAGCAGCAGCGTGTCGCAGTGGCACGTGCGCTGGTCGGCGATCCGTTAATTCTGATGGCTGATGAGCCCACCGGAAACCTGGACTCCAAGAATGGCGAAGCGGTAATGGAGTTGTTGCGGGACCTCCATCGCAACGGGGCCACCATCTGCATGGTCACTCACGACGAGCGCTACGCGAATTTTGCCGAACGCAATATTCATTTGTTTGACGGGCGCATCGTGGACGAAACCAGAGAAGTCAGCGTGGGCGCGTAAATCATTTAAGGCAAACATTCATTGCCACCGAGGCCCTAGTTCATGGACACCATCCGGCAGGATATTCGTTATGCCTTGCGCATGCTGTGGAAGCACCGGTTTGCAACCTTAGTCTGCGCTGGCGCGCTAGCACTGGGTATTGGAGCCAACACCGCGATCTTCAGCATGGCGGAAGCTTTCCTGCTGCATCCGGTTCCTTTGGATGGGGTCAATCGCATCGTGGCGCTGGTCGATTCGAAACCGCGCCAAAATATCGAAACAACTTCTGTCGCGACGGCCACCTACCTCGAATGGCAGGAGCAATCGCGTTCCTTTGACCGGCTCGGAGCTTACTCTTGGGATGGCGTTAATTTTACAGGCGACGGCACACCGCAAAAAATTCAGGATTTTCTGGTAACTACAAATTTTTTCTCGACGCTGGGCGCGCAGCCACAGCTTGGGCGCGATTTTCTTGCAGAAGAGGGAGAGCCTGGGAAAAATCAGGAACTCATCCTCAGTTATGGGCTGTGGGAACGCCGCTACGCTGCAGATCCTAAGATTCTGGGCAAGGTCGTGAAGGTCGACGGCAAGCCGTTCACGATTGTCGGCGTCATGAATAAGGGTTTCGACTTTCCGATGAGCGCGGAAGCCTGGTTGCCCATGGCTTTTGACGCCAAGCAACCGGTGGAGCGGGATAATCGTCGGTTATGGGTGCTTGGCCACATTAAACCCGGGGTTTCCTTCGAGCAAGCCAAAGCAGAGATGGTCACCATCGCGCAGCACCAAGCGGCCGCATACCCCGATGCGTACAAAGATTGGGAACTGCGGGTGATGCCACTCGGTCAATTCGCTACCGGTGACCTTACGCGTCAATACACTTTGCTGCTGCTGGGCGCGGTTGGTTTCGTACTGTTGATTGCTTGCGCGGACGTGGCCAATGTTCAATTTGCGCGAGTATCCGGGAGGCAGAAGGAACTCGCGGTGCGCGCGGCCATGGGTGCGACGCGCGGACGCATCGTCCGCCAATTGTTAATAGAAAGCATGATGCTGTCACTTTTCGGTGCGGCGATCGGCATTGTTTTAGCTCAATGGATACTGACCATGATCCTTGCGCACATGCCTCCGGACATCGCGCGTTACGTTGCCGGCTGGAAGACCATTCGACTCGATTTTGGAGCTTTCTTGTTTACGTTTGCCGCGGCGCTGGCAAGTGGGCTGCTTTCAGGTATTGCGCCTTCGTTGATGAGTTCACGCTCGAATATTTCGGAAACCCTGAAGGAGAGCGGACGCGGGGCTTCATCGGGGCGGGCCCGACATCGCTTGCGCAGTGTTCTGGTAGTTGCCGAGGTATCGCTGGCGCTGGTGCTGCTGGTCGGCGCCGGTTTATTGGTAAAAGGTTTTAATGCGCTGCTCAACGTAAACCAGCAATATCACCCGGAAACGCTGTTGACGCTGAATCTGAATTTAACGGAATTGCAATATCCGCAGAGATCCGCGCGAGCGACGTTTCACGATCGGCTCCTCCAAAGTCTTTCGACTATTCCCCAAGTGCAATCCGCGGCACTTGCCACCACCGTCCCGTATGGAAATGGTGGTGGCACGGATGCGCAGCGCTTCTTGATAGAAGGCCGACCGGTAGAACAGCGCGAAGAATCGCGCGCGGCGATCATGGAGACGGTTTCGCCGAACTACTTTGCGGTGATGAGCATTGGTTTGCGGGATGGACGAGTGTTCACCGATTCCGACGCCGATGGCGCTCCGCCGGTCGCGATTATCAGCCGCAGTCTGGCCAGCCGGCACTTTGCAGGGGAGAATCCCCTTGGTAAAAAGATTCAGGTGGCAGGCTCCAAGCCGGAAACGTGGCTCACAGTGGTGGGTGTTGTGGACGACGTGCGTTACAACTGGATTCAGAAAGACGCGTTGCCCACGCTGTACAGGCCGTATCGTCAGAACCCCACTTACTACACCACGGTGGTTTTGCGCACCGACGATAACCCGTCAAAGTTTGTGTCCGCGGTGCGCAGCAAGATTGCGGCTATAGATCCCGATTTGCCAATCTATGAGGTAAAGCCACTGAACCAGGTCATTACCGAATCGATTGTTGGTATCTCTTACGTGGCGGCCATGATGGGCGGGATTGGGATCATCGCGTTGGTATTGGCGTCCGTGGGAGTGTACGGAGTAATGTCTTATTCGGTTAGCGAACGAACTCACGAGATGGGGATTCGCATGGCGATGGGGGCTTCTGAAGGGGCCATCAATCGATTGGTGGTGGGAAACGGAATGCTGCTCAGTGGCATAGGAATAGCTATTGGTTTGCCTGTGGCGTTTGTACTGGCGCGGGCTCTATCCAGCCTGCTTTTCGGGGTATCGGCGAACGATCCTTTTGCTTTTATTGGACTGCCTGTCATTCTCGGCGCAGTTGCTTTTTTGGCTTCTTATCTTCCGGCTCGCCGGGCAGTGCGGGTCGATCCATTGACGGCTCTTCGCTATGAGTGAAACAATTTTTGTTTTTATTACTGCTAGGAATGCTGGTTGTGGCTAGCCGCGGTCGTGAAGCTCGATCAGAGGAGCGTTGTGGAACCTTTAATTCAGTTTAGAAGCCTGGAAAAATCTTATGATGCAGGCGGCAGCAAGTTTTTTGTGTTGCGGCGCATCAACCTGGAAATTCAGCCGGGCGAATTTGTAACTATCATGGGCCCGTCGGGTGCCGGAAAATCCACGCTGCTCAGTATCATCGGCATGTTGGACAGCGCCTGGACCGGCGAGTATTTCTTTCTTGGCGAGGCGGTTCACAAACTGAACAACAAGAAGCGTAATGAGCTGCACAAGGCAAACATTGGATTCGTTTTTCAGAGCTATCACCTTATCGATAATTTAACGGTGTTTGAAAACCTGGAGGTGCCGCTCTCGTACAAAAATGTTCCTCACAAGGAACGTGTGAGCCTGGTGTGCGACACTCTCGATAGATTCCACATCGTGGGAAAAAAGGATTTGTTTCCCAACCAGCTTTCCGGCGGTCAACAACAATTGGTGGGCGTCGCTCGCGCAGTTATCTTGAATCCAAAGTTGCTGCTCGCTGACGAGCCTACTGGCAATCTTCACTCCGCGCAGGGCGACGAAATCATGCAGCTTTTCAAAAAGTTGAACGATGCAGGCACCACCATCATTCAGGTCACGCACTCGGAGCGCAACGCTGCCTATGGCAATCGCATCGTGCAACTGAAAGATGGCTGGGTGGTAAACGAAAGTGCGGCCGCAACGGTTCAATCGGCATAACCTTTAGAGATCTTCAGTGAGCGATGCACGCCGGCGGCAAGGCACCCTTCGCGGTTTTGGCATTCAGTAGCGAAATAGGACTAGACTTCTCCACCTAAATGAAATCTGCCGCCAATCAGTCCTATCGCGTCCTGCTGGCCGACGATCAATCCGACATTCGCGATGCTTTGCGCTTACTACTGAAGCGCGAAGGGTACGAAACGCATGGCGCAGCCTCGCCCGCTGATGCGCTGGCGGCCATCGAGTCGCGCGAGTTTGATGCGGTGCTGATGGATTTGAATTACGCGCGCGACACTACCTCAGGGCAGGAAGGCCTGGACCTGCTTACCCGCATACAAATGCTGGATAGTACGTTGCCGGTCGTGGTGATGACCGCGTGGAGCAGCGTGGAGATTGCGGTCGAGGCGATGCGCCGCGGAGCGCGGGATTTCGTGCAGAAGCCTTGGGAGAATAATCGGCTGCTGTCGATTATTCGCACGCAAATTGATTTGCGCCAGGCCTTGAGGCAAGCTTCGCGGCTGGAAGCGGAAAATCGACTTCTACGGGCGGAATCACGTCCCACTTTTCTGGCCAAGTCTCCAGCGATGGGCCCCGTTCTGGACCTGGTTGCGCGTATCGGTCCATCCGACGCTAACGTGCTGATTACCGGCGAGCACGGTACAGGCAAAGAAGTTGTGGCGCGAACGTTGCATGCGTTAAGTAATCGCGCTTCCAAACCCATGGTGACGGTTAACGCCGGAGGCCTCTCCGAAGGGGTGTTCGAAAGCGAGCTTTTTGGTCACGTGAAAGGCGCATTTACAGACGCGCGGTCCGACCGCGTGGGGCGCTTCGAACTGGCTGACGGCGGAACGCTTTTTCTGGATGAAATTGCCAACGTGCCGCTCAATCTTCAAGCCAAGTTGCTGCGTGTGCTGGAAACGGGGGAACTTGAACGGGTGGGATCGTCGGCTACTCGCCGCGTCGACGTACGCGTTTTAGCGGCGACCAACGTGGACGTAAACTCCGAAGCGGCTGCCGGGCGCTTTCGGCAAGACCTGCTCTTCCGCTTGAACACCATCGAGATCTTTATTCCGCCCCTGCGAGAACGCCGGGAAGACATTGAGCTGCTGGCGCACCATTTTGTTCAGGGATATTCGCAGCGTTATCGCAAAAATATAGCTGGCTTCGACTCCGCCGCCACGGCCGCGCTACATGAACATCTGTGGCCCGGCAATGTGCGAGAACTGGACCACGCCGTCGAGCGCGGTGTGCTGCTTTCTGGCGGGCCACTGGTTCGCGCCACCGATCTGGGCTTGCGCGCGCAAGCATCGACGGCTACAGCGCGGCTAGAGGAGATGCCCCTGGATGAAGTGGAACGCCACCTTATCCGGCGCACGCTGGCGCGCCACGACGGAAACGTGAGCCAGGCGGCGAAGGCGCTGGGCCTGAGCCGCAGCGCGTTGTACCGTCGTTTACAGAAGCACGAATTAGGATGAAGCGCCTTTCTTACGAACGCCGCATTCAGCTTCTGGCGCTCGCTGCGGGTCTTCCCGGTTCTTTCATCGCGCTGATTTTGTTATGGACAGGCTCGTACTCGTCGGGGTCCGCGTGGACCCTTACATTTCTGATCCTTAGTTTATGGCTGGGCTTCGCGCTTTCGCTGCGACACCGGGTGGTGTTCTCTCTTCAGACTCTTTCCAATCTTTTAGCCGCAATGCGCGAAGAAGATTTCTCCATTCGCGCCCGGGGCGCTCGACCTGACGATGCCATGGGCGAAGTGATGATCGAGGTCAATGCGCTCAGCACGATGCTGAGGGAGCAGCGCCTGGGCGCCATGGAAGCGACTGGACTGCTTCGCACCATCATTGAAGAGATCGACCTGGCCATCTTTACCTTCGATCATGAAGCCAAGCTACGGTTGGTGAACCGCGCCGGCGAACGCTTGCTGGCGCGTCCCTTGGAACGCCTTCTGGGTTCCACGGCAATGGAATTGGGACTGGCGGGATGCCTGGAAGGAGAATCCGCCCGGACTATGGAGCTTAGCTTTCCTGGGGCGTCGGGCCGGTGGAGCATGCGAAGGGGGTCGTTTCGGCAAGGCGGCCTGCCGCATCAACTGGTGGTGCTTAACGATCTGAGCCGCACGTTGCGGGACGAGGAACGCCAGGCTTGGCAGCGGCTCATACGGGTACTCGGTCACGAGCTTAATAACTCGCTGGCCCCGATCCAATCTGTTGCTCAGGGGTTGGAAAGCGGATTGAACGAAGCCAATCAGTTGCCGGAATTGCAAACTGGACCGGCAGCGCCGATTCTCCAGGATCTGCAAGAGGGCCTCGCGATCATACGTTCCCGTACGGAAACGCTTGGACGTTTCATGACCGCTTATGCGCGGCTGGCCAGACTCCCAAAGCCCAAACACTTGCCTGTGCCGGTCGCGGACTGGGTGCATCGCACCGCCAAGCTGGAGACGCGGGTTAAAGTTTGTATAAAAGAAGGACCTCGAGCGGTCATCTCCGCAGACGTAGATCAATTGGAGCAACTGCTCATCAACTTGATTCGCAATGCTGCCGATGCGTCGTTAGAGACCAATGGCGGCGTACAAGTCGGGTGGCTGCTGCAAGGGTCACAAGTGGAGGTTTGGGTGATCGACGAGGGTCCTGGTATTTCTAATACTGCAAATCTTTTTGTTCCATTTTTCACCACCAAACCGGCAGGCTCCGGAATAGGCTTAGTTCTCAGCAGACAAATTGCCGAGGCCCACGGCGGGCAGTTAACTCTAGAAAATAGGACTGACGCCCGAGGTTGTGAAGCCCGCTTGCGCTTGCCGTTCTAGTACCAACCACATAAATTTTTTTTTATGTTCATTTTGTATCACCTGTCCTGGTGCAGGTTGCACCTTGTTCAAGATTTGCCCGCCAGTACAGTAGCGTCGCGTGGCAGCAGACCGTAGCCTGCACGTGCTACGGGAAACGGCCCCTCGCCGATCTCCCGAGTAATAAAACTTTTGGATAGAACCCTTGAACGTTGATAAGGCTTACAGGTCCGGAACTTATAGTTGTTGGAAAATTTTAAAAGCACTTTTTATTTTTGTTATTTTACTGGCCGCTGCGGTGACCAATGCAACTTCGGCGCAGGCGGTTACATGCGAGTATTCTTCTGGTTCGTGGGCCAATACCGGTCTGTCACAGGGACAGGGATCCGCGTTTCGCATCACGTACGACGCAACACCTTCTGCTTCATCGGTGAACGCAATCAGCGGACTGTCCTCGGGCTCCGCCCAGGAGTATTCCGATCTTGCGACGGGCGTGCGATTTAATCCCAACAGAACGATTGACGTCAGGAACGGTTCGAGTTTCACCGCGGCTGCCAGTGTTCCTTACCAAGCAGGCGTCACCTATCATTTTATTTTGGACGTAAACGTTTCAAACCATACTTACACTGTGTATCTGTCAGTAGCCTCCCGGCAAATCACGTTAGGATCGAATTTGGCATTTCGGACCGAGCAGCGCTCCGTTTCTGTACTCAACGCTGTGGGCGTGATGAGTTCTGCGGGCGCGCTCAACATCTGCAATATCACTCTGTCGTCCTCGCCAACCACTGTCGCCGGATCCCCATCGACACTCATTGCGAATGTCAGCAGTTTGAATTTTGGGCAAACGGGATTAGCCAACAGCGCCGAACGAAGTGTGACATTGACTAACACTGGGGGTTCTAGTGTTACGATTTCAGGAGTTTCCGTTTCTGGGCCTGGATTTACCGCCAGCGGAAGCGCTTCAGGCCTTATTGTGAGCCCCAATAAGTCCACCACTGTGCAGGCCACATTCACACCGTTTACCACAGGAAACTTAGCGGGAAGCCTCACGATCATCAGCAATGCGCAAAATTCTCCTATAAACATTGCGCTGTCCGGCACCGCGGTGGCTTCATCGGCACATTCGGTGGCATTGTCCTGGAGTTCCAGTGGTTCAGGTGTGGCTGGTTACAACGTTTACGTCAGTTCGGCTTCGGGCGGACCGTATTCTTTATTGAACTCATCGCCTGTGCCGACTACGGACTACGTAGACACCAACGTGCAAGCGGGCGATACATACTATTTCCGAATTACCTCGGTAAGCAGCTCCTATCAGGAGAGCGCGCCCTCGCCGTCCGTTCGAGCCGTGGTGCCATAAGCATTCGCGGCGACAATGGGCACTTAGATCCTTCATCGAGCTCAATAACAAAATTCATGCCACGTTGACGAGTCCTGGTTTATGCTCGGACTTGCGAAATGACGTTCGTGCCGCGCATTTGTGACGGTCGACACAGCGCTCGATTCAATCACAATCATAAGATTAGCCATTCAGAGGTCAACCGTATGGCTTTTGCATCCACAACCGAAGAAGCTAAGGCTCCGCTTCACCAAACTTTATCCCCCGAAGAATTACGAAAGATAAATGCCTACTGGAGGGCCGCGAATTACATCTCCGTGGGACAGATTTATCTCTACGCCAATCCGCTGTTGCGTGAACCGCTCTCACTCAAACATATCAAGCCGCGGCTTCTGGGGCACTGGGGCACTACGCCCGGGTTAAATTTTATCTACGCGCATCTGAATCGACTGATCAAGCAGCACGATCTGGACGTCATATACATTGCGGGACCGGGGCACGGAGGCCCCGGTCTCGTTGCTAACACTTATCTCGAAGGGACTTACAGCGAAGTCTATCCGGGTATTACGCAGAGCGAGGACGGATTAAGAAAGTTGTTTAAGCAGTTTTCGTTCCCTGGTGGAATTCCGAGCCATGTCGCTCCCGAAACACCAGGTTCGATCCACGAAGGCGGCGAGCTTGGATATTCCATTGCACATGCGTACGGCGCGGCGTTCGACAATCCGAACTTGCTGGTGTGCTGTGTGGTGGGAGACGGCGAAGCGGAAACCGGCGCGCTGGCCACCAGTTGGCATTCCAATAAGTTTTTGAATCCCGCGCGTGACGGCGCAGTGCTGCCTATCTTGCATTTGAACGGATACAAGATCGCCAATCCAACCGTGTTGGCCCGGCTCAGTGACGCTACGCTAACGCAGTTGTTTTGCGGTTACGGATACAAGCCGTACTTCGTCGAAGGGCATGAGCCGGAGACCATGCATCAGCTTATGGCCTCCACGTTCGATACCCTCCTTCAAGAAATTCGCGATATTCAGAGCAAGGCGCGGAGCGGTCAGTCAACCGAGATGCCGGTGTGGCCGATGATTGTGTTTCGCACACCGAAAGGATGGACTGGGCCAAAGATCGTAGATGGAAAGCCAGTCGAAAATACGTGGCGCGCCCATCAAGTTCCGATCACGGATTTCAAGTCACACCCCGAGCATATAAAGATTCTCGAAGAATGGATGAAGAGCTACAAACCGGAAGAGCTGTTCGACGAAACCGGGAAACTTCGGGATGAGTTGGCGGAATTGGCACCGAAAGGCAACCGCAGGATGGGCGCCAACCCACGCGCAAACGGCGGCATTCTGTTGCGCGACCTGGTGATGCCGGACTTTCGCGACTACAAAGTTAGTTTTTCAAAGCCCGGGACTGAGCTAGGGGAAGCCACCCGGGTCCTGGGCAAGTTTTTACGCGACGTCATGAAACGCAACGCCGATACGCAGAATTTTCGCGTTTTTGGGCCGGATGAAACTGCTTCGAATCGTCTGGAAGCTTTGTACGAGGCAACTTCCAAGACTTTCATGGAGCCCCTACTCGATACCGATGAATATCTATCGAAGACCGGCCGGGTGATGGAGGTCTTGAGCGAGCATATGTGCCAAGGCTGGCTGGAGGGCTACTTACTAACCGGCCGGCACGGTTTCTTTTCCTGCTACGAAGCGTTCATCCACATCGTGGATTCGATGTTTAATCAGCATGCAAAGTGGCTGAAGGTTACTCGCAACATTCCATGGCGCCGCCCCATCGCGTCGTTGAATTATTTGCTGACCTCGCATGTTTGGCGCCAGGATCATAACGGCTTCACGCATCAGGATCCGGGATTCATCGATCACGTGGTGAATAAAAAAGCCGACATTGTGCGCGTATATCTGCCGCCCGATGCCAATACCCTGTTATCCGTGGCGGACCACTGCTTACGCAGCCGCAATTACGTGAATGTGATCGTAGCCGGTAAACAACCCTCCCTGCAGTGGCTGGACATGAAATCCGCTGTCGAACATTGCACTGCCGGTGTGGGCATCTGGCCATGGGCTTCAAACGATCAGGGCAGCGCACCGGACGTGGTCATGGCGTGCGCGGGGGATGTGCCAACGCTTGAAACGCTCGCGGCCGTTGATCTACTGCGCCAGCATTTCCCTGACATCAAAATTCGGGTCGTGAATGTGGTGGATCTGATGACCCTGCAAACATCGGGCGAGCATCCGCACGGTTTGCGGGACAGCGAATTTGATTCCCTGTTCACCACCGACAAGCCGGTTATTTTCGCTTACCACGGTTACCCTGCTTTGATTCATCGCCTGACTTATCGCCGCACTAACCATAACAATTTTCACGTGCACGGCTATCGCGAGGAAGGGACCACGACAACTCCTTTTGATATGACGGTACTGAACGAACTGGATCGCTTTCATCTGGCCGGCGACGTGGCAGACCGCGTTGCGCGCCTGCGTCCGGTGAATGCGCATTTTAAGCAGTTCCTGCGGAACCAGTTGGTAAATCACAAAAAATATATTTGCGAAGTTGGGGACGACATTCCCGAAATTCGGGATTGGAAATGGCCGTACTGAGTGAAAATTCTGGTTCTTAATTCCGGCTCGAGCAGCCAGAAGTCCAGTTTGTTTGACTTTGGCGCTTCGCTGCCGGACTCCCCGCCTGCGCCGTTATGGGAAGGAAAATTAGAATGGCAGGGTGAGCGGGCCACCCTGGAAGTAAAAAACTCCGCCGGAATAAGTCAAAAAGAAGAGATGATCGTCACGGCGCGAGAGAAAGCCACCACGCATTTGCTGGACGCACTCACATCCGGGAAAGCGAGCGTATTATCCACCAAGTCAGAAATTGCGGTTGTGGGACACCGCATCGTCAACGGCGGACAAGAGTACACCCAACCGACGATTATCACGCCCGAAGTCAAAGCCGCCATCCAGCGCATGGCCGTTTTTGCGCCACTTCATAATCGCGTAGAACTCGAGGGCATCCGATTGATCGAGGAGAAATTCGGATCGATCCGACAAGTGGCTGTGTTTGATACCGCGTTCCACAGCAGCTTGCCTCCGGCAGCGTTTGTTTATCCCGGTCCTTATGAATGGTTCTCGAAAGGAATTCGGCGCTTCGGATTCCACGGAATCAATCATCAATATTGCGCAGAACGCACAGCCCAACTTTTGGGCAAGAGTATCTCCTCACTCAGAATTGTTACTTGCCATCTGGGCAACGGGTGCTCGGTGGCAGCCATAGAACACGGTAAAAGTATCGACACCAGCATGGGTTTCACGCCGTTGGATGGCCTCATGATGGGGACCCGCTCCGGATCGGTCGACCCCGGCATTCTCACTTATCTGATGCGAGAACACCATCTCAGCGCCCAAACGCTCGACGATTTGCTTAACAAAAAATCGGGCCTGCTGGGCATATCTGGAATCTCCGGGGACATGCGCCAGGTGGTTTCCGCGATGAAGGAAGGTAATGATCGCGCCAAGCTGGCGTTCGATATTTTTGTACATCGGCTGCGATCTGGCATCGGCTCGATGGTTGCGGCACTCGGCGGCTTGGACGCATTGGTGTTTACGGCGGGGATTGGCGAGAATTCGGCGGAAGTGCGTCAAGCAGCGTGCGCGAATTTCAATTTTCTTGGGTTGGAGTTGGACCTGGCAAAAAATGCTTCGGCAACACCCGATCAGGATATTTCGGCAAACTCCTCGACGGTTCGTGTCTGGGTCGTGCAGGCCCAGGAGGACTGGGCCATCGCGCGCGAGAGTTGGAAGCTGGCTTCAACCGCGTCCGTGCGTTAGGTGGCGAAATTCAGGCCAAGTCCGCTTTCGTCGTCTAGCATGATATGAAAATCCTTAGGCACTTCTGGGGCTGCGAGTTGAGACCAGAGCAGCTTGAGAACCACACCAACTGCCTCGTCGTGCACCAGCGTAAAGGCGTGGCAGCACTTTTCGCAGAGCCAATAATGTTTCATGCCGTGAAGTCCGCAGGAGCTTTGGTTCGCATCGGTATTAGCAGCTGCAGCAACAGGGACGGATGAATCGGCGGTGGCCAATGGGTCTCTCTCTGGGTTCGGATCTAGGCGAAACCGGAAGAACCTGCCGCCGGCAGTCCAATGGAAGGCCGCTGGACAGGCCGGGTTGGCACACTTGGGATGAAGCGTTTGATAGAGGGGGCTGCCCACCAGTGACCCGCCAGGAAGAGCCAGTGGCTTATGCTGGGCGCTAAGTTGACTGGCGCGCTGCTCTTCCAACTGGTGAATGACGGCTCGCAGCCAACTACTCACAGCTTCTTCAATTTGGCTTTGATCGCTGTGGCGATACAGGGAGTCGAGAGTCTCGCCTGATTCGTTCAGCGAAATATGCCAGCAGGGGTGGGTGGCAAAACGGCGGTTAGCTGGAACAAGTTGCATCAGCGCGCAAGCACTGCAAGGAACTCTGTCTCCGGTTGTCTCGTAATTTACACAAGTGGGCGAATCTTCGAAAATGAAGCGCGGTCGCCAAGCGGCCGCCGAAGACCGTTCATAGCCGCCCTGTTCCAGAAAATAAAGTTCGAATTTCAGAACGTCCAGAAGATCACGCTGATCTGTAAGCATGGTGTACCTCTCATTGGAGAAAAACATAGCGGCAAGGGCGGGAATGTGCTGCGGCGTACATCACGCTGCCGCGTGACTGCGGTCACATGCGGGAGGCACAAAACATCGGTACAAAGGGGGGAGCGCTTGGTTCCGAAGGAACTCAGAGACTGCAATGTCGAAAAGGTTTCGTTTCGTGTCGCGCGCGTCGGGAAGTATACTCCCACCTGTTACAGCCATGCGCGCCCCCTACGGTCTGGAAATCATCGAGAACTGTCTATCGTGCCCTCATCGCGAGGACCGGCTTTTCTGCAATTTGCCGCCAGCCGCGGCTCAAGTTTTGGCCAGAATTACGTCGCCAGCCGTCTACCCAAAGGGCGCTACGCTATTCGTAGAGGGCCAGTCGCCGCGTGGCGTGTTCATCTTGTGCAGCGGGCGCGTTAAGTTGTCTACCTCGTCAGCCGACGGAAGAACCTTAATTCTACGGATTGCTGACCAGGGGGAAGTTCTGGGATTGCCGGCGACGGTGACGGAGAAAGCGTACGAACTCACGGCGGAGGTAATTGAGCCTGCGCAGGCCAATTTTATTCCCCGGCAAGACTTTCTGAATTTTTTGCGGGAGCATGGAGAAGTAGCGCTGCGCGTGGCGCAACAGTTGGGCGAAACGTACCACTCCGCGATTGCGGAGATGCGAACCATAGGGCTGTCTCATTCTGCTGGCGAAAAGCTGGCCCGGTTCTTGCTGGACTTGTCTACGGACCATGCAGAAAAAGATGGCGAGATACGGCTCAGACTCACACTGACGCATGAAGAAATCGCGCAAATGATCGGTACCTCGCGGGAAACGGTTACCCGGTCATTTGCGGAATTCAAGAAGAACAAACTGCTTGAGGTCAAAGGTTCGACGCTGATAATTAGTAGTAGGGCAAAGCTCGAAAGTCTCGTCGGTTCCTAACGCAGTTGCTGTCGTTTCCCAAAGTATAGGTCTCTTCCCCCTCAGCGATTTTTCACTCCCTAACGGCAGAGCAAACTACTGATTGTCCCTTTTAGGACAGCTTCATGACGGGCTCTTGCAATGATGCCGTCTTCTGCTGTGATGCACATCACAGCCACCGGTGACCAGCTTCACAGTGCACTCCCTTCGAATCAACGAAACTTCGCACAGATTTTACGGAGTCCCGAAAGGAATGCTCACATGAAGCTCTCTCGTCCCATCTTCGGTTTCACGCTGGCGGGTATAGTTATTATGACCGTGATTGCGAGCCGAGACTCGCATGCGGTGCCCAGCTATTCGCGGCAGACTGGAATGCCCTGCGCAACTTGCCATTTCGCGCCCCCCGAACTGACGCCATTTGGAAGAAAATTCAAACTCGACGGCTATGTTCTGACCACCAAGTCTGAGGTAACCGACGAGAAGAAAGGGCATAACGCCGCCCTGAACTTGTTGGAGGCGTTTCCACTGTCGGTGATTTTCGACGCCTCATTCACGGAGACAAAATCGCCTCAGCCCGGCACGCAGAATGGCAATTTCCTGTTCCCTCAGGATGCTTCGCTATTTTTGGCGGGAAAATGGGCCAGCCATGTCGGCAGCTTCATGCAGGTCACCTATGACAGCCAAGGCGATCACTTCAGTTGGGACAATACGGATATACGCTATGCCAATGCCGCTACGTTGTTTGGCAAACCGCTCAATTATGGCGTGGGATTCAATAACAATCCTACTGTCGAGGATTTGTGGAACAGTACGCCAGCATGGGGCTTTCCTTTCACTGGAAGCAACGTCGCACCGGGGCCAACGGCGGGAGCGTTGATTAATGGAGCCCTCGCGCAAGATGTGGCAGGTGTGGGAGCGTATGCAATGTGGAATGAGCATTTCTACCTGGCGGGAACGATTTATCGGTCCGAGCATATTGGCGCGGCGCAGCCCAATGCCGGTGTGGGCTTTCCCATAAATATTCGAGGTGTTGCACCCTACTGGCGGGTCGCCTATCAAACCGTAAAGGACAACAATTCATTGGAAATTGGGATGTACGGCATACACGCGAAAAGCACTCCCAATGCGATCACCGGGCCCGAGGACAGCATTACCGATTGGGCTGCGGACTTTCAATATGACCGCACTATTCCGCAATTCAACAACGATGTGCTTTCCTTCCGGGGAAGTTATATCCGCGAGAACGATTCATTAGCCGCCACTTTTCTGGGTACTGGCACGGGCCCCGGCGCATCTTTTCCGCGCCATCACCTGAACACCGTGCAAGGCAATGTTGAATATCACTTTGGAAGCAAACTTTCTGCAACCGCAGGATTGTTCGGAGTAAATGGCACCCCTGATCCTATCCTCTATCCGCAAGCTGCAGTGAGCGGCAGCGCAAATGGCGATCCACGTAGCAATGGGTACATCCTGAATCTGTCTTGGTGGCCGCAACAGAATATTGACCTTGCGGTGCAATATACCGGTTACATGCGATTCAACGGGCTGCAGACGAACTATGACGGTGCAGGCCGGAATGCCTCCGGCAATAACACGGTGTACTTGCTGGCGCGGTTCGTTTTCTAGACCGTGCGTCCGATCCAGTTGTTAACAGAAAAACATCCAACAGTATTCGCTGGATGAGCTAAACTCTGGCAGCGCTAAATGGCACTATCCTTGACATTGGTTTTCACGTCAATTCCGCAGTGATAGGGAGAAACTCATGAAACATATTTCGCGATCGTTGGGAGTGGCCGTATCCATCGGTTTAATAATGCTGACACTGCCTGGCTTCGCTCGAGCCCAAGACGATGCCGAAAAAATGTACAAGACTAACTGCGTCTTGTGCCATGCGCCGGACGGCAGTGGGACTTCTCCTTCCGGTAAAGCGCTAAAAGCCCAAGATCTGCGATCAGAAATGGTGCAAAAACAATCAGATGCTGAACTGACGGCGGTGATCACTACAGGCAAGGGGAAGATGCCCGCTTTCGGGAAAAAATTGAAACCCGATCAGATTGCGCAATTGATTGCCTATATCCGTGCATTGCCCAAAAAATAAGTAAAAAATTCGACCGATTGTGAGAAATCGCCGGGATGCATGTGTTCGTGGCCATCGATGGGCGAGGGTGTTCCGATGTACGCAGAGAATTCTGAAGGCGTGACTCAAAAGTCCACAATCGCGGAACCTTCAACCGAAAATCGGCGTTCCTTCCTGGGTGCGCTTTTAGCGGTTGGCTCCGTATTCGTGGGAGCGCTGCTGTCCGTGCCTTTAATTCGCTTCGCGCTCTTTCCGCTCATACGCCAAACAACGGACACCAGGAACTCGCCGCTCGGATCGCTAAGCGAATTCGGGTCGTTGACGGAACCTGTGATGCGCACTGTTCAGATTGAGCAAATCGATGGCTGGCGTAAGGCCGTATCCAAAAAAGCTGTGTACATCACCAAGGACCAGCGGGGCCAACTTTGTGTTCTGAGTTCGATATGTCCACATCTCGGCTGCACGGTGCCGTGGAACAAAGAAAAAAAAGAGTTCATTTGTCCGTGCCACGGCGGCACTTTCACAGCGGATGGGTCTCGGGTTAGCGGACCCGCGCAACGAGGCATGGACGCGCTTGAGACGTCTGTTCAGGACGGGCAACTGCTGGTGCGGTTCCAATATTTCCGGCAATTAGTATCGGATAAAGAAGTCGTCGGCTGAGCAAGGATCACATCCGGATGCAGGAAACGCGGAAACTCGAAGACCGTGAAGCTGTAGCGCCCAGAACAGGCTTATGGGGCTGGATTGATCGGCGCACCAGCGCGGATGCGGCTCTTCGTTCCGCTCTGTACGAACCTATCCCGGGCGGGGCGCGGTTCGCTTATATTTTTGGGTCCGGCCTGTTGTTCATTTTCATTTCGCAGATAATCACCGGCGTTTTTCTGGCGCTCTATTACGTTCCGTCCGCGGATCACGCGCACACGACTGTCTCGTACATCACGAAAGCAGTTACCGCAGGTTCTTTTCTGCGAAGCCTGCACGCTTACGGCGCCAGCGCGATGATTATCGTGCTGCTGCTGCACCTATCGCAAACATATATCTATGGGGCTTACAAGGGCCCACGCGAATTGCTATGGGTTTCGGGGTGCGTACTTTTTGCGTTAGTTCTGGGAATGGCCTTTACCGGTTATTTGCTGCCATGGGATCAGCGTGCCTACTTTGCCACAGCGGTGGGAACGAACGCAGCCAGCGAAGTTCCGCTGATCGGTGAAACGCTGAAACGTATGATGCGTGGCGGCACCGAGATGGGCACTCTGACCATTTCGCGATTTTTTGTTGCGCACGTTTTCTTCATACCGGCGTGCATCTTCGCGCTAGTGGCATCGCACATTCTTTTGTTTCGAAGGGCCGGAGCCGCCGGTCCCCCGGATGAAGATCCGTACGAGCCCAAGAAAAAAACAGAGCTTTTTTACCCTCGGCAAGTCCTGATGGATTTGTCCCTGACTGCGTTGCTTATCATTGCGCTTGGAACATTATGCTTTTTTGCTCCAATGCAATTGGGCCCGCCGGCGAATCCCGCCGACGCGCAATACATCCCGCGGCCGGAGTGGTATTACCTGCCCATTTTTCAATGGTTGAAATATTGGCACGGAGCGGCTTCGGTGGTGGGCATCCTGTTAATCCCGATGGTTCTCGTAGTTGGAATTGTGACGCTTCCGTTTTTCGATCGCAGCATCGAACGGCGGCCATGGAAGCGGCCAATCGCGATGGGTGCGTACGGATTCGTATTGCTGGCACTTGTGGGGCTCGGCTTGCGCAGCCAGTATCTGGACCGCCACGACCCGGGAGTTTCTCAACAGCTCGCCAAACAAAAAGCAGAAGAACAGAATTACATGCGCAGACCATTTGAATCCGAGCTATCTTCGGCGACCTTGGCTGCAGCAAACGTAGCCTTGGCGGATCCTGAAGCCGCGAAGGGCAAAACCCTTTTTGAATCGCTATCGTGCAATGCCTGCCATGGCGATAATGGAGTGGGTACGGCTGCGGCGCCTGCTCTCGTGGGGATCAGCGCAAAGTTTTCGGCGGAGCAGCTGGCGCAATTATTCAAGCATCCAACGGCTAAAATGACTGCGGGAGGCATGCCTCCGATCGATCTGCCGCCCGATGATTTGAAGGTGCTGATCGCTTACGTGGAGAGTCTTAAGTAGAGCGCGTGAAGCACCCCGCTGTACGGTCATTTAAAATTCCACATTCGGTAGGAATCAAGGACCATTGATGACGAGCTTCATTCGCTCGCTGTTAGATGCGTGCCTAGAAGAACCATCCCCGCATGGACATCCTTAGCGCGTGGCTGTTTGGCGAGATTCACTGAATCGGCGGTGGGCATCCCTGTTTGTCGACAAATTGGCGTGGCGTGCTAAAATTCCAAAGTTAACGTGGACCGGTAGCTCAATGGTAGAGCAGCTGACTCTTAATCAGCGGGTTGCAGGTTCGAGTCCTGCCCGGTTCACCAATAATTTCAATCACTTCCACGTTATCCGGTAATTCGCTATTTTCTTCCGGTTGCGCGGGGGTTGCAGAAAGTTGCGGACTTGCTGGAGCGTCCAGCCGATCTACCCACGCCACAGTGTCTGACGCGCACCGCCGGCGCTTCGATGCAGTGATCTGTTGGAAGTTCGACCGCTTCGCGCGATCCGTAAGCCACCTATTGCGAGCTCTCGAAACCTTCAAGTCCCAGGGCATCGAGTTCGTTTCTTTCTCGGAACAGATGGACACGAGCACGCCGGCCGGGAAGATGGTGTTTACGGTCCTGGGTGCCGTCGCTGAATTGGAGCGCAGCCTGATTGTCGAGCGAGTAAAAGCTGGCCTGCGTAACGCGCGAGCGAAGGGAAAAAAGCTCGGCCGCCCGCGCGTCTACCCGGACGCACACAGGATTGCCGCGTTGCGCGCAGAAGGGCTCTCCTGGGTGAAGATCGCCTCGCGACTGGGCGTTGGTGAAGGAACTGTTTATCGCGCGTCCCAGTCGTCCGCCAAAAACCATTTGCGGGCGATCCCCCGCAACGGTTGACTAGAACAGTCAATTGCAAACGTGTACTGGAACCGAGCGTGGGCTTGAAACTAAGCACGGGGGACGGTTCATTCCTGGGCGCTTCGTCGAGGGCCGTCAAGCGCGGGCCTGCGAGCCACGGATTGAGAGTGCATCAAGGGCATTTTCTTGGTACTTATACTATACTGTAGTATATTATAGTGGTACGATGGACGTGGGTGAACGGCCGCACCACATAGAACAAGGCAGCAGTTGATAATCCCCGATGACCGCCCAATTGAAACGAACCGAAGCCGTACGGAATGCTCACAAAGCGGAACGGCTCGCGTCTTCAAATCACGCCGACCATGAAGACGGCCACGAGCACGAACATGCACTGAATTGGCGCGAGATTAACCGCGTCCTGTTCGTGGCTGCGGCGGCAGGGGCCATCTGGTTTCTCGGCGGCGCGCGGAATCCTTACATAACGGGCATCGGAGTAGTTTGTACGATTGTTGGTGGTTTCCCGATATTCCACGAAGCGTACGAGAACATCGTTCAGCGCCGCATGACGATGGAGCTTTCCATGGCAATCGCCATCGTTGCTGCCCTGGCGATCCGTGAAATCTTCACGGCGTTGGTCATCACGCTATTCGTTCTGGTCGCCGAAATTCTCGAGGGCCTAACGGTCGGGCGAGGTCGCCAGGCCATCCGTCACTTGGTTGGTCTCTTGCCCACGATCGCCACGGTGCGTAGAAACGAATCCTGGCAAGATGTCGAGACGACGGAAATCGCTGCAGGTGACATCGTTCTCGTGAAGCCCGGGGCTCGAATTCCGGTAGATGGCGTCGTTGCCGGAGGCCACTCCTTCGTTGATCAAGCAACGATCACGGGCGAATCGATGCCTGCGGAAAAGAGCAAGGGAACGTCGGTGTACGCCGGAACGATCAATCAATCTGGCGCGCTCGAAATCCGCGTGGACCGGATGGGGCGTGACACAACATTCGGCAAGATCATAGACGCGGTGGAACGGGCGGAAAAATCGCGTGCTCCCATTCAAGGAATCGCAGACCGTCTTGCTGGCTATTTGGTCTATTTTGCACTCGGAGCCGCGGCTCTTACATTTGTGATCACTCACAACGTGCGCTCGACCATTTCTGTCGTTATCGTTGCTGGTGCGTGTGGTATTGCTGCAGGAACTCCGTTGGCAATCCTTGGCGGGATTGGACGCTCCGCCCAAATCGGCTCGATCATCAAGGGCGGCCTGTACCTGGAATCGCTCGCTACCATCGATACGATACTCCTCGACAAAACGGGAACTCTGACCTACGGCACCCCTGAAGTGGTCGATGTTCGTCCTGTCGAAGGGGTTCCGGTTGAATTCTTACTACAAGCAGCGGCGACTGCCGAATCGAGGTCCGAGCACCCGGTCGCGAGGGCAATTCTCAAGAAGGCATCGAGCATGGGAACCTCCGATGAAGAGCCCGAAAAGTTCGACTACACGCCCGGGAAAGGAATCGTCGCGGTTCGTCGCGGAATTGAAATCATCGTCGGCAATCGCATCTTCCTCGAGGGGCATCGGATTGCAATGCCAGCCAGCGGGGTCTCCCGGACGGATTCGGAAGTTTTTGTGGCGCGTGAGGGCCAATTTCTCGGAACTCTCGTCGTTGCGGATATGCTTCGGCCCGAAGCGACGAAAGCCATACGAGATCTCAAATCAATGGGATTGAAGACCATCCTCCTAACGGGAGATTCCAAGGCAGTGGCGGAGGACATCGGAGGAAAACTGGGCGTGGACGAGATTGCCGCTGAACTCTTGCCGGAGGAAAAGCTTGCATTCGTTAGTCGGCTCACCGCGGCGCGGCACAATGTGGTTATGGTGGGTGACGGAGTCAATGACGCTCCCGCCCTCATGAAGGCCACTGTCGGAATAGCGATGGGCGCTGGTACGGATGTTGCGCGAGAAAGTGCAAACGTGGTTCTCATTGGCAATGACCTATCGAAGCTTGTCGAAACTCTGTCCATCGCCCGACGTTGCCATCGCACCATTATGCAAAACTTTGTGGGAACGCTGGTCGTTGACAGCATCGGAGTTGGCTTAGCCGCGTTTGGATTTCTAAATCCACTTCTGGCTGCATTCATTCACGTTTCCTCGGAAATGACTTTCATCCTGAACTCCGCTCGGCTGCTTCCGCCTGTCTCTTCGGCCAAAGGCTTGGTGCGCGGACTATTCTCCCAACCGTCTGCGGTCGCACAGGACTAGACGAGAGCTTATGTCTGCTGACTCGACACATCCTCTGGCAACGAAGCGGCTCGTTATCGGACATCTGACCATTTGCCAAGGATGTTGCTGTGGAAACACCGAAAACGGAGTTTCACCGACACTCCCTGCATCCCTTCCGTAAGCTCGATTCAAGCTGTCCGCATTGAGTTCTCTCACTTCAAATAGCGATTTACGAGATCGATGAGCTCCTCGGTTGCTTCGGCTTGTTCCGTCGTAGGTTTGCGCTTAGGATCGACGACGTGAAAACGGACGTGACCCTCAAGCACCTCGGCCATGAGCCCATTGATGGCACCGCGGCAAGCGGCAATGGTTTGCAGCACTTTGGAGCACTCTTCGCCGGTATCCAACGCTTTCTCAATCGCGGTGATCTGGCCCTTGATTCTCCTGACGCGGTTTAGGAGCTTCTCTTTGTCTTTGGTAGTGTGCGCCATCCTCTTTTCGTCCTCATGTTTCAATGATACTATCCCCGGGTACAGTAATGTAGCCCTTCGCGGGCAGAGCATGTAGGCACAGGTTGCTCACTACGGAACAGCCCGAGCGTCAAAAGAGAACGCTGGGATAGCGTAAGGACTGACATGGTTGGCAAGCGCAACACGAGACATAGTTTGGTGAGGGTGTTGGCCCTTTCGCTCGCGGTTGTGTTCGTTTTCTTCGTTGCCCAAGTCCTCTTCCACTCTCACACTAAGGGACAAAATGAGGCTACTTGCCAGGTTTGCCAAGCGGCACACCTTGGCTCCACGCCTACGGCGGGAACCGCATCGCTATTCGGACCTCTTCTCGGCGCCGGATACGTTCAGCCGTTTGTCGTGACAATTCACCAAGAATTTTTCTTCCACGATTCTCCCTCCCGCGCCCCACCGTCTGCCTAATCCGAAAGTACCCATCCTGATACGTTTCTAGCGCGCTGGCCCGTCGGTTGGGTCGGCACAATCGCCATATTTGCAGATGGCGACTCCCACAAACAACAAACACACATCGCCCGACCTAGGGCTCGGAGGAGCAATCAATGGCTTTTCGAAGGCTTATGTTTTTGGCATTTATTTTCGGCATTTTGTTGAGTGGAGCTCCCAGCTGGGCGCAGTTGGGAAATGCAGGCGCGATCGAAGGTGTGGTGAAGGATCCTTCGGGTGCGGCGATAGCGGGGGCGACCGTCGAAATTTCGTATCCAGTCAGCGGATATAGCCGTACGACAACGACCGGAAACGACGGTTCTTTTCGTTTCACAAACGTGCCGTTCAACAGCTACCACCTGGTAGTCACGGCCTCCGGATTTAGCTCGCTCGCGCAGGATGTAGATGTGCGTTCCAGTGTTCCCGTTCCAGTGCA
>Ga0182024_10002065_pt1 | contig 50434 bp, 48 predicted proteins | sample P32metaG_FD_120480 | JGI IMG/M metagenome (GOLD analysis project Ga0182024, IMG submission 120480) | Permafrost microbial communities from Stordalen Mire, Sweden - P3-2 metaG (Illumina Assembly) | ecosystem: Environmental > Terrestrial > Soil > Wetlands > Permafrost | place: Sweden: Stordalen...
ACATGCGTTCGCACGTGTCTACTTCTCTCGTCATCTGCGCGTTGCTGCCCCGCCTCCAGCTCACAGTGGCCGCCGGCGATCGCACCGAGCTTCTCCGGGTCCCGGCCGCCCTGGCTCCCGAACCGGGTGGTCTCCAACAGGTGGGCGAGGTCTCCCCGGCGGCCGGAGCGTTCGGCATTCATCCCGGGATGCGGCTGGGAGAGGCGCTGTCCCGCTGCCCTCGGCTGATGCTGGTAGCTCCCGATCCAGCCGGAGTCGCGGATTTCTGGGAGCGCAAGCTGACCGCCCTGGAAGCGATTGGCGCGGCTGTGGAGCCGGCTCAGCCGGGTCTGGCCTGCTTCGATGCCCGTGGACTGCTGCGGTTGCACGGAGGGCAGCTGTCCGGCGTCCTGACCGCGGCCCGCCGGGCCGTCGCGGCTCCGACCCGGTATGGCGTGGCGCCCACCCGGTTTGCCGCCATCGCTGCGGCGACTCGCGCCCGGGTCCGCCGGCCGCTGATCGTCGAGCGGGATGCGCGCGCCTTCCTGGCTCCGCTTCCCGTCACCCTGCTGCGCGGCCGTCCGCAGCTGAGCGAGCTGCCCCCGGCCTTGGAGCGGCTGGGGATCGGCACTCTGGGAGAGCTGGCCAACCTACCCGTGGCCGCCGTGGCCGATCGCTTCGGCGCCGCCGGCCGGCTGGCTCATCAGCTGGCCCGAGGCGGGGACAGCCCGCTGAGACCTCGCGTGCCCACCGAGTTCGTCCGGCAGTCCCTGGATCTGCCGGAGGCGGCCGGCGGACTGCAACTGGAGCGGGCGCTGGGCCTGCTGATCGACCGGCTGCTGGCCCGGCCGGAGCGGCGGGGCCGGACCCTGCGCTCCGTGGTCCTCTCGGCGGTGCTGTTGGAGCAGGGCGGCACCTGGCGGGAGCGAGTGACCTTCCGGGAGGCGCTGAGCAATCCGGTGCGCATGCGCCTGGCCCTGGTTCCCCGGCTGTCGCTGATGCCCGCCCCGGCCCAGGCCCTGCATCTGACCGTCGAGCAGTTCGGCCCGGCGGCCAGTGAGCAGGAGGCGATGGTCGATGATCCGACCACCGCCCGGCTGGCCCGGTTGCGGGAGGCCATCCGTCAGACCCGGGCCGCCGCCGGGGCAGATGCCGCCCTGCGCATCCTGCAGGTCGATCCGGAGTCCCGCTTTCCGGAGCGCCGGGCGGTGCTCACCCCCTACGAGGGTTAGGTGTCAGCGGAGCGATGGCCGGCCCCAAGCGCCTATCCGTTCCCCGCCGCGTGACCGTGCAGGCCGGCGAGGATGGCCGGCCCTGTGTGATCGATGACCGACAGGTGGATGCCGTGTGCGAATCCTGGCTGATCGAGGATCGCTGGTGGACCGAGCGCCCGCTGCGCAGGCGCTACTGGGAGGTGGTCACCATCTGCGGGCGCAACGAGGTGGTCTTCCATGATCTGCGGAGTGGTCGCTGGTGGCGCCAGCGATGAGCTCCCGCGCACCCCCGGCCCGGCCCGGGTGCCCATCCCGTACTTCGCCCGGTCGGCCGCGCGCGCCTACTCCTGACTCCTAATATCACTGACATGAGCCCCACCGACCCCACCCAGACCGCGATCGGCACCTGGAGTGGGGGGCGCTTCATGCACTTCGGCGAGCCGCTGGACGATGAGCGCTACCGGGCGCTGATCACGCCGGACCGCTCGATCTCCACGGTGATCACCGCGGACGTCTACGGGGCCGGTGAGGCCGATCGGATGCTCGGCGAGGCGCTCGGCGCGTCCGTGGGCGCGCCCGACGGTCCCGCCCGCCAGGAGATCTGCGTCGTGGGCGCCATCGGCCACGACTTCTACGAAGGCGAGCGAGACGGCCCCCGAGGCTTCCCGCGCTTCACCGATCCCCGCCTGCGCGGACTGGATGACTACGCCGGCTATCTGCGCCGGGCCACCGAGCAGAGCCTGGCCCGCTGCCAGATCGACCAGTTCGATCTGCTGCTGCTGCACAATCCGGACCGCACCGGCTACACCAGCGAGACCGTTTGGGACGGGATGGGCGCGCTCAAGGAGGCCGGGCTGGCCCGCCTGATAGGCGTCGCGCCCGGCCCGGCCAACGGCTTCACGCTGGACCTGATTGACTGCTTCGAGCGGTTCGGAGACCGGCTCGACTGGGCGATGATCATCCTCAACCCGCTCGAACCCTGGCCCGGCGAGCTCGTCCTGGACGCGGCCGCCCAGCGCGACATCAAGGTGATCACTCGAGTGGTCGATTACGGCGGGCTGTTCTTCGACGACCTGCTCCCCAGCCAGGAGCTGGTCCGCCAGGATCACCGCGGCTTCCGCCCGCCCGGGTGGATCGAGGCCGGCCGCTCCCGTCTCGACGCCATGCGCCCGATCGCCGAGCGCACCGGCCTGTCGATGATCCAGCTGGCCTGCCAGTGGAACCTGGCCCATCCCGCTGTCTCCTGCGTGGTGCCTACCCTGATCCAGGAGGCCGGTCCCGGCGCCCGGCCCGTGGAGGACAAGCGCAGCGAGCTGGCTGCGCTTCCCCGAGAGCTTCGCCTGACCGACGATGACGTCCGCGAGATACGGCGGATCGGAGACAACACTGGATCGATGCTCCTCAAAGGAGCCAGCCCGGTGCACGAGGGCGACGAGCGTCCCGACGGGTGGAGCATGGACGAGCGGCTGGCCGAGGTCGCCCTCCGGTGGCGGATCGAGCCCGCCCGAGATCTCGTGAAGCTCTAAGACTCGCCTGCCCCCTTGTCACCCGGCGAGGCTTACGTCCGGACCTGATACGAACATGTGTTCGGTATGTACGTGGAGCTGCACTGCCACTCGGCCTTCTCGTTTCTGGACGGTGCCTCGCTGCCCGACGAGCTGGTCGCTGCCGCCCTGGAGCTGGGGCACGGCACCCTCGCCCTGACCGACCACAACTCGGTCTCCGGCTCGATGGAGTTCGCCGTCAGCGCCCAGGCCCTGGGGCTGCGCCCGATCCACGGCGCCGAGCTCGATCTGCATGACGGGCGCCACCTCACGCTGCTGGTCCAGGACGCCACCGGCTGGGCCAACTTGTCCCAGTTGCTAACACGCGCCCACGCGCACACGCGTGAGGGCGGCCCCGGGCCGCCCAGCCAGCCCCATGTCCCCCTCCAGGACATCCTCGATCGCTCCGCCGGGCTGGTCTGCCTGTCTGGCTGTGCCTCCCGGGGCATCCACGACGAGAGGACGCTGCGCCGCCTGCTCCAGGCCTTTGGTCCGGACCGGCTGTGCGTCGAGCTCCAGCGCCCCTATCTGCGCCACGATCGGGCCCGCAACCGCCGGTTGGCCGGGCTGGCCGACCGGATCGGAGTGCCCTGCGTGGCCACCGGCAACGTCCACGCCCACAGTCGCTCGCGCGCCCCGCTGCAGGACGCGTTCGTGGCCATCCGCCGGCACACAACGCTGGATGCCTCCGAGCCCGAGCGCCGCGGGAACTTCAGCCATGTGCTGGCCTCGCCCGCCGCCATGGCCGCCCGCTTCCCTGAGCATCCCGACGCCGTGGCCGAGACGGCCCGCCTGGCCGAGCGCCTGCGCTTCGACCTGACCAGCGATCTCGGCTACCGCTATCCCGGCTCCGAGGACGCCGCCGCCCTGCGCCAGCTGGCCGAGCTGTGCGACGCCCGGCTGCACGACCGCTACACCGGCCAGGCGGCCGGCCTGCATTCCCCGGCCCTCGCTCGCCTGCACGAGGAGTTGCGGATCATCGAGAAGCTGAACCTGGCCGGGTTCTTCCTGCTCCACCACGATCTCCTCGAGCTGGCCCGCCAGGTGGCCGCGGAAGTGCGTGGCCCCGACAGCGCCCGCGCCCTGCTGCCCCCCGGCCGGGGCCGGGGCTCCAGCGTCTCCTCCATCGTCTGCTACCTGACCGGGCTCTCCCACGTCGACCCGATCGCCAACGATCTGCTGATTGGGCGCTTCCTCAACGAGGAGCTGACCTCGCTGCCCGATATCGACCTGGACTTTCCTCGAGACATCCGGGAGACCCTGATCCCGCGGATCCACGAGCGCTACGGACGGGATCGCTCCGCCCTGGTGGCCGCCTTCCCCACCTACCGCGCCCGCGGGGCGATCCGCGAGCTGGGCAAGGCACTGGGACTGCCACCCGGCGAAATCGAGCGGGTGGCCCGGGGCAGTGAGGGCTGGGATGCGCGTCAGGTGGCCGGCGACGTCGAGAGTGCCTTCGGGGTTGAGATGGGCAAGCCCGATGCCACCTCACGCGGAGGGCGCTGGCAGTGGCTGGCCCGGCTGGCCGCCGAGGCCCATGGTCTGCCCCGCCATTTGAGCCAGCACTCAGGCGGGATGGTGGTGGCCACCCGACCGTTGATCGACTGCTGTCCAATCGTCCCGGCGGCCATGGAGGGTCGACAGATCGTCCAGTGGGACAAGGACTCCTGCTCGGACGCCGGCTTTCTGAAGATCGACCTGCTCGGCCTGGGAATGCTCTCGGCGGTCGAGCGGTGCGTGGAGATGATCGCCCGCACGCGCCAGGAGCGGATCGACTTGAGTCGCATCCCCTACGACGATCCCGACACCTACGAGTGGATCCAGAACGCCGACACCACCGGCGTCTTTCAGATCGAGAGCCGGGCCCAGATGCAGTCGCTGCGGCGCACCCGTCCGGAGACGCTGAAGGACATAACGATTCAGGTGGCGATCGTCCGTCCCGGTCCGATCCAGGGCGGCGCGGTCAACCCCTACATCGAGCGCCGCCAGCGGATGCGCGTCGACCCGGACTTCCAGGTCCCCTACGAGCACCCGGCGCTGGAGGAGGTCCTGGCCGAGACGCTGGGCACGATCATCTTCCAGGACCAGGTGCTGGAGGTGGCGATCGCCTTCGCCGGATTCACCCCCGGCGAGGCGGAGGGATTGCGGCGGGCGATGAGCCGCAAGCGCTCGGAGGCCGCCATCGAGGCTCATCACAAGCGCTTTGTGGCCGGCGCCCAGCGCAAGCACGGCGTCGATGTCGAGCTGGCCGAGCGGGTCTTCGCCATGGTCCAGGGCTTCTCCGGCTTCGGGTTTCCCAAGGCCCACGGCGCGGCCTTTGGACTGCTCGCCTACCAGTCGACTTGGCTGCGTGTCCACTACCCGCCGGAGTTCCTGTGCGCGCTGCTCAACGAGCAGCCGATGGGCTTCTATCCACCGGACGCGCTGGTCCACGAGGCGCAGCGCCGGAACATCCGCGTGCTGGCTCCCGACGTGACCCTCAGCCAGGTGGAGTGTGAGATGGGGGAGGACGGCGTCCGCGTCGGCCTGGGCTACATACGGGGAATTCGCAGGCAGGAGGTGGAGGCGCTGGTGTCCGCCCGCGATGCGGCCGGACCGTTTCGCAGCCTGTCCGACCTGGCCTCGCGAGCCGGTGCCGGTGCTCCCGCGCTTGAGCTCCTGGCCTGGTCGGGGGCCTGCGACTCGCTGGCCGCCCCGACCCCGAACGTAGCCTCGGCTCCCACTGCCTCTCCCCGGCGCCTCGCCCTCTGGCAGCTGGGCGTCAGCACCCCGGGCCGCCGGGTGCCCGGCGGCGTGCAGCTGTCCCTGCCCCTCGACCTGCCGGCACCGCCACAGCTGCGCAGCCTGTCCCGTTGGGAGGCGATGCTGGCCGACTACGGCACCACTGGGCTCACCGTCAACGCCCATCCCATGGAGCTGCTGCGGCGCCGGCTGCCGGACGGCGTGGCCACGAGCGCTGATCTCGAGCGCCTAACCCACGGCGCCCGGATCCGGATCGGCGGCCTGGTCGTGGCCCGCCAGCGCCCCGGCACGGCCGCAGGAGTGGTGTTCGTCCTGCTCGAGGATGAGCACGGGACGATCAACCTGATCGTCCCGCCGAAGATCTACGAGCGCCACCGCCTGCTGGTCCGCACCGAGCCGCTGCTGCTCGTGGAGGGCAAGCTGGAGCGGTTTGCCGCCGCCGGCGGGGCGATCAACATCCTGGTCGACAAGATCGGCCAGATCGCCGCGCCTGACCGGCTGGTGGCTCAGATCAAGGAGTTCTCGATGCTGGACGAGCAGGTGCGCGTCGGCCTGGCCGAGCAGCGAGCTGGAGCGGCCTCGGAGGCGAGTTCGGAGGCAGACGATTTCCGGGCTGTGGCCCCGCCGGTCATGAGCTTTGCCTCAGGGCGCCGGCGCTGAGTCACCTGCTGAGCGGGGCGGTCGGAGAGCGCTTCGCTACGGCGACGCCTCCCGCGCACTCGCGATAAGGTCCCCGAGCACATGGTCGGCGTGATCATCATCGCGGTCCTGTTCACGGCGCTTGCCGGCGGCATCTTCTGGGCTGCCGGGCGGGGCCGGCTCACCCCGGTCACCGACGTGATGCTGTCTCAGAGCAGCGCCGGGCGGCGCGTGATCAACGTCCTGCTGGTATTCACCTACATCGGCTTTGGCATCGTCCTGCCCGCCATCATCCTGGTCGGCAACCACGATCGGGCCAGCGCCCAGGTTGGCGGAATCAAGCTGACCGCGTCCGAGAAGGCCGGGCGCGAGCTGTTCGGTGAGCACTGCGCGGTCTGCCACACGCTGGCCGCTGCCGCCGCCGTTGGGAAGGTTGGTCCCAACCTGGACCAGATCAAGCCCTCGGTGTCGTTGGTTCTCCACACCGTCGAGAACGGCTGCCTCCAGGATCCTGGCTCCGACACCCAGGAGGACTGCCTGGGCTATGGAAACATGCCGGCCGACGTGGTTCAGGGCCGTGATGCCCAACAGGTGGCGGAGTTCGTCGCCAAGGTCGCCGGCCACTAGTCCGGCCCCTAGAGCGCCGCCGCACTCCCAAAAATCACCCTACCCCGCAATTAGCGAACGTTGCCGCGGGCGCCGGGGGGTGATTCCGTCCGCCAGCGTTGGTACATTTCTGCTGCAAATGCTGAATTCCCTCTGTGAGCGGCGGTAAGCGGCCACAGGAAGCGGGGGACCCAAACTTTTGGGGCGAATCGTGTTCCGAACGCGTAGCGCCGCTCTTTCGGCGCGAGCCCGACAGCTAACCCCGTAAGCGATCGAAAGAGGATAGGTCGATTGGCGCCATATGAATCGGTGCGGGAGGGCAGGCCAGGAAGTCGCGAACACGACGAGCGCCGCCCACGTGCGGACCGGATCTCGGTCGACGTGAGCTGGTCCGACCAGGCGGACTTCGCCTTCTCAGAGCCCACTACGCGGCGCCCGGACGACCGAGCCGCCCTGCCTGAGCTCCTCCGCACTCCCGCACCCGAGGACTTCGTCGCGGCCACGCCCACAGCCAGCCCCGCCGCGCAGCCGGCCGAGCCCGCCAGTCCGGTCGAAGCTCAGATGCCCGCGGCGCCGGCCGCCTCCACCGCCCCGGCGCCCTCCCAACCCGCTCGCCGGACCGTCGTCATCAAAGGACACGGACATGGGCACTACACGCCCTCGCGCGGCGGTTATGAGGCCCGGCTGAGGCCTCACGAACGCAGCGGCTTCAAGCCGGATCGCGTCGCCCTGTGGGCCGTGCTGCTCGGTCTGGCCCTCCTGCTGGGCGCTGTCACCAGCTCGCACGCCGCCATCCTGCATCCGGTGCTCCTGCAGCACCTCTGGCATCACGCCGGAACGCCGTAGCCGCCGGAGCACATAGCTTGGGGCCCCGGCTTGCCCCCCGTCGCGCCGCCTCACCCCCGGGCGGCGCGACTGTTCTTACATGACCCCGATTCGCCGATCAGTCGGTCTTTAGACGCTCCTGCGTTTATATGACCGGCCGCCGCCGTCGTGTTATCCGGGGCCGCCCCGCGCTCCGTACCTAAGAGAAACCGAACAACCGCCATTCCCAACCTTGCGCATCGAGGCGCCCCCGCGATACGCTTATCAAGCGTAAGCAAGTCTCGAAAGTGAAGGGGAAGGTCTCCGGCCTGATCCCGCCCCCTGGTGGTCCTATGAAGATTTCGATGAGCAGATTCCAGATTCACGATGAGCTGACGGCCCCTGAACGTTCGCTGCCGATTCTGCGGGGCGCCCTCTCCGGAGGCGGACAGCTGCCGAACTTCCTCGGCGTCCTCGCCGGGTCACCGGCGGCCCTGCGCGCCTACGCGCGCTTCCGCTCCGAGCTCCGGCACGGAAATCTGTCCCTGGCCACACTCGAGCGGATCGCGCTCGCCGTGGCCGGCCACTACCACTCCGATCAGGGGATCCAATTGCACTCGCGGGCCGCGCGTGCGGCCGGACTCCCCGTGGACGAGGTGGCGGCGGCCCGTCACTTCAACTCGGGCGATCCCCGCGAGGCGGCTCTGCTCCGCTACCTTCAGGCGCTCGTCGTGGATGGCCGCCCGCCGATGTACCTCCACGAGGAGGCGCGCGAGGCCGGCTGGGATGACGAGCAGCTGCTGGAGGCGATCGCCGCTGTGGCGCTGGAGGGCTTCACGGCGATGGTCAACGTGGCCGGCGAGGTCCCCGTCGACGGCTCCACCGAAGAATCCCGGACCCTCAAGGCGGCCTAGTTAGAATCCCCTGCGGGCCTATGGAAGCTCGCGAAGCCACCTCAGACCCGGATCACCTTCGATCGGCTCGCCGCTCGAGCTGCTGCCCCTACTACCACGAAGCCGTCGAGCTGATCGGCCGTCGGTGGACGGGGGCCATCCTGCGCGTGCTGATGGATGGCCCGATGCGCTTCTCCGAGATCGCTCAGTCCGTCGCCGAGCTCTCAGACCGGCTGCTGTCCGAGCGGATGAAGGAGCTGGAGGCTCGGGGGATCGTGGAGCGCACCGTCTACCCCGGCCCGCCCGTGCGGGTCGAGTACTCGCTCTCGCACATGGGCAGGGAACTGGAGCCGGCGCTGTCCGAGCTGCAGAGCTGGGCCAGGCGCTGGCTCTCCGACCTCGCCTGAGCTCGCGACACGCAGCCCCGCGGAGCGAGCCAGTAACGTTCCGCCGCAATGGACGCTCCCCCTTCGCTCAGTCCCGAGGAGGTGATGGCGAGTGTCGAGGAGCACAAAATCCGCTTCGTGCGGATGTGGTTCACCGACATGCTCGGCCAGCTGAAGGCGTTCTCGATCAACGCCCGGGAGCTGGCGGACGCCTTCGAGGGCGGGATGGGCTTCGACGGCTCCTCGATCACCGGGTTCAACGCGATCGAGGAGTCCGACATGATCGCCCAGCCCGACCCCAACACCTTCGTGATGCTGCCCTGGCAGCCCGACGAGGCGGGCACGGCCCGGATGTTCTGCGACATCCTCACGCCCGAGCGCACCCCCTACGAGGGCGATCCCCGACACGTCCTGCGCCGCGCGGTCCAGCGCGCCGGCCAGATGGGCTTTGACCACTACTACGTCGGCCCTGAGCTCGAGTACTTCTACTTCAGGGACAGCAAGTCCACCGAGGTGCTGGACGAGGGCGGGTACTTCGATCTCACCACCCTGGACGCCGGCTCCGATCTGCGGCGGGAGACCGTGCTGGCACTCGAGCAACTCGGCATCCACACCGAGTACACCCACCACGAGGTCGGCCCGAGCCAGCACGAGATCGACATGCGCTACTCCGACGCCCTGAAGATGGCCGATGACTGCATGACCTACCGGATCACGGTCAAGGAGTACGCGATGAAGTACGGCTATCACGCCACCTTCATGCCCAAGCCGCTGTTCGGCAAGAACGGCTCCGGGATGCATACCCACCAGTCGCTCTTCCGCGGCGGGCACAACGCCTTCTTCGATGCCGACGATCAGTACTTCCTGTCCGATGTCGGCAAGGCATTCATCGCCGGCCAGCTCCGCCACGCCCGCGAGATCTGCTCCATCTTCGCCCAGTGGGTGAACTCCTACAAGCGCCTGGTCCCCGGCTACGAAGCGCCCGTTTACGTGGCCTGGTCACGGCGCAACCGCTCGGCGCTGGTGCGGGTTCCGCTGTACCACCCCGGCAAGGAGGCGGCCACCCGGATGGAGCTGCGCTGCCCGGACCCCGCCTGCAACCCCTACCTCACCTTCGCCGCCCTGCTCCAGGCCGGCCTCGAGGGGATCGAGCACGGCTACGAGCTGCCCGACCCGATGGAGAAGAACCTCTATCACCTCTCGCCCGAGGAGCGCCGCCGCCTGGGCATCGAGCAGCTGCCGGAGACGCTGGGCGAGGCGATTGAGCTGACCAGCGAGTCAGAGCTCGCGCTGCGCACGCTGGGCGAGCACATGTTCAACCGCTACGTCGAGATCAAGCGCGACGAGTGGGAGGACTACCGGGTCCAGGTCACTCCCTGGGAGCTCGAGCGCTACCTGCCTGTCCTGTAGAGCTACCTCAGACCGACCCGTCCAGCAGGGCGACCAGCTCACGAGCATCCGTGACCGGAACCTGGCAGACGAAGTGCTCGCATACGTAGGCGGCCGCCCGCCCGTCGACCGTCGTTCGTCCGTCCAGCAGCGGCACCGAGGCGGACTCTCCGGCCGGCACCGGCCTGCCGCCGGCGAGAACGGCACGGGGACGGAAGTGGGTCCGGACGGCGCGGGCCATTGGGCCTGCGCCGTCCGCTGCATCGCCCACCAGGGCGATTTCGCGCACGGGACCTCGCTCGAAGGCCAAGGCCTGCAGCAGATGGCCGAACGCGCTTGGATACCGCAGCGCCACCGGGCCGCTGCGCTTCAGGATGCCGCCAGCGGCCTGCTCGTAGCGCTGCTCGCCGGACAGCCGGGACAGCCGCAGCAGCCCCAGGGCGGCGGCCGAGTTTCCCGACGGGAGCGGCGAGTCCTCCAGATCCTGGCGCCGCACCAGCAGGTGCGGGTGATCGCTGGCCGTCGTGAAGAAGCCGCCCCGCTCAGGATCGGCGAACTTGGCCAGCAGCGTCTCGGCCAGCTCGACGGCGGCCGAGTACCACTCGGCTTCGAAAGTCGCCTCGTAGAGCACGAGCAGCCCCTCGAGCAGGAACGCGTGGTCCTCGAGGTAGGCGCCGAGCTTGGCGCGTCCGTCCTTCCAAGTCCGCAGCAGCCGCCCGTCCGGGTCGCGCAGCCGGTCGAGGATGAAGCGGGCGCAGTCGCGCGCCGCGGATATGTAGCCCGGGTGCTCCAGAGCCGCGCCGGCATCGGCCAGCGCCGCGATCATCAGCGCGTTCCAGGCGGTCAGCCGCTTGTCGTCGAGCCCGGGACGAACCCGCTCGTCCCGGGCGCCGAACAACTTGCAGCGGATCTCGGGCAGTCGCTCAGGCTCGGCGCCCCGTCCCTCCAGCACGTTGCTGGCGTGCTCGAAGTTCCCCCGCTCGGTGGCGCCAAAGAAGTCGATCGCGGGTCCGGCGAGCTCCTCGCCCAGGGCCTGGCGCAGCTCCTCGATCGTCCAAACGTAGTACTTGCCCTCGACCCCCTCTGAGTCGGCGTCGAGCGACGAGCAGAAGCCGCCCTCGGGGCCCCCCATCTCGCGCAGCGCCCAGTCGAGCGTCTCGCAGCACACGCGGCGCAGGCGCTCCTCGCCGCTGACCTGCCAGCCGTGCAGGTAGGCCCGGGCCAGCAGGGCGTTGTCGTAGAGCATCTTCTCGAAGTGAGGGACCGTCCAGGTGGCGTCAACCGCATACCGGGCAAAGCCCCCGCCCACCTGGTCATAGATGCCGCCGCCAGCCATGGCTCGCAGGGTGCCCAGCGACATCTCGCGCTCCCCGGCGCCAAGCAGGAAATCGATGATCGAAGCCTGGGGGAACTTGGGGGCCCCGCCCCAGCCGGCGTTGCGGGCATCGAAGCTCTGGCGCAGCGCCTCCACGGCGTCCTGAACGGCGGACTGCGGGAGGCTGTCCTCCCGCGGCGCCATCCGGGCGCTCGACTCGAGCGCCCGGGCCACCTGCTCCCCCTGGTGCTCGATGTCCTGACGCCGGTTCTTCCACGCCTCGGCCACCGCCTCGAGCACCATCGGCCAGCTCGGCATGCCCTGGCGTTGGGCCGGCGGGAAGTAGGTCCCGGCGAAGAACGGCCGCAGCTCGGGGGTGAGGAACACGTTCAGCGGCCAGCCGCCCTGGCCGGTCAGGCCCTGGCAGGCCTCCATGCAGACGGCGTCGATGTCGGGCCGCTCCTCTCGGTCGACCTTGATCGGCACGAAGCGCTCGTTCATCAGCGCCGCCACGGCCGGGTCCTCGAAGCTCTCGTGCTCCATCACGTGGCACCAGTGGCAGGCCGAGTAGCCGATCGAGACGAGCAGCGGGCGGTCCAGCTGCCGAGCCCGGTCGAGCGCGTCGTCTCCCCACGGATACCAGTCCACCGGGTTGTCCTTGTGCTGCAGTAGATACGGCGAGGTCTCGCTGGCCAGGCGGTTTGCCACACCTCAACCCTACCCCGCCCCCGTCGCGGGAATACCCTGTGGAAGCACAGCCACCCCAGGAGGACATACGTGCCCGCAGATCGCCAGACGTTGAACGCGCCCCACGCTCCACAAGCCATCGGCCCCTACGTCCATGCCGTGCAGGCCGGAGGGCTGCTGTTCTGCTCCGGCCAGATCCCGCTCGACCCCGACACCGGCGAGATCGTCGGCTCCACGGCGGCCGAGCAGGCGCGTCGTTGCCTGGAGAACCTGCAGGCGGTCTGCGCGGCGGCGGGGAGGAGCCTGGCCGACGCGGTCAAGCTCACGGTGTACATGACCGACCTCGGCGCGTTCGCCGAGGTCAACGAGGTTTACGCCGGTTTCTTCGAGAGCGATCCGCCGGCTCGGGTGGCGGTCGGAGTGGCCGCGCTCCCCAAGGGCGCGCAGGTGGAGATCGACGCAGTGGTGGCGCTCGCTGGCTGAGCAGGCACCCCCACGCGGGCGCTCGCTGATCGGGCGCAAGGACATCGAACGGGCGGCCGTCGCCGGCCACGGCATCGTGCGCGTGACTCCCGTGTTGAGCTCGCAGACGCTGTCTGGGCGAGCCGGCTTCACCGTCTCGCTGAAGGCCGAGAACCTGCAGCGCACCGGCTCGTTCAAGCTGCGCGGGGCGCTGGCCAAGCTAGCGTCGCTGGGCGAGGGCTGCTCGGCCGGCGTGGTGGCCGGGAGCGCGGGCAACCACGCTCAGGCGGTGGCCTATGCCGCCCGCACGCTGGGCGTGCGCTGTGAGGTGTTCATGCCCCAGGGCGCCACGATCGGCAAGGTCGAGGCGGCCCGGTCGCTGGGTGCGGTGGTGCGCCTGGAGGGCGCCACGGTCGACGAGGCCGTTGACAGCGCCCGCGCGCGGGCGCAGGAGGCCGGGATGGCCTTCATCCACCCCTTCGATGACCTGGACATCATCGCCGGCCAGGGCACCCTCGGTCTGGAGCTGCTCGATCAGGTCCCCGACCTGGCTCGCGTGGTCGTTCCGGTGGGCGGCGGCGGCCTGATCAGCGGCGTGGCCGCAGCGATCAAGTCAACCCGGCCCGAAGTGCAGGTCGTGGGGGTCCAGGCCGAAGCCTGCGCGCCCTACCCCGCTTCGCTCGAGGCCGGCAGTCCGGTGTCGGTGCCCTCGGCGCTGACGATCGCTGACGGCATCGCCGTCAAGCGACCCGGCGAGCTGACCCTGGCCCTGATCCGCCAATGGGTGGATGAGCTGGTGCTGGTCGGCGAGGACGAGGTCTCCGAGGCGATGGTGTTCCTCCTGGAGCGGACCAAGCTGGTCGTCGAGGGGGCGGGCGCCGTCGGGGTGGCGGCCGTCCTGGCCGGCAAGCTGCCCCGGCCCGCGCGACCCGGGACCACTGTGCTCGTCCTGTCCGGCGGAAACGTCGGGGCGGGACTCCTCGCCGAAGTGGCTCGCCGCCACGAAACCCAGGCCGTCCGTCGCCTGGTGCTGCTGGCTCGTCTGCCCGATCGCCCCGGCTCGCTGGCCGTGCTGCTGTCGCTGCTGGCCGCCGAGGGAGCGAACCTGCTGGACGTGCAGCACATCCGCGAGGGCATCGATCTGCACATCCGGGAGACGGCCGTGCAGCTCGTGCTGGAGACCCGCAGCGCCGAGCACGCCCGCGCGGTCACCGAGGCGGTCAGGGACGCCGGCTACGGCGAACCGCGCCTGCTGCACTGAGCGCCGGCAACCACTCCGGGCGGCTCAGCGCCGGGCCAGCCGCCGCGATCGCGCCTCTTCCACCACGGCGGCCAGCACGGACGAGTCCGGATCGGCCTCCGGATGCCACTGGACCCCCAGCACCCAGGTGCTCTCCGGCGCTTCCAGCGCCTCGGGCAGATCGTCGAGGACCGATCGACCGCTGATCACCAGCCCCTCACCCAGCGCGTCCACCCCCTGGTGGTGGTGTGACTTGGTGGAGTGGATCTCCTCGCCGATCACCCGGGCGGCCAGCGATCCAGGCTCCAGGCGCACGTCGTGCTCGGAGCCATCGAAGGAACCGGGGTTGCGCCGGTGATCATCGTGCCCCACCAGATCGGGCAGATGCTGGTTCAAAGTTCCGCCCAGGGCGATGTTGATCAGCTGCATGCCCCGGCAGATGCCCAGCACGGGCAGGTCGCGCTCGATCGCCCGGCGCACCAGCGCCAGCTCCGCCTCATCACGCGCCGGCACGGTTCCCAGCGTCTCCGGGTGCGGCGCGGCGCCGTAGGAAGCCGGATCGATGTCGGCACCCCCGGCCAGCACCAGCGCGTCCAGCCGGTCGAGGATCTCGTCCGGGCTCTCGACCAGGGCCGGATCCGGAGGGATCATCAGGGCCCATGCTCCGGCTTGCTGGAGCGAACGCACGTAGCCGACCTGGAGCAGAAAGCAGGAGGCATCCCACATGCCGTAACGCGCGCGCTCGAGCGCTGTGGCGATGCCGATCACAGGCCGGGATTCGCTCATATCCACCATCACCCTAGCTGGCCTCCTGGTCGCGAAGCAGCGCCCGCTGGACCTTGCCGCTGGCCGTCTTGGGCAGCTCGTCGACGAAATCGACGATCCGCGGGTACTTGTACGGCGCCGTCTCGCGCTTGACGTGGTCCTGAAGCTCCGCCGCCAGACCCTCCCCGGCAGCGAACCCGTCGCGCAGCACGACGACCGCCCGCACCACGGCACCTCGCTCATCGTCGGGGGCGGCGACCACCGCCGCCTCCGCCACGGCGCTGTGCGAGACCAGTGCTGACTCCACCTCAAACGGCCCGATCCGGTATCCGGCCGAGATGATCACGTCGTCCGAGCGACCCTCGAAGTACAGATAGCCGTCCTCATCGACGCGCACGCGGTCCCCGGTCCGCCAGGGCTCGGTCTCGGGCGCCGGCTCGCCGCCCAGCCAGCCCACGAAGAACGTCGGGTCGCTCCGAGGATCAACCAACACCAGCTCCCCATCCTCCACGGCCAGCTTCACGCCCGGCAGCGCCCGCCCCATCGAGCCGGGCCGGATCTCCTCGCCGGCGGTGACCCCGGTCAGCTGGCCGGTCTCCGTCTGGCCGTAGCCGTCCCGGATCTGCAGCCCGCAGGCCTCCTCCCAGGCCCTGAGTACCTCGGGATTCAGCGCCTCGCCGGCCGCCACCAGCCCGCGCAGCGATTCGACCCTCCCGATCGTGGCCTGCTTGGCGATCACGCGGTACTCGGTGGGGGCCATGCACAGCACGCCTACCCGCTCGCGCTCCAGCACCGCCAGACGCTCGTCCGGATCGAAGCGGGCGTCGTGCATCAGCGCCGCGGCGCCCTGGATCCACGGCGCGATGAACACGTTGCGGGCCGACTTCGACCATCCGCTGGCGGCCGTGCACCAGACCAGGTCCCCCTGGCGAGCGTCCAGCCAAACCGATGCCTGCAGGCTCTGCCCGGGGAGGTAGCGCTGACCGTGCACAATCCCCTTCGGCTCGCCCGTCGTGCCGCTGGTGAACGTGATCAGGCAGGGATCGTGTGCGTCGAGTTCCACACAAGGCGCCGGCGGACCCACCCAGAGCGACTGGTCGGGTACCTCCAGTACCGGGCACTGCGGCCCCGCGGCCTCCAGCTCGCTGCGGTTCCGAGCATCCGCCACGATCGCCTGCGGCGTAGCCCCGGCGAGCCGCAGGCGGAGATCCCGTGCGCGAAGTTGTTCGTTGCAGGGCAGAGCGACGGCCCCGATCCGGAAGCAGGCCACCATGCTCAGCACCCACTCAGGGCGGTTGCCGATCAGGGTCATCACCACGTCACCGCGGCGAACGCCCAGCCCGGCCAGACGACCCGCCAGCGCCGCCGACCCGGCCGCCACCTCGCCGAACGTCCACTCCCGGCGCCCGCCGTCGCGTGTCAGCTCGACCAGCGCCAGGCGGTCGGCCGGTGCGGCGTCCACGACGTCACGGGCAAAGTTCATCGCGGGCGAGTTTGCCAGGATGGCCGCCCGTGACCTTCTGGAACCCTGGTCCTGCTCAGCCGCCTTAAACTCCCGGGACGACCCCACCCAGGAGCTGAACCCACATGGCCACCGCCACGAATGCCCCCGACATCACCGACGAACAGCGCGCGATCTGCGAGATGGTCCACCAGTTCGCCGACGAGCAGATCATCCCCAATGCCAGCCACTACGACCACGAGGACGAGTTTCCCGAGCCGATAGTCGAGCAGATGAAGGAGCTCGGGCTGTTCGGGGTGACGATCCCCGAGGAGCACGGTGGCATGGGGCTCGACCTGACCACCTACGCGATGATCGTGGAGGAGCTCTCCCGGGGCTGGATCAGCATCAGCGGGATCGTCAACACCCACTTCATCGGCTCCTACCTGCTGATGAAGTTCGGGACCGACGAGCAGAAGCAGAAGTACCTGCCGAAGATGGCCACGGGCGAGATGCGGGCGGCCTTCAGCCTGTCCGAGCCCGAGCTCGGGTCAGACGTGCAGGCGATCAAGACCTCGGCCAAGAAGGTCAACGACACGCACTACGAGATCAACGGCACGAAGATGTGGGTGACCAACGGCCTGCGGTCGAGCCTCGTGTTCGTGCTCGTGCGCACCAACCCGAACGCTGAGCCGCGCCACCGCGGGATGACCTGCTTCATCTGCGAGAAGGAGCCGGGTGCCTCGGAGAACACCGGCGACCACAAAGGCCTGAACGTCCCGCCGCAGATCAAGAAGATGGGTTACAAGGGGGTCGAGTCCACCGAGCTGGTGTTCGACGGCTACCGCGTTCCGGCCGAGAACATCCTGGGCGGTGAGGGCGAGGGCCTGAACAAGGGCTTCTCGCAGATGATGGATGCCCTCGAGCTGGGCCGGGTCAACGTGGCTGCCCGGGGGGTCGGGCTGGCCCAGCGGGCGCTGGAGCTCGCGCTGCGCTACGCCCAGGAGCGACGCGCGTTCGGCAAGCCGATCGCCCAGCACCAGGCGATCCAGTTCAAGCTGGCCGACATGGGGACCCAGGTCGACGCCGCCCGGTTGCTCACCCACCGCGCGGCGCGCATGAAGGACGCCGGCGAGCGCTCGGACATCGAGGCGGGAATGGCCAAGCTGTTCGCCTCCGAGGCGGGCCGGTTCTGCGCCGAGGAGTCGCTGCGCATCCACGGCGGCTACGGGTATTCCAAGGAGTACGAGATCGAGCGTATCTACCGCGACGCGCCCCTGTTGTTGATCGGCGAGGGCACCAGCGAGATCCAGCGCATGGTGATCGGCCGCAAGCTCCTGCAGCGCAACAAGATCTGAAGCGTCAGTCGAGCCTGCAGGGACCGCACGGATGCGGCCCCGGCAGGTGTAGCCCGGCTAAGCCGGCAACGTCTCCTGCTGTCGCGGTCCGGCCGCGTAGCTCTCAGCCGGCTCCAGGAAATCCCGCAGTTGCTGGCGCAGCTCCGGCGAGTCCTGGTGGCCGTGCACCGAGGCGGCATGCTCGGCAGCGGCGCTGAGGACCTCGTCCTCCTCGCCGATGATCACGAGCGAGCAGTTGCTGTCGCTCGGAAAGCGACGACAGTCAGCCATCATTCTGGGCATCGGTCCCTCCTTGTTTTGCCCGATGCGACATCCTCGCGCCGGAGTCCGATGCCGTCAAGGCGTAGACTCAATTGCCTGGCCGGTGCGCAGGACACCAAGACGCTGATCGAGACCGCGGTCACGCGGTTTCTGGACGAGGTCCCCGCGCTCCAGCCGCTCAAGCTGATCATCGGCCTGGAGCTCCGCGGGCGGGGTGACATGCAGATCTACCGGGTCGAGCTCCCGGGTCCCCAGGTCAGCAAGGCGCTCCCGTCAGACGCCAAGGTGACGCTGGAGGTGCCGCGCGCGGCGTTCAACGAACTCGCCACCAAGGGCCATATCAGCGACTGGCGGGAGGCATTCGCTCACGGCACCGTGAAGGCCACCGGGATCGAACAGGTGATGAAGCTGATCGTGAACGTGGTGGAGCGCCAGGAGGAGCGCTCGCGGACTCGCAAGGCGCGCCAGTAGCCCGGCGCGGCGCCTAGTGACTCAGGTCACTAGGAGGGAAGGCCGGTGGAAGCCGCGGCCTCGGGCTGATCCGGACCTGGGGCGGAGGCTTGCGCGGCCGCCGTGTCTGGCTCCTGCGGCGGTTGCAGGGGAAAGTGGCAGGCCGCCTGATGACCGGGTCCAAAGCTCCGGAGGATGGGCTCCTGCTCGGAGCACAGCTGCTGGGCCCGCGGGCAGCGGGTCCGGAACCGGCAACCGGAGGGCGGGAACACCGGGCTGGGCAGCTCGCCCTTGATTCCCACCTCATCCTTGGCCATCTCGGCGGTGGGATCGGGCACCGGAATCGTCTTGATCAGCGCCTCGGTGTAGGGATGGGCCGGGTGGTGGTAGATGTCGTCGCCTGTGCCCAGCTCCACCAGCTTGCCCAGGTACATCACCCCGATCCGGTCGGACAGGTACTTGACCACGGCCAGATCGTGGGAAATGATGATCGAGGCCATGTCGTGCTCGGCCTGCAGGCGTTTCATCAGGTTGAGCACCTGCGAGCGGATCGACACGTCGAGCGCGCTCACCGGCTCGTCGGCCACCATCACCTTTGGCTCCAGCATCAGCGCCCGGGCCAGGGCGATGCGCTGGCGCTGGCCGCCGGAGAACTCGTGCGGATAGCGCTCCAGGGCGTTGCTCGGCATGCCCACCTCGTCCAGCAGGCGGAGGATCCGCTCGTCCTGGTCGCGGCGGCTGCCCATGTCCTGGATGGTCAGCGGCTCGCGGAGGATCGCTTGCACGCGCATGCGCGGATCCAGGGAGGCGTAGGGGTCCTGGAACATCATCTGCAGATCGCGGCGGGCCTTCCTCAGCCCACGTCCGCGCATCCTGAACACCTCTTTGCCCTCCAGCGTGATCTTGCCGCCGTCGGGCTTCTCGATCCCCACGATCATCTTGCCCAGCGTGGTCTTGCCGCAGCCCGACTCGCCCACCAGGCCCAGCGACTCGCCCTTGTCCACGTACAGGCTGACTCCGGAGACCGCCTTGACGCTGCCGATCTTGCGCTGCAGGATCGACCCTGCCGTGACCGGATACTCGCGAACTGCATCCACGACGTCGAGCAGCTTCTCGCCGCCGTTGTGGACGTGGCGCGCGGCCCCGGCGACGAGCGTCGGACGCTCCCGGATCGGGCCGTCCACCGGGTGCCAGCAGGCGAATCGATGGCTCCGGTCAGTGCCGGCTAGCGGTGGCTCCTCGACCCGGCACTTCTCGCTGGCCCGCGGGCAGCGGGGGTGGAAGCGGCAGCCGGTGGGCGGATTGGTCAAATCAGGCGGCAGCCCCGGGATGCTGATCAGTGCCTTGGTGTTGTCCGAGTCCAGGCGGGGGATGGAGCCGAGCAGCGACTGCGTGTACGGGTGGTGCATGCTGGCGAACAGCTCCTCCGTGGGTGCCGTCTCCACCACCCTGCCCGCGTACATCACGTTGACCCGGTTGGCTCGGCCGGCCACCACGCCCATGTCGTGGGTGACCAGCAGCGTGGCCATGCCGAGCCGGTCCTTAAGATCGTCCAGCAGGGCCAGGATCTGGGCCTGGATCGTCACGTCGAGTGCGGTGGTGGGCTCGTCCGCCAGGAGGACCTTCGGCTCGCACGTCAGCGCGATGGCGATCATCACGCGCTGACGCTGTCCGCCGGAGAGCTGGTGAGGGTAGGCGTCCAGGCGCTCCTTGGGTCGGGGCAGGCCGACCAGGTCCAGGACCTCCAGCGCGCGGGCGAGGGCCTCCTTCTTGGAGGCGCCGCGGTGCAGGCGCACCGGCTCGGCCACCTGCTCGCCGAGCGTCTTGGTCGGGTTCAGCGAGGACTGCGAGTCCTGGAAGATCATCGCCACGTCGTTACCGCGGATCTTCTGGAGCTGCTTGTCGGTCAGCCCGACGAGCTCCTTGCCATCGGCCTTGATCGAGCCCTCCACGATGTGACCGCCCGCCGGCAGCAGACCCATGATCGACAGGCCGAGCATCGACTTGCCGCACCCGGACTCGCCCACCAGACCGAGCGTCTGGCCGACATCGATGGCCAGGTCTACGTTTCCTACGGCCTGGACGACCGAGCGGGACAGCTGAATCTGGGTGGTGAGGTTGTCGACCTCGAGGGCGCGGGGCAAGCGACAGGTTCCTTTCAGCGGCGACGCAGGCGGACGTCGAGGGCGTCGCGGAGCGCGTCGCCGACTAGGTTAGCCGCCAGGACCACGATGACCAGGCAGGCGCCGACCGGATAGACGAGCCACCAGTAACCCGAGCTGATGTCGTTCTGGGCGTTGCCCAGCATGTCGCCCCACGAGGTGGCCGGGTAATTGAGCCCGAACCCGAGGAAACCCAGGTAGGCCAGGGCCAGGATCGCGTCCGCCACCTGGAAGGTGATGTTCACGATCACCACCGATAGTGCGTTGGGGATCAGGTGCCGGTACACCAGCCGCCCACGCCCGCTCCCCATTACCCGCGCAGCGTGGATGAAATCCCGCGTGCGCAGGGTGAGGACCTCGCCGCGCACCAGGCGAGCGGGTACGAGCCAGGAGAAGAAGCCCAGCAGCAGGCTCTCCTCGATCACGGTTCCGTTGATCTTGGTGGCCAGCACCAGCACGATAAGCAGGAACGGGATCGACAGCAGGATGTCGACGATGCGCATCATGATGCCGTCGATGATCCCGCCGACCAGCCCGGCGACGGCTCCCCACAGCGTCCCCACCACGGTGGCGATCGCCGAGGCCAGGAAGCCGACCTCGAGCGCGGCCTGACCGCCTTTCATGATCCGCCCCAGCTCGTCGAAGCCGTGCTCATCGGTGCCGAGCGGGTGGCCGCCGCCGGGCGGCAGCTCGACAGACAGCGGATTGAACAGTGTTTGGTTGGTGGGGTGGACCAGCGGCCCGACGAAGCAGAGCAGCACGAAGAACACGAGGGTCCCCAGGCCCAGCACGGCCAGGCGGTTGGAGGCGAACTCGCGCATCGCCAGGCGCCAGCCGCTGGCGATGACCTGAACCTCGCCGCCCTCGGGAGGGGCGACGTCAAGTGGCTGGAAGCCGCCGGCTCCGATGGGCGGGAGTTCGACGGGGGGCTTAGTCAAAGCGAATCCTCGGATCGGCGGCGGCCGTGGCGACGTCGGCGATCAGGTTGCCCAGCACCGTGAGGATGCCGCCGAAAATCGTATAGGCGAGCAGGATGTTGTAGTCCTCGTTGCCCAGCGCATTGAAGAACAGCAGCCCCAGGCCCTGGTAGTTGAACAGCACTTCGATCAGCAGGTTGCCGGCCACCAGCGTGGGGACTGACAAGCCGACCAGGGTGATCATCGGCAGGCAGGCGTTGCGCAGCAGGTGCCGGAACAGCACGGCACGCTGCGAGAGCCCCTTGGCCCGGGCCAGGCGGATGTAGTCCTGGCCCAGGTTGTCCAGCGTCGAGGAGCGCATGTACCGGCTGAAGGAGGCGATGTTGATGGCGGTCAGCGTGACGATCGGCAGGAAGAGCTGGAGCGGGTGGGTGATGGCACCAAACGTGGTGGTGATCGAGTCGCTGACCGTGGGCGGGAAGATCCCCAGATCCAGGGCAAAGATCTGGATCAGGATCAGGCCCAGGAAGAACGAGGGCATCGAGTAGAGGACGAAGTTGGCGGTCGTCACTGTGTAGTCGCTCAGGCTGTTGCGCTTGACCGCCTGGAGGATGCCCAGCGGCATCGCGATCAGCAGCGACAGGACGAGCGCGGCGCCTGACAGGTAGGCGCTGCGGCCCGCGTTCTCCTTGAACAGGGCGCTGACGCTCTGGCTCAGCTTGTACGAGTAACCGAAGTTGAGGTGCAGCAGGTTGCCCAGGTAGCTGATGAACTGGGCGATCTCCGGTCGGTCAAAGCCATGGGACTGGTTCCAGGCTTTGACGACCGACGGCTGCGCCTTGGCCCCCAGCACGTCGTAGACCGGGCTCGGCGAGAGGTAGTGGAGGATCGCGAAGGTGATGATCGCGATCCCGATGGTGATGATCACGGCGACCATCACCCGGCGAATTATGTAGCCGATCATCCGCCGGCCTCGAAGTGGTCACTGCGAGGCATCCGCATCCGTGCCGGAACCATACGCCCCGGCCGGCGAGCGTGGGTCAAAAGCTGCTCGCCGGCCGGAGATTCGTTTGGTTACTACTTCACGGAGTACCAGTACTGCGGCATCCACTGCTGCTGGGTCATCACCGTCCAGCCGTCCGGTTGGCTACCCACCTTCTTGGTGTTGACTCCGATCGTGAAGTCGCCGTTGGCGATGTAGAACACCGGCAGATCCTTGGCGAAGTAGTTCGCCTCGGTCTTCACGGCGCTCACGTTGGCGCTGTGGGTTGAATCGTTCATCAGCGTGTTCGCTGTCGGGTCGTTGTAATCACCTTCGTTGAAGCCAGCGCCCGGGTTCTCGACTCCCTCCTGGGTGGGATAGAAGTCCTCGAACAGGCCGCCGTAGTTGTTCACGCCCCAATCGTTGGTGTACTTGGTCGCCGCCGGGTTCTGGTCGTTGTAGTTGGAGATCAGGAAGTTGAACGTCTTGGTCTGCAACTGGATGTTGATCCCGGCTGCCTGCTTGGCCTCCGAGGCGATCACCTCGGACTCCAGGGCGCCGGTGGTGGCCACCGACTCCGGCAGGTTGGCCCACACGAACGAGATCGGGGTGCCGGCGGGGATGCCGGCGCCGCACTCGTCGGAAGCCGTGCCCGGCTTGACGCACTTCGTCGTACCGCCCGGCACGACCTTCCAGCCGTGCGAGCTCAGGAGCGAGACGGCCGCCTTGGGGTTGAACGGATAGTCAGGCGTGGTGGCGCCCGACGGCGTGTACGGCGACGTCGGTGCGGAGCCGACCGGCGCGTAGTCCGGCACGGCAGCGCCCTTGTAGACGCCCTTGATGATCGCCGGCTGGTTGATCAGATGGTCGATCGCCTGACGCACGTACAGCTGGGAGATCACCTTGTCGAAGTCGTCCGTCGTGTCCTTGAAGTTGATGATTCCTCCGAACCATCCCCAACCGGGACCGCCGAACACCGCGATGCCCTGCTTCTGCAGCGCGGGTACCTGAGGCAGCTGGGAGGCGTCCAGGCCAACCATGATGTCCAGGCCTCCGCTCTTGAGCGCGTTGAGCTCGGAGGTGAAGTCGGTGAACGTCTGAACCGAGACCTCCTTGGCGGTGGACTTCGGGGTCCCCCCGTAGCTCGCGTTGGGAACCAGCGTGTAGGAGCTGTTCGTGGGGCTGAACGTCGTCAGCTTGAACGGCCCGGACACGTCCTTCCACAGCGGGCTCGAGGCGAACGTGGCCACCGATCCGCCTGCCTTGCTCAGGTAGTTGTAGATCTTGGCCGCGTTGGCCGGGATGTTGTAGTTCAGGTGTGGCCCGGTCGCCGAGGCGATGTTCCAGGCCGTGCTGGGCAGCGGGTAGGCGCCGCCGTTGGTGTCCTGCAGGTTGTTGAGCAGGAAGAAGCCCGGGTTCCAGGTCTTGTTGAGCGTCATGACCACGGTGTACTGCCCCTTGGTGGTGACGCTCTTGACGTTGTCCGGGATCAGGCCGGGGGAGTACTGGCCCCAGTTGGCCGGGCTCTCCTTGATCGCCGCCTTGAGCAGGTCGAACCAGAAGACCACGTCGTTGGCGTCGATCGGGGCGCCGTTTGACCACTTCAGCCCCGGCTTCATGGGGATCGTGACCACCGTGTCGTTGACCGACCAGATCGGCTTGTTGGCCGCGCTGATGCCGTAGTTGACCTCCGGCCGCGCGCCCACCGGGCCGCCGTAGAGCGGCATGAACAGCTCCGTGAACAGCGAGAAGGAGCCGGTGCCCGAGTCGGCGCTCGGCGCGATCGGGAAGATGTAGGTTGGGGTCGAGCCGGTCAGCTGACCCTGCGTGATCACGCCACCCTTGACCGGCGTGCCGGCGGCAGGAAGCGATCCGTAAAGGGTTGTGCCGAGGCTCGCCGAGGATTTGTTGCTCACGCTGCCGCTGCTGCTGCTGCCGCACGCGGCGACTCCCACAGCGGCCAGCAACGCCACCAGGCACGTTGGAACCAGGCGTCGAGCGGAACGCGCATGGCGTTTCTCGCCGTTCCTCGTAGTGGCACCTTCAACTCGCATAAATGGCCCTCCCCAGGGCAGAGGTTTGGGTTGCAACGACTCAAAGATGCAAACAGTCGGTTCGGACGCTGTCAAGCGAAAGACCGTCGCGCCGGTCGTGTGCAACACGACCATAACCCACGCTGGTGAAGTGACGAAAGGCCTGCACGCCAGTTTGGATGACCGAGGGTCAGACCTCTAAGCCTGGATCTGCCGATCCGGTGACGAGGCGACCCGAGATTCGGTGGATCCAGGCTAGGGGCAAGGGCGTACTCCCCGGGGCGCCAAGCCAGGCCGGCGGGGCAGTGCGTCGCCAAGCCCTACTTGCCGTGCCGCCGCTCGGCCAGCTTCTCGGCCTGGCTCAGCTGCGCCTCCACCAGGCTCAGGCCGGCGTTCCAGAACTCAGGATCGGTCAGGTCGATGCCGATCATCGACCCCAGCTCCTCCGGGCTTCTGGAGCCGCCCGAGGCGAGCAGCTCCAGGTAGCGGGGCACGAACGATTCCCCCTCCTCGGCGTAGCGCTGGTAGGCGGACAGGGCCAGCAGCTGCCCGTACGCGTACGCGTACACGTACCCGGGCGTCTGGAAGAAGTGGGGGATGTAGGACCACCAGGTCTCGTAGCCGTCGGTCATCTGGACGGAGTCACCGAACATCTCGGCCTGTGAGTCCAACCAGAACTCCCCAAAGCGGGCCGCCGACAGCTCGCCCTCCGAGCGCCGCCGGGTGTGAGCCAGGTGCTCGAACCGGTTCATGGCCATCTGCCGGAACACCGTGGCGACCGCCCCGTCGATCCGCTCGGCCAGCAGGCTGAGCCGCTCCTCGTCGCTGCCGGCTGCGCCCAGCAGGCGCTCGAACACCAGCGTCTCGCCGAACACCGAGGCCGTCTCGGCCATCGTCAGCGGGGTTCCCTGATGAAACACGCCCTGTCGCTGAGCCAGTGCGCCATGCAGACCGTGCCCCAGCTCGTGGGCCATGATCAGCACGTCGCGGCGCCGGGCGGTGTAGTTGAGCATCACGTACGGGTGGACGCTGGGCACGGTGTTGGAGCAGAAGGCGCCCCCGCGCTTGTTGAGGCGCACCGGCGCGTCGATCCAGTTCTCGGTGAAGAAGCGGTCCACGATCTCTCCCGCCTCCGGCGAGAACGCCTGGTAGCTGTCCAGGACCAGGTCCCGCGCCTCGCCAAAGCCGAACTGCGCATCCTCGTCCACCACCGGCGCGGTCCGGTCGTAGATGGTGAGCCGATCCAGCCCCAGCAGCCTGGCCTTCAGCTGGTACCACCGCTGCGGGATGTCGAAGCGAGCCCGCACGGCCTCGATCAAGGCCATCACCGACTCGTCGGACACCTCGTTGGCCAGGTTGCGGTCGGCCAGCCAGTGCGGGTAGCCGCGCAGCCGGTCCTCGACCGACTTCTCGTAGAGCAGCGTGTTGAAGATGAATCCCCGCGTTCGCAGGCCGGGCTCGAGCGCCGCGCTGAGTCCTTCGAACGCGCAGCGGCGAGCTTCGCGATCGCGGTCCTGCAAACGGCTCAAAGCCAGCTCGAGCGAGACCTCCTCTCCGGACAGATCGATGCGCAGCGCCGCGGTCAGTTCCCCGAACAGCCTGGCCCAGGCGGCATGGCTAGGGATGCTCTTCTCGGTCAGCACCTTCTCCTCGGGTTCGGAGAGCAGGTGCGATCGGTAGCGCTGGAGGCGGCGCAGGTGGTGGGCGCAGAACTCCAGTCCGGAGCCGGAGAGCAGCGCCTCGGCCTGCTCGTCATCGAGCGCGGCCCACTCCAGCTCGTAGAACAGCAGCTTGGTGCTGATCGCAGTAGCCCGCTCCTGGATCCGCTGGAGCAACGCGCCGCGCTCGGGGTCGGCGGTGTCAGTGGCGAACCGCAGCGCGGCATACGAGCCCGCCTTGCCGAACATGTCCTGGATCTCGGCCAGCTCCTGCATCGCCTCCCGCAGTCCCGGGGAGTCAAGCTCGGCCACGCGCCCGGCGTGGCGCTGAGCGAACGCATCGGCCCGCCGCGACGCCTCGTCCAGCAGGCGGTCCGGGCCGCGCGCCTCGTCTCCGTCGAGCAGCGGGCCGAGGTCCCAGCTGGTCTCCAGGAGCTCTGGATCGGCGAGATGCTCGGCGGCGGTTGACATGCCGCCCTGAGGCTACTCGGGCTCGGACGGGTGCGACACTTGGCGGTCCGATGCCGGCAACCGGACTCATCAAGCCGACGCGCCGGCGGCTCTCGAGCGCTCGCCCGCTCGTCTGCGCGGCGCTGGTCGCGGCGCTGGTGGCGGCGCTGCTGACGGGCTGCGGGGCCGGTGACCGGACGCCGTCGCTGAAGGGGCTGCCGCTCCTCAGCGGCGTGCACACCATCACCAGCCAGCACGTCTGCGACCAGGGAACCAACGCCTACTGCGCCATCGAGATGGTCGTGACGGATCCCGCCTACCCGAGCTCGGCGGATCTGCAGACGGCCGAGCAGCTCCTGCTCAAGAAGCATGGTTGGGTGAAGACCAACGCTCCTGTCGGCCAGGAGCGGACGGCCGACTCACCCGGCGACCATCTGCGCGTCACCTACGCGGCGGCCAACCTCGAGCTGGAGGCCATCGACCTGGGCTGGATCACGCGCTCGCACCAGATCACACTCAGCCTGTCGCGCCAGATCTTCAATCACGCCTCGGCACTGGCCGTGCTGCTCCAGGTGGGCACCACCTGAGCCGCCCCCGCCCCGCTCCGTCAGTCCCTCGAGATCCCGTCCACCTCATGCAGCACCAGCCGCGTCCGGCCCCCGACAGCCACGGCCGTCCGTCCGGACAGCAGGTCCTCCAGATCCGACCCCACGAACCCCCGTCGCCAGCCGTTCAGGGTGCGCACGTCGGGCTCGGGCTCTGAGTGGCGCGCGGCGGCGATGATCTGCTCCAGCTCGCTGCGCGACGCGATCAGCTCGTAAGCCAGGCCGGCCTCCATGGCCCGGGCTCGGAGCAGCGCTTCGGCCAGCGCGATCAACGGCGAGTCGTTTGGCTCCGACCGGTTCCGGCGGGGCTCCCGCGGGATCGGCGGATCCTCCAGGCCCTGCCTGATCGCGGACAGGATCCCGTCGCCGCGTCGCCGCAGCACTGACTGGTGCACGCCGCGGATCTGGCCCAGCGCCCGCACGTCCGAGGGATGGCGTTTGGCGATCTCCACCAGCGGCGCATCCTGCAGCACGGATCCCACCGGGCGGTCCTCCTGCGAGGCGGTGCGCTCGCGCCAGGCGGCCAGCCGCCGGGCCACGGCCCGGGATCGCGTGTCCAGCTGGGCCACCCGGGGCAGGCGCTCCCAGACCGTCTCCGGGTCGCGCTCGTCGGTGGCTGACTCCAGTCGCCGGCACTCCTCCAGGGCCCACTCCAGCCGGCCTGTTTCCTGCAGGCGGCGCTGCAGCTCATCGGCCAGCTGCAGCAGGTGCACCACGTCCTCGGCGGCGTAGCTGAGTTGCTCGCCGGTCAGCGGCCGGGCGTCCCAGCGCGTGTAGCTGGCCGTCTTGCCGACCCGCTCGCCCAGGATCGAGGCGATCAGGTTGCCGTACCCTGACTGCGCGGACTCGCCGGCGAACCCGGCGGCGAGCTGCGTGTCGAACAGGTTGTTGAGCTCGGTACTCCAGGCCCGGCGCAGGATCGCCACGTCCTGGCGCCCCGCATGCAGAATGACCTCCACCGCCGGATCTCCCAACAGCGCCGCCAAGGGGCTGACGTCAACGTCTGAGAGCCCGTCGATCAGGATGATCCGCACCCCGCTCGGCTCGTCCGGGTCCTCGACCGCCACCTGGGTCAGGCACAGCAGCGCTCGGTAGCGGCCTTCGGACATGAACTCCGTGTCGATCCCCAGCCGCCCCCGGGCGGACGCCAGCTCCGCCGCGGCGGCGACGTCGGCGTCGCTGGCCAGCGACGTGTGGGATTGGCGGGACGTGGCTCCTTCCATAAATCCGTGGGCTGACACTACCCACGATCCCAGGCTTTTCCTAGGCGACCGGTCAGCGGGCCGGGGTAACACCTACCGCGCTGGTAGGATTTAGCCAAGAGTGATCTTCTCCTCCAAAGCCGAGTACGGCGTGCGACTGATGGTCGAGTTGGGGCGCCAGAGCCCGGACCAGCCGACCAGCCTGAAGGCGATCGCCGACGCCGAGGGCCTGCCCCTGGCCTATCTGGAGCAGGTGGTGGCCCGTCTGCGTAAGGCCGACCTGGTGATGAGTGCCCGGGGCGCCCACGGCGGCTACTGGCTCTCCCGGGACCCGGCCGAGATCACCATGTACGACGTCGTGTCGGCGCTGGAGGGTGCGATCGCGCCGATGGACTGCTTCGTCCACGACCCCCCCGACCGGGTCGTGTGCTCGCACCCGTCTGACGCGGGGCGCCACTGCGCCACCAAGCTCCTGTGGACGCGCGTGCAGGGCGGCATCATCCGCTCGCTGCAGACGACCACGCTGGCTGAGCTGGTGGAGTTCTCGCGCCGGAACGAGGAGCGGATCGAGCGCCCGCTGGCCATCACCTCCTCTGACCTGACCGCGACCTTGAAGGCTTGAGATGCCTGACCTAGAGATCCGAAACCTGCACGTCCGCGCCGGTGACAAGGACATCCTCCGGGGTGTCGACCTGACCGTCGGCGGCGGCGAGATCCATGCGCTGATGGGACCCAACGGCTCCGGCAAGTCCACCCTGGCCAACGCGATCATGGGTCACCCCAACTTGGAGGTGACCGAGGGCCAGATCATTTGGGACGGCGAGGACATCACCGAGGCCCAGACCGACGAGCGCGCCCGCCTCGGCCTGTTCATGGCCTTCCAGTACCCGGTGGCCGTGCCCGGCGTGACCGTGACCAAGTATCTGCGCACGGTGCTGAACGCCCACCGGACCGCCCGGGGCGAGGAGCCGATCCCGCTCAAGGAGTTCCGCCAGACCGTCCAGCAGGCCATGGAGCTGACCAAGGTGCCCGAGGAGTTCTCCCGGCGCTATCTCAATGACGGCTTCTCCGGCGGTGAGAAGAAGCGTATGGAAATCCTCCAGCTGGCCCTTCAGAAGCCCCGCCTGGCCGTGCTCGACGAGACCGACTCCGGCCTCGACATCGACGCGCTGCGCACCGTCGCCGAAGGTGTCAACTCGGTCACCGGCCCCGACCTGGGGATCCTGATCATCACCCACTACCAGCGGATCCTCCACCTGGTGGAGCCGAGCCACGTGCACGTGCTCTACCGCGGGCGGATCGTCCGCGAGGGCGGCCCCGAGCTGGTGACCGAGCTGGAGGCCAAGGGCTACGGCTGGATCACCAACGAGGTCGACGAGGACGAGCAGGCCGCCTAACCGATGGCTGTCGCTCCCCAGCAGCTGCGCGACGTAGCCGCCGAGTTCCCCGTCCTGGAGCGGGAGATCGACGGCAACCCGGTCACCTACCTGGATTCGGCCGCCACCTCCCAGACCCCGCAGCCCGTGATCGACGCCATGACCCGGTACTACACCGAGTCACGCGCCTCGATCCACCGCGGCGTCTACCCGCTGGCCGTCGAGGCCACCGATCTGTTCGAGGGCGCCCGCGCCCGGATCGCCGCCTGGCTCGGCTCCACCCCTGAGGAGACGATCTACACCACCAACGCGACGATGGCGATCAACCTGGTCGCCTACACGTGGGGCCGCCAGAACGTCAATCAGGGCGACCTGGTGGTGCTGACCGAGATGGAGCACCACTCCAACATCGTCCCCTGGCAGCTGCTGTGCGCCGAAAAGGGAGCGCACCTCCGCTACGTGCCCATCAGCGACGAGGGCCACCTCGATCTTCGCGCCCTGGACGAGCTCCTCAGCCAGGGCCCCAAGCTCCTCGCCCTGGTGCACGTCTCCAACGTGCTGGGCACGATCAACCCGGTGGCCGAGATCACCCGGCGTGCCCACGCCGCCGGCACCACCGTCCTGATCGACGGCTCGCAGGCGGTGCCCCAGATCCCGCTTCACCTCCAGGAGATCGACGCCGACTTCTACGCCTGGACCGGGCACAAGGCCTACGGACCCACCGGGATCGGCGTGCTCCACGGCCGCCGGGCGCTCCTGGAGGAGATGCCGCCGTTCATCGGCGGCGGCCACATGATCAAGCGGGTGGGCGATGAGATGTCCACCTGGACCGATCTGCCCTGGAAGTTCGAGGCCGGCACCTCCCAGATCGCCGAGGCGATCGGACTGGGCGCCGCCGTCGACTGGATCACCGAGCTGGGCATCGACCACATCCGCGAGCACGAGGAGGCGCTGGTGGCAGACGCGCTGGACCGCCTCGCGACCGTCCCCGGCCTCACCATCCAGGGCCCGCTGAGCGCGGCCGAGCGCGGCTCGCTGATCTCGTTCACCCTGGAGGGCGCCCACCCCCACGACGTCGGCGAGATCCTCGGTCGCCAGGGAGTATGCGTGCGGGCCGGGCATCACTGCACCCAGCCGCTGATGCGCCGCCTGGGCCTCGGCGCAACCACCCGGGCCTCGTTCGCGGTGCACAACTCGACGGCCGACATCGACCGGCTCATCGACGGCCTGGCCGAGGTTCGCCGGGTCCTCGCCCTCTGACCGGCATGGACGACCAGCTCTACCGCGAGTACATCCTCGAGCACTACAAGCGCCCCCACAACTGGGGCGAGCTCGAGCACCACGACCTGGAGGCCCACGACCTGAACCCGCTGTGCGGCGACGAGCTGCAGGTCCAGCTGGCCGTCGACGAGGTGGGCCACATCTGCGAGATCGCCTTCTCGGGCCACGGCTGCGCCATCTCCCAGGCCTCGGCCTCGATGGTCTCCGACGAGGTCAAGGGGATGAAGGTCAGCGACCTGCTGTCGCTGGACCGGAGCTTCGTCCTCGACCTGCTCGGCATCGACATATCGGCCCAGCGGATGAAGTGCGCGATGCTCTCGCTCAAGGTCCTGAAGAGCGCCAGCCTGGGCTCAGAGGTCGAGTGGGAGCCGGTGGAGGGATGAGTAATCCCGACCCGGTCGCTAGGATTTACCCCGTGCCCCAGATCCTCGACATCTGTCCCGTGAGCGACCTGCCGCCCGGCACCATGCGCCTGGTCGAGTGGGAGGACCTGGAGATCGGCGTGTTCAACTGCGACGGCACCGTATACGCGATGGAGGATCGCTGTTCGCACGATGACGGACCGCTGGTTGAAGGCACGCTGGATCAGGAAAGCTGCACGGTTGAGTGCCCTCGGCACGGATCCCGATTTGACCTCAAGACGGGCAAGCCGCTGAGCCTGCCCGCGTACGAGCCGGTGGACACCTTCCCGGTGATCATCGAGCAGGAAATGATCAAACTGGAGGTGGAGTGACCCATGGCGACTCCCGATACTGAAGCACTGAATTCGGCCCAGATGGCCGCGGTGGCCCAGCAGGTTCTCTCAGACGCGCCCGATACGGCGCGCACAAATGATCAGCTGCGGGACATCAACGCGGACTACACGGAACGCTACGGCTTCCACGACGCCGAGAACTACCTGTACAAGGCGCCCAAGGGCCTGAACCGCGAGATCGTGGAGAAGATCTCCGAGTTCAAGTCGGAGCCGCAGTGGATGCGCGACTTCCGCCTCAAGGCGTTCGAGCACTTCCTGTCCCGGCCGCAGCCGACCTGGGGCTCGCCGATGCTGGCCGAGGTCGACTACGACGACATCCACTACTTCGTGCGCGCGTCCGAGCGCGCCGAGCGCTCCTGGGACGACGTCCCCGACGACGTCAAGAAGACCTTCGACCGCCTGGGGATCCCCGAGGCGGAGCGGAAGTTCCTGTCGGGGGTCGGAGCCCAGTACGAGTCCGAGGTCGTCTACCACCAGATCAACGAGAGCCTGACCAAGCAGGGCGTGATCTTCACCGACATGGACACCGCGCTGCGCGAACACGAGGACCTGGTGCGGGAGTACTTCGCCACGATCATCCCGGCCAATGACAACAAGCTGGCCGCGCTGAACAGCTCGGTGTGGTCCGGAGGCTCGTTCGTCTACGTGCCGCCAGGTGTGCACGTCGAGATGCCGCTGCAGGCCTACTTCCGCATCAACACGGAGTCGATGGGCCAGTTCGAGCGGACGCTGATCATCGCCGACGAGGGCTCCTACGTTCACTACGTGGAGGGCTGCACGGCGCCGACCTACAGCGCCTCGTCGCTGCATTCCGCGGTCGTCGAGCTGATTGCCAAGCCGGGCGCCCGGATCCGCTACACGACCGTGCAGAACTGGTCGGCCAACGTGTTCAACCTGGTGACCAAGCGGGCGATCGCCGAAAGGGACGCCACCGTCGAGTGGGTCGACTGCAACCTCGGCTCGAAGCTGACCATGAAGTACCCGAGCGTCTACCTGATGGGCGAGCGGGCCCACGGGGAGATCCTGTCGATCGCCTTTGCTGGCAAGGGCCAGCATCAGGACGCCGGCGGCAAGATCATCCACGCCGCTCCCAACACGACGTCGAACATCTTCGCCAAGTCGATCTGCAAGGACGGCGGGCGCGGCTCCTACCGCGGCCTGCTGGAGATCGCCAAGGGCGCCCACGGCGCGCGCTCCAAGGTGGTCTGCGACGCGCTGCTGCTGGACGAGAAATCGCGTTCGGACACCTACCCCACGATCAGGATCTCCGAGGACGACGTCAACGTCGGCCACGAGGCCACGGTCTCCAAGGTGGGCGACGACCAGCTGTTCTACCTGATGAGCCACGGGATCGCCGAGGACGAGGCGTCCAAGCTGATCGTCAACGGCTTCATCGAGCCGATCACCAAGGAGCTCCCAATGGAGTACGCCGTGGAGATGAACCGGCTGATCGAGCTGCAGATGGAGGGCTCCATTGGCTAGTGCGCCAACGGTCGAGCTGCCGACCTTCAAGGGGCGGCCCGGCTGGGAGTTCACCGACATCTCAGGGCTGGACCTGGCCGCTTACGAGCGTGAGCTGCCGGGGTCACCGGCTTTGGGCACGGTGACCCCGCTGTGGCGCTTCCCTGATCCGCAGCTGCCCGAGGGCGTGCTCGTCACGACGCTTGACGCGGCGCCGTCCCAGCTCGGCTCACTGGTCTCCGGCGCCGACGACATCTTTGTCGCCCTCAACGACGCCGGTCCCCGCGCCGGCACGTTCGTCTACGTGCCCCGGGGCGTCGTGCTGGACCAGCCGATCTCCCTCACCGCCGTCCAGGCGCACACCGGGACGCTCGTCAACCAGCGCACCCTGGTGGTGCTCGAGGAGGGCGCCCAGGCCGAGGTGTGGGAGCAATTCCTGTCCGCCGAGGACGAGCTTGACGGCGTGTTCAACGTGGTCACTGAGCTGATCGTCGGCGACGGTGCCAACCTCCGCTACGTCTGCGGCCAGGACCTCAGCGAGAAGAGCTGGATGTTCGGCGCCCAGCGCGCCCAGGTGGCCCGGGACGCCCGCCTTGACTGGGTGTCCCTGGGCTTCGGCTCGGGCAACGGCCGGGTGCGCATGGAGACGCGGCTGGTCGGCGAGGGCTCGGAGGCCCGGGTGACCGGCGCCTACGCCACCCACGGCCGCCAGCACATCGACTACGACACCACACAGGAGCACGCCGCGGCCAACACGTTCAGCGACCTGGCCTTCCGCGGCGTCCTGGCCGGGCGCTCGACGGCCGTGTGGAAGGGCAACATCATCGTCGACCCCGGCGCCCAGAAGACCGACGCCTTCCAGGAGTCACGCAACCTGCTGATCTCCAAGCGCGCCCACGCCGACGCGATCCCCGGCCTGGAGATCCAGGCCAACGACGTGCGGTGCACGCACGCCGCGGCGGTGGCCCAGGTCGATCCCGAGCAGCTCTTCTACCTGCGCTCGCACGGCATGCCCGAGGCCGAGGCCAAGCAACTGGTGATCGAGGGCTTCCTGGCTGCGCTGGTCGAGCGCTTCGAGGCGGGTCCGGTGCGTGACGTGCTGGCCGACGCACTGGAGCGCCGTCTCCAGCTGGTCCTCAACTGACTCTGGGGGACTTTCTGGCCATAGCGGCCAGAAAGTCCCCCCGAGTTGTGACTCAGGCGAAATAGTGGCCTTCGTCCATGTCGGCGATCAGGCCTGGCCGGGTCGGCTCCCAGTCCAGCAGCTGCCGGGTGCGGGTGCTCGATGTGGGGTTGTCCACTCCGACGAACATGGCCAGGAAGCCGAACTGGCTCTCGGCCTCCTCGGGCGGGATGCTCGCGGCCGGGACGCCCAGGTTGCGCCCGATCGCCTCGGCGATCTCGCGGAAGGGGACCCCCTCATCGCCCACAGCGTGCAGCCGTGACCCGGCGGGGGCGTTCTCCAGGGCCAGGCGATACAGGCGAGCGGCGTCAAGTGTGTGACCGGCGGGCCAGCCGTTGGCGCCGTCGCCCAGGTAGCCTGCCCGGCCCGCGGCACGGGCCTGAGCGATCAACGTGGGGACGAAGCCGTGCTTGTCCAGATCGCTGTGCACGGTCGGCGGCAGACGCACCACCGAGGACCGGACGCCGCGATCGGCCAGGCCGATGACCAGGTTCTCAGCATCGATCCGGTAGCCGCCGGGCATCGTGTCCTCCTCGGTGCCGGCCCGCGTCAGCCCGGCCATGGCCAGGAGCAGCGTCCCCGAGGTCCCGACCAGCGGCTTGTCGGTGCCCACCAGAGACTCGGCCAGGGCCTCGACCGCGGCCAGGTCAGCGTTGGCCGCGCCTTCCAGGTCCCCGGCCTGCATGGCGTCGTGCTTGAAGGCCAGATGGATGACGCCGTCCGCGGCGGACGCCGCTTCGCGCAGGCCGTCCAGGTCATCGAGGTCCCCGCGCTGCACTGCGGCCCCCTGCGCCGTGAGCGCGGCAGCCGACGCGTCAGACCGGGCCAGCCCGGTCACCCCGTGCCCGCCTTGCAGCAGTTCGGGGACGACGGCCGAGCCGATGTGGCCGCTGGCGCCGGTGACAAATACGCGCATGATTAGCTCCTTGCTCGAAGTGATGAGACTTGGTCTTGTCACTTGACACGTGACGGGACTAGGTCTCATCACTACGCTATCCGTATGCCGAGATGGGAGCCCGACGCCCAGGAGCGGTTGGTACAGGCCGCGCTGGACCTGTTCGTGGAACAGGGTTACGACAACACGACGGTGGCCCAGATCGCCGAGCGGGCTCGCCTGACCAAGAGCAGCTTCTTCCGGCACTTCCCGGACAAGCGGGAGGTGCTCTTCTTCGGCCAGGACGCGTTCTTCAGGCTGCCGGCCGACGCCATCATCGCCGCCCCCAGCAACGCCACGCCGCTGGAGGCGGTCGCCGCCGCCCTCGACGCTTTGGGCACCGTGTTCACGCCCGATCGGCACCCGTTCGCCTCCCGGCGGCAGGCGGTCATCGCCGCCAACAGCGAGCTGCAGGAGCGCGAGGCGCTGAAACGCGCCGGCCTCGCCTCCGCGATGACCGAGGCGCTCAGGCAGCGTGGCGTATCGGAGCCGGCCGCGAGTCTCGCGGCCGAGCTTGGCCTCCTCGCCTTCAGGACCGCCTTCGCTCGCTGGGCCGACCCGGCCAACCGGCAGGAGTACAGCGAGCTGGCCCGCGAGTCGCTGGCGCAGTTGCAGGCCGCGAACGCATCGCTCTCCAGCGCCCCCGCCGGATAGCATCGCCGCGATGGCGCGCGGCACTCCTCTGGTCCCTCTCGGCTACGGCAAGTTCGTGCGGGCCGACCGCGTCTACGCGCTGGTGCCGCTGGAGGGGGAGGACCGCGGCGACGGCCGGCGCACGCTCGTTCACGTGGAGGGGATCGAGGAGCCGGTGATCGCTTCACGCTCGGAGAGCGCGCTCGCCAAGGACATCGCGCTCGCCCTGGGCCAGCAGCCCCCGGGTGGCCGCGAGGTCAGCCGCATGGGTGGCCAGGAGCCGCTCTTCTAGTCCGATGGGCCGCCAGATCGCGCTGCTCCGCGGCATCAACCTCGGCTCCAGCAACCGCATCGCCATGGCCGCCCTCCGGGAAGCGCTGGCGACCGCCGGCTTCGAGAACGTCCTCACCTACGTCCAGAGCGGGAACATCGTCCTGGACAGCGACGAGTCCCCGGAAGCGCTCGCCCGCCGCATCCACGCGCTGATCGCCGAGCAGTTCGGACTCGACATCGCCGTAGTGGCCCGCACGCGTGACGAGCTCGCCGACGTGGTGGGGCGCAACCCCCTGGGCGACGTGATCACCGAACCCAGGCGCTATCAGGTGAGCTTCCTGTCGGCCGCGCCCGCTCCCGAGCTCCTGAAGCGCCTGGAGAGCCTGGCGGTGGCAGAGGAGCGCGTGGCCGTGATCGAGCGCGAAATCTACGCCTGGCACCCCGAGGGGGTGGCTCGGTCGAAGCTCTGGAACGGCCTGGCGGCCAAGGGCGGCCTCGGACCCGGGATCACCGCCACCGCCCGCAACTGGACGACCGTGACGACGCTCCTGGAGATGGCCGATGACGCCTGAGCCGACCCACCCGTACGTGATCCTGGACGTGTTCACCGACACGCCACTTCAGGGCAATCCGCTAGCCGTGTTCACCGAAGGCGAGCAGATCCCCAGCCGGCTCATGCAGGCCACCGCCCGGGAGCTGAACCTCTCCGAGACGGTCTTCCTGCTGCCCGGCGACCAGGAGTGCGAGGCCCACGCGCGGATCTTTACCCCCACGCTCGAGCTGCGGTTCGCCGGCCATCCGGTGCTCGGTGCGGCGTTCGTGGTCGGCGCCGACACGCAGCGGGAGGTGATCCGGATCCGCACCGGCTCAGGCGTCATCCCGGTTCGCGTGCGGCGCGACGAGGACGGCCAGATCGTGGCCGGCGGCATGGAGCAGCCGATCCCGACCGTCGCGCCGTTTGCGGCCACCGAGGCGCTGCTGGCCGCCCTGGGCGTGGACGCCGCAGCCCTGCCGGTGGAGGTCTACGACAACGGCACGGTCCACGTGATGGTCATGCTCGACGACCTGGCCGAGGTCAGCGCCCTGAAGCCCGACCTGGGCGCGCTGCGGGCGCTCGGGGAGTGCGGCTTCTCCTGCTTTGCCCTGACCGGGGAGGGGGGAGGGGGGGAGGGGGAGGGGGTACGGACACGCATGTTCGGTCCCGGCCTGGGCGTCGACGAGGACCCCGCCACCGGTTCGGCGGCCGGTCCGCTGGCCGTTCACCTCGTGCGCCACGGCCGCCACGGCTTCTCCTCGAATCTGGAGATCGACCAGGGTGTGGAGATGGGGCGGCCTTCGCGGCTCCGGGCCCGCGTCGAGGGAAGACGCGAGCGGATCGAGCGGGTGATCGTGGCCGGCAGCGCGGTGGTCGTGGCGCGGGGCCACTTCCGCCTCCAATAGCCTGTCGACGGATGGTTCTGACCCAGCGGCAGAGGCAGGCGCTCCAGGACATCGTCACCACCTTCTGCCCCGAGGGCGAGGGCTTTCCGAGCCCGCAGGAGTTGCACGTCACCGATGCCCTGCTCGAGGCGATCGATGCCAACCCCCGGGCGATCGAGAAGCGCCAGCTGGTCGCGCTCCTCGGCCTGTGGGACACCGAGGTGCTGGGCGCGCTGGGCGGCGCCGGGCTGAGGCGCTTCAGCCGGCTCCCCCGCTCCGAGCGCGAGCGGGTGCTGCTCAGCTGGTGTGACTCGCGCCTGGCCCAGCGCCGGGCCGTCTTCCAGGCGCTGCGCAAGGCCTCGCTGCTCTTCTATTACATGCTGGGCGGGTGGGACGCGATCGGCTACGACGGACCGCTCGGCCGCCTGCCGGACGCGCCGCCCAAGCCGCTCACCATCACGCTGGTCACCGAGGAGACCCGGCTCAGCTGCGACGTGGTGATCGTCGGCTCGGGCGCCGGCGGCGGACCCGCGGCGGCCGTGCTCAGCCAGGCCGGGCTCGAGGTGATCGTCGTGGAGTCAGGCGACTACTACGACGATGAGGACTTCGACGGCTCGGAACTGAACGCGATCACTCGCTTCTACGCCTCGGCGCCGACGGCCACGGTCGATCACAGCGTCGGGCTGATCGCCGGCCACTGCCTGGGCGGCGGCACGGTGGTCAACTACTCCACCTCGTTCCGCACCCCGGACAACGTGCGGGAGGAGTGGGCCGCCCACGGCGTGCCCGCGTTCATCACCGACGAGTACACCCGGAGCCTCGACGCCGTGTGCGAGCGCCAGGGCGTCACCCAGGAGTTCAGCCAGCCATCCGCTCGCGAGCAGAAGCTCCAGGACGGGTGCCTGGCCCTGGGCTGGCACGTCGACTCGATGCCCCGGGGCGTGCGCCACTGCGCCCAGGGCCGCGAGTGCGGCTACTGCGGCCTGGGCTGCCGAGTCGGCGCCAAGCAGTCGACCCTGAAGACCTGGCTCAGCGACGCGCATGCGGCCGGTGCTCGGCTGATCATCCGGACCCGGGTCGACCGGGTGCTGGTGGAGCGGGATGCCGCGCGGGGCATCGTCGCTGTCACCCAGGACGGTCACCGGGTGATGATCCGGGCTCGCGCGGTGATCGTGGCCGGCGGAGCCATTCAGACGCCCGCGCTGCTCAAGCGCAGCGGGCTTAGCGACCCCAACGTCGGGAGCCATCTCAGGCTGCACCCGACCGCCGCCGTACTCGGGATCTTCGACGAGGAGCTGAAGCCCTGGGAGGGCGTCATGCAGGCGGTCTACTCAGACCAGTTCGCCGACCTGCACGACGGTTACGGCCTAAAGTTCGAGACCGCGGCCACCCATCCGCATCTGATGACGGCCTACGCCCCCTGGCGCAGTGGCCACCAGCACGCCGAGCTGATGCAGTCACTCACCCACATCACACCGATCGGCCTCCTCACTCGGGACCGTGGCGGGGGCCAGGTCAAGGTGGGCTGGGACGGCGAGCCGATCGTCCACTACGCGCTCTCGGACTTCGACCGCGGGCACGTGCGGACCGGGATCGACGGCGCCGCCCAGCTGCTGGAGGCCAGCGGCGCCCGGCGGATCGTCAGCTGCCAGGCCAGCGGGCCGAGCTACCAGCCGGGTCGCGGCACCCGGCAGCAGTTCATGGCCGAGGTCGACCACGCGGGCTACGGGCCCGGACAGCTGATCCTCCACTCCTTCCACATCATGGGCAGCGCCCGTATGGGCGGTGACCCGGCGGTTTCGGCCTGCGACCCCAGCGGGCAGACCTGGGAGGTGCGCGACCTCTACGTGTTCGACGGATCCTCGTTTCCCACCGCCTCGGGCGTCAACCCGCAGATCTCGATCCAGGCCATCGCCCACATGGGCGCCCGCCACCTGGCCGAGCGCCTCGGCGCCGGTGTCGAGCAGTCCCAGCGGAGCGCGGCGTGAAGCTGGCCACGTTCAGGGCCCCGGACGGCCGCACCCGCGCCGGCGAGGTGGTCGGCGAGGAGGTGCGTGCGCTCACCTCTGATCTCACGGTGCGCGATGTCCTGGCCGGTGCCGAGGTCCGTCACGCCGACCACGGCTGGCCGCTGGCCGAGGTGGAGCTCCTGGATCCCGTTCAGCCGGCTGGCACGATCTACGCGATCGGCCTCAACTACGCCAAGCACGTAGAGGAGACCGGTGCCACCAAGCCGGAGCAGCCGATCGTGTTCGTCAAGGTGGCCGGCTCGGTGGCGCCACCCGGCGGACCGGTTCGCTGCCCCGAGGTCGTCCGCCGGCTCGACTACGAGGGTGAGCTGACGATCGTGATGGGCTCGAGCGGCCAGATCGGCGGGTATTGCGTGGCCGACGACGTGACCGCCCGGGACCTGCAGCGCCGCGAGTCCCAGTGGACTCGGGCCAAGGGCGCCGACACGTTCTGCCCCTACGGCCCATGGGTGACCACCGCCGAGGAGGTACCCGACCCGGGCAACCTGGATCTGAAGACGTGGGTCAACGGCGAACTGCGCCAGGACAGCAACACCGGCGACCTGATCTTCGGCTGCCAGGAGATCGTGAAGTTCATCTCCGAGACCTGCACTCTGCTGCCCGGCGACCTGATCCTCACCGGCACCCCGAACGGCGTCGGCATGGGCCTGGATCCGCCGCAGTTCCTGCAGTCAGGTGACGTCGTGCGGATCGAGATAGCGCGGCTCGGCGCGATCGAGCACCAGGTGCTCTGAAGACCCCGCCTGCTCGACGCCGCCGAACTCAAAGTCGGCGGCGGAGGAGAACCGTCAGTGGCTGGAGATGACCCGGTCGATCAGCCCGTACTCGACGGCCTCATCGGGCTTGAAGAAGCGGTCGCGCTCCATGTCGGTGTGGACCTGCTCGATCGGCTGGCCGGTGTGCTTGGCGTAGAGCTCGTCGATCCGCTGGCGGACGTTGAGGATCTCCCGGGCGTGGATCTCGATGTCGGTCGACTGGCCTTCAAAGCCGGCCGACGGCTGGTGGATCAGGATCCGGCTGTTGGGCAGCGAGACTCGCTTGCCCTTGGCTCCGGCCATCAGCAGCAGTGAGCCCATCGACATGGCCACCCCGACGCACATCGTCTGCACCTCTGGCTTGATGAACTGCATCGTGTCGTAGATGGCCAGCCCCGAGTAGATCGACCCGCCCGGCGAGTTGATGTACATCGAGATGTCCTTGTCCGGGTCCGAGGACTCCAGGTGGAGGAGCTGAGCGATGACCAGGTTGGCGATCTGGTCGTCGATCGGCGTGCCCAGGAAGATGATCCGCTCATTGAGCAGCCGGCTGTAGATGTCGAACTCGCGCTCGCCGCGGGCGGTACGCTCGATGACCATCGGGATCAGGGGCATCTTCTAACCCTAGCGAGTCAGTTGTCTGCGAAGATCTCGCGCGGGGCTGGGCACTCATCTCAAGGAGGCAAGATGTCTGTGGTTCCACGTCCCGGGCGGATCGCCGTGCTCGGCGTCCTCCTCGCGCTGTGCGCCGGCGGCGTGGCGCTCGCCGCGGCGCCGTCCCTGCAGAGCTTCCTGCTGCGCTCAAACGAGCAGCCCGGATTCACGGTCATCAAGCACACCCGTGGGACGCAGCCCACCGCGGCGGCCTACGCGAAGTGGTCAGGCGTGAGCCCGGCTGACCAGAAGGCCTACGCCGAGAAGCTCAAGAAGGCCGGCTTCGTGCAGGCCGCCGGCGAGCAGCTGGAGGGCAAGCACGGTGCCCGCCAGGGCTTCTCGCTGGTGGTCGAGTTCAAGACCGCCAAAGGCGCCGCCGCGCTGGCCAAGTCCCTGTACAAGAAAGCCGTGTCCGGGCAGTCCGGGGCCAAGCTGAAGAAGTTCACGGTGCCGGGTGTGAGCACCGCGCAGGGGATCACCGCGACCGAGAAGCCGGTGGCCACGGCCAACGTCTACTGGACCGAGGGTCGTTGTGCGTTCGGCTCGGGCCTGTTCCTGCCCCACGGGTCCGGGCTGAGCTCCAAGCAGATCGCCTTGCGGGTGATCGCGGGCGTCGAGTCACAGCACAGGCGCACGGACGGGCGCTGCCCGGCCGTGGCGTCGACGTTCATGGACTGATCACCGCCGAGCCTTCGAAGCGGCCCTCGCGCAGGTCGGCGAGGGCCGTTTCGGCCTGCTCGAGCGGGTAGAGGGTGATCGTCGTGCGGACCGGGATGCGGGCGGCCAGCTCCAGGAACTCCTGGCCGTCGCGCCGGGTCAGGTTGGCGACCGAGCGGATCATCCGCTCCTCCCACAGGTCGTCGTATCCGAACGAGGGGATGTCGGTCATGTGGATCCCGGCGCACACCACCACGCCCCCGCGGTCGAGTGCGCGCAGCGCGACCGGGACGAGCTCCCCGGCCGAGGCGAAGATGATCGCGGCGTCGAGCGGTTCCGGCGGCGGCTCATCGCTGCCGCCCGCCCACTCGGCTCCCTGTTCGCGCGCGAACCTTTGACCCCGCCCGTCACCGGGCCTCGTGAAGGCGAACACGCGGCGACCCTGCCACGCGGCCACCTGGCAGATCATGTGGGCGGCCGACCCGAACCCGTACAGCCCAAGCCGCTGCGCGTCGCCGGTCATGCGCAGCGCCCGGTAGCCGATCAGCCCGCCGCACAGCAGCGGCGCCGCCTGCTCGTCGGTCAGCTCGTCGGGCAGCGCGAGGCAGTAGCGCTCATCGGCCACGGTGTACTGGGCAAACCCGCCGTCGATGTCGCGCCCGGTGAAGCGCGCGTTGACACACAGGTTCTCCCGGTCGCTGCGGCAGAAACGGCACTCGCCGTCGGTCCAGCCGAGCCAGGGAACGCCCACACGCCGCCCCTCCTCGGTCACCCCGACGATCTGGTGACCCAGTACGACCGGCAGCTTGGTGGCCGGGATCTCCGCGTCGCGCAGGTGCAGGTCGGTGCGGCACACGCCGCAGGCCCGGACTTCCAATCTGAGCTGATCCGGCTTTGGGCTCGGATCAGCCAGTTCGCGCAGCTCGAGCGGTTCCTTCTGTTGCACCAACACCGCGGCTCTCATCCCCTGCGATGATGGCAATTCCGGCCGATGGTTCCCATCAACGTGCCCAACATCCTCACGGTGATCCGGATCCTCCTGTGTATGCCCTGGTCTACGTGACCGTGGCGATCACCGTGCTGTCGGGCGCCGACTACTTCTTCGGGGTGTCAAGACGTCGCTTCGAGCCAGGTTCGCCGGCTCGTGTGGACCGCTGAGGCCTGGCCGGTGGCGATCTCGCGGCGGATCTCGCCCAGCGTCCCGAACCGCTCGGCCACCACGTTGTGCTGATGGATCGTTTCCAGGTTCTCCTGGCGGGCTGAGACGAACGCTTCGTCCTCCAGCCCGGGGAACTGCTCGATCACGCCCTTGACCATCTCCCGCACGCAGTCCTCCACGAAGCGAGGCCGGCGATGGGCCTTCTCCACCACGTGGGCTTCGTCGGCGCGCTTCATCAGCTCATAGATCTCGCTGGACATCGAGCCCTCCACGATCTGGAGCAGCGCGGCCGCGTCGATCTCGGTGTCACAGTCCTCGCGGCAGCCGATGTAAAGCGTGCCCAGGCCGCGCTGGTTGTGGGTGGCCACGGGCACGACCTCGAGGATCTTCGCGATCTCGGCGTCGTCGTAGCCCTCCTCGCTGAGGCGTTCGCGTGCCGTTGTGGCCACCAGCTCCTGCGCGCAGGGGCAGGCGGTGATGCCCTGGGCGGTGACGCCGATCAGCCGGCGCGTGCCCGTCTCCGTGGCGATTGCCCAGCCGTGCAGCGTGTACAGCTCCTGGGTCTGGATGCCGGAAACGGGGGCCGGCTTGTGCTCGGGGAAGCGGGCCTGCACGCGGACCTCGGCGCGGCGGGCGCCCTGGCGCTCGCGCACCAGCTCGGCGATGTGCTGGGCCAGCGTCTCGGCCTTGAAGGTGGCCTCGCCCAGCACGACCTGACCGATCGCCTCGTTGATGACCTCCTCAAAGCGCGACATGTGCGCGCCCTTCTGAGAGGGACCGAGATCGACCGCGCACTCGAAGCGGGCCGAGAACAGTTGCTCGCCCCCGTCGTGGCGGATGCGGATCACCTTCTCCACGCCGGTGACCCCGACCTGGGAGAGGCTGAGCGAGACGCTCGGCTGCTGAGCCTGAACGTCCGGCGAGGTGGTTTCGGTTGAAGGTGTAAAGGCCATCTGGCTCTTCCGGAAAGGTTAGTAGGGTCGCGTCAGCCCGCGCTTTCGGTTACTCCGGAATGCGGAACAAACACGGATGGATAGCCCCGGCGATTGTGCTATCACTCGCCAGTCTCCTTAGGGAGACGTAGAGGGAGCCTCGCTTGCGCGGGTTCAGGGCATATTGAGAGGAGTTCTGGGGGCGTGACCGACAAGGCAACTGTGCTGCTCGCCGACGAAGCGCCGATCGCGGAGCTGGATGAATTCCGTGGTCTGATCGCCGAGGGCCAGGAACGTGGCTACCTCACCTTCGAACAGATCGCCTCGTGTCTGGAGGAGGTGGAGGTCACCAAGGAGCAGGTGCAGGAGCTCCACGCCTACCTGGATGAACATGGAATCGAGGTCGTGGAGGCCGATGGCCGGTTGGCCCGCTCGGAGGGCTCAAGCGTGGAGGCCAATGCGGCAGCCGCCGGCGAGCCGAATCCCGACCAGCCGCGCAAGAAGGTCGAGGTCGATCTGACGGTGGAGCCGTCGCTTGATTCGCTGCGGCTGTACCTGCGGGCGATCGGGCGGGTGGACCTGCTCACCGCGGAGCAGGAAGTGATCCTGGCGCGGCGCATCGAGCGCGGCGACATGGCCGCCAAGCAGCAGATGATCGAGGCGAATCTCCGCTTGGTGGTGTCGATCGCCAAGTCTTACCTTGGACGTGGGCTGACCTTCCTGGACCTGATCCAGGAAGGCTCGATGGGCCTGATCCGCGCGGTGGAGAAGTTCGATTACCGGCGCGGCTACAAGTTCTCCACCTATGCCACCTGGTGGATCCGCCAGGCCGTGACGCGCGCGATCGCCGACAAGGGCCGGACGATCCGCATCCCCGTGCACATGGTGGAGAAGCTCAACAAGGTCGTGCACGTGGAGCGCCAGCTGGTGCAGCAACTCGGTCGCGAGCCGAACGCCGAGGAGATCGCCTCAGAGCTCGAGACGACCGTGCGCGAGGTCCGCGACGTGTTGCGCATGGCTCAGCAGCCGGTCTCGCTCGAGAAGCCGATCGGTGAGGAGGAGGAGTCCGAGCTGGGCGACTTCGTCGAGGACCAGACGGCCGAGTCGCCGTTCGAGCTGGCGGCCGAGCGGTTGCGTCGCGAGAACCTTCGCCGCGCCCTGGCGGCGTTGCCCGAGCGCGAGCGCGAGGTGATCGAGATGCGCTTCGGCCTGTCCGGCGAGCGGCCGTACACGCTGGAGGAGGTTGGTCGCGCCTTCAACGTGACCCGCGAGCGGATCCGCCAGATCGAGAACCACACGCTCAAGAAGCTCGAGGCGCTGCCCGAGGCGCAGCGTCTGCGCGACGCCTCCTGAGCCTGGGTTCCGTCGAGATCCCAGTTATTCGTCTCCTGGGCGAATAAGTGGGATCACGACCGCGCGGCTCGTCGTTAGCTGGCGTTCCAGCGGTAGCAGAGGGCCGGCGAGCCTTCCTCGTTGGCGGAGCTGGGGGCGCCGGTCGGGAGAAGCCGAGCTTCTCGTAGAACGCTCGGGCCTGGGTGTTCGCCTCGAAGGTCCACAGGCGCAGCTCCCGTCGTTTGGCTTGGGCGAAGCTGATCAGGCGTGAGCCATGACCCTTGCGCTGGTGGTCCGGCGAGACGTACAGCTGCTCGACCCAGTCGCCGCTGAGGACCATCATCGCCTCGGGCGTTTCGTGGGGCCCGATGACCCAGACCTCGTCGTCGGTGTGGGCGGGGGGTGGGATGGCCGGTGCGGGCGCTCGTCTTGAGGCGAGCCAGAGGTTTGCCACGGCCGTCGCCTCGTCGGGCTGAGCCCGTCTGATCGGGCTGAGATGGGTCACGCGGAGGAGCGTATCTAGAGGGATTTCCGTCCGACTGACATGCGAACATATGTTCGATGCAGCACACCTGGACACCGAGACGGCAGGGCAATGCCGGCGAGTACTCAGCCATCCAATGGCTGGGCAGTGTCGGCGCCATCGTCGGCAAGCCACTCATCGAGCACTCTGACTATGACCTGTTCGCTGACTTCGGCGCCGGCGCTGTGCGGGTCCAGGTCAAGACCTCGACCAACTGGGTCAGAGGCCGCTTCGTCGTGGCCCTGTGTACGCGGGGCGGGAACCAGAGCTGGAACGGCATCGTCAAGCGGATGGACGCGACGCGGTGCGACTACGTGTTCGCTCACGTTGGTGACGGGCGTCGGTGGTTCATCCCGACCGACGCCATCGAGGGGACAACGGCCATCGTGCTCGGCGGACCGAAGTACGCGGAGTACGAAATCGAGCGAGGGGAGCGCCTTCAGGCGCGCCCGAAAGCCACCCAATAAACTCGGCCAGAGCAACCCTGGCGGGATTCCCGAGCGGTCAAAGGGGATGCGCTGTAAACGCATTGGCTCTGCCTTCGCAGGTTCGAATCCTGCTCCCGCCACTTGAGCCGAGAACCCGACCAAGAGTCCGTCAGGGCGTGGCCGGCGCTTCGCGACACGGCGGCTCAGCTCGACAGTGAGCCGCGGCTGCTCGAGGCCCTGCGACGGCTGAGGCGCTGGCTTCCCGGCGACGAGAACTTCGGCGATCCGCTGTCGACCGCGGGGCGGACCACGGTCGCGTATGTGGCTCGCGGCGTGTCCGGGATGCAGCCGCCGAAACGGGAGAGCGCGCTCGGCGAGCTCAGCCTGGCCGGCCTGCAGCTGTGGCAGTCGCTATCCGAGGGCGTGGGGAGGGGGCGCGGCGATCAGGACCTGGCGCTGCTGTTCACCGACCTGGTCGACTTCTCGAGCTGGGTGCTGGCGGCCCGGGACACTGGGTCAGGACGTGAGCATCGCGGCCTGGGTGGGCGAGAGCGCCCGGCCGGGTCAGGTGCTGGTCTCGGCGCCCGTCTTCGCCCATCTGAACGGCCAGGCCGCCGAGTTCAGCATCGGGCGACGCCACCGGCTGCGCTCCAGTGCCGCGCCGCGCGAACTGAAGGTCGCTTGGGTGGAGCGGGGCGCGCCGAGCGAGTGATCGCCGGCCGCACGCCCCGGCTACTTCTGCCGCCTCGAACTAAGCATGCTGGCGCCACCGGCAATCACGCCGAGCAGCACCGCGCCGAAGATGCTGAGCGGCACGGCCGTGCCGCCCGGGGCCTGGCTCGACATCTCGCTGAACATCCACACGAAGTAGCCGATCAGCACAACACCGCCGAGCACATAGGGGAGGGCAGGCAGCGCCTTGCTCAGTAGTCCGCGCTGCTGCTTGGGCTCGCTCTGACTTGTCTCAACGGCCATTGGCTATCTCCACTCCTGCTCCGGCCAGGGCCGCCCGGCGGCCACCAGCAGTTGTCCTCGATGCTTCGACAGCTCGTACTGAGGGCTGATCGAACTGCTTGACAAGTCTGAGCTACCCGGCTGAAGCTGGCCTAACACGCCCCGCCGGCGCCGGCGGAGATGTCTGGGATCTCCGCCGGCGCCAAGAACTGGGGGGCTTCAGCTCATTTCAGCCCGAGGCTGTGGACGCCTCGATCGGGCGTTCGCCCTTGCCGCGGATCAGCGGACCCTCGTAGGCGCCGGGCTTGGGACGTGCCTTGCCGCCGGGGAAGGCGAGCCGGAGGATCGTGCGCTGCACCATCCCCAGCTGCTGGTGGAACGGGCCGCTGTTATAGGGCAGTCCGTAGCGCTGGCAGATCTCGCGGACCTTGGGCGCGATCTCCCCGTAGCGGGTCGAGGGCATGTCGGGGAACAGGTGATGCTCCACCTGGTAGCCGAGGTTGCCGCTCATCACGTGGAAGAACGGCCCGCCGTCGATGTTGGCCGCGCCCAGCAACTGGCGGACGTACCAGCCGCCACGCGACTCGTCTTCGGCGTCTTCCTGGGTGAACGTGTAGGTCTGGTCGGGGAAGTGGCCGCAGAAGATGATCGCGTAGGACCACAGGTTGCGGATGATGTTGGCCGTCGCGTCAGCGGTCAGCGTGCGCATGAACGGGACGCGGAACGACTTGCGCTCCACCAGCTGCCGCAGCACCTCCTTGGCTCCCGAGCGACGGCGCACCCGGCGGGTGACCCGCTCGGCGACGTCGGTCGGGCGCTTTGACTTTCCGTTCACGCGCTCGCGCGCGGACACCAACCCCAAGTCGATCAGCGTCATCACCAGGCCGCTGATGATCGGCCAGGCGATGTAGTCCTTCTGGATCTGCGTCCGGGCCTTGCCGCTGATGCCCCGCAGCTCCTGCTTGACCTGCTTCATGTCCTTCTGGCCTTTGCGGATCGCCTCGAAGTCGAGGTCGTGCACGGCTACTCCCCACTCGAACGAGAGGGCCAGCAGCACGTTGTAGATCGGCTGCGCCAGGTAGAAGGGATACCACTTCTGCTGCGGGTCGACCCGCATGATCTCGTAGCCGAGGTCGCGGTCCTTGTCGAGGATGTTGGTGAACGTGTGGTGGATGTAGTTGTGGGAGTGGCGCCACGCCTCCGCGGTCGACGCCGTGTCCCAGTCCCAGGCCCGCGAGTTGATCACCGGATCGTTCATCCAGTCCCACTGACCGTGCAGGATGTTGTGCCCGATCTCCATGTTCTCCAGGATCTTGGCTACACCCAGGGTGCTGGCCCCCAGCATCCACGGCACCTGGCTGCGGGAGAAGAACAGCTCCGCGCGACCGATCAGCGCCAGTCGTCGCTGCAGGGCGATGACGCCGCGGATGTAGCGGGCGTCTCGGTCGCCCAGCGACTCCCTGACCTCCTGATGGAGCGCGTCGAACTCCTTGCCGATCTCCTCGATCTGTTCGGGGGTCAGCCGGTGCAGCGGGTTCTCCGGCACCTCGGCACTCACCTGACCGTTGGTCCGGTGACCGTTCATCGCTGCGGCTTCCACAAGTCCTCCTTACACGTCGAGTTCAATCGGGCCTTCCGGCGCGCAGATGCACGTCCGGATCATCTCGCCCTCCTGGCCATATACCTCTCCGATGCGCAGGTCACGTACCCGACCTGTCACCAGCTGGCACACGCACGTGTGGCAGATGCCCTCCCGGCACCCGTAGGGAAGCTCGAGTCCGGCGTCCTCGCCGGCCACCAGGATCGGCTTGCTGCCATCCGACTGCGCTTCGGTGTCCGACTTGAGGAAGTGGATCGTGCCGCCCTCTCCCTCGGCCCCGTCTCCGAGCCCCAGCTTGGGCTGGAAGCGCTCCATGTGCAGCTGCTGGCAGTCTGACTGGCGCTCCCAGTGCTCGCTGAAGGCGTCGAGCATCTCGCTCGGACCCGAGATGTATGTCTCGCGCTCGCGCCAATCGGGGCACAGCCGGTCCAGATCCTCCGGGCTGATGCGGCCCTGCTCACGGGTTAGTTGTTCGTGCAGACGAAAGCTGTCGTTGCGCTCGGCCAGCTTGCGCAGCTGAGACCCGAAGATCACCTCGTCGGTGCGCTTGGCCGAGTGCAGGAGCACCGCATCGTGGAGCCGGCGCTCGTGGTCGAGATGGCGCAGCATGCTCATGATCGGGGTGACGCCGCTCCCCGCGCTGATGAACAGCAGCTTGTTCGGGAGCGGGTCGGCCAGGACGAAGTCGCCCTCGACGTTCGACAGCGTGACGATCGTGCCCGGTCCGACCTGGCGGACCAGATAGGGGGACACCTTGCCCTCGTCGACCACCTTCGGGGTGATGCTGATCAGGCCGTCCTCCCGGAACGGATCCGAGGTCAGCGAGTAGGCCCGCCAATGCTTGACCCCGTTGATGTCGAGTCCGATTCGCACGTACTGGCCCGGTTTGTGTCCGGGCCACCGGTATCCGGGCTTGATCAGGATGGTGGCGGCACGTTCGGTCTCGTTCTGCACTCGCTGGATGCGCCCGCGCAGCTCGCGCGTGGACCACAGCGGGTTGATCATCTCCAGGTAGTCGTCCGGGAGCAGGGGCGAGCTCAGGGCGCCCGCCACGTCGAGCACGCGGCGGATCACCGGGTGTACGTTGGGTGCTGCTCCTCTATCCGGCATCTCCTTGCCCGTTATTTCCCGACTGAACAGATAGCTAACGAGTGTTCACAAACGTTTTATCCGCGAATCGCGCGTGAGCGGCCCGATCCGGCACGTCGTGCTGCTCGGCCTGATGGGCGTGGGCAAGACCACGGTGGGGCGGCTGCTGGCCGCGAGGCTGGGATGGCCGCTGAGCGACAGTGACGAAGCGATTGGCCAGAAGTACGGGGACACGGTGCGCGAGCTGGGCGACCGACTGGGGACCGAGGGCATGCACCGTCTGGAGGCAGAGCATCTGCTGGATGCGCTCGGGCAGGAGCAGTGCTCGGTGATCGGCGCAGCGGCCAGCGTGGTCGATGACGCCGGCTGTCGCGCGGCGCTGGAGGCCGAGGGCGCATACGGCGTGTGGCTGCAAGGGCGGGCCGAGACGCTGGCCAAGCGCTTTGCCGGCGGAGGGCACCGCCCGGTGTTCGGCCCGGACACCGAGACGGTCCTCCGCCGCCAGTTGTCTGAGCGGAGCCGGTGGTTTGCCGAGGTCGCGCGCCATCACGTGAGCGTGGACGGGCGGACGCCGCAGGAGGTCGTCGAGGACATACTGGCGGCGCTGAACGTCGAAGGGGTCAGGCCGCAGCGCTGACCGTGCCGCTCCGGTCCTCGTGGCGGACTTCGGGCGGGATCATCGGGCCTCGCCCGAGCCTCGTCATCGTCATTGGGGCCAGACCGCTACCCGCTCTCCCAGGTGTCCGAGAAGCCGCCTTTACGCCCCACCGCGCTCGGGGCGGCCCGCACGACACCCTTCTTGGTGGCCATCGTGATCGAGTTG
>Ga0182024_10002066_pt1 | contig 50431 bp, 48 predicted proteins | sample P32metaG_FD_120480 | JGI IMG/M metagenome (GOLD analysis project Ga0182024, IMG submission 120480) | Permafrost microbial communities from Stordalen Mire, Sweden - P3-2 metaG (Illumina Assembly) | ecosystem: Environmental > Terrestrial > Soil > Wetlands > Permafrost | place: Sweden: Stordalen...
AGTTCTGTTCACTACAGAGAATGGCACGCTTCGATTGATCGCGACCGATTCGTATCGACTGGCGGTTCGTGACGTCCCTGGCGTGCAGGGGCTGAGCGGTTCTCAAGATCTCTTGGTGCCGGCTCGAGCACTTCAAGAGCTTCAGCGCGCCGCCGCGCAACTGGCTTCGGACGCGGAGATCGGCGTGACGTTAAGTGACGCCGAGATCTGCTTTGTGGTTGGCAGCACCAGCATCGCCTCACGGTTGATCGACGGGAACTACCCCTCGGTGCTGCAGTTAATCCCGGCCAGTTACCCCAACCAACTACGAATCGCGAAAGATACCCTCCTCACGTCGTTAAAACGGGCCAAGCTGCTCGCGAAGGACTCCACCTCGTCGGTCCGTCTCACCATGAGAGACCGCAACGTGGAGATTCGAACCCAAAGTCACGACACCGGTGACGTGGAAGACAACGTCGACGCGGACTACAACGGTGAAGAGATGACGATCGCGTTTAACCCGGGCTTTTTGATCGATGGGGTAGAAGCGGTGCCCGGTGACGAAGTCGTTCTGGAGATGTCGGACTCAGTGCGCCCGGCGATGGTGCACGGCGTGGAAGACGTGCGCTTTCGTTACCTCTTGATGCCTGTTCGAGTTCAGTAGTTGAGTTGACTGTCGTGGGTCTCTACGAACTGACGCTTCGTAACTTTCGACTCTTTAGCGAGTTCACCTTCCGGCCCGATCCTGATGCGGTCACGGTGCTTCTCTCACCCAACGGTACCGGTAAGACAACCGTGCTGGAAGCGGTGAACGCCCTCGCCACCGCGTCCTCATTTCGCACCAACGCGGCCAGCGACATGATCCGAGGTGGCGAAGCAACGGCCGAGGTGCACGGAGTGATGTATCAGCGCGAACGAAGAGTTCAAGTGGACCTGACCCTGACTCGCGGCGTACGCAATACCACCAAGCGAATGCTGGTAAATGGCCTGCGACCAGGCTCGCGGGCCGAGCTCGCCGAGGCGTTGCCGCTGACCGTCTTTACACCGGAGGGCGTGGACGTCGTGCGCGGAGGACCCGAACACCGTCGAACCTACCTGACCAATCTGCTGGGTGACGTTGAGCCGCACACCGCCGAGATCGTTGAACGATTCAATCGAGTGCTGAGTCAACGAAATGCGTTATTACGTGCGTTAGAAGGAGGTCGTCCCTCAAGCACTCAGCAGGCTGAATTGGAGTTATGGACAAGTGACTTCAGTGACGTGAGCGAGGTACTTGTCGCACAACGCGAGTCACTCATCATCCAACTGGCACCTCTCGTGACTTCGTTTTACCGTCAACTTGCCGAGAGTTCGAGCGAGGTAGGCGTGACGTATGAACGCTCGTGGTCTGAGAGTTTGATCGACGCGTTGACGACTTCTTTTCACGACGATCGCGTGCGTGGCTACACCACAGTGGGACCACATCGTGACGACGTCGCGCTCACGTTGGAAGGACGCGACGCCCGACGACAAGCGTCCCAGGGGGAGCAACGTTCACTGGCCTTGGCCCTGCGCTTGGCCGGTCATGAGCTCGTCCACCAGCGCCGAGGGATCGACCCCTTGTTACTTCTCGACGACGTCTTCAGCGAGCTCGATCCCCTGAGAAGTAACCGGCTTTTGGCCCTTTTGCCCACTGGCCAGACCCTGGTCACGACGGCCTCGCCCCTTCCTAGCGCCCTGAGTCCGGCGGCGGTCATCGATTTGACCCGGGTCTTGCGGTGAGGCCACGTGAAGAAGAGCCCGCGCCCCTGGGCGAACTCTTGCACGCCTTGGCGGGGCGGTTGCGACGGGTGGACTTGCGGGTGATTGACGACGCGCGTCGACTGTGGCCGACCGTTGTGGATCCGGTGCTCGCCGAGCACTGTCGAGTCGAGTTCATCAAGGACGGCGTACTGGTCGTGAGTGTGCCGTCGGGTGCTTTCGCGCAGCGAGTGGTATCGGAGAGCCCATCGATTTTGAAGGGTTTTTCGACCCTCGGAAAGAGTGCGCCCACGACACTTAAAACGGTGCTGAAACAGCCCTAAGTCTTCGTCGATACGTCGACGAAGTACGAGCGTTAACGGTGAGAAGTGACACCGCGTCGGGTAGGATGGAGCAGTCAATTTATTGACGACGCCGGCACCTAAGTGCCCAAATTTTTGTGTTGAAAGGATTCCTTCGTGGCCGCTATGACCAAAGGATCTGAAACGTACGACGCGAGCGACATCACCGTTCTCGAGGGCTTAGAACCGGTCCGAGTTCGCCCTGGGATGTACATCGGTTCAACCGGTCCGGCCGGTCTTCACCACCTCATCTGGGAGGTCGTAGATAACTCGGTGGATGAGGCAATGGCCGGGTATTGCACGCGAATTGACGTCACGTTGCTGGCCGACGGAAGTTGTCGGGTGGCGGACGACGGACGGGGTTTCCCGGTCGAAGAACACCCCCAGTACAAGGGGAAATCAGCCGCCGAGATTGCTCTTACGATGCTGCACGCCGGGGGAAAGTTCGGTGGTCGGGGCTACAAGGTTTCGGGCGGACTTCACGGCGTGGGCGTCTCGGTGGTGAACGCATTGTCGACCGAGTTGGTGCTCGAAGTCGATCGCAACGATAACCACTACGAACTCGTTTTCAAAGATGGTGGCAAGGCGCAAGGCAAACTCAAAATCACGGGGCCGGCACCGCGCGGGCGCACTGGTGCCACCGTGACCTTTACTCCCGATCCGACGATCTTTGACGAGGTGGAGTTCCGCGCCCAGACGGTGGTGGAGCGGCTACAGATCATGGCCTTTTTGAATCGCGGCCTGGAGATTCGTTTTGTTGACGAGAGAAAGGGCCGTGAAGCGAAGGAGACCTTTAAGTACAACGGGGGCATCGTCGATTACGTTCGCCACCTCAACAACACCAAAGAGTCCTTGTTCCGAAAGGTCGGCTCTTTCGAGCAGAGCGAGGAGCACCAAGAGGTCGAGGTGGCCTTTCAGTGGAACACTGGCTACTACGAGAGCATCTACTCCTTCGCGAACGGCATCACGACGATCGAGGGCGGCATGCACGAAGAGGGCTTTCGCAAGGCGCTCACCAACGTCATCAACCGCTACGCGCGCAAACGGAACCTGCTGAAGGAGAAGGAAGAGAACTTCAAAGGTGAGGACATTCGTGAAGGACTCACGGCCATCGTGTCGGTTCGCCTCAGCGATCCTCAGTTCGAAGGTCAGACCAAAGGCAAGCTCGGTAACGTCTCCATTCGATCGCTGGTCGAGCGCGCGACCAACGAAAAGTTGGCCGACTGGCTGGAAGAGAACCCTCGCGAGGGCAGCCAGATCGTGACCAAGGCGGTCCAAGCGTCGCGGGCACGCCGAGCGGCCCAAGGGGCCCGGGACCTCACTCGTCGAAAGAACGCCCTCGACGGCGCGGGCTTGCCGGGCAAGTTGGTGGACTGCTCGTCGAGCGACCCTCGCGAATGCGAGCTCTTCATCGTTGAAGGCAACTCCGCCGGCGGCTCGGCGAAGGACGCGCGAAATCCTCGTAACCAAGCCATATTGCCCATTCGCGGCAAGATCTTGAACGTCGAAAAGGCCCGTTCGGACAAAATCCTGCGTAACGTCGAGATCCAGGCTCTGGTGTCGGCGATTGGCGCCGGCGTGGAGGCCGAATTCGATCTAACGAAGATTCGCTACGACAAGATCATCCTGCTCGCCGACGCGGACGTGGACGGTAGCCACATTCGCACGCTCTTGTTGACGTTTTTCTTTCGCCAGATGACCGAACTGGTCAACAACGGTCACGTCTACGTGGCTCAACCGCCCCTCTACTCCACGTTGGTCGGCAAGGAGAAGGTCTATCTGCGCGACGACGCCGCGAAGTCCACGTTCTTGCTTGAGAACCCCGATCATAAGAATGACTTCCAGCGCCTAAAGGGCCTGGGCGAGATGGACTTTGACGAGTTGCGTGACACCACCATGGACGCCACCAAGCGTGCGCTCTTACAGATCACCGTGGAGCAGGCGGCCCTGGCCGACGAGGTCTGTTCAATTCTCATGGGCGACGACGTGCCCCAGCGTCGCCACTTCATTCAAACCAACGCGAAAGACGTTCGCTTCCTAGATATCTAGGAGCGCCGGAGCATGACCCCCAACGCGAAAGGATCCGGCGCCGCCACACCGCCGAGCGACGAAGTTCTGGGCTACGTCGAGCCCATCGAAATCAATCTGGAGATGGAACGTTCGTTCCTCGAGTACTCCATGTCGGTCATCGTCTCTCGCGCCTTGCCCGACGTGCGTGATGGACTGAAGCCCGTTCACCGTCGCATCCTCTACTCAATGTTCGACCAGGGTCTTCGTCCCGATCGCCCCTACGCCAAGTGCGCCAAGGTGGTGGGCGACGTCATGGGCACGTACCACCCTCACGGCGACAGCGCCATCTACGACGCGCTCGTTCGCATGGTGCAGGACTTTTCAATGCGCCACCCCCTCATCAGCGGCCACGGCAATTTCGGCGGCACCGGACCCGACGAAGGCGCCGCCGCCATGCGCTACACCGAGTGTCGCCTGGCGCCCCTGGCGCTCGAGATGCTCGATTCAATCGACGAAGAGACCGTTGACTTCGAGGCCAACTACGACAACTCGACCCAGCAGCCCGTGGTCTTGCCCTCACGCTTTCCCAACCTGTTAGTCAACGGATCTCAGGGCATCGCCGTGGGCATGGCGACCAAGATCCCCCCGCACAATCTCGGCGAAGTGATCGACGCGACCCAGCACCTGCTGGCGAACCCTGAGGCCACGCCGGACGATCTCATGAAGTTCGTCAAGGGTCCGGACTTTCCGACCAAAGCCCAGATCCTCGGGCGCCAGGGCATCTTGGACGCCTATCGACTGGGGCGCGGCTCGATCAAGCTTCGTGGCGTCGCCGAAATCGAAGAGACCGGCAAGGACACGAGGATCATCGTCACCGAGTTTCCCTACGAGGTGTCGGTGGAGTCGATTGAGGAAAAAATTTACGATCTGGTGAAAAACGGCGACCTCGACGGCATCGCCGCGGTGCAAAACGACTCGGCCGGTCGCCAGGCCCGTTTGGTCATTCGCCTCAAGCGTGACGCCAACGCGAACGTCGTGTTGAACAAGCTCTACAAGAACACGTCCTTGCAGACAACCTTCGCGGTGAACATGCTGGCCCTGGTGGACGGCGTGCCGCGCACGTTGAACCTGGCCCAGGCCCTGACCCACTACATCGCCCACCAGGTCGACGTCGTCACGCGCCGCACGCAGTTCCGTCTTCGTAAGGCCGAGTCCCGTGCGCACATCGTCGAGGGCCTCCTGCGGGCTATCGACATGTTGGACCAGGTCATCGCGACCATCCGTGGCTCCGATGATCGTCCGGCGGCGCGCGTCGCGTTGATGGCCGCGCCCTTCTCCTTTAGCGAGGAGCAGGCCAACCACATCTTGGACATGACCCTGGGCCGTTTGACGCGCCTGGGAAGAAGCGAGCTCGAAGAGGAGATGACCAAACTCCGTGAGACGATCACCGAACTCAGGTCCATCCTCGCCAGCGACGTCAAACTGCGTGGGGTCATCGCCGACGAGCTCAGCGTGGTTCGAGGTAAGTACGCCAATGACCGAGTCACCCAGATCGTCAACGACCCGGGCGAGTTGGGCGTCGAGGACCTCATCCAAGATGAGGAGATCGTGCTCACCATCACGCGCGCCGGCTACGTCAAGTCGGTGGCGGCGGACGCGTTTCGCACCCAAGGTCGCGGCGGGCGTGGGGTGCAGGGCGCGAAGTTGCGTGACGAAGACTTCGTCGATCAGATCATCCACACCACGACGCTGGCGCACTTGTTGCTCTTCTCTAACCGGGGACGGGTCTTTCGTCTGCGCGGACACGAGATCCCCTTAAAGGAACGCACCGCCAAGGGCACGGCCGTCGTCAACCTGTTGAACCTTCAGCCCAACGAGTCGATTCAAGCCATCGTGGCGACCGACGACTTTCCCAAGGACAAGTTCCTGGTGTTCGCCACGGCCAAGGGTACGGTAAAAAAGACCGCCTTCAGCGAGTACGACAAGTCCCGCCGCGAGGGCTGGATCGCGATTAACCTGCGACCCGGCGACGAGGTGGTGCGCGTAGTGGCGACGAGCGGCGACGACGATTTGATGGTGGTCACCTATCGCGGCATGGCGATTCGCTTTGGCAATGCGCAGGTCCGTGAGATGGGTCGCGACGCCACTGGGGTTCGTGGCATCAAGCTCAAGCCCGACGACCGAGCCATCTCACTGGACGTCGTGCGAGCCGACGCCGATCTGTTCGTGGTGACCGACACCGGATTTGGCAAACGGGTGAAGATCGATCGATTCAACCGCCAAGGCCGCGGCGGCCAGGGTGTACGCGCGATCCGGCTTACGGCCGCGCGCGGTTTCGTCGTGGCGTCGTTCATGGTTCGACTCGACGACGAGGTGTTGATCGCCTCGAGTGGGGGCGTGTTGATTCGTACTCCGGTGCGAGAGATCTCCTCGCAGGGACGCGACGCCACAGGCGTGCGCGTGATGAACCTGGACGAGGGTCACTCGGTGGCGGCCGTCGCGGCGGTGCCGGCCGAGCAAGAGGACTGAACGGCCCGACGGGTCGATGTTCGACGAACATCGTCGCTTCATCGATCGATCGAAAAGGGCTCGCTCCGCGACACATCGTCGCATCATTTTCGTGGTGAGGCAGACTGATGTCATGGCTTTAACCCACCAGACTGGCAACGCGTCACGACGGCGTCTGAGTGCTCGCTCGAATCTCGCCGCTTCGCGTGGTATTGGGAGTCGCTAAGTGCTCATCGTTCGTGACCTAGGAATCGAGATCGGTCCGCGGCGAATCCTCGAGCCGGTGTCCTTCACCATCGGTAACGGTGAGAAGGTCGGGCTGGTCGGGCGAAACGGGGCGGGCAAGTCCACGCTGCTCTCGGTGCTGCTCGGCGCTCACCCCGAGCACCTTCGCATCAGCGGCTCAGTAGCGGCCCAGGGTTCACTCAGCCACCTGCCCCAAGAGCCGGTGGCGGGGGGACTGGGCGTCGAGCCGATCGGGCTCTCGCACGTGCTCTCGGCGAGGGGGATCGACCGGCTCGACGCGGACATGCAACACGCCCGTCACGCCCTAGCGGCCGACCCGACCGAGGAGACGATCGCTCGCTTTACCTCTCTCGAAGAGGAGTTCCGAGAGCTCGGCGGCTACGAAGCCGAGTCCGAGGTCGCGCGCCTGGCCGACGGCCTCGGTCTAAAACAAGACCTACTGCTCGAGGACCTCAACTCACTCTCGGGTGGACAGCGCCGACGCGTCGACTTGATGCGCGTGCTCTATGAGCAGCCCGAGACGATGGTGCTCGACGAGCCGACCAACCACTTGGACAAGTCCGCCAAGCGCTGGCTCTTTGACGAGCTCGAACAGTTTCGAGGAACCGTCGTGGTGATCAGCCACGACCTACCTCTGCTAGACCGCTCCATCGACCGCGTCTTGGCGTTGCGCGACGGCCAACTGCGCGAGTACCGGGGCAACTACTCAAAGTTCCTGCTGCTCGAGCAAGAACGCCGACTCAGCGAAGAGAAGATCGCCGCCCACCAAGACGCCAAGATCGACCAGTTCACCAAGTTGGCTGACTCGATGCGTGGCCAGACCGAAAAGCGCGCGCGTCTCGCCAAGGTGCTGGACCGGCGCGTCGCGAAACTGAAGGACAATCGCATCGAGGTGACCAAGAAGGAGAAGAAAGTCACGTTTCGCCTGCCGTTGCCCCCACGAAGCGGCGACGTGCCGATGACCGTTGAACAGGTAGCGGTCTCCTACGGGTCGCTCAAGGTCTTGCGCGACGTGAACTTCATTACCCGGCGCGGCGACCGGATCCTCATCGTGGGCAAGAACGGCGCGGGCAAGTCCTCGATGTTGCGCTGCCTCGCCGGCACCCAGGACGTACAACACGGCGTGGTGAAGTTCGGCGCCAACGTGATCGTGGGTTACTTCGCCCAGGAGAACGAGCAGTTGGACTTCACCAAAACGGTCTTGGGGAATCTGGAGAACTGCACCGTCGACTCTGACGTCCAGCGGAGAAAGATGCTCGGCGCCTTTGGTCTGAAGGGCTCCGCCGCGCACCAGATGCCGGCCACCCTGTCGGGCGGGGAGAGGGCGAAACTAGCCCTGGCGATCCTGGCGTCGTCCAAGGCCAATCTGTTGCTGCTCGACGAGCCGACGAACAACCTCGACCCCGCGAGCGTGGAAGCGTTGGGCGAGATGATGCGCCAGTGGAAGGGCACGATCGTGGCCGTGAGTCACGAACGGGGCTTCGCCGAGGCGCTCGAGCCCACGCACGCGGTGTTGTTGCCCGAGGAGTACTTCGACCTGTGGGACGAGGAGTACATGGACCTCATCGAACAGCGCTAGTCCTGCTTCATCCGCGAACCCCACCGGTTAAGTGAAGTGGGCCATCTTGACTGCTCAGTTGAGGTGGCGCTCGGAGGCCCAGTGCGAGAGTTGGTGGCGATTGGAGAGTTGGAGTTTGCGTAGTACTGACGAGACGTGGCTCTCGACGGTCTTGGTAGAGATGGTGAGCTCGGTGCCGATGTCGCGATACGAGTAGCCCCGCGCGATCAGTCGCAGCACCTGACGCTCCCGGGGCGTCAGTTGGTCGAGTTCGGGGTCGACGTCGCCGGCTTCGAGGTTGACGCCTTCGAGTGAGAACGCGTCGAGCACGAATCCGGCCAGTCGAGGTGAGAACACCGCATCGCCTGCCGCGACTCGGTAGATCGCGTCGAGCAGATCGGGACCAGAGATGTTCTTCGTGACGTAGCCGCGCGCCCCGGCCCGGATGACGCTGATGACGTCCTCGGCGGCGTCCGAGACCGATAGAGCGAGGAAGCGAATAGTGGGGCGCTTCTCACTGACGGCGTTCAGTACGGCGAGCCCGCCGCCGCCGGGCATGTGAACGTCCAGCAGCACCACGTCGGGCGTGCGTTCGAGAATCATCTCGATGGCCGCTTCTACCTCGTCGGCCTCGCCCACGAGGTCGACCGAGCCGGCCAACTCGCTTCGAATCCCCGAGAGAATGAGTTCGTGGTCGTCGACGAGAAAGACGCGTGGCTGACCCATCACGGTTACGACTTTCGCGGCAGGCAGAGTTGCACTTCGGTGCCGACCTCGAGAGCACTTTTCAGTGAGGCCGTGCCCCCGTGCTGCAGCATTCGTTGACGAATCGACAGGGCGATGCCCCGGCGATCGTGGGGCACGGCGTCGACGTCAAAGCCCTTGCCACGATCTCGCACGAAGAGGGTGATGGCGTCGGGCTCGACTTCGGCGAAGACGGAGATCGAGCTCGCGTCGGACCATCGAGCGGCGTTGATCGCCGCCTCGCGACCGGCCGCGACGAGCGCGAGCACGTCGGCGTCGCTCGCGCAGTCGCCCACGACCACGAGTTCCACCTTGACGCCGTAGTCGTTCTCGATCTCGCTCTCGAGGGCGTGCAGCTGCGACGTGAAAGTGCCCTCGCCACTCTGGGCGTCCTGGTCCGGCTCAAAGAGCCACTGGCGCAGTTCGCGCTCTTGATTGCGCGCGAGACGTGTGACCGCCGTCTCATCTCCGGCGGCCCGTTCAATGAGGGTCAGGGTCTGAAGGACCGAGTCGTGAAGGTGCGCCGCGACGTTGGCGCGCTCTTCGACGCGCACGCGGGCGCGCCGTTCGCCCGAGAGGTCGTTCAGCGTCGCTAACCACCACGGCGCGAGGAGCACGAGCACACCCGCGACCAGAAGAATGATGCCGTAGAAAATGGGCGTGGTGCCGCCCCAGTAGCCGTTGACGTGTCGCAGGGTACGAAGGCCGATGAACACCAGCACGACGCCCAGGATCACGCGCAACCAAAGGCTCCGGCGAGTTCGAGCGGCCGGAGCGCCAATGATGGGCGCGGACTTGATGAGTTCTTCCAAGTGGCGGCGCTCATCACTCGAGGCACCGCGCCATACCCCAAAGGCCGCGATCAAGCTCAAGAGCAGTGGCCAGGTGTAGATCCCGATGTTGGGCAGGCCGTGTGAGAGCAGCACGAAGAGACAGGCGAAGATCGCGATGAGACCGATCAAGACGCGATGGAGTTCGCGGCGTCGCCCGAGTAGTCGATGGCCAATTGCCTCGTCCTCGCCCGAGCGCGGCCTGGTCAGCCAGAGCACCATGTAGAGCAAGACACCCAGTCCCGCCACCAGCGCGAGCAGTGAAAAGAGAATGCGCACGGTGCGTTCTTTGACCCCGAGACGAATCGCGAGCCCGCCACAGACGCCACCGAGTATTGCGTTCTCTACGCCTCGGCGGTACGGACGATAAGTCGTGCCAATGACGGCGCGCGGCGGTGTCGTGAGTGCCATGCCTCGTCTCTCCTTCGAGGACCAGAATCGTCCGAATCAAGTCTGGCACGGGTGAAGGAGGGTTGCTCTAGGGGAGAACCCTTAGCCCACGGTGTAGGGCGTTCGTGTTGTGGGGGTTCGCCCTGATAGTCAGAGATTCGAGCGCCACTTACATTGGTGGCATGGACGAAACTGAAGACGTAAATGACGTGAGTGCTGGTGACGTCGATACACCAGTCAGTGACGCCAGCCCTCAGGGCGCGAAGCTCCATCGGAGTTCGACGAAGAAAATCTTTGGTGGTGTGGCGGGCGGCATTAGTGACCGCTTCGACATGGACGCGAACATCGTTCGCGTCATCTTCGTGGTGCTGGCGCTTGCCTACGGACTCGGCGTGGCGATCTATCTCGCGATGTGGCTCTTGATCCCGAAGTCCGAGGCGGTCGAGACCGGTGATGTCGTGGCGTTTGACGAGTCGAGTCAGCCGCGCAGGCACTGGCTGCGTTACGCCGTGGCGCTTGGTGTCATCGTCTTCGCTCTCATCATGGTCGCCGCGCTTCAAGGCGGTCATCGCCTAGGTCCGGGGCTGAGCCTGCTCTGGTTGATATTCCTCGTGGTGCTTGCCGTCGTCTCATTAACTACGCCCGCCCGTCGCCTGACGCTTCGAAGGTTCTTCGCACTCACGTTTCTCGGATTCCTGAGTTTCCTGATACTGGTGACCGGCGTGTTCTTGCTCTCGTTGCAGGTTATTGGAGTGCCACTCGAGGGCGGTAGCGGCACCAGAGCCTGGCATCCCACTTCGCCGGCCGAAGTCCAACGCGTCTATCACGGCGCCATCGGAGAGTCCACGATTGATCTTTCGCACGTTCACTTCTCGCCGGGGACGAAATATCTCACCGCGACCCAGGGCGTGGGCATACTTATGGTCGATCTGCCGGCGAACGTGTCGATCGATCTTCGCACTCACGTGGGCATCGGCACCGTGCAACGTGGACAGTACTTTGATCCAAGCATCGCGTCGGGCACCGGTTCAACGGCTACGTCGGCGAGTTCGACAACATCGACGACGCGATTGGTGCTGAACCTTTCAGTCGGCGTCGGTCAGCTTCAGTTGCTCACGCCGATTGGCTGAGTCGCAATTTGATGCCGTCTCAGTAGTTGATGGGTCCGTGCGAGCCACTCCCCGACGAGTTCGAACTCATCTGCACGTAACGAGGATCGACGGCCAGTTCGTACCAGCTGCTCGTCGAGAGGGTTCCGTCCGCGTTAGTGGATTGGCCCACGTAGTGATAGACGGGCAGCAGCCACGAAGTGCCGTCGGCAAGCTCGTACGTCTGAAGCGACACGGAATCTGAACTCAAGGTCACCTCTACGATCGGCGGGCCAGATGTTGAGCCAGTCACTCCGGCGCCGGAATTCGCTGGTGGCTCCGACGACGTCGAGCTCGACGCGCTCGAGCTCGCGGAAAATCTACTCTGCTGTTCGGCGTTGAGGGCGGCGACTCCGTCGATGGGGCTCTGCAGCGGGTAGTTGGACGTGACGTTCACACTGAACGCCGGGCCCGAGGCGTAGATTACGTCGTTATTCGCGTCGACCTCGAAGACTACCGGTTCATCGGTAGCGATTCCCGCGACGTCAACGATGTATGTCACGGTTTCGATGCTGGCCGGCGGCTCCGTCGTCCCGTCGGAGCTGGTGTTGGTAACTGTCGAAGTGGTGAAGTCTGGTGACGAGACGGTGTAGCCGTAGTCCAGCTTCGTGAGGTAGCTGCTGACGTCGCCTTCGAGCGTCGCGTGGCTCGGCATCTGCGCGTTCGACGAGTCTGTCGCCGTTGCGGGCGCTATTGATGGCGAGGTAAAGGAGTAGTACCACTGCGGCAATCCAGTGCTCTCGTAGTCCAGTGACCTGCCTGAGGAATCGGTGATCGTCGTGTCGTGGTTGTCGCCACTGATGGTGAGAGGGGATTTAGTGACGCCAAAAATCGCCGCGACGCGCATCGCCTCGGCGGACTGGTCGCTCGGAAATTGGAGTTCGTACGATGAGCTGGTGGGTGTGGTGGGCGTCAGCGCCGAAGCAGCGCTGAAGTGGTACTGCTCATAGACCTGCATCGTGCCCATGAACGTCTGTGGATTAGCCGATGGTGCGCCACCGGTGTTGGTGGACTGCAAGGCCAGCAACGGCAGCACCGTTCCGGCCCCCTGCAGCGCCGCAATGGCGCCCACCGTGAGCAGCGCGCTGGCCGCAAGCGCACCGGCCATCTTTAGTTGAAAACGCCGCCACACCGGGCTCGGCGCCGCCACGCGCTGTCTGGTAATTCGCGTGATCATTCCGTCGAGGTCGTGGTGGTGATAGGGCTGACCCGCGGCAGGGTCGAGCGCTCGTAGACGCTCATCAAAGTCGCTCATAGGCCTCCTCTCCTCCTACCTGGTCACTGTCGCGCGCCGGGACAAACTTTCAGCCATTTTCTGTGCCGCCGAGCAACTCGCGAAAGCGCCGCTGCGCGCGAGAGAGTCGAACGGCCGCGGCGTTCGTGCTGATGGCGTAGAGCTTCCCGAGCTCGTGCGTATCAAGTCCGTCCCAGGCATGCAGCAAGAGAAACTCGCGATCGTCCTCATTGAGTGAACTGAGAGCCTCCCGGACCGTGGTGTCGGCAATGACGAACTCCTCCGCCGAGGGGTTGTCGCGAGGAGGAACGAGTGTTGCTTCGAAGGCGACACGGCGATTCTTTGATCGACGAGCGTTACGCAGTACGTTTTTGGCGACGCCGATCATCCAGGGAAGTTCGGCGTCCACCGGGACGTCGTCAAGCCTTCGCCACACCACGAGCAGAGTCTCTTCGACGAGATCGTCAAGGTCCGAGGCTGTGAGCGGATAGAGACGTCGACGTAGGTAGTTAGCGACCGCCGGTGAATGCTCTCGAACGAGTCGAGTGAATCGATCTTCGTCCATAGAGACCATCTTCTTCATTTGTGCACTGAACCTAGATTCTTACCGACAAAGTCAGACGTGATTAGGCGCTCAGGCCGCCGGTGATGATCACCCTCACGTGGTTGACGTTCAGGGCCCGAGGAGTCGAATTTCGTCGGAACTGGTGAGCCAGTGCTCGGGCCATGCCCGCTCGCCCCACCACGACCGGACGTCATCCACACTGTCGCTGAGCGGGCGAAGGTCAAGTCCGTTCGAGAGCGCCAATGAACTATCGAGGGCGAGAACGTTCTCACTTTCCCCTCCAGTCCACAGCGGGAACTTGCTCGCCAACTTGAGCTCGAGGACTCGTTCAACACTGATTTCGTGGACCGTCGTCCCGGGTGGCGCCAGGTGCGTCGCGACCTGCTCAACCATCTCGACGAAGCGCCCGGCTGGTTGTGGCCCGGCGACGTGAAACGCGCCGCTCAACCCTTCTTCGGCAACGTGGACGACAAAGTTGGCGAGGTCGCGCGCATCGATGTACTGCAGGGCGTTCGCTCGTGGTCCGGGCACGGCGATCTCGCCGCCTCGTCGGACCCGTTCGACCCAGTAGGGAAAGCGAAGGGTCGCGTCATGCGCGCCAATGACGTACGTCGGGCGAACGATCGTGAGCGTGTCGCCAAAACTGTCTCGGGCCGCCCGTTCACTGGCCGCCTTCAGCGGCCCATACGACGCACCGGTTACGGAACCTTCCAAATCAAGTCCTTCCTCGCTCCACAGCGTGCACGTCGCCTCGCTCGAGCCCTCGAAGCCCGGATCGCTATAGGCCGAGACCGAGGAGATCTGTAGATAGTGTCCGCCCCGACCGCCGAGGGCGCTCGCCAGGTGTTCCACGTCGAGTGGGCGATAGGCGATGGCGTCGACGGTGACGTCAAAGTCTCGCCCGGTCAGCGCCGAAAGGTCACCCTGGCGATCGCCGACCAGCCGTTCGATTTTTTCAGGCAGATCGTTGGGTGTCACACCACGGTTCAAAACCGAAACTTCGTGACCACGGTGCCACGCAGCCCAGGCAATCGCGCGACCAACGAACGACGTGCCGCCAATGATCAAGATCCTCACCAAATCTCCTCTCAACTGGCCCCACGCTAGAGGAGAGAGCCTCGATGACGGGACGCACCTAGGTCGTGACCCTTATTGTTTTGAGTGAGGGGAAGGGCAGCGCGGTGATGGGGGAAGATTCGAGGACATGGTCGGCGCTAGGGCTCCTTCGCACAAGCTCCATCGTGCTCGTTGGGCTGCTTATTGCCGCGTTGTGTCTTTCCGTCGCCAGCCGATCTTCAACCGCGAGCGCCGCGTCGCCGGCCACGACGACGTCGGGCTGTGGACCATCGACACCTGGTTCGACGACGCTGTCATTGACGGTGAATGGCTTCCAAAGAACCGTGATCGTGCACGTGCCCAGAACTTCGACGAACACCACACCCCAAGCCCTCGTACTGAACCTTCACGGGAGTGGCAGTACGGCTCTCGAGCAAGAGGGATTCACCAAGATGAACTCCACCGCCAATGCCGAGCACTTCATCGTGGCGTACCCTCAGGCGCTTATCCCTGACGGCACGGGCTTCGACTGGAACGTGCCGGGTGTGCCCCTCATCGGTGGGCGACCAGTTCCCGCGAAGTCGGCTAATGATGTCAAATTCTTAACGGCGCTCGTGGGCATTCTCGAACAGAAGTACTGCGTCAACGCTTCAGAGGTTTACGCGACCGGGTTCTCGGGGGGCGCGCGCGAGACGAGCCAACTCGCCTGTGACGCCTCAAGCATCTTCGCCGCGGTCGCTCCGGTCAGTGGACTTCGTCGGCCCATGCCGTGTCCGACGACGAGAGCCGTGCCCGTCATCTCCTTTCACGGATCGGCCGACTTGGTTGATCCCTTCGCGGGCCACGGCCAGGCCTACTGGACGTACTCGGTGAGCACGGCGGCCAAGGACTGGGCCCAACAGGATCGATGCGCCACGAAGCCGACGAGCTCGGCTCCGGTCTCGGGGGTGAAGTTGACCACCTACGCCACGTGTGCAAGCGGCGCCGTGGTCGAGCTCTACGAGGTGATGGGCGAGGGTCACGAATGGCCCGGTGGGCCCACGATGCCGCCCAATATCACCGAGCTGCTTGGTCCTCAATCAGATCTCGTCAACGCCAATACCTTGATGTGGTCGTTTTTCGAGTCGCACCCGCTCACGTAAGTTCTCCCAACCTCACCAGGTAGCTCACTCGATGAGCCCGGAGGAACGCGATGCACGGACGTTGGCGCCGTTAGAGAAAGCCGATTCGTGAGAGGGGCCAGATTCGAAGAAACGCTTTGCCGATGACACTCGACCGCGGGATGCTGCCCCAAAAACGGCTGTCGCAGGAGTTCGGCTCGTTGTCGCCCATCATGAAGTAGTGATTGGCCGGGACCGTCACCTTGCCGATGTGTCGAAAGATCGGCTCGTTGTGAGTCCAGGGCTGCTTAAGGGGCTGTCCATTGACGTAGATGGTGTTGCCCTTAGACGTGAGGTGGTCTCCGGGCAGGCCAATTACCCTCTTGACCAGGTCGGCCACGTCGTCGCCGCAGTCGCTTCGAACGGCTGGTGGCGCCTTAAAGACCAAGATGTCGCCACGGTGAATTGTTCCGAATTCCACGCTGAGCTTGGAGACGACAATTCGATCGCCGACGTGCAACGTCGGCTCCATTGATCCTGAAGGAATGGAGAAGGTTTGAAACACGTAGGTGCGAACGAGCAGCGACACCAGTACCGCCAGCGCCACCACGATCAACCATTCGAGAACGGTGCGAGAACGCGACCGTGTCTTTGGAGGCTTGTTCTCTCCGACGAAAATCGGTGGCGGGGGAGTGGACATCTGTTCAACAGTACTGGCGAGGTCTTCTCCCTCGGTCGGGCATTGAGCACGAGCCAGCACTGGAACGGCGGAGATCGATCGAAGATATCGGCAATGCTGGTGCGGGTTCTTCCAATAGCATCGAAGCGTGAATCACTTGGAACGATGTGATGCGTTGGAAATCGAGATTGATCGGTTCGCTACGGTCTTCGAGGGGGCGAACGAAGCCACCGTCGTGCCGTCGTGCCCCGAGTGGTCAGTCCACGATCTTGGTGAGCACCTGGGTCACGTCCACCGTTGGGTCGAACATATTGTGCGCGTTCGCGCGCAGCAGAGAGTTCCTTCGGCGGAGATGGATTTTGTACGGGGACCGGTCAACGCACCGTGGATCAGAGGTGGCGGAGCGTCGCTACTCGCGGCCTTGCGCAGCGGGAAGCCCGACGAGGCGATGTGGGCGTTCGGTGCTGACCAACATCTTCGTTTTTGGTCGCGCCGTCAACTGCACGAAACTTTCGTTCATCGGATTGATCTCGAACTGGCCGTGGGCCGCGCGCCCGTCGTCGATCCCCTGGTCGCGAGTGACGCGATCGATGAGTTTCTTGTCAACCTAGAGTCGGCGGGGAACTTCTCGCCTGACGTTCGTGAGATTCGTGGCGGGAACGAGCTCATACGAATTACCGCGACCGACGTTGCGCGGACGTGGACTATTCAGCTCATCGACAGCGGCTTTCGCTTGATTGACAGCACGGAGTCGCCTCACGTGGAGTTGTCGGGCCCCGTGAAGGAGCTGTTGATGGTTCTGTACCGTCGCCAAGCGATCGCGGAGGTCAACGTCGCGGTGCAGGGAGATCGCACGCTCATCGACTACTGGATAGCCAACTCCTCCTTCTAATAGGGCTCGCACTTTCGTGACGGGCTCAACATGACAACGGCCGGCCTTCTTTCTCACGCCGTCGCGTCTTCTTGGTCGAGGTTGAGCGAGATCCTTCGGGGCTCGTGATCAGTCAGCGAGCGTGGCCGTGGACTCGTGGCGTCGAGCCGGCGACTCTGGCCAGAGCATTCGCTCTTCGCTCAGGGGATCACTCTGCACTTGCGAGTCGAGGTCAATGATCATGGTCTTTCGATCGTGTGGCTCGTAGGGGGGCCACTCGCCAAAGGACCCTCGCCCGGGGTCGCCGTAACGCGCGAACGCGGCCCACGTGGCGTTGACGTCGCGTGCGAGTTGAAGTGGCGGGTCCTGGCCCACGAAGAGCTCGGCGGCCGGCTTGTCCAGGGTATTGAAGACGAACGGCAACTCCACCGCGTGACACGAACCGAGTCCGTTCTTGGCTTGGGGTATCGCCCACGTGAAGAGGTACATCCATGCGGAGCCGCCCCCACGATGTTGGGCTTCGGCCAAGCGAATCGCGGGGATGCGAAAGATGGAATCGGTGAGCGCGCTGGTGAGAATCTCCGCGGGAGCGACGTCACCCAAACGCTCGCGATAGGTGCGCAACGCCGCTGCGGCGTTCTCGGCGAGCAGCGTCTCTAATCCCGACTCCAGGCCCTCTTCGTCGGTGGCCATGAACTCTTGATCAAAGAGAGCGAACAGCCGCCACTCGTCTCGATTGGTGCCGATGAGCAGGGGAATGTCGCTCGCCGCACCCTGTTCGACCGCTTCGAGGGGAGAGCGATCGATGACGGAGCCGTCCACCACGGGCATCGAGACGAGACCCTCTCGAACGTGCGCCGCGGCGAGAGCCTGATGGGCCTCGATCAAGGTGCTCACGGAGAGCTCTTGCAGTGCGTCGAGGTCCACGCGGTCCAGTCCGAGAATGTCCATGAGTTCCTTGGTGTGGCGAGTGGCGACGTCGGTACTCTTGGCACTGCTCGCCGCGCCACTTTGCAAGATCGCCTTGTGGAACAGACCGTGGGCCTCAGGCATGGCGAGAAGGGTGCCGACGCCCATGGCGCCCGCGGACTCACCGAAGATCGTGACGTTGTTCGGGTCACCACCGAAGTGGGCGATGTTGTCCTTCACCCAGCGCAACGCCGCGACGGCGTCTTGGACGCCGAGGGACCCCGAACCGGCCCAGTCGGGCCCGAACTCGTCACCTAAGTACGTGAAGCCGAGCACGCCCAGGCGATAGTTGAAACTCACCACGACGAGGTCGTGGTCGACCGCGAAGCGTTCCCCGTCGTACCACGGCGTGGTGCTCGCTCCAGAGACGAACGCGCCGCCGTGCATCCACACCATCACCGGACGGTGTCCTTCGTCGCTGTGCGGTGTCCAGACGTTGAGTCGCAAGCACCCGGCTTCGTCGCTGACCACGGGCGCGCCTTCGCCAAGAAAGTGCTCCATCATCGAGAAAGGCTGTGGTGCGTGAGGACCGTAGGTGTCCGCTACAAAGGTCCCGCTGTGCGCGGACGGAACTTGCGGTGCTCGAAAGCGCAGTCGGCCCACCGGTGGCTCGGCGTAGGGAATCCCCAGAAATCGTTCGTAACCTGATTGTGTCGTACCTTCGACTGTTCCTTGAATCGTCTCGACGCGCGGTGCACTCATCGCTCTACTCCCCCTCTATGCGTTGGATGTCGATGCGAAACTCGACTCTCAACGCTGCCATCTTCAGTATTGCCGAAGGGATTAGCCGGTGGCGAAAATTGGCCCACGCCTGATCCCTCGAGCTGGTTGCCGCGACGCGACGCACCTTGCCATTGAAGTTGCCTCGTGTTTGAGGCAGGTGGTGGGCGAGGGGGGACTGGGGCACCCCCAGAGGTCCTTTTGGACCCCTCACCACCTTCCGACAACTGCCGCACCCGGTTAGGGGTGGGATTGGTCATTGCCGAAGAGTAGTGTGCTCGCGCGTTGAGCGCAGACCTTCCTCCTTCGCGTGAAAGCGAGCGCAACCGCACTGGCGATCTCGATGTTCGCTCGAGCAGTACGTGGTGGCCACTTTCCAATCAAATCGAATCGACGTCAATCCAACGACAACCGATGGAGAAGAAGAGGATGAGGATGAGGATGGAGAAGACGATGAAGAGTGCGAGAAGGTACTCCGGGTGGGAGATTCCATTCGATGAGCGTCGTTTGGTGTCATCGCAGGAAACTCCGTCAGTCGGCGCAACCTCACGCAAGAGGGCTTGATCAGGGATTTTCCGGCCTGTTTGCGGGTGACGATTGATGTGGAGCCAAATTGCTCTATACAAATGGGCCAAATTGCTCTATACAAATGGGCCAAATTGCTCTATACAAATGGGCCAAATTGCTCTGTTAGCACGTTTATCAGGACTTTCATGTACAATGGCGGACATGACGTACATCCCTAGAACCGTCGATGCAGAGTTGGCCCGCCGCCTGGAGTCAGCTCGAATTGTGGTGCTCGAAGGACCGAAGGCGTGCGGGAAAACGGAAACGGCACTTCAAGTTGCCCAAAGTGTGGTCCGTCTCGACATCGATAGCAATGCTCGACTCGCCGCGGCGGCGGACCCGCTATTGGTCCTCGAAGGAAAGACCCCGCGTCTCATAGACGAGTGGCAAACTGAACCCGCGATTTGGAATCACGCTCGTACGCTGACCGACGATCGCAAGCTGAATGGCCAATTCATCCTGACCGGTTCATCGGTTCCCGAGGATGACCAAAATCGACATACCGGAACCGGTCGCTTCTCCTTTATTCGCATGCGTCCAATGAGTTTGTTCGAAAGTGGTGAGAGTGCAGACACCGTATCGCTATCTGCACTGATGGCTGGCGAACCAGCACATAGCGTCGAGGCGAAACTCACGGTGCCTGACCTCGCGAAGTTGGTTGTCCGTGGTGGCTGGCCGGCGCTGCATGGAGCGAGTATCGACGCCGCGGCCCAAGCAGCGAAGGACTATGTGACGCAAACGCGCCAAGTGGACGTCAGTCGCGTCAGTGGCATTAGGCGGGACCCCGTGAAAGTGGGACGACTTCTTGCGTCACTCGCTAGAAATGTCGCGACGGAAGTCGCGGACTCGACACTTGCTCGCGAGGCCAGTACTGGCGCGGAAGAGATGACGCGCAACACCGTTTTGGATTATCTCGATGTACTAACTCGTCTGATGATTATTGAAGACCAACCTGCTTGGGCGCCGCACCTTCGCTCATCGACGCCGCTTCGGCAAACGCCGAAGCGACATTTCGTTGATCCGTCGCTCGCTGTGGCGGCTCTTGGAGCTGGACCTGCATTCCTAGAAAAGGACTTGAACTTCCTTGGCTTGTTATTCGAGTCGCTCGTCATTCGCGATCTGCGTGTCTTGTCGCAACCGATCGACGGCAGTGTGCTTCACTACCGGGACAAGAAGGGACTAGAAGTCGATGCAATTGTGCAACTCACTGACGGTCGATGGGGTGCATTCGAAGTCAAACTCGGCGGCGAACAATTGATTGACGACGGTGCAGCATCGCTACTCCGATTTGCCAATGGAATTGACACTGCGAAGTCTGGTGCCCCCGCGGTTCTTTGCATTATCTGTATGTCTGGCTACGGTTACATGCGCGAAGACGGTGTCGCAGTCATTCCGATTCGGTCTCTCGCTCCGTAATCTGGAGACCCTACGCCTGTCAGTACGGCGCAAGACGATTCACGCGGTGAATGCCTTTTCCAGCACGCGATCGAGCGCATAGAGCTCGCACAGGTCGCCGGCGGCTCGCGGGGCGGTGGCGACGACCGAGAAGACGTCGTCCTTTCGTACTTTCTTCGTCGTCGCGATCTTCGGCACTCTGTGGGGGTGAGGTGTCTGACGTGGGCGCTAGCGAGTCGGCGGCGCATCAGTGGCCGCGGCGGTCGCGTCGGACGCGTCGGACGTAGGTGTTGGGGCCGAGCGCGAGTCGCCGGAATCGTTCGGGTCCAATAGGACTTCAACAAGTGGGCGAGGGGGGACTTGAACCCCCACATCCTTTCGGACACAGGCACCTGAAGCCTGCGCGTCTGCCAATTTCGCCACTCGCCCTGAGATCTCGCCACAATAGTTCAAGCGATTCCTTGGTCTCTTGACGCCTTCAACTACAAGGGACTGACCGGTACAGTTAAGGGTGTCATGGTTCTGAAGAGTGTCGAAAACCGCCTCGAGCGTATCTTTGAGCGAACGTTTTCGCGACCCTTCAAGAGTGCGTTGCAGCCGATTGAGATCGGCACGCGCATTGTTCGTGAAGTTGACCTGACCCGCCGGCTTTCTGCTCGAGGTCCGATTTCAGCGAACGTGATTCGTGTGTGGCTCGGACCGGCGGACGCGCAACGATTCGAAGGCTTCCAAAAGGCGCTGGTCACCGAACTCGAAGAGTCGGTACGCCAGCACGCGTTGTCCGAAGGGTACGCCTTTGTCGGGCCCGTGAGGGTCGAGATCTTCATCGACGACGTTCTGAAGACGGGCGCCGTAGAGGTGAAGACGGAGTTCGTCGGCGGCGAGAGTCAACCCCGGCTGATCGCCAGTGATGGCCGGTCCTTCGCGCTGGGTGATCTCCCCTTGATTATTGGGCGCAGTCCCGATGTTGAAGTGGTGGTGAACGACTCGAACGTCTCGCGCCAGCACGCCGAGGTGTGGCGCACGAGTCAAGGCGTCGCGATTCGTGATTTGGAGTCCACCAATGGCACGTACGTGAATGGACACAGAGTGTCGGCCGTCTCGCTCTCGCCGAGCGACGACGTGACGGTTGGCAAGCTCCATTTTCGGATTGAGCTCGCTTGAGTTTCATCGTCGCGACGACGAACTACGCGGCGATCATTCGTCCACTGCAGATCCTGGTGATGGTGGTCGCAGTGCTGTTTTTTGCGCGCGTACTACGCGTAGCGTCGCTGCAGGCTCGCCCGGTGGATGGCGAGGTGAAAAACCGTCGTCGTCGCCACTCGCCGTTAGCGCTCGAGTTCATCGAACCCAAGGAGCGAAACGGTGAAAGAGTCGACGTGGAGACCGGCGTGATCATTGGTCGAAGCGGCGAGTGCGACCTCGCTCTTCAAGACTCCTATCTCTCGTCGCGCCACGCCCGCGTGGCCAACGACGAGGGCGATCTGTCCATTGAGGATCTCGGCTCGACGAACGGCACCTACGTCAATCAAGAGCTGGTTCGAGGTCGGGTGCACCTCGAACGTGGCGACGTCGTACAGGTGGGCGGCGTGCTCTTTGAGGTTGTTCGTTGACACGTTGGCGCTACGCCGCGGCGACCGACATAGGACTGGTGCGCCAAACCAATCAAGACGCCCTCTACGCCGACGACACGCTCGCAATCATCGCCGACGGGATGGGCGGTCACGCGGCCGGCGAGGTTGCCGCCGCGATATCGATCGATCTCGTGCGCGAAGGTTTTCGTGAGAGCCCCAGCGTGGAGGGACTCGTCGAGGCCATCCAGGCAGCCAACCTCGCGGTCGTCAGTGACTCCCGGGCGAACCCCGAGCACTTTGGGATGGGCACGACGATTATTGCGGTCGGACTTACTCTCGACTTAGAAGGTATGGTGTCGCCCACTCTGGTGCACGTAGGTGATTCGAGGGCCTATCAACTCCGCGACGGTGCACTGCGTCAACTCAGCGAGGATCACAGTGTCGCCGAGGAGTGGGTTCGCATGGGCCGACTCACCACCGAAGAGGCCGCGGTGCATCCTCGGCGACACCAACTCACCAGGGCAGTGGGCGTCGAAGACACGATTGCAATTGATGTGGCGTCAATCAGCGCTCTGGCTGGGGATCGTTTGTTGATCTGCAGTGACGGACTATCCAATGAACTCGACAATGACACGCTGGCTCGCTTGGCCAGCGCGCCCAATGGACTCGAGATGGCCGTAGAGAGTCTGGTGAGCGAGGCGAAGGTGGCCGGAGGCCGCGACAACATCTCGGTGATCCTGCTCGAGTTTGACCAGGTCAACGTCGCCACGTTTCCGATTCGTCGCACGATGAGTACGGCGCCGCCGCCGGTGGCGTCGAAGATACTCGGGTCGAGTAGACCTCGCCGTCGCCGCTGGACGTGGCGCGTGTGGGCTTCGACGCTCATCGTCATCGCGCTCGTCGCCGGATTCTTCTCGGTGCTGCACTGGTACGCCTATTCGAACTACTACTTGGGCGACGACGCGGGGATCATCGCGGTCTACCAAGGCCAACCGCATGGGTTCTTGTGGTATCAACCGATCATGGTGTTCGATACGACGTACTCGGCGCACCAACTTCTCGCAGGTGACGCGCGGGCGCTCGCGAGGACCATCAGCGAACCTTCGCTCAGTTCCGCGTTGCTCTACGTCAAGTCTCTACATACCGATTGGGAGCAGAGTCGAGCGGCCAGCTCGGCGACGACGACCACGACGACCACCTCGATCCCGACGACTACGACGACCGTGAAGAAGGGCTAGGCCGTGTCTCGTCGACTGAGCATTCTCGCGGCGGTGATTTTGCTGCTCTTTGTGGTCGTAGCGGCCCAGTCGGCGAATCTCCAATTCTTTCGGGCCAAGGCCCTGGACGCTTCGCCTCTCAATCCGAGGGTCTCGCAAGCGTCGAGTAACTCGGCCCGCGGTGAGATAGTCGCGGCCGATGGGACCGTCCTCGCGGAGTCGATTCCCACGGGTAGAGGACAAAACGTCTATCGGCGCGTCTATCCCCTCGGCGCACTCACGGCGGGCCTGGTCGGATTCTCCTCGCCCTTTGGGAACTGGGCCCTCGAAGCCGAGTACAACACCTATCTGTCCTCGCACGCACAACCGCCCCAGAGCCTCGCCCAGGTGCTCGCGCCCACCAGTGCCGCGGACAAAGTGACCTTGACGCTTCTGCCGGCGTTGCAACGAGTGGCCCAACGCGCCATGGCCGGACGAGATGGTGCCGCCGTCGTGCTCGATCCACAGAACGGCAACATTTTGGCGATGTACTCGAATCCGACGTACAACCCGTCGCCGCTGACGTCATCGAACTACACCGTCTGGGATAGAGCGTGGAAGAAGGACAACATCAACAACGCGGAGGGATTCCCGCCGTTGGGACTCGTGGCCACCCAACAGACCTTCCCGCCAGGTTCGACGTTCAAAGTCATCACGACTTCAGCGGTCGTGGTGTCCATGCCCCAACTGTTGCTCAAGCACTACCGCAGTGCCGTTACGATCAGCTTGCCCAACACCAACAAGACGTTGTCGAATTTCGGCTTTGGAAAGTGCGGAGGGACCATCGCTGAAATGTTGCCGCCTTCGTGTGACACCGGTTTCGCACTGGTGGGTCTCGACGTCGGGGGCACCGACCTTTCGCTGGCGGCCGACAGTTTCGGTTACGACGAGATTCCGCCGATCGACCTACCCGGCGCGGTGGCCAGCAATTTTCCCCCGGCGTCGTTCTTCACATTCAACTTGCCCGGCGTCGCGTACTCCGCCATCGGCCAGCAGGACGTTCGAACCAGCGCCTTGCAGAACGCGCTCGTCGCCGCGGCAGTCGGCAACGGTGGGGTCATGATGACGCCGCACCTACTGAACTACGTGACAGGACCTGATGGCACCATCGTCAAGCGTTACAAGCCCACCGTGTGGAAGACGCCGCTCACTCTCGCCCAGGCCGATCAGATTGTGCCGCTCATGGTGGACGTTGCGCTCTATGGCACAGCGGCGGGCGTTTTTCCCACGGCGGACGACGTGGGCGCCAAGACCGGCACCGCCCAAGTCGGCAACAGCGCGAAGAACACCGACGACTGGATGATCGCCTTCGCGCCGGCGAGCGATCCGACAATCGCCGTCGCGGTCGTGTTACCGTTTCAAGTCATTTCGGGGACCGGCGCCTTAGTGGCCGGACCCGTGATGAGATGTCTTGTCGAAGGCGCGCTCGCGATTCAATCTCACCAACCGTTCACCATGACTGGCTCGACCTGTCCCTAGCAACGCCACTTCACGCCTGATTGGTAGGGCCTAGGCTGGGCCTGGTATGGAGCCCGTTAACGACCCACGTCTGTACTCTCACCGCTACGAGGTCACTCATTTAATCGCGCGTGGGGGCATGGCCATGGTGTATCGGGCCCAAGACACGCTCTTGAACCGTGCTGTGGCGCTCAAGATTCTCTACCCCGAACTCAGCGCGGACCCTTCGTTTGTGGAGCGATTCCGCCGTGAGGCTCAAGCGGCCGCGAATCTCTCGCACCCCAATATCGTGCCGGTCTTCGACTGGGGAGAGGACGAGGGCACCTACTTCATCGTGATGGAACTGATTGACGGGACTTCTCTGGCCGAGATGCTCCGAGGCTCGAAGACGCTGACGCCCGCGCACTCGGCGCAGATCGTGTCGCAAGTCGCGGCCGCGCTCGGTTACGCACATCGCAACGGTGTCGTGCACCGTGACGTAAAGCCCGGCAACATCTTGATCACCCCGGACGGTCAAGTGAAAGTCACGGACTTCGGCATCGCGCAAGCGGTGTCGAGTGAAGATCATCTCGCTGAAGCCGGTTCGGTCATGGGTACCGCGACATACTTTTCGCCCGAACAGGCCGAGGGCGCCGCCGTCGACGGTCGAAGCGATGTCTACTCCTTGGGCGTGGTGCTCTTCGAGATGCTCGCCGGTCGGCCGCCCTTTGTCGGAGACAGCCCCGTCGAAGTCTCGAGCCAGCACGTGCACAACGCGGTGCCCTCCTTGAAACAGTTCACCGACGCGGTGCCTCACGATCTCGAAGCGATCGTGATGGAAGCGCTGGCGAAGTCTCCTTCGCAGCGCTACCAGTCGGCCGACGAATTAAGGGCCGATCTGATTCGCTTCTCGGAGGGTCAACCCGTTCGAGCCGCCCAACGGGACACGGCATTCTTTGGTGATGACGCGACGCGCACGGTTTCAACGGTGGCCTCGGGAGAGCACACCCAAGCCGTGCCGCTCATGACCGGGCCGCGCACTGATATTCGTCGACGCCGTCGTGGCTACGTCGCACCCATCGTGGCACTCGTCGTGCTACTCATTGCCGGGGCGGCCTTCGCCTACTACCTGCACGGCAAGACGACGTACACGAATCTGCCTGACGTCAGCGGTCTGACGATCTCGGCGGCGACCCAGCAGCTCAACAAAGACGGCTTCTTGGTCACGGAGTCGTACATCCACTCTTCGAAGGCGAAGAGTACCGTCATCGCCAGCGACCCCAAAGCCGGAACCAGTCTCGCGAAGGGCCGCTCGGTGCTCTTGACGGTCAGTCTCGGCAAGACGACCTCACCGGTGACGGTGCCCGACGTCACCGGACAGTCCTTAAGCGACGCGGAGAACATGCTTCAGACCCTCAAACTCTCCTACACCGTGATCGAGACGCCCACCGCCCCGGGCAACCCAATTCCCAATACCGTGCTCTCGCAAACGCCACTCTTTGGCACGAAGGACCAAACGGGCGACAAGGTGACCTTGACCGTGCTGGCCCCCGGAACGAAGTACCCGATGCCCTCGGTGGAGGGCGACACGTCGCTGGCGGCGGCGTCGAGTCTGACGACGGCGGGACTTTCCGTGAACCCGACCGGGAGTCGCTCGTGCTCGAACACCATCGCGTCGGGGCTGGTCATCACGACCGTGCCCGTCGCGGGTTCACTCGTCACGTCGGGCGAGGTAGTAAAGCTCGTCCTCTCTTCGGGGTATTGCCCGGTCGTCGTGCCCACGGTGATCAACGACACCCAAAGCGCGGCCACGGCGGCACTCCAACAACAAGGGCTGCTGGCCTCGTTCTCCTTCGACCCGACGAACATCTGCACACCGGGCACCTCACCCATCGTCGAGACCCAGAGCGATTCGCCCGGCACGTCGGTGACCTACGGCTCCACGGTGGACCTAGTTCTGTGTGACTCAAACCCCGGCATCGCTCCTCCGCCCGGCTCGGGCTAAAGAGCTCGCGTAATAGCATCGAGACCTATGGCGAAATCTCAGTCGAGGCCGAACGCGAAGAAATCGGTCGGTCGTTACGTGAACGCCGAAGAACGCGGGCGGGTCACGAAACGCCGTCCCCCCAACGCCGACCGCAGCCCCCACTGGTACGGCTGGCTGCTCATCGACCTACTTATCTTTGGCATGCTCGTGATCACGCTGAACTACCTGCAGGTGCTGCCGGGCTCGACGTCGGCGTGGTACTTAGCGCTCGGACTGTTCTCGATGTTCAGCGGCTTCTACCTCGCCACTCGCTATAAGTAACGAGTAGTACTTCGCCGGTTGAGGGCTAACCCAGTCGCTCAATGATGGTGGCGTTCGCCAGACCGCCGCCTTCGCACATCGTTTGCAGGCCGAAGCGTCCGCCGGTGCGCTCGAGCTCGTTCAAGAGCGTCGCGCAGAGTTTGGCGCCGGACGCGCCGAGGGGATGACCGAGCGCGATCGCGCCACCGTTCACGTTCACCTTGGCGAGGTCCACTTTGTGCTCTTTCTGCCAGGCGAGCACCACCGAGGCGAAGGCCTCGTTGATCTCGACGAGATCGATCTCCTCGAGGGTCAGCCCGGCGCGCTCTAAGACCTTGGTGGTCGCCGGGATGGGACCGGTGAGCATGGTGACCGGGTCGACCCCGGCGAGCGCGAACGAATGGAACCTGGCCCTCGGGGTGTAGCCGAGTTCGCGGGCCTTCTCTTCACTCATGATGAGCACGGCGGAGGCGCCGTCGGTGATCTGTGAGGAGTTGCCCGCCGTGACCTTGCCGCCCTCTTTGAACGCGGCTTTTAAGTTCGCCAGAGCCTCCACGCTCGAGTCGGGCCGGATGCCCTCGTCGCTCGTCATCAGCTCGTCGGTTGCTTCGCCGTTATCGTCGCGCACGTAGACCGGCACGATCTCGCGTTCGAAACGTCCTTCGGCCGTCGCTCGGGCGGCTCGGCGGTGGCTCTCCACCGAGAACTCGTCGAGCTCTTCGCGAGAGATGCCCCACTGGTCGGCGATCATCTCGGCGCCGATGCCCTGGTTCTTTAGTCCCCCTACCGGCTCATAGCGCGCGGCGACGCGCGGGCCAAAGGGCCAACCGGCGTCTTTACCAATCGACGAGCCCATCGCGACGCGCGTCATCACCTCGACGCCGGCCGCCACGACCACGTCGTACGCGCCCGACATGACGCCCTGAGCGGCGAAGTGCAGCGCCTGCTGGGACGAACCGCACTGGCGATCGATAGTGGTGGCTGGAACTGACTCCGGCCAACCGGCCGCGAGTACGGCGCTGCGCCCGACGTTGAAGGCCTGTTCGCCCACTTGGGACACGCAGCCCATGATTACGTCATCGACGACGCCCGGGTCGAGGTTGCTGCGACTCGCCAGGGCCCTCAGGGCCTCGGACGCGAGGTCGACGGCGTGCCAGTTCTTGAGCTTTCCGTTGCGCTTGCCGCCGGGAGTGCGCAGAGCATCGATGATGACCGCAGTAGTCATTTCTCTCCTTCATTCGGGTGAGTACAACCCACCGCGCGAAGCCTAGACGGGGCGCTCGCACTATGGTCACGGACGTGAGCGCGAGAGTGAAAGACATGGATCGTTGGCTGGGTGATGGGGGCATGGCCCTCATCGGCGTGGTCGGTGGATCGTTCGAGAGCTACGGCGTCGACGGTGAGGACCTCGGCTGGGTGACGGGCCGCTTTGTGCCCACGGAGTTGGCCTGCAACCCCCACGGCAGTGTGCAGGCCGGCGTCCACGCCCTGCTGCTCGACGCGGCGATGAACTTTTCCATTAACGCCGCGCTCGCGGGCAAGGACCGCACGCAAGGAACGATCGAGATGACGACCGAACTGCTGCGCCCGGCTCTGCTCGGCGAGCCCTACCAGCTACGTGGCGACGTGGTGCGCCTGACCCGCCAGATTGCTTACGGAGAAGCGACGTTGACCAGTGCCGAGGACAAGTTGGTGAGTCGCGCTACCGGTACGTTCCTCGTCCAACGCGCGGAGCGCGACTAGACGTTCGACGTCGCTCGCGAACGACGAGCCCGGCCACGATCACCACGATCACGGCCGAAAACATGAACGACACGTTGCCCGGTCCCCAGTTCAAGCCGCCCTGGTCGTGCGACTTACCCAGGTAGTCAGCGAAGGAGGCCCCGAGCGGCCGCGTGAGGATGTAGGCCGTCCAGAACATCGCCACGGCGTTCAAACGAAGGAGGAAGAAACCCACGATCGGTAGGCAGAAGATGATCGCGAAGATGAGCCCGGATCGAAGGAAGCCCAAGCCCACCGTGTAGGCGCTGAAGTCGCCGACCGCAGTGCCGAGGGCGAACGCGACGGTGACCGCGGCCCAGTAGAAGAGCTCACGTCGGGTCGTGGTGATGCTGTGGATGGACAAGGTGTGTTCCACGCGCGACCAGGACACGAAGATCACCACGAGCGCCACGCTGAACGACAGGGCCGACACTACGTAGGGCACGCCAAAAGCCACGTGCAAGACGTCGGCGCACATCGTGCCAAAGACACTGACCATCACCACGGCTGACCAGTAGGTCGAGATGAAAAAGCGAGGCGCGGTCAACTGCCACCATAAGACCGCGGCGAAGACCACGCCCGCGCCCAGCACCGCGAGCTCGGGGTTGAATCGATGAACCAAGAAGTCTGAGGTCGCTTCTCCCATGGCGGTGGAGAGGAGCTTCAAAACCCAAAAGACGCCATCGATATTGGATGGCACTTTGCTAGATCGAAAACTTCGACGGAGACGCAGAGGCATGCGAGACAGAGCTCTAGGACTCGGGCACCAGGTGCTTAAGGAACTTGGTCGGATCGACCGCGATGAACAGTGCGCTGGCTTTGGCGACGTCGACGTCATTGGCGCGCACGCTGGCCTCCACGAAGAGTTTGCGATGAGCGTGTCGCGAGAGCCACGCTCGCGCGCTGAGCGCCTCGCCAATGGGCGTGGGTGCGAGGTAGGTGATATCGAGTTGTCCTGTGAAGGCGAGGACGTCGTGGATCGCGAGAACGAGACCCATCGTCTCGTCGATGAGGGCCGCCACGACACCGCCGTGCGCCCGACCCGGCGCGCCTTCGAAAGCTCGACCGAGCGTTACGTCCATCACGGCGACGTCACCTTCTCGACGCAGCGACGCGCCCAGCCCGAGGGGATTGGTCAGGCCCGAGACGAAGGAGTCGTTGAAGAGTTGGTGGTGCTCGACATCGTCATGTCGCGGTACGGCCATCTTGAAGTTCGCCAGATCCATCTTCGGGAACGTTCGAACGCGCCCATCGGCTTCTTCGACGATCTTGGTGAGTTGGTCCAGCGGCTCGATCAGGGCGTCGAGCTGTTCGTCACTCAGCGACCTCGCGATGAAGTCGTGTCCGAGCGCACGCAGGCGCGCGGCGACCTCGCCTCGCCGTTGATCGTTGGTCATTAGGCGCCGACGTAGTGTCGATCGGCCACCCGCAGCGCACGATCCAGCCGGTTGAGTCCGTCGCGCGCCTCGTCGTCGGTGACAGTGCACGGCGGCACGACGTGGAGACGATTGAAGTTGGCGAAGATTAAGAGTCGCTCGTCACGGCAGGCCGCGAGGATCTCGTTCATGGCGGGCGAACTCGCGCCGTAGGGCGCCAGGGGCTCTCGGGTCTTTCGATCACTCACGAGGTCGAGTGCGAAGAAGACACCGAGACCGCGAACGTCCCCGATGACGCGGTGCGTGTTCGCCATTGCCGCCAGAGCGGGACGCAGTACCTCCTCACCCACGCGACGCGCGTTTTCTATGATGCCATCGCGTTCCATCGCCTCGATTGAGGCCACGGCGGCGGCGCAGGCCAGCGGGTGGCCTGAGTAGGTGAGACCCCCGGGGTAGACCCGGTCATTGAAGGTCGCGCTGATGGCCTCGTTAATCACGACACCACCGAGGGGCACGTAGCCCGAGTTGACGCCCTTGGCGAACGTCACGAGATCGGGCTTCACGCCATGTTGTTGATAGGCGAACCACGATCCGGTCCGTCCGAAGCCGCACATCACTTCGTCGGCGATATAGACAATGCCGTGACGGTCACAAAGTTCGCGGACGCCCTGGAGATACCCCGACGGCGGGACCATGATGCCCGCCGTCCCCGGAATGGTCTCTAAGATCACCGCGGCGATGGTGGCCGGTCCCTCGAAAGCAATGGTGTTCTCCAAACTCTCGAGCGCGCGTTGACACTCCTCTTCTTCGTTCTGGGCGTGGAAGACGGACCGATAGAGGAAGGGTCCAAAGAAGTGCACGACGCCCGCCGAACCGTTGTCGTTCGGCCAGCGTCTCGGATCACCGGTCAGATTGATCGAGGTCGCGGTGGCGCCGTGATAGCTGCGATACGTCGCGAGCACCTTGGATCGACCCGTGTGCAGTTTGGCCATTCGCACGGCGTGTTCAACGGCCTCGGTACCGCCGTTTGTGAAAAAGACCTTCGCCGCACCCTCAAAGGAGTGATCGAGGATCATCTCGGCGGCCCGGTAGCGCTTCTCGTAGCCGTGCTGGGGCGCGAGGGTGGCCAACGTCGCGGCCTGCTCTTGGATAGCGCGCACCACCGAGGGGTACTGATGACCGAGATTGGTGTTGACGAGTTGGGAGGAGAAATCGAGATAGGTGACGTCGTCCTCGGTGGTGACGTAGACGCCCTGGGCCTCTTTCACCATCATCGGGTTGATCGAGCCCTGGGCCGACCACGAGTGAAAGACGGAGGCTTTCTCTCTCTCGAGGCTGGTCAGTGCGGAGCGGTCGGTCGCCATGTCAGGGTCCTTTGATTCGTACCGCAGACGCTAACGCACCGCGAAGTGGTGCAACTCGCGTGTGCGTGGGCGTTTCCTCAGAATCGCAACGCGTGGCACGCTCGCCTCTCAGTAGTTGCGCTCGGCGTCCCTACGCTCTTGCTCGATCAACATCTCTTTCGAGCCGTCATCCTCGTGGTCCGCGGATGTTCGAAGTTCCGCCGACGCCGTGGGGTCGTTGGTCACCTCTCGACCGAGGCCACTATTCATTGCCGTTCTCGGGCCTAAGAGGCCACTACGGTGGCTCTCATCCGATACGGCCTGCTCTTCCAAGATGTCAGCGGCTTCACGGCCATGCTGTCGAGAGCCCGCGTCACTGCTCGACGACGGACTGAACATGTTCTTTATGCGGTCAAAGAGTCCCATGTTCGTAAGGTATCGCACCGGGCGCTCTTCTGTCCAGGTGTGGGGAGCGTGAGGGCTGTTTCATACCGCGACGTCACCTCGTGGTGGGGCTAGTAAGAATCGAACTTACGACCTCGTCATTATCAGTGACGCGCTCTAACCGACTGAGCTATAGCCCCGCAGGGGTACCAATCTACACCAGGGCACGAAACGCATTAGGTGCTCGACGTCTCCCAAAACTTCGACTTCATGGACTGACTGGCCGTGCCCAGCAGCGTGCCAGATCGACTCCATAGATAACCAATGCCCTGCGCGAAGCCGCCGGCGAGTGCGTGCAGGTGAATCTCGATGAGCACCCACTCCGTCGGTTCGAGCGTCGCGACGCGGATGGTGTTGTCGAGACTGTGTCCCATGGTCTGACGTCCCAATGGTTGCGAGGCGCTTCCGGCAACGAGATCGCCGAAGATCGCCAAGGTGGCGGCCGAAGGCGCTAAGTGATTGGGGACACGTGCCCACAGGGCCGACACGGGCGAGCCCAACGTAGAGTCCAGTTCAGTGAAGGATCGGCCGATGGCGATGCGCGTTTCTAGGTGATCGAAGATCGAGTTGTCAAACTGACGGGTCAACACGCGCGGCGGGCAGTCCTCGGGCGCGGGAACCTCGGGCATGGTGAGCCACGGGACCGGCGCGTTCAGTTCCCCGGTGCCCAAGGCGGCGTTCACGGTGAGCACCTCACGCTCTTCGCAGTAGGTGGTGGCGCGAGCCTGCGTCACGCGATTGCCCACGACGGCGAGGTCAACCTCGACGTTCACTTCGGCGCCGAGCGGCGCGAAGGAGAGGTAGTGCGCCGCGGCGTAGATAGTGGGCCGTGCGCTGGCTTCTTCCAAGGCCACGATGCCCGAGGCGAGACCGCAACCGCCGAAGAGAAACTTTCCCGGGGTCATCAGCCGCTCGGTGACTCGAAAGCGCCACGTGGTCTCGCTCACTCGTTCTATTCCCAAGAACTCTTTGACGTCCACGAGGCATGAGGCTACTGGAAGGGCTGCGTCGAACCTCGCGATGACGACCTAGGAAAGTTCGCCACCGGGCAGACTTGAGGCGTGATCGACCCGCGCTTTATCTATCTCGCGTTGGCGCTCGCCGCCTTTGGCGCGTACGGCTACGTGCGCGACACGTGGCGTGGCGTGACGTCGCCGAATCGAGTGACGTGGTCGCTCTGGGGTTTAGAGGGCGTGCTCGCCTTTGGCGTCGAGATCCAACAACACGTCGGCTTGGCGTCGTTGATGACCTTGATGCTCGGACTGGGACCGTGTGCGGTGGTGCTGGCGTCGTTTCGCAACTCGCACAGCGTGTGGAAGATCGGCGCGTTCGACGTCGTGTGCGGGCTCGTCTCGCTCGCCGGCCTGGCCTTTTGGGCTTTCGTGCACGAGCCCACCGTGGCGCTCGCCGCCTTCGTCGGCGCCGACCAGGTCGCGGGGCTGCCGACGGTGCGCAAATCCTGGCTGGCGCCGAGTACCGAGTCGCCACGGGTGTTCATTATGGGCAGTTTGAACTGTGGCATCACGTTATTGACCCTGAAGATCTTCACCACGGCCGGCGCGCTCTTTCCCGGCTGCGTCGCCGTGATGGACTTGGTCTTGGCGATCTTGATCGTCGCGCGGGTCGGTCCGCGTGTTCGAGGTGATTCGATCGTGTCGTCGCGGGTGATCACGTCACGCTCTCACGAGTGAGAGGTACCGTGACGACGCGTTTGGTACAATGAGTTCCCCGCGGGGATGTAGCTCAGTTGGTAGAGCGCGGGCTTTGCAAGCCTGAGGTCGTGGGTTCGATCCCCATCGTCTCCACCAGATGTGTAGCTAGACCCGTCAGCCCCACCACACGTCATCGATGTGGCTAGGTCTTTTCTAGGTTCTGGTAGTGCTCGCGCCAGATGAGTCGGTAGATGCGGCTCTTGCGAGGAATCGAGCGAAGTCCCGGAATGAAGGGCATGAGCGTGAGTGCGGCCGTCAAGATGATCATCACCGCGAGCACCAAGATGTCGGCGTTGCCACTGGAGTTGAATGGCGGAATCTGGTACCAAAAGGTGTAGAGCCAGAGCCACGCCGAACCCGGGTAGCTGCCCGTCTCGTTCATCACGCCCCACTGCTCGCCCTGGAGATGTTGCTTGGTGGCCACGTCGCCCAGGTAGTTCCCGTCCGAGATGAACAGCAGGCTCTGGGTGTAGTCGGTTGAGTAGAAGGTGTCGCCGGTGATAAGCGCCTGATCGAGGGCGCCGCTGCGAGCCATCCCGGTGAGGTCGTTGATCATGACGGGCACCGGGCCGGCGTTGGTGGCGTTGACCACGATCTGTCCCCCGGTGAACTTCATGTCGCTCGACGCCTTGGTGTAGTTAGCCACCCACGAGGCGCGCGTTTTCATCGAGGCCTTGGTCCACATGGCCAGGTTCTGATCGAGCACCGGCTGATTGGGCAGCGCCTTGAGCGGATTGACCACGAAGTCGTTGGTCGTGCTAATAGGAATGTGAATGCCGACCCAGTACTCGAGCTTCAAGGGGCCGAGAGCCTGGCTGGCGCTCGAGGACTGCACGTTGTAGGGCGCGCCGTACGACGCCGTCAGTGAGGTGCCGTTGAGTTCAGACAGGGCGGTCGTGGCAAAGTCGACGGGCGCCGCGTTGGACCAGCTCTTGATGGTGATTGCGGGTACGTCGGGTGAACCAAAGAACAAGGCCAGCAGCACGGTCAAAAGTCCGACGACCACGAGGGCGATGGTTCCCTCCTTGATGATGTCGTAGGGCGTGTGTCCGCCCTTCCACTCGGGCGCGTCGACATCGGGGCGAAAGTTCTTTTTGCTCACTGTTCCGCTCCGGGCGCGACGGGATTGACTTCGCGCGGCTGTCGGGCCGGACTGTCTTCGAACGGTGTCACGACGCCTTTGACGCGAACCATGACGACGTGCGCGACCACCAGGAGTACGAGAACGATCGGCATCAACACGATGTGCCACATCAGCATCTGACCGGGATTGAGCAGATTGAAGAAGGCCCCGCCACCACTGGAGTTAACGGCGTCCTTGGCTTGTGTCGAGATCCACTGGGAGTCAAAGTTGGTCTGGGACACGTAACCGGTCAACGCGGTCACGATTGACATCAAGAAGAGGACCATGCCGGTAATCCACGTCATGGCCCGGCCACCGCGCCACGCGGCCATGAAGTACTTGCCCCACAGGTGGATAACCATTGAGAAGAAGAAGATCTCCACGCTCCACAGATGCAGCGAGTTCACGAAGTGGCCCAGCGTCGAGATGTGCCACCACTCGGGACCGAAGATGGCCAGAATGCAGCCCGTGGCGATCACGACGATCAATGCCGAGATCGTCGTCACCCCGAACACGTAGATCCACGACGAGACGTAGCTGGGCTGTGTGTCGGGCAACATCTTTTCCGGAGGCAACTTGCCGAAGCCGCCTCGACGAAGCCGTGTCGTCCACTGCCGGTCGATTTCGGAGGTGCTCACTGGTTCTCCTTGCGACGGCGCCGACCGGGGAAGGGAAGTAGGAGCGCCGCGACGAAGGTCAAGACCATCAACACGATGACGATTGCGTTGGCCGCACTAATTTCCAGGAAGTGCCAATGGAAATAGTGGTCGGGCCGGTTGAGGGGAAATAGCGTCGCGAAGAGGAAGGCGCCCATGTTAGTAATCCATTGCTCGGTGGTTCCCCCGGGTCAGTCTCGCACACTGTCGGTAGGCGCCGTTAGGGACATTGGTTCCTTGTGCAGAGAATCACGAGACGGGGCGTTTTGTCCCGGGTTCGCGGTCGCGGGCGATTTGCTTGAGATTGAACTGAGTGACGCCGATGGTGAGCGCGATGGCCCCGGCGACGTGCAGCTCCACGAGCCAGGCGGGCAGGTGCGTGAGGTACTGAGTCGCCCCAATGGCCGCTTGCACCAGTGAGATGTACACCAGTCGGCGAACGCCAAGTTTGAGCGCCGTGGGCGCGGCACTCCTCCAGATCGCGACGAGCACGCCGGTGATCAACCCGATGAAGAGCACCGCCGCCAGCGAGTGAACCCACGCAGCCGACGAGAGTGCGAACGGCAGTCGCTTGGCGACGAGTTGGCCTTGGGAGGCACCGGCGTGCGGACCCGAGCCCGTCGTCGCGGTGCCGGTTAGTACCAGTACGAAAAAGGGGATCCACAACGACCGTGCGACGACGCGAAAGTAGGGATCGCGCACGTCGGCGCGCGCATCCGCGCCGTAGACGTACTTCGAGTGGTGATAGAGCGTCGCGCCAATCGCCACCATCGCGAGACTGAGCAGCATATGAAGCGACACCAGGTAGGGATTGAGTTTGGAGTACACCACAAAGGCGCCCAGCACCGCGTCGGCGACCACGCCGAGGACCAGGGCCCCCGACAACGCGACCAAGTCGCCGCGCCGCCGCTCTCGTATCAGTGCGGCGACAAACGTGACCCCGACGAGCACCACGAGGATAATGGTGACCATCCGGTTGCCGTATTCGATCAGGGGATGAAGACTCCACGATCCGGTGAGTCGGTCGTGAAAGCACGTCGGCCAGTCCGGACATCCCAATCCCGAGCCGCTCAGGCGAACGGCCGCGCCCGTGAGGACAATGACGATCATCGACAGGAACGTGGAGAGGGCGAACCACCGAAAGACTGGACCGCTCACGCGACGTCGCGTCATGGAAGGCACCGACCCAGCCTAGGTAATTGGGCGACTCCTAGGATGTCCTCTGTGACAGTCTCCGCTACCGCGCCGCACTCGACGGCCGAGGTATTGAAGGGCTATCTGGCTCTGACCAAGCCGCGCATCATTGAGCTGCTCTTGGTGACGACGGTGCCAACGATGATTGTCGCCGCCAACGGTTTCCCACGTCTGTGGCTGATCGTCGCGACGTTGATCGGTGGCACGCTCGCCGCGGGTGGCGCGAACGCCTTCAACATGGTGATCGACCGCGACATCGACGCCATCATGGAGCGAACCAAGAAGCGTCCATTGGTGACCGGCGTCATGTCCGCGCGTTCGGCGGCACTGTTCGCTTTCGCCCTGGAGGTCGTGGCCTTCGCGGTGCTCGTTATCTGGGTTAATCAACTCTCGGCCTGGCTCGCGCTGTCCGCGACGGCTTTTTACGTGGTGGTATACACCATGATTCTGAAGCGCCGCAGCAAGCAGAACATCGTCATCGGGGGAGCCGCGGGCGCGGTGCCGGTGTTAATTGGCTGGGCGGCGGTGACCAACTCACTGGGTTGGACCCCGGTGTTGTTGTTCCTCGTCATCTTCATCTGGACTCCGCCGCACTTTTGGGCGCTGGCCGTTCGCTACCGTGACGACTACCAGGCCGCCCACGTGCCGATGTTGCCGGTGGTGGCGTCGCTTCGTCGCACCACGCTCGAGATACTTATCTATTCAGTCGTGATGTGGGCGCTGACGTTGCTGATCGGGCCCAGCGCGCACCTGGGATGGATCTACGCCGTGTCGGCGACCGTGCTCGGAGGTATGTTTACGTTCTACGCGCTGCGTCTGTATCGACACGCTCGAGTGGACAAGGCCAATGTCGCCGAAGCGATGCGACTGTTCCACTTTTCCATCACGTACCTTTCGGCCCTCTTCATCTTGATGGCGGTTGACGTACTTGTCCGACACCACTAAGAGTCCCAGGGGACGGCCGTCTCCGATGATGTTCGTGTCGCTGGGCCTGGGAGCCCTGGTCGCCATTGCGTTGATCACCGTCGTGTCGGTGCTCACGGGCGGCAAGGCGACACCAAACAACGAGGCACCGCCGTCGGCACTGGTCGGTACTCACATAAAGAGTTTCACGTTGGGTGGTCTGAACGGCGGCACGGTGTCCGCGCCGTGGACGTCGGGTCGCGCCAGCGTGTTGATCTTCTTCGCAAGTTGGTGCGGACCCTGTAAGAGCGAGATGCCCAAAGTCGCCGCGTACCTGCGAACCAACGCGTCGAGTACGGTCGAAGTTCTCGGCATGGACGCCAACGACGAGCGCGCTGCCGCACGGGCCTTTGTGGAGAAAGACGGCGTGACCTTCCCGGTGGCCTTTGACGCCAATGGTGACGTGACCAGCGGTGACTTTTCATTCCTCACCGTTCCCGAGACCGTCTTTCTTAACGCGAAGGGTGTCGTCACCCAGGTCTACTTTGGCGCCATCCCCGTCAAGCAACTGGCCGAAGGTATCAAGAACCTCGAGGCGACTTAGTCCACTCGAAACGTTCGTGACGCGAGGAGTGGCGCCGCGACGGCCCACAGCGCGAGCGAGAGCCAGTCGGCACCGCTGGGCCGCAACCCGTGTCCGAGGACCCGATGGAGGGCTTCGCCCATCGCTCCCGACGGCAAACAGATCACGATCCTTCGAACCAGCGACGGCAACGACGTCAGAGGCACCACAATGCCCGAGAGCAGCAGTAACACGAGATAGAGGCCGTTGGTCACGGCCAGGTTGATTTCCGCGCGAAGCCATCCGGCGAGCGCGAGGCCGATACCGGCCAAGCCTGCTGAACCCAGCACCAGCGCCAGAGTCACCTCGAGGGCGCCCATGACACCTCCGTGGGGATGCCACCCCAACAACAGCGCGACGATCGAGAGAACAATCACTTGCAGCACTTCGGTAACAAGAACCCCGGCCACTTTGGCGCCGATGAGACGTCGGCGCCCTAGGGGCGTGACGAACAAGCGTCGCAGTACACCTGAGGCACGCTCAAAGCCGGTGGAGATCGAAAGGGCCACCAGTGAGGTCGAGAGCACACAGAGCGCCAAGATCCCGGGTGCGATGAAGTCGACGCGATGTTGTGCGGGCGAGGCGGTGACGTGGGTCAACGAGAAAAACACGAGCAAGAGCACCGGAATGCCAATGGTCACCAACAACGTCTCGCCGCGGCGAATGGTCATGGCGACCTCGGCGCGGGTCTGTGCCCACCACGCGCTCACGGTCGCGCGTCGCTTCGTTCATCGGCAATGAGTTCGAGGTAGCGCTCTTCTAGCGACGCTCGTGTTCGAAGTGAAACCAACGAGAGGCCGACGCTCGAAAGATAGTTTGTCACGAGCGCAATTCGCTCGGGCGACGACGCGAGCGCACAGTGAAGGAGTCCGGCGCCGTCGGGTGTTACCTCACAGTTCAATAATCGAGCGAGAGCGGTCGGGTCAACGGACCCCGATGCTTCGATGATCATCTCGGGCGAACCCGCGAGTTCATCGAGCGTGCCCTGAGCGACGACGCGGCCCTGGTGCATGACGACCAGCCGATCGGCCAAGCGTTCTGCCTCATTCAGTTCGTGAGTGGTGAGAAAGAGGGCGCACCCGCGCTCGCGCTCGGAGCTGATGAGATCGCGAATGGCTTGGCGACCTTCGGGATCGACGCCCGTCGTGGGCTCGTCGAGCACGAGCGCGCGCGGACGCCCGAGCAGGGAAAGGGCCAGCAACGTACGTTGCTGTTCGCCTCCGCTGAGGCGCCGCCACGGCGTTCTTGCGCACTGTTCGAGGTCGAGCAACCCCAGCAGTTCATTGGTGTCACGCGGTGCGTCGTAGTACGACGAGGTAAGTCGCAGCACGTCGCGCGGCGTCATCGGCGCCCACACCCCACCTCGTTGGAGCAGGGCGCCGGTGCGCACGACAACTTCACGGTGATCACGTCGCGGGTTCAGACCATGAAGATGAACGGTGCCCGCATGGGGCGCACGAAAGCCGAGCAGGGTCTCGACGACGGTCGTCTTGCCGGCGCCGTTGGGCCCGAGCAGCGCGACCACTTCGCCGTAGTTCACGTTCAGCGTCACGTCGTCCACGGCGCGCAACGTATCGAAGGAGACCTCCAGATGGTTGACGTCGACGGCGTAACTCATGCCTAACGAACCTAGACGGTTCCAAGAACCCGTTGAGCGTGTCTCGATAGGCTTGGCGCATGATTGACCTCGTTGAGCTACGCCGCGAGCCCGACACCGTCAAGGCAGCCTTGGCGCGCCGTGGCGTCTCGTTGGCCACGATGGACGAGATCTTGGCGCTTGACGTCGAGCACCGGCGACTTCTACAAGAGGCGGAAGGTCTGCGTGCCCGGGTGAAGGATCTCTCGCGCCAGGTGGGCGAGGCTCGCCGCAACAAGGACGCCGCCACGGCCGAGACGCTCGCCCTGACGAGCCGAGGGCTCGGTGACCAAGAGCGCGTGGCGAGCGAATCGACTGACGTCGTGGCGGCGGCGCTTCGTGACCTTGTACTAATGATTCCTAACGTTCCCGACCCCAAGGTCCCGGACGGACTCGATGAAAATGACAACGTCGAACTTCGTCGTTGGTGGGTCGGGATGGATCAAGGTGCGCCTTTTCCCACCTACGCCGATCATCAACGCGTTCCTCACTGGGAGATCGGCACCCAGCTCGGCATCTTGGACATGGAGTCGGGCGCCAAGCTGGCGGGCTCGATGTTCGCGCTCTATCGAGGCGCGGGTTCACGCTTGGTACGCGCTCTCGGATCCTTCGCGCTCGATCGCCACGCGAGTGACTACGAAGAGATCCACCCGCCGAGCTTCGCCTTGAGCGAGACCATGGTGTCGACGGGTCACTTACCCAAATCACTCGACGACATGTACGCCATCGAACGCGACGGTCTGTGGGCCATTCCCACTGGCGAAGTCCCCCTGACCTCACTGCACCGCGGCGAGATTCTCGACGAAGCGGCATTGCCCATTCGCCTCACCGCTCAGACGGCGTGCTTTCGCCGCGAAGCGGGCGCCGCGGGACGAGACACCCGGGGACTGCTGCGTGTGCACGAGTTCGACAAGGTCGAACTCTTCGCGTACTGCACACCGGGCCAAGCTGACGAGGCTCACGCCGACATCTTGCGACGCGCCGAGGAGCTCTTGCAGGCCCTCGGCCTGACTTATCGACTATTGAATCTCTGCACCGGTGACTTGGGCACCGCCTCGGCGTACACGATCGACCTCGAAGTGTTCAGCCCCGGCGTCGATCGCTGGCTGGAGGTGTCGTCGGTGAGTTGGTTCCGTGACTTCCAATCTCGCCGGGCCAACGTGCGCTATCGAACCAGTAACGGCACGACGGCCCTGGTGCACACCGTCAACGGCTCAGCGCTGGCGTGGCCCCGTATGTGGGCGGCTCTGGTGGAGACCTACCGTCAGGCCGACGGATCGGTCGTGTTGCCCGACGTGCTCGCGCCGTACATGGGCGGCGAGAGAACGATTCGCCCTAAGGCTTCGTGAGCTCGTAGCGGTAGCCCACGCCGCGCACGGTCGTGATGTGCGTGGGACTCTTGGGTTCATCCTCGATCAGGGTTCGCAAGCGCTTGATGTGCACGTCGAGGGTCTTGGTGTCGCCCACGTAGTCGTTGCCCCAGACCCGGTCGATGAGGACATCGCGGGTGAGCACTCGACCGGGATTCTCGAGCAACAGTCGAAGGAGCGCGAACTCCTTCTTGCGAAGTTTGATCTCGTCGCCGTCGACGAAGCAACGACGGGCGTCAATGTCCATACGGATGTTGCCTCGCACGATCTCTTCGTCAATGTCCTCTTGATCGTCGCCGCGCCGTCGGCGAAGCACCGCGCGGATGCGCGCTACCAGTTCTCGTAGGCGATACGGCTTGGTGACGTAGTCGTCCGCGCCGATCTCGAGCATCAACACCATGTCGACTTCCTCACCCTTGGCGCTGACAATGATGATGGGCACGCTGCTGGTGTTACGGATCGATCGACAGACGTCGAGACCGGACATCTTGGGCAACATGAGATCGAGGAGTACGACGTCGAACTGATTCTTGCCAAAGAGAGTCAGCGCCTCGAGACCGTCGCGCGCAATCGTTACGTCGAAGCCCTCGCGGTCCAGACCGATCGTGAGCGCGTCAACGAACGACTCTTCGTCTTCGACAACCAACACCTTGGCGCGTTGCTGACTCGGCGGCTTTTTGCTCATTGCTGGTTGGTCGGCAGTTCGAGCGTGAACGTCGAGCCCTCGCCCTCTCTCGAATCCACCAGAATCGTCCCGCCGTGATTTTGGGCCACGTGGCGAACGATACTGAGACCCAGACCCGTCCCGCCGGTCTCACGAGCTCGACCCGGGTCGACGCGATAGAAGCGTTCGAAGATTCGCTCGAGATCCTTGGCGGGTATGCCGATTCCGTGATCTCGAATCGCCACGTGCACGTAGGGTCCGACGCTCTCGCCCTCGTCGTTGTGGCTCGCGTCGACCCGACTGACGTCGATCTCGACGGTGCCACCGCGCGGTGAGTAGACGACGGCGTTCTCGAGCAAGGCGTGCAGCGCCGAGGTCAGCTGGCGGCGATCGCCGAAGACCACCGGATTCGTCGACGGCTCTTCGAAGTTGATTTTGACGTCGTGCTGCTCAGCGGAGGTCCGGATTCGCTCGATTCCCTCGGCCACAATGAGCGACACGGCGATGGGCTCGCGGGTCGGCGAGCCCTGCCCCTCGATTCGTGACAGGTCCAGGAGGTCTTCGATGATCCGGTTCACTCGAAAGGCTTCATTGTTGATTCGTTCGGCGAGTCGATGGGCCACGGAAGGGTCACGTTCGTACTGCAACGTCTCGGCCAGCAGCCCGAGTGCGCCCATGGGGGTCTTGAGTTCGTGCGAGACGTTGGCAATGAAGTCGCGTCGAATGTCTTCGAGACGGCGCCGTTCGGAGACGTCTTCGATGATGGCCAGCACGCCCAGTGATCGACGTCCGTCGTCGATGACGGTGGCTCGAATGGTGAGCGCGCGACGAGGGGGACCGTAGATATCGATGGTGCGCTCGGCCACGCCGCTGGACCACGCGTCGGTGAGCACGTCGGTGACGGCCTGGGCGGCGATGGCGTCGCCGTAACGACTGGCCATGAGGTTCTCGGCTTGCGTGTTTCGAAAGATGACGCCGCCGGCTTCGTCGCACAGCACGAGACCGAGCGGCAAGGTATCGAGAGAACGTCGAAGGCGAACGGACTCCGCGTTCGATTCACTCACCGCGTTGTGGGCGGCGCCAGTGACCTCTTCAAGGTAACTGAGTGAGGACTCGACCTTGCCGTCGCCATGGCGCGGATCGACGGCCAGACGAGAGGCCAACGCGGTGAGGCGTTGGGCGATGGCCCGATGCCCACGGTGGCGAAAGATCAGAATTCCCAGCACGACGCCCACGAGCAAGACGCCAGCAACGGAGAGGTACACCTCGATCGATGACCACTGCGCGATCACATTTTTCGTCAAGACACCGAGCACGACTCCATTCTCGCAGACCCGGTCAGGTCAGTGGCGACGGCGACCGTTGGGCACTCTCTATTCGAAAGCGAGACCACGATGTTGTACGCCAATGTCACCCTCACTCCCTCCACAACGGCGCTTCCGGGCGGAGCGGCTCTCCAGCAGATTGCTAACGGAATCGCTTCGTGGGCGCTCATTGGCGCGCTCGTTGCCTTGTTGCTCGGCGCGGCGTTGTGGGCCGTGGGCAGTCACACCCAGAACATGCACCAATCCGCACAAGGTCGTCGTGCGGTACTGACCTCGCTCGGCGCCGCCATACTTATCGGCGCCGCGCCCAGCCTGATCAATTTCTTCTTCAACACGGGACTCAGCGTTCACTGATGGGTGGGTTGCTCTGCATTTTCTCACCCGGCACGTGCGCCGGCACCATCGCGAAGTCCACCTTTAACGATCTGTTCGATGCACTGACGAGTTGGATCTTGAGCAGCGTCCAGTGGCTATTGGACGCTGCGGGCAAGGTGCTCACCTCAGCCAGCGAACCCACGACGATCCTCAACGGCGCCCAAGGCGAGTTCACGACGCTGCTGGTCCTGGCGGCCCCCCTGATGATGATTGGACTGTTGGTGTCGACGCTCCAAGCGCTTCGCCACGGCGAAGCGTCGATGCTCTGGAGGGTCTATCTCGGCGTGGCCCCCGCCTGCGTGGCGGGTATCGCGCTGTCTCGTCCGGTGGCGTTGATCATCCTTCAAGCCATCGACCAGATGTCCTCCGGTGGGGCGAACACCGTGGCACAACACGAAGCGACGCTCGCCAAGAATCTCCTGACCCTGGCGCCTTCGACACCCGGCTTCGCCCTCTTCTTGCTGGGCGGCGCCGTAGTAGTCGGGACGTGGCTGTTGTGGTGTGAACTTATTGTTCGAACGGTGGTGCTCACGTTGTTGGTGGTACTCGTTCCCGTCGTCGTGCCGTTGTCGACCTTTCCTTCGATGCGCCGGCTCAGCTGGCGTCTCGCCGAGACGTTCCTCGCGGTCGCGGCGAGCAAGTTCATCATCGTGGTGACCCTCGTACTCGGACTTAACGAACTCGAGGGTTCGTCGCTCACCGAGGTGATCACTGGCGCCGTGACCCTGGTGATGGCAACGTGCACGCCGTTTCTCCTGCTTCGAGTCATTCCCTTTGTTGAACAGTCGGCCCTGCACAGTCTCGAGGGAGTACGGGCCCGTGCGACCCGCGGCGTATCGAACGTTCAGTCGTCGCCGATTGCCCAAGCCGCTCGCTCCCTGACCCCCAACGCTCCGATCCCGGGTCCGCCGACGCGTCCCGACGATTTGGGCCTTGAGACGTGGCAAGGTGAGGGCGACCGGCCGATGCCACCCCTCGACGGCGAATCCCCGTCGCCGCCGATCGGCGAGCCGCGCACGCGAGGCGGGCACGTCGCGTATCACCGTGACGAGATGGGGCCGGTCGTCGGGTGGCACTTTGACGAGTGAACTCGTGGGGCTCGGTGAGTCCGACGCGAACGCTCGATGGATCGGCGTTCGACGACATCAAGCAGTGCTGGTCGTTCTTGGCGTCGGGATCTTGAGCGAATGGCTCTTAAGCCCATCGGCACCAACGAGTGAGCTCATCGTCGGACTCGCTCTTACGATCTGCGCCGCGACCACGTACGACGGATTGACCGCCGGTGAGCAGCTCGTCGTCGCACTTCGTTACTGCTCGCGCTCTCACTGGAGCACGGTCAGCGCCCTCGAGTTCGGCGACGAAATCGCCTTGTGGGCGAACGGCGACGTCGCGTTTCGAGCCTACGAATTAGTTCATCGAGGCCGACTAGATCTGTCGGGTCGTGACGTCATCAACGCCGAGGCGTTGAAGTCTCTGGCCGACGCCGCGGGCGCCTCTAGGACGGGTCAGCACTTCTCCGAGCACGTGCATCGCCAAGATGACGACGCGGGCACCCTGCTGGCGTTGCCCCTCGGCGTCGCCGCGCCCGACGGCTGGATGAAGGGCACTAATCTCGCTCGGCGCGTCATCGGACTGGACGACGACGCCACGTCGCTGCGCTTGCTCGAACGTTTTACGTATCTGCGCGCGCCCACACAACTCCTTCGCGTTTACCGCGTTCGAGACTTCGCTTCCGTGCCCTCAACCCGGGGACTCTTGGACCAGGTGCTGAAGTCATCTACGCCGGTGGACCTCGCCCTGCACGTTGACGTCGTTAGTGGCTCCAGAGCCCAGCGACTTTCGGCCCGAGCGGTTCATCGCGTCGGCAGCGACGACGCCACGTCGCGGGCGGTTGGCTTTCGTCGAACGGCCCGTTCCGTAAGGAACTATGAGCGGCTCGCGCAACGCGAAGCCCTCGTGGCCAGTGGTCGAGCGTTGGTGCGCGTCGCGGTCTATCTGTTGGTGAGGGCGTCGTCGCTCGATGAACTGCACCGGCGAGGTGACGCGTTGTGGCGCCAGGCGCACGACGCCGGCCTACGTCTCGAACGCGGAAGGGGTTGCCAAGCACAGTGGCACCGGGCGCAGTTGCCCGGTGGTCTGGGCTGGTGAGCCGGGCGTGGACCCACTGGGCGACCTCGGCGGACCTGGTGAGCTTGCGCGTGCCGGCGCACGATGCGGGAACCGGACTCACCGGGGCGAGCCTCGGTCAGTCACAGTACGGAGCGACGTTCGTGCTTGACGTGTTCGACGCCTACGGCGCGGGTCTCGTCTCGAATCCCAACGTCATCGTGGCGGGATCGATCGGCGCGGGCAAGAGCACGATCGTCAAAATGCAGTTGGACCGGGCGTTGCGTCGAGGGCGTCGAGCCGTGGTGGTGGACCCCAAAGGTGAGTACGGCGACCTCGCCGCGCGCCACGGCGTCACGCCCGTCGCTCTCGGCCGCGACGGTTGGTGCAGTCCCTTCTCCGATGATGAGCGCGAAGGACGAGATCTACTGCGGGCGTTGCTCGCCAGCGCGCAGGGTTCGCCCCTCACGAACGATCAACACTTCGCCCTCGACGAGGTGTGGCAACGGCTGGCCACGCCCCGTCCGGTTCGCGTGCTCTGGGCGCTCTATCAACTCCTCGCGGCCCATCTCGAGACATCAACGCCCAGCGCGGCGCGTTCGCTCGCGTTGATGTTGTACCGATTCATCCACGGCGATCTCGCGGGACTCTTTGACGGGGAGAACGAGCCCTTAGTGTTCTCGGGCCGCCTCGTGGTGCTCGACCTCTCCGCGCAGTGGTCGTCTAATTCGCTCTCGGTGGCGGTCTTGAGCGCAGTGGCCGCCGCTCAGCAAGTGGTCGCGCGGCGCGCGGAACTGGGTTACCTCGTGCTCGACGAAGCGTGGGCACTTCTCGGCGACGTCGACGCTCTTCGATGGTTACGCGGTTCGTGGAAGCTGGCGCGCGCTCGAGGACTCTCTCATGTCTTGGTGCTGCATCGTTGGAGTGATGTCGCCGCCGCGGGTGACGCCGGAAGCGCCCAGCGCGAACGCGCGCAGGGACTCCTGCGAGAGTGTGAGACCGCGTGGCTCTTTCGCCAGCCGCAAGACGAGGCGCGCGAGATGTCGCTGGCCCTAGGACTGTCGTCGCGTGAGCAGCATTACCTCTCGGGTCTCCCCAAGGGCGTTGCTCTCGTGCGTTACGGCGCACACCGCTCCATTGTTCGGGTTCGACCTGATGCGAACGATATGGGCTTCATAGACACCGACGCCGCCATGCGAGACGGGGGATGAACGATCGACCGGTCCTGGGTCGTCGCCACTGGCAGAACTTGTTGATGGGGCCGCGGGTCACCCTCGACCCTTCGAACTCGTTGTTGATCGTCGGATCAACCCAGTCAGGCAAGACCACGTCACTCGTGATCCCGGCGCTGCTTCGATGGAGTGACGCGCTCGTCGTGACGAGCGTGAAGAGCGACGTCGTCAAGGCCACAATCGGGTGGCGACGAACGCTCGGTCAGGTCCAGGTGCTCGAACCGGGACGCGAGGGGGGCCTGACCTGGGATCCGTTGGAAGGCGTGGGAACCCTTCGTCACGCCACGCGCGTCGCTCGAGACCTCACGATCGGGTCGAACGATCGCGGGGACGTCGAGTTCTGGAACGCCCTGGCGACCAAGTTGGTGGCGGGACTGATGATGTTGGCCAAGGACCGTCACGAGACGATCTTTGCGGTCGCCCAGTTGGTGGAGGAACACAACGTCGACGCGTGGTTACACGACGGGGCCCATTCGCTCGCGAGCGACGCCGTGCGAAGCTTTCTTAGTCACGATCCCAAGACACTTGATGGCGTGTTCACCACGGCCGAGACCATGTTGCTGCCCTGGCGCTTCCCTCAACCGCTAGCCCAGATTCGCTCGGTGGTGGCGGGCGCAAACACGCTCTATCTCTGTGGCCCGCGCGGCGAACAGCGTCACTATGAACCACTCTTTCGCGGCGCTCTGCGCATGGTCTTAGAAGAGCAGCAACGTCACGTGGACGAGGGGAGACCTCGCCGGCTGTTGATGGTGCTGGACGAGGCCGCGTCCGTGGCTTCGCTGGACGAACTCGATCAACTGGCCGCGACGGTGAGTGGTCTGAACGTCACACTGGTCACCGTGGTGCAGGACTTCGCCCAATTGGTGGCCCGCTGGGGATCGCGCGCCGCCACCATTGTCAATAATCACACCACGCGCGTCGTGCTCGCCGGACTGGCCGACCCGACGGTGGGTACGTACCTGCCCGAGCTGGTCGAGACGTCGCGTGATACGCCACCCCTTTCCCTGCGACTTCACCCCAAGGGCACGGCCATGGTGGTGAGCGGCGGTCGGCGCGTTTTTGGTGTGCAGCTTCGTCCGTGGTGGAAGGATCGGCACTTACGTCGCCGGGGCGTTGGTGAGTGGTAACTACGATTTACCAATGGCATACCAATCGCTCCTCCTCCAAGAGCAGATTTTCGCGATTGATATTGGTGCCACGAATATCAAGTTCTCTCACGTGAACGAGCAGGGTGCGCTCTTGCGGGCCGTTCGCCGCCGCCCCACGCCCTATCCCTGCACGCCCGATCGGCTCGTGGAGTTTTTGGAAGAGCGGATCGCCAAGAGCGGCGCTCGGCGAGTCGGCGTTGGTTTTCCGGGCGAGTTCAGAGACGGACACGTGATTCGCCCCGGCAACCTTTCGCGCCCGGGCGGCGTGACGAGCGACGTGGACCCGGAGTTGGACGCGCAGTGGCGCGGCTACGCCTTGCAAGACGCGCTGTGCCAGGCGTCGAAGCGAGAGGTGCGCGTCGTGAACGACGCCACGATGGCAGCGCTGGGTTGCATTGAGGGCCACGGCGTCGAGCTGGTGTTGGCCCTCGGCACGGGTTTGGGCTTGGCACTCGCCATCGACGGGCGACTCAAACCAGTTCGCGACGTCGGCGCGGAGATCTTTCGTGATGGCAAGACCTACGACCAGTCGGTGGGAGAGCGAGCTCGCGCCGCCGATGAAGCTCGTTGGAATGCGACGTTGGTCGACGTCGTGGTCGGTTTTGCCACCGAGTTTTCAGCCACGACGGTGCACTTCGCCGGAGGCAACGCGCGTCGGGTGGTGGTGGCCGAGTTTGACCATCTGGCCTATCGGATTGTGATCAACGGCAACGAGGCGCCCATGCGCGGGGCGGCCCGACTCTTCGTTCCTTAACTCGACTCCGTTCGCTGCGGCCCGTCGCCCCGGGCGAGATCGACGGCGCTGGTGGCGAGGACGCCGGCGACGCTTCGACAGGCTCGGTCGTCAATCGTGAAATCGGGACCGTGGTGCATGCCGCTCGATCCGTCCGCCATCGCGCCGCCAATCAGCATGTAGCAACCTGGCACCCGGAGTAAGAACTCCGACACCTCATCGCTGGGCGTGATGGGCGGAATGATGATGACCTGCTCGGCACCCACGACCTTGGCCGCACTTTCGACGACGCGCGAGACCACCGTGGCGTCATTGACCACCGCCGGCGTGCTCGCGTCAAATTGAAGTTCACAACTGACGCCAAAGACGGATTCGACCTCGGCCAAAAGTTCGTCGAGTCGCGCGAGCGCTTGAGTCTGCTGTTCCGGCGTGAAGGTACGCAACGTCCCGCGAAGCAGCGCGTGACGGGGGACCACGTTGTTGGCGGTGCCGGCAACGAGCACGCCGGCTGAGCAGGCGCAGTTCGTTCCCTCATAGACAAGTCCGTTCACGACCTCGCTCAGTCGAGGGGCCAGGAAGCTAATGGCCAAGACCACGTTGCCCTCGGTCGTGGCCATGGCGCCGTGGCCGCCCCGGCCCTTGAGGTGGACGCTCAGACTACGTACCTCGCTCATCAAGACACCGGGACGAGTCGCCACGAGGCCGAGCGGCGTCAGCGACGTGACGTGCGCACCGATGACAAAGTCGACCGGATTGTCGTCAAGCACTCCACCATCAATCATCGCGAGTGCGCCGCCCACGGCCTCCTCGGCCGGTTGAAACAGTAACGTGAACTCCCCGGCCAGGTCGTCGCGACGTCGCGCCAGAAGGTCTGCCACTCCTAACAGCGCGGCGGTGTGCACGTCGTGACCGCATGCGTGCATGACACCTTCGATCTGTGAAACGTACGACAGGTCGGTCTCTTCCTTTACCGGTAACGCATCGATGTCCGCTCGCACCATCACGCGTTGTCCGGGCTTACTCCCAACCATTCGCGCCACGGCTCCGGTGGCGGTGGGACACGGTCGTAACTCCCAGCCGAGCGAAAGGAGTCTCTCGCGAATCACTTGGGTGGTGCGGTGTTCTTGATAGGCGAGTTCGGGGTGGGCGTGCAGGTCGTGACGAATATCGACCATGGGGCCGTACACCTGTTCGAAGAGTTCGGGCAGGTCGTCGGCGAAGGATCGAGTCATAGGGGCATGGTAGTAAGTTCATCTCGGCTCGATCGAAACGGGGTCGGCTACGATGGTGTGCCAGTATCAGCGCGGCTGTAGCTCAGCGGATTAGAGCATCGGTCTACGGAACCGAGGGTCGGGGGTTCGAATCCCTCCAGCCGCACCAATGTTTTGTAGCGAGACATCGTGGAAAAACGAACCCCTGAATTCTAGCTTTCCTTCGGCTTGGCCATCGTTTGGTAGTTCCTTTCGGGGTTGATGGTGATCTCTCCTAAGAAGGTTCCGTCGTC
>Ga0182024_10002067_pt1 | contig 50431 bp, 42 predicted proteins | sample P32metaG_FD_120480 | JGI IMG/M metagenome (GOLD analysis project Ga0182024, IMG submission 120480) | Permafrost microbial communities from Stordalen Mire, Sweden - P3-2 metaG (Illumina Assembly) | ecosystem: Environmental > Terrestrial > Soil > Wetlands > Permafrost | place: Sweden: Stordalen...
CAATAATAAGCCAAAGCACTTTGTAGAAAATCTCGAGCAGCAGGATCGGTAACATTTTTAAAGGACGGATGATTCCTAAGGCCGCCAGAGTCGCGAATGCTGTCCAGACGCACCACGCTATAGCATCTGCCGGATTCCATTGTCCTTGGTGGGTGAGGATGTGCGTCCAAGTGGTCTTTCCCAGCACGAAGAACATCAAGATAAAGACCAGGCGCAAGAGATAAATATTGATCCGGCGCACCCCTTCGTATTGGGGGGTCTTTTGAAACACGGCTTTGAATCCAAAGTTCATGAATCGATCTCCCAGCAATCATAGTAGCCGCGTACCCGTGCACGCGACCACGTGCGCGAAGCGGATAGATCGCGCTTGAGCGCGCTCGAAGTGCCTACGACTTCCCAAGCAAATGGGCAGCAGGAGATTACGCCGACTGCAATCCTCTGATCCCCTTATTAGGATTGGAGCCATGGGTTGGCGAGTGCGCAGTTGAAAATGAGGGTTCTTCCACACGGCCTTCGGGCGGTGACAGCAAGCTACGGCCATCCGCCTCAACTTCCAGCAAGAGCAGTCTGCGCTTTATCGCAACGCCACCGCCAAATCCAGTAAGAGACTTATTCGCCCCGATGACCCGGTGGCAGGGCACGATGATTGGCCAGGGATTGGCGCCATTCGCACGCCCAACGGCCCGTGAAGCGAGCGGACGGCCAATGCGCCGGGCGATTTCGCCGTAGGACGTCGAAGCACCGTATGGTATTTGCGTCAATTCCTGCCAAACGGCGCGCTGAAAGGGTGTACCAGTGGGCTCCAACGGCACTTCGAAGCGACGCAGACGACCCGCAAAATACTCATTGAGCTGTCGCACGACGAGCTGAAATGGACGCTCGCTCGGAATCCACTCCCCTCGCACCGTCATCGGGTGCGGCCCGGATTGGAAATAGATGGCAGCCAGTCTTTCCTCGTCCCCAGCCAGCAACAACGTACCGATCAGTGTGTCCATCTCGCAGTAGTAGGTGGTCTTGAACGTCACAATCATCATCCCCACGAGAATTTGCACCATTCACCAGTCGGGCTTTCACGACTCGCCGTGGGCCATATGAGCCAGCCCCGGCCAAGTGCCCAACCGCAAACGAATAGTACAACTGTTTACCATCTACCCCGCGCCCTGCCAAGGCCATGCAGCAACGCCTGCCAGCCCGCATTGGGGAGGGCGAAACACCTCACTGGGGTTCGCGAGTGTGCCGGTAACCCCGCAAGTCCACCCCATTGAGATCATTGAGACTCGTAGTGGCGCAGGGTCATAAAGCCGCTGATGAACTGCTCGGCTATCGGCCGCGTGAAGGCCGGGGGGTATGGCGTCGCCATCTCGCCGCCGTGGTCGCGGCCTCGATGCGGTAGCTACTGTGGCACAGGAAACTGGAAAAAAGTGTTACCCTTCAATCAGGAAGGCACAACAAGTTCGTCCAGAATGCTTACGACGTAGGACAGTGACCGGACGGTCGAAACCGCCGGACTGGCATCCCCGTAAACTTCCCACCGGTGTTCATGGCTTCGGACCCGATCCGAGCTTGTCCCTGTGGCCGTGCAATCGATTTGATCTAACTGAAACTGTCATGGAATTTTCCTATGTCCCGCACAACAGCTCTTTCTGATATCCGTAATATCGGCATCATCGCCCACGTCGATGCCGGAAAGACCACGACGACCGAGCGGATCCTGTACTACACGGGGCGCAAGCACACGATCATCGATATTCACGACACGAAGGATCTGAAGACGTCGACGACCACAGATTACATGGAGCAGGAGCGCAAGCGCGGCATCACCATTCAAAGTGCCGCCGTATCCACCTTCTGGCGTGATAAGAAAATCAATCTCATCGACACGCCGGGCCATGTCGATTTCACCATCGAGGTCAATAGGTCCCTGCGCGTGCTCGACGGCGCCGTCGTGGTCTTCGACGGCGTAGCCGGCGTGGAACCGCAGTCGGAAACGAATTGGCGCCTTGCCGACAACTACGACGTTCCTCGATTCTGCTACGTCAATAAGATGGATCGCAGCGGTGCCAATTTCGTGCGCTGCGTCGACATGATCAAAAAACGTCTGGGGGCCCGACCGCTGCCCGTGCAGATTCCAATCGGATCGGAAGACAATTTCAGGGGCATGGTGGATCTTGTCGAGATGAAAGCCTTGGTCTGGGAGTCGGACGACAAGGACGCTACGTGGCAGAGCCTCGAGGTTGCGCCAGACCTTGCCGACAAGCTGCACATTACCGTGCCGAGCGATCGCAAACTGCTCGGTGAAATCGCAAAGTACCGGACCGAACTGGTCGATACCTGCCTTGAGCAGGACGATGTGGCCATGGAAGCCTATATCACGCACGGCACCGTCCCCTCAGCCGATGTTCTGCGCCACGCCCTGCGCAAAGGCACGCTACATTCCGCGTTTACGCCCGTGCTGTGCGGCTCCTCCTATAAGAATAAGGGGGTGCAGCAGCTGCTCGATGCGGTGGTCGATTATCTTCCGGCCCCGACCGATGTGGCCTCCATCAAAACGGTCGACGTCGACGGCAATCCGATCGGCGAGCGCAAATGCTCCGATGACGAGCCGTTCTCCGCGCTCGCCTTCAAAGTCATCAACGATGTCTATGGAGCCCTCACCTTCATTCGTGTGTATTCGGGTGTATTGGTCAAGGGCGCATCGGTGCAAAACACCACCCGCGGCAAGCGCGAGAAGATTGGCCGCATGGTCGAGATGTTTGCTAAGGAAGCCAATCCTGTCGACGAAGCACGCGCCGGCGACATTATTGCTCTTGTGTCTCTGGCAGATACCGAGACCGGAGACACCCTTTGCGACGCGGCAATCCCGTGATCCTGGAGCGCATGCGCTTTCCAGACCCCGTCATCAGCGTCTCAGTACAATCGAAGCTCAAAGCCGAACAGGAGAAGTTCGGCGCCGCGCTCGGCAAGATGGTGCGCGCCGATCCTTCCTTGCACCTGGAAACCAATCGTGAAACGGGGCAAACGATCCTGCGTGGCATGGGCGAACTGCATCTTGAGGTGACGCTTGATCGCATGCGCACTGAATTCGCGGTCGAAGGCGTCATGGGCGAGCCGCAGGTCGCTTTTCGCGAAACCATTACCAAGAAAATTACGAAACAATACGTGCACAAAAAGCAGACCGGCGGTGCGGGTCAGTTTGCCGAGGTTTGGATTGTCTTCGAGCCGCTCGAACGCAGCACCGGCTTCGAGTTCGTCGACAAGACCCGTAGCGGCTCGGTGCCGAAGGAGTACGTTCCCGCGGTGGAGAAGGGTTTGCGCGTGCAAAAGGAAGACGGTGTGCTCGCCCACTTTCCGACAGTGGATTTCCGAGCGACGCTGATCGATGGCAGTTATCACGATGTCGATTCCAACGCCCTCACCTTCGAAATCGCCGCCAAGGCTGCTTTTCGTGAGGGTATGCGCGAAGCTGCGCCTATTCTGCTCGAACCGGTGATGAAGGTTGAGACGGTAACGCCTGGGGATCATCTTGGGGATGTGATCGGCGACCTCAATCGCCGCCGCGGCACTATCCAGGACCAATTGGAGCGCGGCACGAATATCGCCGTCGTCGCATCCGTGCCGCTGTCGGAGATGTTTGGCTATATCGGACAGTTACGCAGCATGACGAGCGGGCGCGCATCGTACACGATGGAGTTCTCGCACTACGAACCCGTGCCGCATCAGGTTGCAGAGGAAGTGATCGCCGCGGTGGCTAAGACCCGGGCTGCGGCGCAGGCGTAAGCGCGCAGCGCCAGTTATCGGATACTCCTACCCCGAGCTGTTGGAAAACCCGACCACCGCGACGATCCGGCACGTCTGATCCAAAGTGAACAGGTTGGTACCCGACGCGCCGGCACTCCCGCTGCCGACGGCATTCCAGTCTGCGAGCACTGAACCCTGGCAATGCCGGATTTGACCATCGCGCTGCAGACGCACACCCGGCATGAAGCGCTGCGCGGCGCCAGCATGTGCGCTCACTTCCGCTAGCGACTCAAGAGCACTGAAGCGGTCGCTGAAGCGCACGTCGGCTGCGGCAATTTTATCCAAGGCCGATAGGCGCTCATCATCGTCTGGAATCTCCCACGCCTGAAACCAGGCGTCCACAACATTGGATACGTCCGCAAACACTTCGTCGGCCACTACGTTGCTGAAGACGGAAAGCTGAAACCTCCAGCCCGCGATGTGCTGGTCGCGGACGTCTGACTCAAAGAATTCGTGTACGAGATGCAGGCGCGTGCCCGTTGCAATGGCTTCGAGGCGGATGGTCACACGTGAGCGGCCGGGTGCGATGGGAACTCCGCTGTCATATCCATAGGTGAACGCGATCCGCTCTGGAGCAAGGACTTCGAGCACCTCACCCGAAGCCTTGGGCCCGTTGGGATAGCAAATCAGCACCCGGCCGCCAGGACGGGCGTCGATGATGGATCCTGAACCCCACCATCGAGACCAGCGCTCGGTGTCGGTAAAATATCTGAACACCATGGGCGGATCGGCATGGATCGTGACGGTACGTTCGAGCAGGTGCGGATAGAGATCAATCACGATCATTCCCTCCTCTTTTTATGGACTTGCGGTTGCGGCCCGGACGGGGGCCGCGGCGCGTCGCCTCCAATTCAACCTGAAGCTTCAGCCGCCAAAGACTGTCATCCCACATTCGCTCCAACACCTCCCTGACCGCACCCAACCGCTCCGGGCGCGCGCGGTAGAGACGACTGCGTTGCTGGCGGCGGGCATCCACGAGGCCCGCCCGCAGGAGTGCCCCCAATTGAAGAGAAATGGCACCGAAGGTGACATCCGGCATTGCGTGATGGATCGCCCCCGCCGATAGCTCTGTGTTCCATAGCAGCCGCAGAATTTCGCGACGGCGCGGCGATGCAACAGCGGCGAAAACGATGGCATCGACTGACATATTATATTTTAGTTTAAACTAAAATACGAAGTAAAGGCCTTTTAGCGCTGGTGCTAGAAAATCGCGTGCCCTGGTGGGTTAGAAATGTCCCGAGTTCACATCCAAAATGAACCGGATAAGACCCGTCATATAGACCTGCTGGTCGTCATAGATCGCAAGATGGCTGCCATTCGGACAGTACAGATACCTGCCCTTCTGCACCTTCCGCGCAATCTTCTGCATTTCAGAAGGATCCATCGTGTCGTAACGCGCACCGATGGCCAGTGTGGGCACCGTAATTTTGGACAGATCGGACGTACGGTCCCAGGTGGCGAGCTTGCCGCTGGAGCCGAGTTCACTCGGACCCTGCATTGGAATGTAAATTTTCTTGTTGATCTTGTTGAAGCCCCGCGAAACCGGATCGGGCCACTGCTCGGGCGGCATGCGCAGAACATGCTCAACATAGAAATACTGCATCAGCAGCTCCTCGTAGCGCGGGTCGTCGTATCGCCCTGCCGCCTCGAGCCGCTTGATCTCGACGAGGGCCTTCTGGTTCATGGCCGGCATCAGAACATCCGCCGCATAGCGGTTGTAGGCGGGGATACTCGGAACCATGTTTGAAATGATGAGAGCCTTTAGATTCCGCTGATATTTGAGCGCGTACTCGAGTGCCAGGATCCCGCCCCAGGATTGCCCGTAGAGGTAGAAATTCGTTCTGTCCAGATGAAGCGCCAGACGGACCTGTTCAACCTCCTCGACGAACCGCGGTATTTCCCAGAGCTCCGGTACGTCCGGCTGATCGCTGTAAGCGGAGCCCAGCTGATCGTAGTAGTAGTACTCAATGCCGGCCTTCGGGAAGTAGCTGTCGAGAGCCTCCAGGTATTCGTGAGTCGCTCCGGGTCCGCCGTGCAGCAGCAAGACCTTTATCGTTGGATGGTTGCCGACTCTCTTGGTCCAGACGCGAAACGTGCCTTTTGCCGTGTGGATCCGGACCATCTTGACGCCGCCGGATAGGACATCGTCTCGACCGGCCGTATCAAAGTAAGCGCTCGAAACGGGGTTGCCTTCAGCCGGCGGCGCCGCGAAGCTGGGGTGGGAGAAAGCGAAAGCGATCAGGAGAGTCAAACTGCGCATAGATCATTTCTACCTGCGAAGACCGCTGCATGCCGTATTTTAGTCGGCGCGGCGGGGATACTCGCCAGTCTCTTTAAGTCTTCTCGCTCCCGCGGCCAAGGACTCTGACTCGGTCGTCAGCGACGATGCTGCGCCGGACACTTAGCTTCGCCAGGCCTGGCACCCTGAAATTGCGCAATAGGCAAGCGCACCCTCCCCGCGCCTCAGCAACTTTGCCCTGCGTCATGGCAACCGATGCTCAAGAGGCGCGTTGTGCATCCTAAGTCAGACGCCAATGTTTCAACTGAGGGGGCCGCTGCTGTTTCCCGTGCTGAGCTCTACGCCATGAGTGATTCGGATACCGCTTACGCCGGCCAAGCCGCGTATGGGATTCGCCCTGCGGGCGCAGTTTTTGGAGAGCCCGCGGCGCCCGACTCAACGCACGCGCCGCCCGGACCGTGAACCTGACCTGTGCTTTTACACGCGATCATTTCGCGTTACATAATGCGCCGTGCGGCGTACGCGCGCGACAGGTGCAATACTCATCCCATGCACAGTTGCCACTTCCATTGCTCGCAAACTTTACCATTCACGACGTGCCAGCTTTTTGCGGGCAATTGGGAGCCAGCTCGCCTTCGCTGCAGTAAATCGAGCTCCGCTATTTGCATGACATCTTCGACTCTACTTTGTGTACTCATGCGTCCATGACCGCGCACACCACCCGCCACCGTGAATGAATCCTTAGCACAAATGGAGTTCGACCTGCATGCCTGGGTCGATGCCCTGCAACGTGGCGAATGTGCCGAAGAGCATTTCCTGCAGGAAATACTGTCTCTGCGCGAGTCCGCTCCAAACCTCGTGTGGGCAACGCTTGCGCTCGTTGATCAACGCTATCGATGCGGACACCTGACGGGCGAGTTATTCCATTCAATTAATTCAAAACTCGCGCGCCACGCGTTGGAAGAGTCCGAGTACGGCGCGACCGTCGACCTTCATCCCGCCAACGGATCAGCTCGCCCCGCAACTGCGCAGATCGTTCAAACCGGTACCGCGGCCGCGGTGCCCGTGCCCGACGCCAATGGTGCCCATCCAATTGAGCCTGTTCGGGAGACCGCTGAAGTGGCTGCAGCGTCAGCAGGGCCAGCAATCGAGCCCTTAAAAGAGTCTGTCGAGGTCCATGCCTCTGCGCAATCGCCCGGCGGCAGCCGCATGTTGAACGACCGTTATTCCTTGGAGTGCGTACTGGGCCGCGGCGGGATGGGAACGGTGTTCAGGGCATTGGACCAGCAGCGCGCCGATCTGCCCGAAGGCAATCGCCGTGTTGCGCTCAAAATCCTGAATGACAACGTTCGTCGGCGTCCCGAGATCCTCGCCGACTTGCGACGCGAATTTTACTGCGCACAATCTTTGGCGCACCCCAATATCGTCAAGGTGTACGAGATGCACCATGACGATGACGTCGCCTTTTACACGATGGAATTGCTGGAGGGTCAACTGCTGAGCGATCTGCTGCAACTAACGCAGCCGCTCCCCATCGAGAGATCATACGCATGGGCAATCATTCGTGACGTCGGCGCAGCTCTGACGCACGCCCACCTGCGCAACGTGGTCCATGGGGATTTGAAGCCGCAGAACATCATGATCACCCACAGCGGTGAAGTGCGGATACTCGATTTTGGTGCTTCCGGTGCCTCAACCAGTCAATGGGTCACATCCGACTCACTGCAGAGAAATCGTTTTCCGCCGGTCACTTTGGCATACGCTTGCTGCGAGCTGTTGGATGGTCAACTGACCGATCCGCGAGACGACTTGTATGCGCTCGCGTGCCTCTCGTACGAATTGCTCGCCGGAGAACATCCGTTTGGACGGCGGCGTTCGACCGAAGCGCGCGAGCTGGGCATGCAGCCCCAACAACCGCCACAGTTGACGGCGCGTCAATGGCACGCGCTACAGCTTGGACTTTCCTGGCGTCGGGAAGGTCGCACCTGCTCGGTGCGCGATTGGCTGGCAATGCTGGGGCTGGAACCTGCGGCGGAACGCCTGCCGCCATTGCAAGCCATGGGCGCGGCGCCTTCACGCTCCTTGCTGCGGCGTGCCGTTGTTCCGGCGCCCCTCATGACATTGATTGTGCTTCTAGGTGGCCTTTGGACACTGACTCACAGCCGTCTTGAGCACAAAGTTACAGGGTCCGTCGCGAGCGAAACTGCACCGAGTCTTTCGCGAAGCGCGCCACCGACTCCCAGCACTGCAGCCGTTGAATCCGATCCAGCCACATTACCCGCGAGCACGCCGCTCGAGCACGGATCGCAGCTACGAGTGCCATCCGTTCAATCGACGGCGACGCTGAGTCCCGAGCAGGCAGCGTCCGAAAGTGCCGAACGTAACATCGCGCCATCCACTGCGCGCCGGGCAGCGGCCGATGAGATCAGCTTTTCCACCGATATCTACCAAGTGCGTGCCGATGAGCACTTTGCTGAGATCAATATCCACCGTGCCGGTGAATCTCGAGTTACGAACAGTTTCGAGTGGTGGACCGAAGGTGCATCGGCGCGGCCGGGCAGTGACTTCATCGCGCAAAACCGCACGATGCAATCGTTCCCGAATGGAAGACATTGGACCAAGCTTTTTGTCAGAATCGTTCCCAATCCAGCGCGCACGCATACCCAGACGTTTTACGTTTATATGACCGGGCCGAGCACCGGGACGAGGTCAGGCGCGGTGACCCGCGCTGCGATCCTGATTCCGCCACTGTCTGCAGCTCGGGATGCACCGCCCATCCAGTCCGCCCAGCGACAGCCGTGAGCAAGTACTGACTTCGGCGTTACGGATCAAATCTGTAATGCGGATAAGTGCTCAGTCGTTTCTTGCGGCGAGGCGTTGCCCCGCGGAGTTGCACCTGGCCGATCGTCAAAGCAGGAGCCGCGTGGCCCCAGCTATTGCGCACATACATCGCCACCGCTGCGACCTCCCTCAGTCGAAGCGCGTGGCTGGGTGCATACAGCATTGCTCCTGAATTGCAGTTAGAATCGCGACTCAATAAAAGTGAGGAAACTGCAATGAAATTCATCGTTCACGTATCGGTGCCCGTGCATAGGTTCAACGAAGCCCTGCGCGATGGCAGTGCGGGCAAAAAGATGAGCCGGATCCTGGAGGAAACCAAACCAGAGGCCGCCTATTTTACGAGTACCGATGGTAATCGCGGCGGCTATCTCGTGTACAACATCTCCCAGGCCTCCGAAATACCTCGCTTGGCGGAGCCGTGGTTTCTCAATTTCGACGCTAAAGTCGAATTCATGCCTGTCATGACTCCCGAGGACTTGCAGAAAGCAGGACTTGAGGATCTTGCCAAGAAGTGGGGCTGACCGGAGCGCGTGAGGGGAGTCGCAGTACCGAAGATCGCGAAAGCATCGTCCGAGCCTAGGCATCAGATGGAACCATTGTCATGACCTACGAGCTTTATTACTGGCCCGGTATCCAGGGCCGCGGTGAATTTGTTCGTCTCGCGCTCGAGGAAGCCGGGGCGCCGTACCGCGATACGGCGCTCCAGCCCGAGGCGCAGGGTGGCGGATCTGCCGCCGTCGTGAAAGTGCTGGCTGCGAAGAGCATTACGCGACCGCCATTCGCCCCTCCCATCCTGAAGAGCGGACGGCAGTTCATTGCGCAGACTCCGAACATCCTGCTGTTTCTGGGCGGTCGTCATAGGCTTGCGCCGCGAGATGAGGCGGGCAAGCTCTGGACACATCAGCTGCAGCTGACCATCTCTGATTTTTATCTCGAGATCTTCAGCACGCACCATCCACTCGGCGATGCCTACGCCTATGAGGAACAGAAGTCGGCGGCTAAGCGTCGCACCAAAGATTTTCTGTCGACTCGCGTGCCGAAGTTCTTTGGATATTTCGAAAGGGTTCTCGGGCGTAATCCAGCGAATGGGCCATGGATGGTCGGAGCACGACTGACCTACGCGGATCTGTCCATGGCGCACGTCATTGCAGGGCTGCGGTACTCCCTTCCAACGGCTACGCGCAAAGCATTGCGCAACAGACCGCGCCTGCGCTCGCTCCATGATCATGTGTTCGAGCGCCCGCAAATCGCACTATATACGGCCTCGACCAGGCGACTGCCTTTCAATAATGACGATCTATTTCGCCACTACCCCGAACTGGATAGATGATGTAAAACTCTTCGCGCGGAGCTGTCACCGTTGACATCGCAATCGATGAGCAGCTTCGGTGCATATTGAATCAAGGAGAGACGTATGGCCATGACACCCTCAACCGCACCGCCGCAGGCCGCGCCTATGATCGATCTCGACCCAGAAAACGCCCGTCACTATAGGTGGAATGATCTGCCGGCCGAGCCGCTAAAGGGCACCATTTCGCGCCGCCTCATCACGGGCGAGCGCATGATGATCGCCCAAATCAACCTCCAGAAGGGCGACGAAGTGCCGCGGCACTCGCACGAGAATGAGCAGTTGACGTATGTCTTAAAGGGGGCGCTCCGGTTATGGCTGGGCGCGCACGATGAGCGCGAAGTCACTGTCCGTGCCGGCGAAGTCCTAGTGATTCCGTCGCATTTGCCGCATCGAGCGCTGGCACTCGAGGATACCCTCGACGTCGATGTCTTCTGTCCGCCGCGTCAGGACTGGCTCGACGGGAGCGACGCTTATTTGAGGAGCTGAGCCCTCAGCCGACCGAACGCATCATCCGCGCCCAAAGATGCTAAAGCTGCATTGCTTCGCGCAATCACGATGGGGAGACACGCATGCTTGATCACCTTGGCGTGACGGTCGCGGACTTCGCCCGATCCAGAGCCTTCTACAAGAAAGCGTTGGCGCCCCTTTCGATCACACTAATAAAAGAGCTGAGCGCGGCAGACACCGGCGCCCAGGCACACACAGGCTATGGCATCGACGGCAAACCGTTCTTTTGGATCGGGGACGCCGGCCCTCCCCGGGGCACCGTCCATATCGCCTTCGCAGCGCCGAATCGCGACGCCGTCAAAGCGTTCTACCGCGCTGCACTTGCTGCGGGTGGTAAGGACAACGGTGCGCCGGGCCCGCGGCCTTACTATCACGCCAACTATTTTGGCGCTTTTGTCTTCGATCCCGACGGAAACAACATCGAGGCCGTCTGCCACAGGCCTGAGTAGCTGCGTTTAACCTAACCGTTGCGGCGGGTGCATTTACATCGGCGCCTGGGGTCCGTAGTGCGTCGCGCTGCACCATTTCTTGCCCAGTCCACGCTGCTGCTGCATACTTCATCCATAATCAATAACATGTGCAGATGTCTTCGAGCATGATTACGAACTGGCGACGCGCCAGTCGTCGCGAACCGTTGGAGCTCCGGGACGCCTCGCGTTTGTTGTCCGCACATGATATTCATTCACCCACGTCCCTCGTAATTTTTGACACAACGCGCGGCCCTACCACCGTCGACGCGCTGGATATCGCGCATGACTAAACTCTCCGTAGTACCGACGCCGATGACGACGCTTGACGATGATGCGTGGGAGGACCTCCTGAGTTTCATCGAGGAGCGCCGAGTCATCCCGATCGTCGGACCCGAACTGCTGCAAGTCGCGACCGACCGTGGCCCGCGGCTGCTCTACGACTGGCTCGCTGAAAAACTTGCCGTTCGGCTCAGTGTGGATGTCGCCTCCCTGCCGCAGCCCTACACGCTGAATGACGTCGTCTGCTGGTTTTTAGCCGCACGTGGCCGGCGCGAGGAAGCCTATGTGCGGGTGCGCAGCATCCTGAAGGATGCAAACTTCGAGCCGCCGCAGGCACTGCGCCATCTCGCGGCGATCACGGACTTTGACCTTTTTGTCTCGACGACTTTCGACCCGCTTCTCGAAAATGCAGTTAACCTGCAGCGCTTCGACGGTGCGCCGACGACTGAGGTGATCTCCTACTCCCCCAATCGCGTCGCGGATCTACCTTCCGAGCGAGACCGTCTGCAGCGACCGGTCGTTTATCACCTCTTCGGGCGGGTCTCCGCCTCGCCGACCTATGTGATTTCGGATGAGGATCTCCTGGAATTCATCTGTGCGCTGCAGAGCGAGCATTTGGCGCCGGAGAAACTTTTTCACGAGCTCGAGCACAATCACCTGCTCTTCATCGGCAGCAATTTCACGAACTGGCTCGCACGCTTGTTTCTGCGCATGGCGAAACGCCAGCGGCTGTCTGACCCGCGCGATGTGGGAGAAGTACTGGCGGATGACCATTCAAGCGAAGATGACCGGCTCATGGCATTTCTGCAGCAGGTGAGCGTGCGCACACGCATCTACATGGGCGCCGAACGCTTCGTCGACGAGCTGCACGCGCGCTGGCAGGCGCGCCGCAAGCCTTCGGCTTCCACCGCACAGACTGGCGCGACTGCGCGCTTCCTACCCCCGGCGAGGGAAATGCCGGACAACGCGGTGTTTATCAGCTACGCACGCGAGGACCTCGCCGCCGTGCAACTCATCAAGGCGGGGCTCGAGGCGGCGGGCATCACCACCTGGTTTGACTTCGATCGGCTGGAAGTCGGCGACGACTACGATCGCAAGATTCAGCGCAACATCGCGCGTTGTTCTTACTTCATTCCCGTCGTGTCAGCGACCACGCAGCGCCGTCTCGAGGGCTACTTTCGTCGTGAGTGGAGCTATGCCATCGATCGGGTGCGTAACATGGCCGACGGCGCGCTCTTCATCCTGCCGGTGACCATCGACGGGACAAGCGCTGCGGAAGCGCTGGTGCCGGACAAATTCAAGGCGCTGCATTTCACGCATCTGCCGGGCGGCAAGGTGCAGGCGGACTTCGCGCAGCGCCTGACCGACTTCATGCAGGCACGCCAGATATGAACGCGTTACCTGAAAGCGCGAGCGTGCCGTCCAATGCTCTAGAAGCGCCCAACGTTGATGAGCGCAATCCGTGGTTGGGCCTTGCATCGTTTACGGAGGAGACGCGCGCCTACTTTTATGGCCGCGATGACGAGGTTGCCGAGCTTGCTCGGCGGGTGCAGCGCAAACTCCTCACCATCCTCTTTGGACAATCCGGCCTCGGCAAAACCTCCATCCTGCGCGCCGGGCTCGTCCCGCGCCTGCGTGCACAGGGTTATTGTCCGATCTATGTGCGCATCGATTATGCGCGCGAAGCTCCTGAGCCCGCGGTACAGATCAAACAGGCGATTGCCCAGACCGCGCGGCGCTCGGGTCAGTGGACTCAGGTAGGCGTCGCGGTCGAGGGAGAGTCGCTGTGGGAGTTTCTGCATCACCGCGATGATGTGCTGCACGATGAGGCGGGCGCGACGCTCATTCCGCTTCTAATCTTCGATCAGTTTGAGGAAATCTTCACGCTCGCGCAAAGCGACGACTTCGGGCGCGCTCGCGCCGCGCGCTTCATTGCCGATCTCGCTGACCTCGTTGAGAACCGCCCCCCGAAGGAGCTCGAGGCGAAGCTTGAGGAGGATGAGTCGGCCGCAGAACGCTTCGATTTCGCGCGCAGCGACTACCGCGTGTTGATCGCCCTGCGCGAGGACTATTTGGCGCCACTCGAGGGCCTCAAGGCCGCGATGCCCAGCATCACGCAGAACCGCCTGCGGCTCGCGCCGATGACGGGCAAGCAGGCGTTGGCAGCTGTCATGCTCCCCGGCAAGCGCTTGGTCTCCGAGGAGGTTGCAGCGGCAATCGTCCGTTTCGTCGCCGGCGGCGCCGAGATCGCCAATGCCGAGGTGGAACCGTCGCTCCTCAGCCTCATTTGCCGCGAACTCAATGACACGCGCATCGCGCAGGGACGCAATGAGATTTCGCTTGATCTCCTCGCCGGATCGCACGCCAGCATTTTGACGAACTTCTATGAGCGCTCGCTCGCCGATCAGCCGGCCGCAGTGCGAAACATCATCGAGGACGAGCTTCTCACCACCTCCGGGTTTCGCGAGAACGTCGCCGAGGAGCGCCTGCTGAGCAGCTTCACAATGGCAGGCGCCGCTCCGGATACACTCGCGGTTCTCGTCAACCGCCGTCTGCTACGCATCGAAGAGCGCCTTGATATCCGCCGAGTCGAACTTACCCATGACGTCCTGTGCAGTGTCGTGCGCAGCAGCCGCGACCTGCGCCACGAACGCGAGGCGCGCGATGCCACCGAACGACTGCTCGCGGAGCAACGCGAGCGCGAGCTCTCGGCACGGCGCTCACTGGTGCGCGCGCGACAGATCGCCCTCGTCTGTACGGTCCTAGCGATAGGCGCGCTCGCCGCTGCAGTCCTGGCCTATATCAGCAACGAGCGCACCCACCGTGCGGAGCGCGAGGCCGAGCAGACTCGCATCGCAGCCGATCAGGCGCGCGGTCAAGCCGAACATCTCCTTGCTTATCTCGCCGACGATTTCGCGCGCGAGCTTGAGAGCTCCGGCCGACTGGATGTGGTGGCGGAGCTATCCAAACGGCAGGTCGACTACTTCAACGCATTGCCGCCGGCGTTGAAGGGACAGGAGACCACTCGCAATGGGGCGCTTGCGCTGGTCCACTACGCCAAGGCAATGCGGACCATCGGCAAGCAGGATGTGGCGGGTCCCGCTGCAGCCGATGCCATACAGCTGCTCGAGGAGCTGCGTCATGATGGTGATAGTTCCGAGGCGACGACCATAGCGCTTGCTCTGGCCATGACAGTCCAGGCGAGGGTTTATAACAACGAGCAGAACCCGGCGGCACTGCCCACCGCAGCGCGCGCAGCGGCACTCCTCAAGCCTCTGGCTGAAGCGCCGAATGCCTCGATCGCCGCGCGCGGCGCCTATGTCGAGGCACTTGCGCAGCTGGGCTTCCAACAGGCGAACTCCGTAAGTCTGATGAAAGATTCAGTCGCAACGCTGCAGCTCGCCATGCGCACCGCGGCGGACCTCGGCGGCCGGGAGCTCACAAATATCGAAATGGCGGCCCAATACGCGGAAGCAGGAGGTTGGCTGAGCAACTCGCTCGCCCAGCTGGGGCGCGCCGAGGACGCGCGCCGTGTGGGCGCGGATGCGAACGCGGTTGCGGAGAAAGTGCTTGACGTGCGCCCCGGATACATTCTCGCCCTGCATGCCCAACAGTTAATATTCAGCGATCTTGGGGGAATTGCCCTCACCGATATGCGCCCGACGGAGGCTGCCGAGTTTGACAAGCGCAGCGCGGCGGTCTCGCTCACACTCATTAAGCTGGATGCCAAAAACACCGTCTCGTTCAACAATATGGCGGTCACCTATAACCAGATTGGGGATGCTCAGTGGTCTGCGGGACACCTGCGCGAATCATTGGATTCCTATCACCAATCTCTCGAAGCCGTCGGTCACGCATCTAAAGCCGGGGCGACGTTCATTCTCAATAATACGATCTTCCCTACGGTGATCCTGGCCACGAGACAGGCCGATCTCGGTGACGCCGCCGCGGCCAGTGCCACACTCGCCTTGGCGACACGGGAGATAGCGGACCTGCACCGGAGCGAACCTAACAGCAGAGTTCTACCTGTCTTTGGCCAGTGCCTGGTCAACTACGGCGAAGCAACCTTAGCCCTGCTGCGTGGCGACCCGACGAGCGCGCACCGTTTCGAGCGAGAAGTCGTAAGCAGTGCCCAGGGGATCACTCCCCATGGCCCCTTTGAGGATTTCTGGAAGACCGCGTGCATTACTTTTGCCGTCGATCAATCAGGTCAGGCCGAATATTTGCTCGGCGAGCCCGCGGCAACCGAAAAGAGCATGCGCGAGGCGTTGGAGATGCATAAGCGCTGGCCCACGCATAATGACTTTGATCGGCGCGATGACGCGCGGATGGCGACGCTGCTCGCCATGGCCCTCGCCCGCGAGGGGCGCGCCGCGGACGCCGAGCACGTGATTACGCCGGTGGTCAAGTTTCACCGTGAGCTTGCGGCGCGCAATCACGGTGACGAATTCCAGCATGTGGAGTTCGCAAGCGCGCTCTATGCGCAGGCGCTTGCCGACAAACGCGTGCGCCCGGCACTCCTGAAGGAGGCGGATGCGCTCATCTCCGGCTTGCCTGCACAAATGCGGGACCTGCGCAGCGTGCGCCTGTGGCGCGATCGCATCCGCGCGGAGCTCCACGCCCGCACCGCTGCATTGGCGCGCGGCGCGCTGCAACGGGCCCCCGGGTGAACCGCGCACCGTTGCCACTCTTTCACTCAAGCGGACAGCCAGGCTTCTCGAAGGTCGTCAGCCAGGATCCGCGGCACATCGCGGCGCTCAAGTTTGAGCGCGAAATTCACGTTCGTTTCGCACCTACAGAATGCACCGTGCAGACTCCGGAAGGGCTCGTGCATGCCAAGGCCGGGGATGCGATTGTGACCGGCACCGCAGGCGAAACCTGGCGCGTCTCGCAGGCGCGTTTTCCCCACAAATACCGACCGGTACCACCCGTCCTCGCAGGAGAGGCAGGCGCTTACATGAGCCTGCGCAATCGCATCCTTGCGTTGCAGATGCGAAGTCCCTTCGAAGTCGTGCTGGCGGATGGCGTATCGCATCTCACCGGACGCGCCGGCGACTGGCTCGTCGACTACGGTGACGGCAGCTTCGGGATCGTCACGCAACCGATCTTCGCCACCACCTACGAAATCCTCGACGAGCCCTCCTAAGATGGCACTGCATCAAGCAATTCAGCGCCTGCTGCTTGTCGGAGTGAAGCTGCAGACTCTGCCTGCGCCACCTGCACCTCGGCCACCGGAAAGGCTCGTACCGCTCATCGCCGCCATCGCCCCCGCGCATGACACGTTCGATGAGCGTGCAATCTACTTTGGCCATCGCTACCGCAGCGGCTACTGGGCGATCTATATGCTAAGCGCGGTCGCGGTGCTGTTCGCCGTCCTGCCGCTGGCCCTGGGCTGGGATGACAACCGCCACCTGCTGCATCCTTTCATCGGGCTTTGGGCGGTGGGCGAAGTCGCCGTCATCGGCACGGTCGTTGCGATCTATTGGCAGGGACACCGCAGCGACTGGCAGGGCCAGTGGCTCCACGCACGCATGACGGCGGAGCTGACGTGGTATCTGCCGTTGGTGGCGCCGCTCGTCGACTTCACGCAGCACGCGGGTGAGAATTGGTACACGCGCGTGCTCGACCCCGGACAGCAGCTGCAGGCAGGGGACAACGTCGCCAGACTTTGCGCGCGCAACGAACCACTGGCACGCTCTCTTCTTAAGCTTGCGTTGACCGATCCGGAGTTCATCGCGAGCTACGTACGCTGGACAATCGAGGTGCTCGAGGGACAGAAGCACTACCATCATCGCGTCGCGCTCCGACAGCATGCGCTGCTGCATCGCGTTCATCGTGTGAATAACTGGCTCTTCGGCCTCACCGGACTTGGGGCGCTGCTGCACCTCATCGTGCATACGCTGTGGCTGTCGCTCATTACGACATTTTTCCCCGCACTCGGCGCAGGACTCCACGGTGCACTTGCACAGTCCGAGGCCTATCGGCTGGGCACGACTTCCGAGCGGCTCGTCGACGATCTGCAGGGCGCAATCGATAAAATTCGTAAGGCCACAGATGCCGATACGCTGAAGGCCTCCATCGAGGCCGCCATCGCGCTCATCCTGGAAGAGCATCAGGATTGGCATATGCTGGTGCGGCCGCATCATCTTCCGCTCGGATAGTCTTGTGACGGGCGCGCCGCCCATGGCAGTGCTGGAGTCGAAAATTCACGCTTGGGTCGCGACGACGACGAGCGGCTAACTGCTCTCTTCAGGGTATTTGTGGGACATCAGAGCGCATCCGTCAAGGCAATCTTCGTCAGCTACGCATCACAAGACGCCGAAGCTGCCGAGCGCATTTGTATTGCCCTACGGCAAGCAGGACTCGAGGTCTGGTTCGACAAGGGAGAACTGCGTGGCGGGGAGGCCTGGGATGCGTCGATCCGCAAACAGGTCAAGGGCTGTCAATTGTTCCTGCCGATCATCTCGGCGAATACGCAGGCGCGCGAGGAAGGCTATTTCCGGCGTGAGTGGAACCTGGCAGTCGGCCGAACGCTGGACATGGCGGATGACAAGGCATTCTTGCTGCCCGTGGTCGTCGATACGACGCTCGAGGTCGACGCTCGCGTGCCGGAGAAATTTCGGGACGTGCAATGGACGCGTCTGCCCGCTGGCGAGGCGTCGGCTGCCTTTGTAGAACGTGTGCGCGGGCTGATGTCAAGCAGTCCTCCGTCGCTTGCGCCGCCGCGCCCTGCCAGCGCCATGTCTGTCGCGCGGGCGGACAGGCCGCGTAAATCTACTGACACAAAGCTACGTCGGGACGGAGCAATCAAATTCCTTAAGCTGGCGATTCCGGCGCTGTTACTCATCAGCGCCGGTTTTATTCTCATCTCGTCGTGGCAAAAAAAGGAGCACGCCAGAAACGAACTTCTGCCGGCCATACAAGAGGCCACGGGCAAAATGGTCCGGCCCGATGCGCAGTTACTCGATATGGCATTGCAGGCGGAGAAATACCTGCCGAACGATCCGACGCTAGCAAAATTGTGGCCGGCAATTGCCATGACGATGTCGATCGAGACCGAGCCGGTCGGCGCCGAGGTCTTCTGGAAGGATTACGACGCGCCAACTGAAAATTGGCGGTTAGCTGGAGTCACTCCGATTGAGGGCGTGAAAGTGCCACGCAACTACCTACATGTGGAGATCAGAAAGAAAGGCTATCAGACCATCGAATTCGCCGGACCCGGTCAGTTCGTGGGAAAAATCGTCCAGCATCTGCGGATGGACGCGCTCGGTACTCTGCCGAAAAACATGGTGCGCATACCCACAACGACAACCGCCATGAACATTGTCGGCCTTGAGCAGCACGGCGGCAAGGAAGTCCCCGAATTTCTGATGGACAAGTTCGAAGTAACGAACAAGGAATACAAAGCCTTTGTAGATGCAGGTGGGTATACCAACAAGGCGTATTGGGTTTATCCGATTCTTGACGCCGGAAACGAGATCCCGCTCAAGGACGCGTTGGCGACATTCACAGATCAAACCGGCCGGCAGGGTCCGGCGACCTGGGAGGCAGGGAGCCACCCCGACGGCACAGATAACCATCCGGTGACCGGAGTGTCCTGGTACGAAGCGGCGGCGTATGCCGCATACGCCAAGAAGCAACTTCCGACCATATTTCACTGGGCGGTGGTGGCGGACACATCCCGATCGGAGTTTATCGTTCCGCGCAGCAATTTCAGCGGAAAGTCCACCACCGATGTTGGCAGTCTGCGTGGCTTTAGTACCTACGGCATCTACGATCTTGCGGGTAATGCAAGAGAGTGGACATTCAACCGGAGTGAAAATTCAACTCAGCGCTTCATCTTGGGTGGCGGCTGGACTGATCCGTCCTACGCTTTCAATGACAGCTATACGCAGCAAGCGTTGGACCGAAGCACTTCCAACGGCTTTAGATGCATCAAGGAGCTTCCTGGCAACCCTCCCGCGACTGCATTAATGCAGCCCATCTCAAGAGCCTTCCGCGACTATATCCAGGAGAAACCGGTTGACGACCACACGTTCGCGAGCTTTGCGCGCCAGTTTTCCTACGATAAGACAGCGATCGATGCAAAAATCGACAAGACCATTGACACCGACATGTGGAAGGCTGAGCTGGTATCGATCAGCGCGGGTTACAACAATGAAAGAATGCAGCTGTACGTCTATCTGCCGAAAACCCTCTCGGGACCGCTCCAGCCGGTCGTTTTTTTTCCGGGCTCAAACGGAATTCATCAAAGCCATTTCGATCCTGCGGTCGTTAACACCCGCCTCGTCTTTTTAGTCAAGAGTGGGCGGGCGCTGATCTTGCCGATTTACAAGGGGACATATGAGCGGCAGGACGGCCTTAAGTCCGATCTTGCGGATACGACCGTGTTCTATAAGGACCACGTGATCATGTGGGGAAAGGAATTCGGCAGAACGATCGATTACCTCGAAACTCGAAAAGACATTAGGGCAGACAAAGTCGCGTACCTCGGTATCAGCTGGGGCGGTTATATGGGCGGAATTATCCCGGCCGTGGAGAAGCGCATCAAGGTGGTCGTGCTCAACGTTGGGGGAATGCTCATGGATAAGTCCTTGCCGGAAGTAGACCAACTCAACTACCTGCCAAGGGTTACGCAGCCCGTTCTCATGCTCAATGGAAAATACGACATGTACTTTCCGGTCGAGACTTCACAAAAACCGATGTTCAAACTCCTCGGCACGGCCAAGGATGACAAGAAAATGATCGTCTACGAGTCAGGACACGTCGTTCCCCCAACTGAGTTCATCAAGGAAACACTCACTTGGCTGGATACCTACCTTGGACCAGTCCACGAATAGGATCGGGTGGGATTCACTCTGTTGGACGGGGAACGCCTCTTATGCGGGTCGGCGCCTGCAGAACTGAATCCGGCAGAACGCGATCCATCGGCATGACCGCGGCAGGGTTTCCCGAGAACCGCCGGGTAGTGAACGCGTCGAGCTGGAATATCGGCGTGCGCATATAAACATACTAGCAAGCGCCGAGCGCGGCCCGTGAGTTCATCATTCACACGAAGTTCAGGCTCATGCGGCAGTCTCTAAGCCGGTCCCATATCGCTCTCACGATTTCGGCATGCGACGGAAGTCGATGACGAAGCGCTCGATACAGCTCACGTTATTTTGTGTCGAATCAGCTCTTCAATACGAGGGACTTCAGCCTTGCGCCAAGTAATGTGAGAAGTATCAATGAGCCGAGAAACGTAAGGTGATACCACAAAGGAAACTTCTCCCACAATCGGTAGTGGGCCGGAAGGAATATCGCCAAAAGAATGATTATGAGTACGACGATGACTCGCCGGTCGCTGCGTGCAATCCACGCGCTCACGAATCCGGCGCCAACCGAAGGAACTGCTCCAGGCAGCGCGAGCCGCGCAATCATCATACTCAATGTAAAGTTAAACTTGGGCTCCGACGCCGCATAGCCCGGCAGCGCAAATCGCAGTAGCACATCGAGCCCAGTTGCAATGACAACCCACACGATGAGACCGACGACCACTGCAATTGACCCGCGCATCATTGGCGTCTCCCATGCTGAATCGACGAATACCGCAGCGCGCTGCGGAATCCTAAGACACTGAGCACACCCATTGTCATGGCAAAACAGATGCCGATTCGCCAGCGGTGCTCGGGCGAAATCGCCTGAAAATATGCGGGGATGCCAAGCTGGTAGAGCCACGCAGTCACGCTCAGTGCGACGGCGCAGCAGAACGTTACAAAGGCCGCGGAGTGCCTTCTCAGGCTCAGGAAGAGAGAAACGGCAAAAACCACGACCACCACCCCCATCACCATAAACAGCCCGAGCGGCATTGCATCAGCAAACGGAACGAACCGATCGTAATGAAAACCCTCGATCAATCCACCCATCGCGGAGGCCACACCGTGTAGGCGCAGCCGCGTGGCCAACGCAATGCTCACGTTGAAGACACTGCTGACAATGAACATGGCGATCCACGCCACAGCGAGTGAATGAAGCGTCAGGATTCTGCGCGGCCGCAAGGCATCGAGCCTCGCCGCGCAACCCGCGCGCAAGCAACCCAGCGCCCAGCTGAGTGCTTCACGGTCATCATCGATGTGCTGCGCTTCCGCCCGCATGGCGGCCGCCCAGGAGGACCGTGCCGAAGGCAACACCATAGCATTGCGGTGCAATACCTTCTGCGCCCATCTCCGGCGCCATGTCGCTTGGTAAGTCACGAGCCTAGATTGAGCCGTTTAGACAGCATTCCACGCACACTCGCAGTCGAGCGCTGTTCGCGCGCGAGGGCGAGCCCCGCCGCTGTCGGTCGATACATATGCCGAGGCGGCTTACCCGGTTGATTCGAATCTTGCCAGCGTGCGTCGAGCAATCCCTGATCGCTGAGACGCATCAAGAGCGGATACAAAGTACCGGACTTGAGACCGGTCTCCTTGCCAAGCTCGTAGCCGTGACGCCAAGCGCGCGGTTGCTCAAGCAAAGCGGCCAAGAGCAGGTGAGTCTGGCGCGAAGCGTTGGGAGGACGTGGCATTGCCATATATCAACATAGGTCGAGTTACGCGTCAACGCTGTCGACGCCAAGGACTTTTCCGACCCGATTTGCTGCCGTTCGCAATGCCATCGTAATCGGTTATTGCCATCACCTTAGCTACCCATCTCGAACCTTGCGATCACAGTAGGCGTGCCCCCGGGTCAGTTGGTCTTTTTGAGGCAGGAAGTAGATTCTCTCAATCTTAAGCATATGATCGAGTCCACTCGATGATAGAAGCGAGGTCGCTCACCATGGTCCGTCGAAAGATCGGTGCAACAATCCTGCTCATGGGGCTCGGCCTGATCAGTGCAACGATGGTACGAGCTCAAAGTGTCGCGGACGTCGATAACGCCATGCACGCACTGGACCTTCGAATGAGAGCCCTTAATGCGGCCCGCAAGAAGCTCCTGCTGATGGAGCATCTGCGTCACGACCACGAAGCCGACGCGGCGCGCGACATAACAGACGCCGAAACCACGGTCTTTACCGACGCCGTTAAGGTGTTTACGGTCGCCTTCATCGTTACCGGCATGAAGTCTCCAGACGATTTGCGTTTCACGCAAAAGCAGTTCGGCTTGGTTGTGGACTCGTTCGTCACAACGGCTGATGCCGAGCTCCCTCTCATCGACGCAGCGCTCGGCAGCATTGCGGCACCGGCTGCTCTCGCCGAAGCTACTAATATTCGTGATGTCATCGTCGATCTGCGAGACTTCCTTAAACCCTTCTCTGCCAGGGGGTAGCTGGTAAAAACGGCGTTCCTTTGCGATCGCAGAAAGCGTCAACGCGAGTAAAAGCAAACCCAACGTAGCGCCCTAACATATGAATCGAGGCGCTGAGGTCAAGATCCGCAGTCTTAAACTTGCTCGTTAAACATTCGTTGATATATATCTCCGACGCCGCGCAGCTCAATGCTCACCACAAGGCGCGGGAGGATATCAGAGGCACGCATGCGTAAGCACAATGGAGAATATGTCCCGGCTGTGATTGATACCCAAGCCCGGGAAGACCTTGTTGAGCGGGGATTCACGCACCGCCCGTTAATCGTCGATCTCGACGTCGCGCGTGCATTGGGCGAATTGGCCCATGCTGCTTGGTCGCTGCCGCGGGGCCAATATTATGAAGGTGGCTACCGGTGTCGATCATTGAATCGATTTAAAGCAGAAATCGTCGAAGGTGGGGTTCGCGTATGGCCCCTCAACAACTCAGAGCCCTATGTGCAGCTCGAGAAATACAACACCACACTGGGGGGCCGCCCGCGCAAGTATGCGCCGATTCCTATAGAAATCGCGGATACGACAGGCGTTCGCAGGATCATCTCGCACCATCTCATGTATTTGCCGCTTTCCAAGGTGGGCGAGACTTATTCAGTCAATATGCATGTGCTCCGATTTGCGGCGACGCCTTCTCGGCCATGCGATACGAGCCCGCCCGGCTTACACAAGGATGGTGAAAAATACCTCGCGACTCATCTCCTCGCTCGGTGCGGGGCCGTGGGAGGCGAGGTAGTCATCACTGACAATGACAAGCGCGAAATGGATCGCTTCACAATGCGTGAACTAGGTGAATGTTACGTATTCGACGATGACCGCATTTGGCATATGTTGACTCCAGTTGAAACATTGGAAGGCAATGAGTTCGCATACCGCGACACAGTCACGTTCGACCTGTTGCCGGACAGTTGGAAGCCCCCGAGCTAGCTTCTGCGGCCGCTCCCGCCGGCGCATTGCGACGAAGCGAACGTCCGCTGCGGCGAAGGCTGCCTCATCGCCGCCGGGATTCGTGAATATGGATTCCGGGAGAGTGGATAACCCCGGGTTACGCGATAGCGCCGTTGCAATATGATTCTTCAGGTCAGCGCAGAGAGCTCTTGGCTAGTCCGAGGCGCGGCAGCGCTGGTCCTCGCGGTTCATATTGGCGCAGCGGGCATTGCACTCTTGTCCGGAGCGGCGGCGCTGCTATTCCGAAAGGGCCAGCGCCTGCATCGAATTGCCGGCAACGTGTTTTTGGTTTCCATGTTGACCATGTGCGCGATCGGCGGCTGTGTTGCGCCATTCTTGCCGCAGCCGCAATGGACTTCCGTCTTTGTCGCGGTTCTCACGTCCTACTTGGTGGCCACCTCTTGAATCACCATCAGGCGCAAGGAAGGCGGCATCGGCCCGTTCGAAATCGGCGCGTTTCTCGTCGCCTTGAATGTCTTTGTGGCCTGCTTCACGTTCGGCCCGATGGCGGCGAACAGCCCAAGAACCTCACCCAGCGACCCTCCGCTCGCGGCGTACTTCGTATTCGGCAGTATTGCGGCACTTGCCGCCGCTCTGGATCTGCGCCTGATACTGCGGCCTGGCGTCCGTGGTGCAGAGCGCATCACACGACATGTTTGGCGCATATGCGTTGCACTGCTCATTGTCGCATTCTCGTTCTTCCTTGGACAGCAGCAGGTCTTTCCTGCATCCGTGCGCGGATCGCCACTTCTTATTGCGCCGGAGATTGCGATCCTGGGAGTGATGATTTTCTGGCTCGTTCGTGTTCGATTCTCGGTCCGGCTCAACCGTGCAGCTATAGTTCATCCGGCTTTGTAGGCTGCTCCGACCCGCTGCTGCCCGGGCACGCCGATTTGAAAGGTACCGCCTTCCACCGGGGCGTCGAGATTGCTGACACGACTCACATCGCGGTCAGTCAGTCGAAAATCCAGATCCAAAGCTGAGAGGTTATCCGGCGGTGGAAGTACGTGAGTGCTTGCCTCGGCGCGGCCCCATGTTTCCTTGGATTCCGTCCCACCACCCGAGAAAGACAGCCGCGATTTTGCTGCTCTTCGACCGTTCGTACAGTGCAATGCGCTTCCAGGCCGTCACGCAGCTCAATAAGCTAATAAGCGCCCATGAGCCCAATAGGTATTTTCCGGATTCGCGAACCATCACCGTGTGATTTCTCGCAATGTAGTAACGGCGGTCCGCCGAGTGATTGCTGGTCCATTTCTTCATCCATAGCAGCCTATGCTGTGTGGGCCTTCCAATTGAATGGGACATGAGGGGCCTGCGCGTCTTCACTGCGCGATAGCCGTTTGCGGTTGCTCGGGCGCAATATTCGCTGTCAACATAGTCGATGAAAAACTCCTCCCTGAAGGGCCCGATATTCGAGTAGGCCTTTAGTGACAGTAAGGAGCCGGACGTGATTACCTCCTTGACTTCGTCCCACTCCTCTCCACTGAATTCAAATTTAGCGGCCTTCGGCGATCTTCGGTGGCGTTCGCGAAATCCCGATCCAATGATTGCCAGGTGTTCTTTATCAGAAAAAGCTAGGTAAACGGCGCTCAGCGTCTTAACCATATCGCTTTCGACACGGCTATCTTGATCAAGCAGTAACACCCACGAATAGCCCAGCGTCGCGGCACGCTGCATGCCGATATTCAATGCGCGCGCCAGACCAAGGTTTTCGCCATTTAAAATCAGAACAACCGCCGGATCCACAGCGATTTCGCGCAATATCGCAAGCTCAGCATCCGTTGAGCCGTTATCCACAATAACGACTCTAGCCACCTGCTGAGATATGCCGCGCAGCCGGACAGGCAATTCGGCATTCGGATGGTATGTAACCACGACGGCACATACATCCTTGATGTCTATTAGATACTCCGACATCTGCTTCCTTGAAAAGACTTCACGCGTAACTTGCACTGCGACGATTTTCAGGACGTGCGGGCGATTCATCGCCTGCAATTACTGATAGCAGACACTTCCCCGTTTACATATGGCTCGCAACACTGCAGGTACGCTGGCTAGTTGCCGCCTATGAGCCCGGCCGTGACGTTGATCGCGAAACCCAGCACTGCCGCATTGAAGACGAACGATAGCACCGTGTGCGCGATCACGACCTTGCGGATGGCCACTTGATTTGTCGCCACATCCGCGGTTTGGCAGGCTGCAGCGATCGTAAAGGAAAAGTAAGCAAAATCCCAAAACACGGGCCCTGCAGTCTGCGGAAAATGCAGCGGCCGATTATCCGGCACTTCAGCGTAGAACATGTCGGCGTAATGCAATGCAAAGAGCGCCGGGACGAGCGTCCAGGAGCTCGCGACGGTGACAGCCGCCAGCCCCAGGTGCGCCAGCCGCTCGACTCCGTTTGTCTGTTTGATCGTTGAGAGTAACTCCACGATCGCTACCAGGCTCAATAACGCCGCTACAACGGCAATGATCAGAATAACCGGTGCGGCCGCGTCCTCCCCCATGAACTCCAGACAGATCTGCTGCGCGGTCAGCCGCGACATCCAGATGTAGATCAGAATCAAGAAGAGGACGACGCCAAAATTCCAACAGCTCAATATGCGGCTCACCGTCGACCACTGATGAGGCAGCAAGAAGAAAATTGCCCCGCCCGCGACCACGGCGATCCACAGGCGCAGATGATCGAGCACAAGTTTTTGCATTCGTATTACTCAACGCCAGTTACGATATTTATGGTCCTGACTGCAGTGTATTGCTGCCGTTCATTCGATCATCAGCACGGCCACCGACGCGCCAGCGAACGCAAGCGCCGCCATGACGAGCAGCACGAGATAAATCGTTCCAACAAACGAAGCTTTGGAGATTTGCTCAAGGCTGACGCGCTCCTGCGCGCTCCATTGCGCCGGCGCCCGCGGCATGATAAAGCCGCCGCGCGCCGCGTCCACCTCGCGGCGAACCTCCGAAGTCGGCTGTGCCTGCCGCAGGTGCGCGTCAAACTCCAGGTCCAACACGCGCAAGGCTACGGTTCCCATGACAGCGATCACGAGGAGCCCTGCGACAGAGGCGGCTGCATTGTTGATGCCGGAGGCGACTCCCGTCTGATCCTGCTTGACCGCGTTCAACACGGTAGTTGTCAGGGGTGCAATGGTGATCGCCATGCCGAACGCAAGAACCACCATCGGCAATACGAATGAAGCGTAGCGGCCGTCACCGCTCGCCAACGCAAGCAACAAGAGCGCCACTCCCGCAATGGTAGGGCCGATGATGAGCGGCCGACGGGCTCCAAAGCGGTCCATCAACCGCCCCGACCACTTTGAGAGCGCGCCGAGGATCAGCGCGAACGGCACGAAGATCGCGCCTGCCGCCGCAGCGGAGTACCCATGAACCTGAATGATGAGAAACGGCACGAAGAAAAATGTTCCGGCGAGCGCGCCATAGAGGAGCAGCGTCAGGATGTTCACGCCCGAGAATTGCCGCGACCTGAAGAGCCCGAGCGGAACCATGGGCGCGCTGCTTCTTCTCTCGATCCACACAAAAACGAGCAGCAATGCCGTGCCTGCCACGATGGTGCCGCTGACGGTTGCATCACCCCAGCCGCGTGCGGCGGCTGCGATCAGCCCGTAGACGATGGCGCCCAGACCCAGGAAGACGCTCAACGCGCCCGGCCAGTCAAGACCGGTGTGGTGTTCCGTCTCGCGGCTTTCAGCGAGGTAGCGTACGGCAATCCACAGCGTCGGCACGGACAGAACCGGATTGATGAGAAAGATGGCGCGCCAGGATAGATGATCGACAATCCATCCGCCGATGATCGGCCCTGCCCCTGCCGCAACGGCCGAGGCGCCCGACCAAACGCCGATCGCCGCGCCGCGCTCTTTTTCATCATACACGGCGCTGATGAGCGCAAGGCCACAAGGGATCAAGAATGCGGCTCCGACTCCCTGTAGGGCGCGTGCCGCAATCAGCGCGCCCGGGTTCGGCGCAAGTCCGCAAGTAATCGATGCGAGCGTGAAGACGCTGACGCCGATCATGAAAATCCGTCGCCGTCCGAAGCGGTCGCCGGCGGCGCCGCCGATCAGCAACAACGCGGACATGCACAGTGTGTATGCGTTAATCACCCACTGCATCGCGGAGAGCGAAGTGCTCAAGTCCGCCTCCATGCGTGGCAGCGCGACGTTGACGACGGACTCATCGACGAAGGCCATCGTCGATGCAAGCACGGCGCAGATGAGCACCCAGCGTTTCTGGTGAGTATCGGTGATTGCGGTGGAAGGAGACTGCACGCGCACTATCGTACACAAATAGCGCAGTTTGCGCGGACACCGCTCGTGCGATAGCACGGCGCGCACGAATTGCAAGAAGGCTTGCCTTAGCGATCGCGCCGTGCGTTTCCGGCTGCCAAAGTCCGAAAAGTGATGGAGTAGCGCAGCGCTTTCGTGGGCGAAACCGCATGCTGCCAGTCCCAGCGTGCCGCAGCCTGCAAGGTATAGATTGAACGCGGCGCAAGATCGGTGGCGAATGCGGTCTTGCGCGCCCCGACTCGTGGCGGGAAAGGCCGAAAACGCATCCGCGCAGCTCCAGCAAGCGAAACGCCGACGACCGACTCGAAGATTGGAACGTCGCGGTGCCAACCGAGCTGCGTCCCCATGCGGTATTCGGCGATGATCGCATGATTGAATCGCGACGCTTCGATGCCGCTCCATGCGGCGATGCGTGCGCGCAGCGCAAATAGAAATGGAGGAATGGGTTCGGCCGGCATGAGCTCGTGCGCTGTGAAGTCGTACTTGCCGCCGAAGCTCACTGTGCGCCGGTTCGCTCGCCACTGCCGGTTTTGAGCTTCCTTGAGGTCAAGAGAACGAATGATCTCCAGGAGCGAGAGTTCCTCCGCGGGCGAGACGAAGTTCGTTTGATATTTAAGGCCTGGGATTGCGAACGTTTGCGGCTCTGTGAAGAGCTGCGCTTGCGCCGGTGCGGTTGTCGATGCGGGTGCCATGGCGCCACAGACTCAATGCACCAAATGCCACGCGCTCACTGCAAGAGCGTTGCCGAGCGCGGCACCCGCGGCGGTGTTATCGAAGATGCACCACGTAGCAGCGCCCCGCGCGCGGCTTGCTTCGAGATTGCGGTACGTCCGCGCCAGTGAGCGGTCGTCGTAGTTCGAATAATAGATCTGCGGCGAGCCGTGCAATCTGTGGTATTCGAGCCCCTGCCAGCCGCCGGGCTCGCTGTCCGCTCCGCAACGCGGTGGATCGGCCGCCACTCGCGCGACTTCGAGATTGGACAGCATTGTATTGGCTTCCTGCGAGCACCAGCTGCGGTGACGCGGCTCGCAGGCGAGGGCTACGCGGCGCTCGAAGCGCGCCCGCAAATCCTCAAAAAATTGAATCGCGACGGCGGCGTCAAAGGCCAGACTCGGTGGTAGCTGCACGAGCAGCACGCCAAGCGCCGTACCCAATCCGGCAACCTCAGCCGCGAAGCGATCCAAGTGCTCTTCGCTTTCGACGAGAGCACACTCGTGTGTGATTTCCTTGGGGATCTTGACGGCAAAGCGAAAACCTTCAGGCACGCTGCCTGCCCAGCGTTCGTAGGTCTGGCGCCGATGCGACCGGTAGAAGGAAGAGTTGATCTCCACCGCATTGAGCTGCGTCGCGTAACGCTGCAGGTGCGTGCCGGTGCCGCAAAATTGCTCCGCGTACGCAGACGGAATATTCCAGCCGGCGGTACCAATACAGGCCGTGCAGTGAAACTCCGACGCCGCTGGAAGCAAAGACATCGCGGTACTGGGGTCCGGGAGAGCCGGTCGCGATCTGAAAGGGCTTTTAATCAACAACTTATCTCTTGGGGTTGCGCAAGCGATATGACTGGTTAAATATACAGTATACGGCCCCGCTGCAGGACTCTTCCGATGACACCCGCACCCCGCGTTTTGCTCGATACATCGATAGCGAACCTCCGCACGCTCGCCGCGTTTTTTGCAGACGAACTCGGTAATTGTGGGCGCGCTTCGCCGGTTCCAAGTCCAGAAGCGCGGGCCTGCCAGGAAGCTTTGCTGACGATCAGCGTGCTCATTCCAAAGCTGCAGGCGGCCCGGTATGTCGTGGCGGACGCCGCACTGGCGGCGCCGCGCTGCGCGACATGTGAGGATTGAAGCCATGTCGTCGAGCACCTCGCTCGCGCACGATTGGAAACCTGCAGCGTCGACGGCGCCGAGACAAGAGACGTATCTTTGTGAAAACTAGCGAATAGTCGAGCGGGTGAATTCTTCTCTCTTCCAAAAGCTAGCTCCACGAATCCCCGGAGTTCTTTAGAAATCGTTCGGCCGTAATGCCAACGATCGCGTCGAGTGCATCGTCAACGCGTAAGCTTGTAAGAATCGAAATCCGAGTTGCGTCGTGATCGTTCGCGCCATCCCGCGTGTGGATACTGCTGGCGCAGCGCCCGACACCCGCATTCTCCGCCGGCAATGTGTTGCGCATAAAACACATTGCTTATCTTGCGACCGCCCGTTAATTTGTACGGATAGAGAAAAATGAGAGCGCTATTAGAGAGGCCGTTTTGGGGGATTCGTCTCGGGAGTACTAACAATGCGATACGAGAACATTACCGGTCTGTCGCGCAGCATCCACGTCGATGCGCGCATTGGCGCGGCCCTCCTCTGCGCTCTGCTCGGCACGCTCACGATGCGGCCTGGCCGCGCCGCTGATGCCTCGGAAAGTGCTGACGCGGCGACGACAGCGACGACCAGCGCGGCGGGAATGACGGAAATCACCGTGACGGCCACGCGGCGTGAGGAATCCTTGAGCAAGGTGCCGATCAGCATCAGCGCCTTCTCACAGGAGACCATGGATCAGAAAGGTGTCAAGGACATCACGGATCTCGTTCGCTTTACGCCCGGAGTCTCCATCGACCAGACCGGCACGAATGCGATTTCCATTCGGGGTATCTCGTCTTCAGGCGGCGCGGGCACGACTGGCATCTACATCGACGATACGCCCATCCAGATGCGCTCGGTGGGATTCAATCCCGATGACACGCTGCCAAAAACCTTCGACCTGGATCGTGTCGAAGTGCTGCGCGGACCGCAGGGCACTCTCTTCGGCGCGGGCTCCGAGGGCGGAACGGTACGCTACATCCTGACGCAGCCCAGCCTGACGAAAGACAGCACGTATGTGAAGAGCGAGGTGTCGTTCACTGAACATGGAGATCCGAGCTACGAGGCAGGCGTCGCTCAAGGCGGCCCGATCATCGATGGAGTTCTGGGTTTTCGTGTCAGCGCGTGGTACCGCCGGGATGGCGGCTGGATCGATCGGGTGGATCCGACGACGCGCGACATTGTCGAAAAGAATTCCAACTTCCAAGAGTCGCTCGTGCTGCGCCTTGCGGGTATCTGGGCGCCGGTCAGCGGGCTCACCGTCACACCGAGCATGTTCTATCAGAATCGCACGCAGAACGACGATGATACTTTCTGGCCGGCGTATTCGAATCCGAGTGCCGGACGTTTCGATAATGCCAATCCTGACAGGAATTCGGTCCCCGATAAGTGGTACCTGCCGGCGCTCAAGGTCGAGTGGGACCTCGGCAAGGCGCGCCTTATCTCTAACACGTCCTATTACCATCGCGACGAGACGACGGGCTATGAGGGCACCGTATACAACTTGAGCTATTTCCAGAGTCTGGGCTGGCCGGCCGCAGGTCTTGGGATTTCGTTTCTGAATCCCGCGGACTATCCGCTCATCGACACGAGCGGCATCCATCTGCCGCCTGGCCTTACGAATTACCGCTCCCCGGCAACCGTTGAGAACCAGCAGCGCAGTGAGACCGAGGAGATCCGCCTCGAGTCGAACGATCCCACGAGCCGGCTCGTCTGGACCGTAGGGGCCTTCTGGCAGCTCTCGCGCGAGTACAGCCTCGAAGAAATCCACGACCCGATGATGAATAATCTTCTCGAAGGGCTCTTCGGCTATAACGCCCTCCAGATCTTTGGCGTGCCGCTGCTGCCGAACGGGGATGACTACTACAACCCCAATACTGTGCACGATCGGCAGATCGCCGGATTCGGCGAGGCCACCTACAGCGTGACCGACCAATTGAAGTTCACCCTCGGCGGACGCGTGGCGAAGACTTCGTTTGATATCTTTCACTTTACCGACGGACCGGAGAATTTCGGTACCCCCCCACCCGACCCGGCGAGCGCATCACAGCGTGAGACGCCCTTCACCCCGAAGGCGGGTGTCAGCTTCCAGATGGACCCGAACAATCTCTTTTACTTTACCTATGCCAAGGGGTTCCGCGTCGGCGGCGCGAATGCGCCGCTGCCTACCTACTGCTCCACGGGTTTGATGGACCTGGGCTATGCGAGCGGCCAGGCGCCGGCGACTTACAAGTCCGATTCGACGCAGAGTTACGAAATCGGCTCGAAGGACAACTTCGCCAACGTCTTAAGGGTCGCCACCAGCATCTACTACATCAAGTGGAACGACATTCAGCAGAATGTGTACGTCTCCGGCAACTGCGGGCTGCAGTTCACGGATAACCTCGGCACTGCGGTGGCGAAGGGCGGCGATATTCAGGCCGACGCGGATCTGGGCCCCTTCACGCTGGAAGCCGCCATCGGCTACACGAATGCGCGCTTCATTCAGACCTCGAAGTATGATCTCGCAATCGACGGCGATGCAATTTCCGGGCAGGCCGCCCTCAACGGCAGCCCGGGCACGAGTGCGCCGTGGAACATAGCGCTTGGCCTGCAGTACAACTTCACCGCCGCCGCTCACCCAAGCTTTGCACGCCTGGACTATGAATTCGCAAGCCGCAACCCGTGGCTTGCGCCGCTCCAGGATCCGCGCTCATCCCAGTACACCGCTTACCCGTACCCGATTTCGCCCACGCTACCCTCCACGACGTTCGTGCAGTTTCGCACCGGTACCAGTTTTGGCGGCTGGCAGGTCTCGTTGTTCGTAGACAATCTGTTGAATACGCACGTGACCACGAACTACGAGAGAAGCTTTATCGACGCCAACAATCCCAACTATCCGCCGCCGGGCCCGCAATACAACTACTACACATTCAGACCCCGCACCATCGGCATCACCGGTACTTTGCACCTCTAGCACTCGCGGCTACCGCGCCGAACGTGCCCGTTTTGCGCTGCAGCATCGCGCCGCGGGATCCTTCGGCCGCGCCGCGCGAGCGCAATTTCACGGTACCGCCGCGCACCTCGCGCATCTTCCTTTGCGCGTTGATGGCGTCTGCTCACGACTCTCACAAATAAAAATCGAATTCGCGGATGAAGAGCTCCTCAATGACCGCGGCGTATTCCTTGCGCTTGAGCTCTGCAAAGAGCTGCAGGAAGTTCGTCGGAATATAGGTGGCGAGCAGGCTTGAGTGCTCGAGACGCTCGAGTGCCGCCAGGAGGCCGTTTGGAAAGGCCGCGTCGCGCCCCGATTGGACGCGACCCACCGCGGGCGCGGTGGGGCTCAATTGTTGGGTCAAGCCGTGCAAGGCAGCCGCCAGGATGGCGGCGACGACCAAATGGGGACTTGCGTCGGCGCCCGCCACCCGATTCTCAATCCTGCGGCCTGAGCCATGAGCCGCCGGCACGCGGAACGCGACGGCGCGATTGTTGTGCCCCCAATCGCGTGTGGTCGGCACGAACGGTCCGAGATACCGGCGATATGAATTGAAGTTCGGGGCACAGAAGCCCAACGAATCGAACATCATCGCCTGCATGCCTGCAATTGCCTGCTGCAGCAGCGCCTCGCCACCTTCGAGGCCGAAGCGGTTGGCGCCGGAGGCATCAGCAATGCTGACGTGCACGTGCAATCCGCTGCCGGCTTGTTTCGTAAATGGCTTCGCCATGAAGGATGCGAGCATCCCCATTGACTGAGCGACGCCCTTGACGATTCTTTTTAGGAGAACCGCGTGGTCCGCGGCGAGCCCGGCGTCGGCGACGTGCCCAAGATTGACTTCGAATTGCCCGATGCCGTACTCGGCAACCGCGCCGCACACCGGCACGCCCTGCTGCGCAGCCGCATCGGCTACGCTGTTCAGAAAGACGGAGCTCTCTTCGATGGCATCCATGGAGAGATTCGCGGCGCGCCGCGGGGCACTGCCGCGCCCCGGCATTGTCGCAAGCTTGATACCACCGTCGGGTTCGCGCCGTGGGTCGATGAGGAAGAACTCAAGTTCGCAGGCGACGACGGGAAATACGCCCGCCTTGTGGCACCGAGCGACCACCTCGCGCAGCACTTCCCGCGGGTCAAACCACAACGAGGCTCCGGTTTCGGTGTGCCGCATGCTGCACAGGACTTGTGCGGTACTCGCGCGCGCCCACGGAACGACGTGCAATGTGCCTGCGATCGGCTTCGCGGTGCCGTCCGGGTCGCCGTCAGATGCGCCCATACCCTGGACGTTGTGCCCGAGGCCGCGTGCGTCGGCGATCAGCGCACAGGATGAGAACTGCACGCCATCCGTGAACGCCTTGTGCGCATCGCCAACTGCCAAGCGCTTGCCGAGCGTGTTGCCGTTGACGTCGATAATGAATGCATCGAGGGCGGTAATATGCGGATGCGCGTGCGCGAACTCCTGCCACTCTTTGAGAGCGGCCAACGGAGTAATGGGCTCGGTCATGATGCTGCTCGCTTGATAATTGAAGGACGCGAAAAATTACAGTCGATCGCGCAGCGCATAGAGCGACATCGCCGCCACCAGCGTCGGCCATCGCAGCGCCGGGCCTCCCAGAAATCGTGGTACCGGCACGCGGGCAAACGCCGCGAATGCTTGCCGCTCTCCAGCAATGGCGTCGGCAAGGATCTTGCCTGCGTACGGGGCGAGGACGACGCCAAGGCCTGAGAAGCCGCTCGCGTTGTAAAACCCGGGTTCAATCTCGCGGATGAAAGGCATTCGCGTGGGAGTAATCGCCAAAGTGCCGCCCCACGCATAGTCGATACGGACTCCTCTCAGCTGCGGAAATACCTTTGTGAAGTGCGGACGAACGAAGCCTGCAATGTCCTTGGGAAAACGGTAGCTATAGTTCTCACCACCGCCGAAGAGCAGTCGGTGGTCCACGGTCGTACGGTAGTAATTGACGACGAAGCGCGAGTCGGCCACTGCATAACCGTGCTGTACAAGTGCAGCAGCGCGCTCGGCGCCGAGCGGCTCCGTAACGGCGATGAAGTTGTTGATGGGCATCACGTGCGATTCCACTTCACGCGAGATGCCGCGCAGATACCCGTTGCAGGCGAGGATGACCTTGTCAGCATGCACTTGGGCCTGCGCCGTAGAAACGACAAACGCAGCCCCACTGCGCTTTATTTCCTGAACCTCAGCGCCCTCGTGCAGCTGTGCACCATGGCTTTGGGCGCCGCGCGCTATACCGAGCACGAAATTAAGCGGATGCAAATGTCCGCCGCGGGCGTCAAAGGAGGCACCGTAGTATCCAGCGGTCGCCACGAGTGCGCGAATTTCCTCCTGTTCGACGTAGCGGATGTGCGCATAGCCGTACGCTTCTTGCAGGTGAGCGACATAGCGGCGCGTAGCGCGCGTATAGCGCGCCTTATGATCCGCGTGCAGCAGCCCGGGGCGGTAGTCACACTCGATGCCGTAAGTTTCCATGAGCTTGTCAACGTGCTCACGCGCCGCGAGCGCAAGCTCCCAGAGCTTATGAGCGTCGCTCGCGCCCATTTTTTCTTCGAGCCAGTTCTGGTCGCGCCGCAGACCCACATGCACCTGGCCGCCATTGCGGCCCGAAGCGCCCCACCCGAGGCGCGACTGCTCGAGAAGCTTGACCTTGATACCGCGCCGCGCCAGATGCAGTGCTGCTGCGCATCCTGTAAAGCCGCCGCCAACGATGCAGACATCGCAGCTATGTGCGCCGTCGAGAGGTGACGCGGCGACGGGATGCACCACCGTCGCTGCGTAATAGGATGGCGCGTGAATGGGGCTCGGAGCGAGCGCGTTGGCAGGTTGAGTGCTTTGCATGGGACGAATCGCGCCGCAACGCGATCTAGTCGGCCTACGGCCGCCTAGATGTGTGATCACAGATTGAAAGAGCAAGAATACCCCAAAAGCATATCCGCGCCAAGCTCACGATTCTTCGGTAGTCGCTCGCCGACCCAAGGCCGCACGTGCGTTGCGCGCTGGCGCACGCTAGAGGACATCGGCGGCCGATGGCGGCGTCTGTTCGATTGCGCGCCGCAGGCAGAGGTCTAAAATTTATGTCCGCCAATGGGCCAGCCGGTGCTCACGAATGTCCTTTGATTTGCAGCCCTTTTTGCGGGGCGAACTCCTTGAACTCAGGCCGCTGCGACCGGAAGATTTTGCCGAGCTGTACGTGGTCGCCTCGGATCCGCTGATCTGGGAACAGCATCCGATCAAGGATCGTTACCAAGAAAAAGTCTTCCGCGGCTTTTTTCGCGAGTCCTTGGAGGCCGGTGGCGCGTTGATTGCCATCGACGCCAACGACGGTCAGGTCATCGGATCGTCGCGCTTCCACGGGTTCGACAAAAGCAAAAGTGAGATCGAAATTGGCTGGAGCTTTTTGGCCCGCTCCTACTGGGGTGGTATCTACAACAAGGAGATGAAGCAATTGATGCTGCGGCACGCTTTCAAGTTTGTGAGCAGTGTGATATTTGTCGTCGGCCCACACAACCTGCGCTCGCAGAAGGCCATGGAAAAAATCGGCGGAATTCTCGTAGGATCGAGGCCCGACCCCAACGGCCAGATCAGTCTTATCTACCAAATTACTGCTGCCAGGTGGCCCGCGGGCTGATAGTGGCGAGGGTTTTGTGACGTCGCTGTAGACTCCGCTGCCTACCACTTTTGCTCTTCTACGGCGCCTCGAAGCCGCTTGCACCGATCAAGCCCATACCATCGCGAATGTCGGCAACGAGCGCGCGCTTCAGGCCTGCGGCATCCTGCCTGCGCAGTGCGCGGATCATGAGCTCGTGCTGGTCGGCAAGATTAGCGGTGCCAAATCGGCCATACACGACCCGCATGTAGGGCCCGAACTGCAACCACAGGGTCTCAATGAGCTGCAGCAATGTGCGTCGCGGCTGCGCGCTGTAGATGAGGAAGTGAAAATTGTAATTTCCTTCCATATAGGCATTGACGTCGCCCGTCTTGAGGGCTCGGCCGATGGAATCGTCGGCGGCCCCGAGCTTTTTGAGGCGCGCCTTATCCATCATCGGCAGCGCCGCGAGCGCCGCTTCAGGTTCAAGCAGCTCGCGGCAGCGCAGGAGATCGCGAAACCGCTCCGCGGTCATCGGCGGCACCACAATCTTGCGCTTGGAGCGGATCTGCACCGCGCCTTCCGCCGCGAGCCGACTCAATGCCTCACGCACCGGCGTCTGGCTCACGCCGAGCTCCTGTGCAAGGCCCCGGGTGGAGAGTGTGCTACCGGGCATGATCTTCCCGGTGACGAAGCGTCTACGCAGCTCCTGGTGCACGTTCGCGTGCAGCAGCGAATCGTGGGGCTTTCGTTCGGGCGGCAATGAGTCTAGGCCGCTGCGGACAGGGTGCGCAGTTCGGCGTGCGCCTCCGTCAGTGAGCGCCCCAGTATATTCACCAGCTGATCGATCTCGGCGCGAGTGATAATCAGTGGCGGGCACATGACGATCGAATCACGGATCGCTCGTACCATGAGGCCATTCCTGATGCAGGCATCGCGCACCAGCGGACCGGCCGTGCCCTCCTTGCCGCAGAACCTCTCGTTTGTGCCTTTGCGGGCGACGATCTCCACCGCCCCAATCAGTCCGAGCGAGCGTGCCTCACCCACGATGGGATGGCCGTTCAGAGTAGCAAGCGCGCGCGCAAGATAGGGGCCGACGTCTTCTGCCACGCGCTCGACGAGCTTCTCACGCGCGATGATCTCGAGATTCTTCAACGCGACAGCCGCCGCCGTGGGATGACCGGAGTACGTGTAACCGTGTATGAAGTCGCCCCCCGAACGCTTCAGTTGCGCAACGATGGGCGCACCGACGGCCGTGGCGGAGATGGGAAGGTAGCCTGACGACAATCCTTTCGCCATCGACACGATGTCTGGCTTTATGCCGTAGTGCTGAAAGCCGAACCAACGCCCCAATCGCCCGAATCCACAGATCACCTCATCGATAATCAGCAGCACGCCGTATTTTTTGCAGATCGCCGCAACGCGTGGCCAATACCCCTCGGGAGGAATAATGACGCCCCCGGCGCCCTGCACGGGCTCGCCGATGAAAGCTGCCACGTTCTGCGGCCCGACCTCGAGGATGCGAGCCTCGATCGCGTCGGCCGCGCGCGCGGCGAAGTGCACCGGATCTTCGCCGAATCCCTCGCCGAACCCATACGGCTGCATCACGTGCTCGATGCCGGCTATGGGGAGTTTGCCCTGCGCGTGCATGGCCTTCATGCCGCCTAGACTTGCGCCCGCGACGGTGGATCCGTGATACGCATTCCAGCGGCTGATGAAGATGTGCCGCTGCGGTTCGCCGCGCAACGCCCAGTAGTGGCGCGCGAGCCGAAATGCGGTGTCGTTGGCTTCGGAGCCGGAATTATTGAAAAAGATGTGATTGAGGTCGTGGCCCAGACGGGATGCAAGCTGCGCGGCCAGACGAATAGCCGGCGCGGTCGCAGTCCTGAAAAATGTATTGTAGAAGGGCAGTTGCAGCATCTGCTCGTAGGCTGCGCGCGCCAGCTCCTCGCGACCGTAGCCGACATTTACGCACCACAGACCCGCCATGCCATCGAGCATGGAGTGGCCCTCAGCGTCGTGAATCGTGCAGCCCTCGGCGCGCACGATAATGCGGCTGCCGCCCAGCTCCGTCTGCAGCTTGTAGTCGCTTTGCGCCGGCAGGTGATGCGCAACGTCCAGGCGCCGCAGCTCGGCAAGATCGGTAGTGGACAGTTGAGGATTCATAGGGCGCAAATTACCGGCATGTGCGCGGCCCGTCAAGAATCTGTGATCGCAGATGGCCGTAAGCTGGCTGCCCGACGACTAGTTTCTTCGTGCAGAAACCGGGGCGTCCGACTCGCTCCAACCTCCTCCGAGAGCTTTGTAGAGCGAGATGCGTGCCTGTGCAAGCGACTGGCGGCTCTGCACAACCGCATCGCGCGCATCGAGCTCAGCATCCGCAGCGGTGAGCACCGTTGTAAAGTCGGCAATACCGGTGCGATACTCATCCGCCGCGATATGCGACGTAGAGCTCGCTGCACCGACGTATCCTTGTAGCAGCTCAAGCCTGCGCTCCTCCGTCGTGCAGCGCACGATTGCGGTCTCCGCATCCTGCAGGGCTGCGAGAACTGCACTCTGATAGGCCAAATAGGCCTGGGCGCGCTCTTCTTCTGTGGCGCGCACATTTGCCCGTAATCTGCCGCCGGCAAACACGGGCCACATGACATCGCCGATTCCGAGCGCAGCGAAATTGCGCATGGAAAGCAAACTCGACGGCGAACTGCTCGCGAGCGACGCCGCTGCTATGAGATCAAAGCTCGGATAAAGCTTCGCGACGGCGACTCCGACCTGGTCGGTCGCTGCGGCGAGACGGCGCTCGGCCATGCGCACGTCGGGCCGGCGCCGCAGGAGATCCGACGGCAGCCCTGCTGGCAATTTCTGGCCGACCTCAGGGGTTGCCTCTGTCGTTGCTGGCATGGATGCCAATTCACTTTGGATGCCCTCGGCCGTCTCGCCGAGCAGCACGGCGAGCGCGTTGGTCGTGGCGCCAGCCTGCGCTTCGAGCTGCGGAAGCTGCGCTTGATCGCGAGCGAGCTGCGTGCGTTCCTGGTTCACATCGACCTCGTTGGCAAGACCTGCGCTCTGGCGCGCGGAGGCGAGCTGCAGCAGCTCATTTTCGTGGTCGATGGATGCGGCCAGCACAGCGCGGCGCGCCTGCAGCGCGCGCAGTGCAAGATAGTCGTTCGCCACTTCGGCGCTCAGGCTGACTTCGACATCGCGCAATTGCCACACCTGCGCCTCCGAGGTGGCGCGCGCGGCTTCGACCCCGCTGCGCACCCCGCCGAACAAGTCGATTTCCCAGCTCGCATCGAGCGCAAGCGCATAAACGTGCAAGTTCGTGCTCGAATCCGTGCTCGCCGCGCCGCCACTGCTTCCGCCGCCGCCCGCAAGACCCGCCAATGGATTCGATTTGGAATATAGCTGCACGCCAGCGCCCGATGCGCCGACGGAGGGCAATCCGGCCGCGCCGACGATCACTTCCTGCTCGCGCGCCTGGCGGATCTTTGATACTGCGCTCTTTATATCGAGGTTCGATTGCAGCGCCTTCGCGACGAGCTCTTTGAGCTCGGGGTCTGCAAATCCCTGCCACCACTCATCGAGGTTTGACTCTTCGGAGCCGGGCGCGGCTTGAAAATGCTCAGGGACCGGCAGGTCGGGCTTCTTGTAATGCGTGGCCACGGTGCAGCCTGATGAGATCAGTGTCAGCACCGCAAGCGTAAGTGCAGGTTGCAGATAAATGCGCGGCTTAGCGTTCATACCGTCGACTTGGCCGGCTCACCGGTGTCAGATCCGCTACGAAAGAGAAAAATCGTGGGCGTGATAACTGCCACGAACACCATGAGCACCCAGAAGCAATCGATGAATGCCAGCATGGACGCCTGCTTCAAAAGCGCTTGATAGACAAGTCCGACCGCTGTATGGCCCGCCTGGAGCTGCGAGTGGCCGCGACCGACGAGCGCGTGCGTAATGTGATCGATTCCTGAACTGTACGCTGGATTCAATGGATTGAGAGTTTCCGTGTAGCGCGCCTGGTAGAACTGCTGCTGGGTGGCGAGAAAGGACTGCACCGCAGAAATGCCGATGCTGCCGCCGATGTTGCGTCCGACATTAAGGAGCGCCGACGCCTGGCTCGAGGCGCTGCGCGGCAGGCCGACGTAGGCGATGGTCGTGAGCGGAACGAACATAAATGGAATGCCGAGCGCCTGCCACATGCGCGCTATGGCTGCGTCCGCGAATGACATCTGCGTGTTAAGCCGCGTCAAGTTCCACAGTGCGAACGCCTCCACGACGAGCGCGAAGCCAAGGAGGTAGCGCGCCGGGACGCGGTTCGAGAGTGCTCCGGCGACCGGCATGGCGAGGAGCGTGACGGCGCCTCCTGCAGTCATCGCCAGTCCCGCGGACGTGGCCGTGTAACCGAGCACCTGCTGCAGAAGCTGCGGCATGAACTGCGTCGTGCCAAAGAGGATGACGCCCACGATCATGATGATGAACGTCGCAGCCGCAAAGTTTCGATTCTTGAAGAGCGTCAGATCCAGAAGAGGCTCACGGTCGGACAGCTCCCAGATGACGAATGTCAGTAGACCCGCCGCCGCGACGATGGCCGTGACCCAGATGAACGGACTCTGAAACCAGTCCTCGCGCTCCCCGCGGTCCATCGTGATCTCCAGAGCCCCGAGTCCCACCGCGATCAGCATGAAGCCAACCGTATCGAGCCGGATGCCGCGCCGCAGTCGTTGTTCGCGTTCCTCCACCAGGGCCTTGGGCTCGTCGACAAAGGCCTGCACGAGCACCAACGACAGCATGCCGACCGGCACATTGATGAGAAAGATCCAGTGCCAGGAGAATTGGTCAGTAATGTAGCCGCCCAATACCGGACCGATCGTAGGCGCAAGGATCACCGTGAAACCAAACATGGCCATCGCCTGGCCGCGCTTCTGGGGTGGAAACGTGTCCACCAGCATGGACTGCGTCGAGGGCTGGAGACCACCGCCCGCGAGCCCCTGAACGATCCGCGCCCCGATGAGGAACGGAAGGTTGGGCGCAAGGCCGCAGCACAGGGAAGCGAGCGAAAAGAGCGCGACGCTCCCCATGTAGTAGCGCTTGCGCCCGATGGTGTTTGACAGCCAGCTGCTGAGCGGAATCACGATCGCATTAGCGACGAGATAGCTCGTGAGGACCCAGGTCGCCTGATCGTAGGTCGAGGAGGTTGCGCCTGCGATGTGCCGCAGGGACACATTGGCAATCGCCGTATCGAGCACTTCCATGAAAGCTGAAATGGAAATGACAGTTGCGATGAGCCATGGATTGCGATCACCCGCCGCTGAACGATCACCCGTCCAGCCCCCTTGCCCCGGACCGCCGCCCTGCTTTGCTAGCGCCACGTCGAATGCCGTCCGGATCAGCGCACCTGCACCTTCGGCTCCACGGACATACCCGGGCCGAGGATACAGTCGCGCGGCACGCGGTCGAGGATGATCTTCACCGGGACGCGCTGTACAACTTTGACGAAATTGCCCGTAGCATTCTCAGCGGGCAGCAGCGCGAACGCCTGACCAGATCCGCGTTGAATCGAGTCCACGTGGCCGTCAAGCGTCACTCCCGGGCAGGCGTCTACGGCGACCTCAACCGATTGGGAGGCGCGCATGAGCGCGAGCTGCGTCTCCTTGAAATTTGCGGTAACCCACACGTCCAACGGGACGAGCGACATCAACTCCTGCCCGGCCGACACGTAGCTGCCAAGGGCAACGGACTTTTGCGTAACGTGTCCGGCAAAGGGTGCGATGATGTGCGTATAGCCCACGTTGAGCTGTGCCTCCTCAACCTGGGCCTGCAGGGTCTTGAGACGCGCTTCGGCGCCCGTAATCTGCACACGCGTGACATCCACCTGCGCCGCTGCGCTACGCCCCTGCTCCTCGGCCGCGTCGCGTTGCGCTTTTGCGTTGTCGGCCGCGGTGACAATCTGATCGAGCTGGGTCTGCGAGACGGCTTTGGGGTTCGCCTGGTGCAGCGATTGATAGCGCTCAAGATCACGCAGCGCCTTGCCAGCCTGCGCGCGCGCGGCAGAGGCATTCGCCAGCGCTCCTGCGTAGGCGGCCTCGCTTGCCGGGAGCTGGGCATTCGCCTGCGCGAGTTGTGTCTGCGCCTCCACCTGTTGCGATGTCACCTGGCTCAAGCGCGATTCAGGATCGGCCCGATCGATTTCAACCAACAGATCACCTGCGGCAACGAGCTGATTGTCGCGCACCAGAACACGCGCGACCTGTCCCGCGATTCGCGGCGCGATCTGTACGACGTGAGCATCGATGAATGCATCGTCGGTGCTCTCGTAATGACGTGCGTGCAGCCACCAGAAAAACGCGCCGATTGCCAATACGCAGGCAACTACGATCCCAACCATGAGAGCGCGCTTGCGATTCAGGGGCTTGTGCTTGGGCTTGTTGCTCGCAGGCTCCGCGGTCGCGGGCTTGTCGGTCGCAGCCTCGCCGTCGGAAGGTTTTTTCTCTTCGTCTGCCATTGGATGCAATGGATTAGGGGATAGGGTACTCCTAGGATATCCGCTTAGACAGGGAGTGTCGCGCGTATGTCCGACGCGATTGACGCCGCATCATGACGTTAATAACGCATCCGGAGAAAAAAACGTGGGGCCCCCGACGGGCCCCACGTTTTCGCTCCGGCTCTGCGGTTTTGCGCTCAGTTGCTGGGTTCAGTGCCGGTGAAATAGGCGAGGACATAGGCGTTCAGACTGCCATTCACCTGAGGTATGCCAAAGACCTTTACCTTTGCGCCAACCGCGAGGCCTGCGGTCAGAGAAGCCATGCCGCTCGTGGTGGTGACATCAATGGCACTTACAGTGACCACATTGCCGGTTCGTTCCACCTGATATACAAGCGTGGCAGATCCGGAAGCTGCGCTGACATTCACGGTAGCGGGCGTCACGCCGCCCTTAACCGTCATGGCAAACGTGCCGTTAGCGAGGGCAGTCGCGACGGTGCCCAGCGGCACCGGAGTCGGCAGAAGGACCGTCCATGGCACCGACCACCCTGTCGGGTTTGCCGGGTCTTTCCAACGTGCAGAGGAATTGCCCCATGCGCTCATCGTGCCGGCAACTCCACCGAAATTGACCGCGCCATTGGTAGTCGTGACAAAGTCCGCGACCGCGCCCGTGCCACTCGTGACGAGAGTCGGATATGCGAAGTCCCAGAACTTGAAACCCGCGATCGGATTACCGTCCGAATCCTCACCGTTGGCAGATGCGCCTGCGATGTAGTCAAGATTGACCGCGTAATCGTCAGATGCGGTGCGATACGAATGCATGTAGGTGAAGCCCGTGTCGTTCGCCGCTGAGATCCTTCCGGAGTAATTCGCCGTTTCGATGTCGATCTCCTCAGCGACGAGCGGCGTCGCCAATGGATCCACCACGCTCGCATGCACCTTGAAACCGCGCACCATGTCATTGTCCGTGAGAAAGCCGGTCCCGGTGGCGATGGGGACCGCATCGGCTGCACCATCGGCCGGCTGCCTGAAGAAGAACTTCGTATTGGCATCGACCGTCAATGGGACAGCCTGTCCGGACTCATTCGACAAAGTGATGACATCGTTCGTCGTGTCTACGTGCAGGACGTGGCCCTCGGGACTCTTCCAAATATCATCAAATTGACTGCTGGCCCAAATGCGCACGGCGATCAGGGCGCCATCCTCCTGATAGCGGGCCGCCACGCGCACGTATTTGCCGTTGAGGGTTGCAGCCAGCGTCGAGAAGTCCATAATTGTCGTGCTGGTCTTTGCATCGACGTCATAATAGATCGTGCCGTTCATGGAGTCCGCCAGAATCTGCAATGACACAGCGGTCGCCACCGGCGTCTCCGGATTTGCAATTGGCACCAACGGCAAGTCCTTGGTTATTGTAATTGACATGTTGTTAGAGGCGACGGCCGTGACATTGCCGTACATCTGCCTGAGCACGAGATGTGTAATATCGTCGATCCGGTGACGCCTTATGGGCCAGCGGAAGTCGACGGACCAAATGGTCATACCGGCACCCGGCGGCTGATGCGCGATGATGAACGCCGGATGTGCGAGGTCGAATTCAAGATCGAGCGCATTGCTTTGACCTGCGCTCACTACGAGGGGCGAATCAAAAGTCACCGTTACAGGCACAGTGAGGCTTCCTGTCGTACCCTGCGTGCCTTGGATCTGTATCTGATCAGAAGCAATCACAGCACCACCGGCCGCCGAAAATCCCACGGTCGGATCGGCTGATGCCGTGAGGGAGACGTCGCCGGGATTCGCGCTCAGAGTCAAAGTTGCGCCCGTATAGGTGCCCGCCGGAACCGTGGCATTGGCGAGGATTTCGCTGATTTGGTCGAGCTCCACGAGGTTGAGCATCGTGGGCTGAGCCGGCGCGTACACCGTCGCCGCCGCGCCGCCGCCTTGCGGGATGAGCGCGATGCTCTGGATTTCGACGCCAATGGTCGCCCAATCATCCGATGATGCGTCGCTCATCATCACCGCCATCTGTGGCGAGCTTGAGTTCGTTGTGCTCGTGGTGGAGGTTGAATTCATGCCAGAATTCGAACCGCTGCCCCCGCAGGCCAACAGGCTTGCGGTGAATCCTGTGACTAACGCAGTGCGCACCACGCGTCTCAATAAATAATTCTGCATATCCGTATCCTCCAAGCGACAGTCATGAATTGGTTCGGCGTTGCTTGCCGCTGTTACCGCAAACGCGCGTTACACGTCATGGTTGACACGCTGGCAATCAAAGAGCTTCCGTCTGTTTGCGCATCTCTGTATGGCATTTGACATACAACAAATACATGTGGTCATTCGCAGACAGAGCAGAAAAGTAGTCAGGCGTGCTCCTGCGCTCAGCGGATTTTCGAGATTGCGCAACCTGCGCGCGGCCGCCAGTCAACAACCAATGCAGCAGTGCCTCAGATGATCCCTGTTCGGTTTTCAAATGACGAATGTACTTACTGCGTCACATTCGGCGACTCGCACGAAGGGAGTCCGTGATTCAAATATTTGACGCGAAATTAACGCACGCCAACGTTGGCTTGCGCTTCGATGCGCCTCTTTGACAATGAGCGCAGTTGCAGAAAGCCACGACTCTGGGTCGCCTAGAATGGCTGAGATCGTGGACAACCCAGCGCGCAGCGGCGTGCCCGGCGGTGGCGGGAAAAGAAAGAGCGCTCAGCCTTGTTTAGGCGGAGCGCTCTAGTAGGGCGCGCAGAATTCCTGCGCGGCAATTACAAGCGGTCAGCTAGGGTTTATCAAAAACTGCGGAATCTCGAAACGGATCCGGTGCCTCGATTCCGCCAGACTCGTGCACCTCGCCCTCGCCATCATCGTGCTCCGGATAAATCGGCGGATCGCGCATCGGTTCGCGCTCGCGCGGATCCTCAGGAGTGGGTACTGGGGGCGGATCCGAGGACGTTCGCGACTGGCCAAAGCTTGGCAGGAGGTTGGGATTGCTCATGAAATCTCTCCGTTACTGTGCCTACTCAATATAAACACGATGGCGCTGCGATCCTATCGGCGCGACGCGCGTGCTGGCGTAGTCAACGCGGTCAGCGGCTGTCAGCGCCATCTGACATCGAAACATCAGCATCAGGAAGCAGGCGTGCCCGCACCCGCGGTGCACGCCTCTGAAACTTCAGCCCGTGCGATTCAATTATTCCGCTTTGATCGTCAGGTCGTTCTCGACGTGCGAAACACCCTTGATGCCGCTGGCGTCCTGCTCAGCCTTCTGCTTTTCCGTGTCCGACGCCACCATGCCCGTCAACATGACGGTGCCGTCCTTCGTCGTCACGTGAATGTGCCGCGCCTTGGTCGTGCTGTCCTTTGCAAGTTCAGCCTTGACCTTGGTCGTAATATAAGAATCCGTTACCGGCTGATCGCTCTTCATGCTTGTGTCGTCGGCGAACACCGCGCCCGCCACGAAACCCAAGCCCACGATGCTTGCCGCACCCCAAATTTTCTTGCCACGCATACAGATACCTCTTTAAAAGAACCGGTCGGTGATAAAACCCACGAACCACTGCCAAGTTCCTCCGATGGTTATAAGCCTGATAAGTTAATGATTCATAAGGTTTTTAATATCGGAGAAGCCGATAAGCCAGCGCTGCCTTGCACCCGACTGGCGAAACTATGCAAGCTCACGCACGCTTAGGTCGCTCACGGGACGCTAGATCACGAATAGCGCCAGCCATATGCAGCCCGACAGCGGCTGCCGCTATGCGTTTGCGGCCGGCCACCCTGGTGTCCGATCGCTAGTTCAGGCTTAGAGATTTGCCAAATCGAAATGCGCGTCCGGCGCTCGTCGCTGGATTCGAGCGAGATCCTTAGGAGTATTTTATGAACGCTGCCCAATTATCACCTCTTGGCTCCAACAATTCGCTCGTCACCCACTGGATTGGTGGCAGCCAGTCAGCGAGCTCGCCCGGGCGCCGCTCCCCGGTATTCAATCCGGCACAGGGGCGGCAGGTACGCGAAGTGGCAATGGCAACGGGTGCAGAGGTCGACGCTGCGGTCCAATGCGCCGCAAGCGCGTTTCGCCTGTGGGCCGATGTCCCGCCGCCGCGGCGCGCGCGCGTCATGTTCCGTTTTCAGGAGCTTCTCAATCAGAACGCTAAACGGATCGCGCGCGCGTTGAGCGAAGAGCATGGCAAGACGCTGCCCGATGCGGAGGCCGAAGTGGCGCGCGGCACCGAAGTGGTGGAGTTTGCCTGCGGAGCACCTCAACTCCTGAAAGGCGAATTCAGCGACAGCGTCGGCACGGGCGTCGACAGCTACTCCCTACGCCAGCCGCTGGGAGTGGTTGCCGGCATTACGCCGTTCAATTTTCCGGCGATGGTGCCGATGTGGATGTTCCCGCTCGCCCTTGTTTGCGGAAACGCCTTCGTATTGAAGCCCTCCGAGCGTGATCCGTCCGTCTCCATCCTGCTCGCCGAATTACTGAAGGATGCGGGACTTCCGGATGGAGTGTTCAACGTCGTTCAAGGCGATAAGGTTGCCGTGGACGCGCTCCTGCGTCATCCGCTTGTCGCCGCGGTCAGCTTTGTCGGCTCGACGCCCGTCGCGCGCTACATCCATTCGGAAGGCAGCGCACATGGCAAGCGCGTGCAGGCATTGGGTGGCGCGAAGAATCACATGGTCATCATGCCCGATGCCGACCTGCACGCTGCGACTGAAGCTTTGATCGGAGCGGCCTACGGATCGGCCGGCGAGCGATGCATGGCGATCTCCGTGGCCGTCGTAGTTGGCGACGCGACGGCAGATAGCTTGATCGAACGACTGCGTGCACGCGCCCGGCACTTAAAAGTTGGGCCACCCGACACGGCCGGAATCGAGATGGGGCCGTTGGTGACGCAGCCGCACTTGGAGCGGGTGCGCGGCTACATCGAGCTAGGCGTGAAAGAAGGCGCGCGCCTCGTGCTCGACGGGCGCGACCTAAAAGTCCCCGGTCACGAGACGGGCTATTTCTTGGGCCCCACTCTGTTTGACAATGTTCGTGCTGAGATGCGCATCTATCAAGAAGAGATTTTCGGGCCGGTACTGAGCGTTGTGCGCGTTCCGGACCGCGCAGCCGCCGTGCGCCTCATCAATTCTCACGAGTTGGCCAATGGCACGGCGATTTTCACTCGCAGCGGTGAAGCCGCACGCGACTTCGCCCGTGAGATTGAAGTGGGAATGGTCGGCGTCAACGTCCCCATCCCCGTACCCATGGCTTTCCATAGCTTTGGTGGCTGGCGCAATTCACTATTTGGCGACCATAGCATCCACGGCGCCGAGGGCGTCCGCTTCTACACGCGATTGAAGACTGTCACGCAACGCTGGCCGGGAGCGCAGGGGCTTGCGGCAGATTTCGTGCTGCCCGCCAAACAATAGGCGCGCCGCAGGAATCGGCCGCAGCCGAGCTGAGGACGTGGACTTCAGTTGTTAACGTTCTACTGCAAAGATATCGCGCTGTTCGCTGGAGCCGCCTCGCGAGTGTATTTGACGCAGACGAACAATTGACGCCGCGCTGTCGCCTGAGACTCAGAACGCATGCACGCAATGTGTGGTAGCGCACGAAGCGAATCCGGTGCGCACCACTTTTGAGCAGCGCTCAGCTGCCGCGCACATAAATGAGGCCTAAATTCCTTCAACGGCCGTTGAATAACCATCGTTTGTCCCAGTCCTTAGTTGCATGCGCCTTCGCTCTTCCCAAAGAGCGGATTCACGCGCAAGGAATGTGACACATGCATGACACCGACTTGAATACGACGAGCGTCGCAGCGCAGCAGATAGGGCATAGGTCTTGCATGATACGGTGTATCCTCACCGCGCCATGGAACCCATGCGTCTATCCCGAGCACCACCGCTGCGCAACTTGCGTGCGTTCTGTATTGCGGCACGCCACAAGAGCTTCAAAGCGGCGGCGGACGAACTCGCGCTCACCCCATCAGCGGTAAGCCATCAAATGAAGGAGCTCGAAGATGTCATGGGTGTGCGGCTATTCGAGAGGAAAACGCGCGCCTTGGCGCTGACGACCGCCGGCCATACGCTCCTTGATGAGATTGCGCCGCTTCTCGATATGATGGATCGCAGCCTTGCACAGTTCTCGCGCCGCAATCGCCGGCGTAATGTACGCGTGCTCCTGCCGCCGTTTTTTGCAAGCGAACTCTTCGTGCCTCGGCTTGAAAGCTTTTTCGCGCTGCATCCGGGCATTGACATCCAAGTCGATACGGTCGACCCGTGGCCGTCCGACCACCCGCTGAGCGCCGACGTCTCGATTGTGCTCACGAACGCCGAGCCCAAAGGTGTCAAAGCCGTACGCTTGTTCCCCGTGAAGCTCGCAGCAGTGTGCGCCAAGAGCTTTGCCGCATCGGTTGCGCGCCTCGGACGTGAGGCCTTTCGCGAAACTGCGCTCATCGTGCAAAAGGCACGCCCCTTCGCCTGGGCCAATTGGGCGAGCGAGCTCGGACTCGACACGCCCGAGCCGCGCAACATTATTGAGCTCGACACCATGTTCTCTGTGGTGCGCGCGGCCGAGCGTGGCGTCGGCATCGCACTCGTGCCTGAGATCCTGTGCGAGGCCTGGTTTCGCTCGGGCGCGCTCGTGCGCCTCTTTTCACTGCAACTTGAGACCGATGACGCCTATTTTCTGGTGAGTCGGCTGCAGGATGCGGGCAAGCCTGAAGTCACCGCGATCACCGACTGGACCCTTGGGCAGTTTTGCCACGGTGCGGGGGCCGGAGCGCAGCAGGCTTTGGCATCGTAACCCAGCTAAAAGGCTGCGAACTCTTCGGGCGTGTCGACATCGACAAGTGCCGCACCCGGCCAGTCAATGTAGAACGCATGCTCGCGATGATGCTCCACGACCGCCTTGCCGCAACCTTCACCGGTTGACGCGTAGAGCTCCTCGAAAAGCGCGCGGCGGAACAGCACCGGCGGCGCCAGCGTCCCTGCATAGCGCGAACACACGAGGAGCGCCGTGCTGTTCTGCGCCGACAGCACCAGAGTTCGCAGCATTTGCTCGGTTACATTGACCATGTCAGCGAGTATGACGACGGCACCCTCCGCCTCGGTAGGCAGCGCCCCAAGTCCGCAGTGCAGCGAGCCACTCATGGGCCCACCCACATCAGCATTCAGGATGAAGCGACAGTCAAGGCCAGTCAGCGCCTCTTGCACGCGTTCGGACTCATGCCCCAGCACGACGATGAGCGGATCGAGTCCCGCGGCGAGGCCGCGCCGGCAGGCGCGCCGCACGAGCGGCTCGCCTGCAAGCGGCAGCAGAAGCTTGTTACGGCCCATGCGGCGCGATTCGCCGGCGGCGAGGACGATGCCACCGATTGGCGCAGTCGCAGACCGCATCGTCATCGCAGGTCCAGCCGCTTAAAATCATGACTCACGGCGGGTTCTCAGGTACTCTGCGCTCGCTTTGAAAGTCGGCTCAATTACAGGGGACTTGCATGAAGCTTTCGATGTATCAGGCCTCG
>Ga0182024_10002068_pt1 | contig 50425 bp, 43 predicted proteins | sample P32metaG_FD_120480 | JGI IMG/M metagenome (GOLD analysis project Ga0182024, IMG submission 120480) | Permafrost microbial communities from Stordalen Mire, Sweden - P3-2 metaG (Illumina Assembly) | ecosystem: Environmental > Terrestrial > Soil > Wetlands > Permafrost | place: Sweden: Stordalen...
CAATCTCGTCATCCAGGCGAAGGCCGGGACCCATTTCTGCCGTGGGTACCGGCCTTCGCCGGTATGACGAGGAAGGGAAACGGCGATCCAGATCGAACGAACTTCAGAACCACCACACTAGTGCCCCGATTCGGAAATTCGCGATATCTCCAATCTCGTCATCCCGTGGGCCTTCAGCCCACGGACTTGTTCCGTGGGGAAGGCCGGGACCCATGTCTGCCGTGGGTACCGGCCTTCGCCGGTATGACGAGGAAGGAAAACAACGATCCAGATCGAACGAACTTCAGAACCACCACACTAGGACCTAATCGATAATGACCGCTGAAATGGTCCATGTCGGGAAGGAGGGGTGGCTGTACCTCGTCGGCGGGTCCAATCATGTGCTCGACAATTACGTCAAGCCGGAAACCTTTTCGCCCTATCATGTCGGGGCGTGGATTGAACTCCTGACGCGTCGGCTGGAACAGGCTCAGGCGCTCGGCGCGCGGTATCTGCACGTCATCGCTCCCGAGAAGCTCAGCGTCTATCCCGAGTTCTTCGACGGGGAACTGCCCTATTTGGCGCAAGCGCCGGCGCTTCGCTTCCCCGAAGACTGCCGTGCTGCCGGGATCGAAGCCGCTGTCGTGGATGCCCTGCCGAATCTTCTCCGCCACAAGCCGGCGTTCAAGCTCTATTGGCAAACCGATACCCACTGGACCCCCTACGGGTGTTTTTGTGCCTACGAGGCGATTTGCGACCAACTTGGCATCCGCGCCGATCGCGCGTTATTGGATGAAGTCCGGCCGGGGAACGAGATCCTGTTAGACCTGGGTTCGAAGCTCGAGCCGCCGCGGCGCGAGGGTTTCGCGATGATGGGGCCTCTGAAGAGGGCGCGGCGGGTTGCCGTCAACCCGATCGTGGCGTACAAAGAAAGGCACGACCTGACGAACGATCCCGGCCTTCATCGCGGTTCAAATGTCGTCTTCGTCAACAATGATCCGAGTGCGCACCCGGCACGCATCGTCCTTTTTGGCGACTCGTTTGCGGAGTACCGACCGCATTTGTTGATGGGCATGCTGGCCGAAACAGTTCGGGAACTACATTTCATATGGTCTCTTGGGATTGACTGGACCTACGTGCGCCGGTTCGAACCTGACATTGTCATCACCGAGGCAACGGAACGGTTCATGAATGTTGTTCCCGCCGATGATTTTGATCTTGATGCTTACGTCATTTCGACGCTCGCCCCGTTGATGGAAGCTAAGGTTTAGCGATCCCGGTCGCCGCCGGGAGCGGATTTCCCAAAGGCCTTGGCCCATTCTACCGCATCCATTTCGTAATCCGCGCTGGGAGCCCGAAACTCTGCCGCACCGACCGCTTCGAAGTGATCACGGGCCGACGCCACCACACCAGCACGGACGGCCACCGCGACATCCGGGAAATTTTTTAGATACCACGCCTCGTCGACTTTTGGCGTGGCGCCCCGCCGTCCCTCAAAATAGCCGGTCCCAATATAATGTAGCCGCGGGCTCTCGATATGCCCGCTGTTCACGGCATCCGATATATCCCGATTCTCCTTCAGATATCCCTCCTCGTTGAAATCCGTCTCCAGGAGCACAAGCTGCAAAAGAAAACGCAGCAGAGCCGCCGGGATTGTTACAGAGCTTGCTTCCTCATATTTCTGCTGCGATAGATTTAGGTGGTGTAGTACTAAATCAAAACGAGGGATGTACATCTAGGATTCCTTAAGGCTCAAGGTTGGTCTTATTTTGATGCCGCTTTGCCGGTCTCGCCACGGCGGTCATGGCGACCCTGACCCGACTCGATTGCGGCACGGTCGCATTTCGACGAGCCCCCACGGGTCGGCCCTTCTCCGCGCCCAGTTGCTTGGCGATCTCGGTTAGGTACCGGCTCTGATCACCCTGTCGTTTTCGGGTTAAACCGACAACCTCCTGGGTGAAGCCATGTATACGCGAGATCTCCTTTACGTGTTGCCCTGCGTCGAGTGCATGCGTAATGCTTTGCCCATGCCTGCGGTGCACGTTCAACGGCTCTGCTTCATAGGCCACGCGCGCCCCCGGTTCCAGCAACCGCTCGACAAATTCGGCCCCTTCAAACACCTCGCTTTGCGAGAGCGCGGCAGGCTCGACCGACGAATAATATTGCTTATAGCTCCTGCCAATTATCCCGCCATTGGTATCGATGAGCCGTGAGTCCGAGAACGCAAAAGAAATGCCCGGATCCAAATTCATGAGCGCGCACAGCCGGGCCAGGAAATCCGGCTCGGCCTCGTCATCGGCCTCGGCTATCCACAATAGTTCTCCCTGCGCAAGCTCCGCGGCCTTGCGCCATTGTGCAAAGGCGGACCCGGAATTTCGCCGGTTTGGTATTATCCTGATCTCTCGGTCCCAATCGACCGATGACGCCGCCGCCACTTCCAGGCTGTCGTCGGTCGAGCAATCATCGAGCACCAGGATCTCGCGTACCGGAAGTGTCTGTTTAAAGATAGAGCCCAATCGGGAATTCAGATGCTGCGCATAATTATAGTTGGGGACAGCAACGGTAACCTCCGGGATGCCCGGCAGCGCAAAGCCAAGCAGGCGAGCAACATAGCTCTTCCAATTGAAGTGAGTGTCCATCAAATTACGACGTGCAGCCCGATCCGCGTCGGGAATAGCGCCATCCTTTAAGGTTTTACGAAGTGCGCTCGCCATGCTGGTAATATCGCCGTAGGGCACGACGACGCCCGCTTTATACTCTCGCAACAGGTCCGGGATGCCGCCCGATCGGTCAAATGCCAGCACCGGGAGGCCCGCGGTCAGCGCCTCGAGCACGACTGCCGGAAAGGGGTCTTCGCGCGAGGTAAGCAAAAATGCATCGGCCGCCGAGTAATAGGCGCCGACGTCCTCGGTTTGCCCGACGAGATGGAACGTCCCCATCGCCACGGCATCATCAATCTCGGCCTGCAGCCACGCCTCGAGTTCGGGGTCGCGCCGACCAACCCACAAAAAGTGGGTGCGCCTCGGGTTGTTGCGCAATAATCGCCATAGCTGAATAAAGAGGTCAAATCCCTTGCGCAGATCAGCATAGCCGACACCAACGACGAGCGCTTCCGGTGCCGCTACTCCGAGCTCCTTGCGGACGCGCTTCGCGGCTGCGCTCGAAACCTCGATGATCTTGTAGACCCCCTGTGGGCGCACCACGACATTATCGCTGGCTGGCGCGCCCACTGCGCGCAGCACCTCGTCGCGCGCGACGGCGGCCGGAAATATCACCTTACGGGCATGCTGCAAGGCGATCCGCGTACTGCCGATCAGGTTACGTTCTTTAATGAAGCGCGGCAGCTCGTGAACCAGAACAACACAGTCCAGCCCCTGGTCGGCAGCAAGTTTCACGATGTGCGCTGACGCCACCGTGTTGACAATCGCACCGCTCAATCCGCGTTCGCGTGCACCGGCAAGGAAGGAACGCTGCTCGGCGTCGGTTTTCGCCAGGGTCACCTTAGCGATTGCCTCATACCGTGGGATAAGCGAGCCGCCATCGAGCAGCAGATATTCCAGCCTAACCCCGAAGCAGTGCCGCAGGGTATGCCCGATATTGAGTAGAAGCTCCTGGGCGCCGTGCGGGTTGGCGTCGTGACCAACGAGCAGAAGGCCGCTGCTGCCCACCCTGTCAATGCCCGCCGCGGCTCGAGCAGTCGCATTGAGGTAGGCAGCCCCGTAATATTGGTCCGGCTCCAGATACGCTGCTTCGCTCCATTCGTTCCAGGCGTTGACGCACACGATCGGCTCGCCGAAGAAAGGATGCTCCACCGCGTTGGCGACTAGCTGCGCCAGCCACGCTTCGTACTTTTGCGGCGTGGAACCGGCGATTACTGTGCCGGCGCCCTGCTGCCGTGCATCGTTGTCCCAACTCGGAATGGCGGTTCGAATCAACGGGAAAGTGGGTTGTGCTTCATTGAGCGAACGGTGCACGACGTCGTCATACCGCAGAACGCGCCCGGAAAAATTCGGGTCTAGGAGCCCCAGTTCGCCGTGCTCAATCTCCGCCATGTCCTGGCACACTTTATGTGGCGGAAACTCCATTGCTCCGTCCAATCCGAACGCGGTCGGATCGAGCGCGCCAAACCCTTGAGCCATCGCGATAATCGGGTTTTCGCCAAAGCGCCGGTCCAGCACCTCACGCCAACGGTTGAACGTCTTGGCGCCGCCCGGGATCAAGCCCGGTCGATAAATCACCAATAATGGCCTACCGTCTATGCGGATGTAACGCCGGTCGGCAAAATGCCGCGCGAAGTCTGCCAACAGCTCGGCTTCATCCTTTTGCGAATAACTTTGCGCAATGAGGACCTCGCTATCCAGGCCATCCCATCGCCGAGTCCAATTTTCATTGGCCCATATCAGGGCAAAATTGATGGCGATTTTCGGGTCCCCCAGGAACGTCTCGATCGGTTTTTCCAGTAAGCGCTTACCGCCAAACCGATAATAATAGAACAGGAAGCCGTAAATCCCCGCGCCAAGCGCCATCTCGACTTGGCGCCGCATGGCCAGGTTCGAATCGAGCGAATAAAAACCCAGATCGCGGGGTACTCGCGGCTGATAATGGCCTTCGAACCGCGGGAGGCCTCTCGACGTGTTTGTCCATTCCGTGAAGCCCGTTCCCCACCATCCATCGTTTTCGGGAATAGGGTGGAATTGCGGCAGGTAGTACGCCAGTATTTTCGCTCGACGAACCGTTGATCTAGGCAAGGCCCTGACCGGCTCGAAATCCAAACCGGGTCGCGTAAACCGTTTTACCTCGCTGGGAATCGTGATTTGGTCGGGCATCCGACCATGGACGCCAGGTTCATTTTTGTGTTCAATATAATGTAGAAGCGGGTTCTCGGCCGGCAGACCCTTCATATATGCCGTAAGATAAAACTTTGAGTCAAAATCCGGAGATGGGTTACGACCCTCGCGGAAACCCGTCTCCATGAAATGCTGAAACGCGTCAATTCCTGCGGCGCGCACGTCGGGGTTATTCCTGACGTAATACGCGACATCGAATTCAGCAATGGGATTGTGTTGATAAGTTAAGCGATTCCGCAAGTAATGCAACAGTGCCGATTCGTCTTTTGAGATGCCGTAGGTTATCCTATACCAAGCGGTATTGAACCATGTGGAAGGTCGCCTATCCTCGATATCTCCGAATATAGCATAATGGATCAGAGGATGTACTCCAGCTTCCCGAACATCTGTATATTGATCCCAATACCAGAGAGGATCAAAATAGGGATTTGGGCGACGGCCCTCTTTGAAACCGAGTTCAATGAAATGATTAAACGGACTTATATCTAATTTTGCCACATCTGGGTAGGTTTTTACATAAAAATCCTGGTCGAAGAACGCAGACGCGACCGTCAAGACTTCAGGGCTTGATTGCCATTGCTGCGCTCCATGGTCAGGTGCCGGGTTGCCCTGTTCCGGCGCAACGGCGCGGCGCCCTTTGCTCACCCGGCGACGGGCAAGTTGGGAGATGAAATCTGACATTCAGCTGTTTCCCAGGGTTGCCGGTGACTTTCTTCGCGGATTTTCCCGATCGGCCATCTCGCAACCCCCGTACCGGCGGCGGCTGCGGCGGCTATGGTGCCCGCCCGTGTTGCCCGGAGCGAGATCGCTTATCGCTGGATCTACCTGGCTCAAAACCCTACCTCCGGCAGCGCGCGCCAGTGCCGTACCGGCCCCTCATGCCTACTCTTGAAGCCTGCTCGCTCGGCAACCGGGATGCCACGGCCTCAGGCGCACCAACCGGCAGCGCTTATGCCTTGATTGGCCTCGCAGCCCGCCTGCCAAGCGCGGCGCATCCCACGCTGTGCACACTAGCCAAACTCACCGACGGTATCAACCCTGCGGCGGTCTCGACCTGCGTGTGTAATGTACCGGCGGAGTTGCTCTGCCGCTTCGGCTTTCCGGTCAGCGGCGTGTTCTGCAATCGAGTCGTTTCCCTTGGCCCGCGCGGCGAGCCGCTTTCGTTGCGCCCACCCGCGTCAACCAGCTGAAGGCGGTCGAGGAGATCTTCGCCGCCTTCGCGTGAGGCGTGCCGTCAGATCGCTTCGTAACTCTCGCGCTCCTGGGTATAAGCTGGACGGACGATGAACACCGGGGAGCGAAATCGCACCGAACGCCGGCTGGCGGCGATCCTGGCGGCCGACGTCGCCGGCTATTCGCGCCTCATCGGGACCGACGAGGAGGGCACCCTCGCGTCCCTGAAAGCGATCCGGGCGGAGGTGATCGACCCGCGGATCGCCCTGCATCGCGGCCGCATCGTCAAGACGACCGGCGACGGCATGCTCGTCGAGTTCTCCAGCGTCGTCGACGCGCTGCGCTGCGCGAGCGAGTGGCAGCGCGGCATGGCGGATCGGAATGCCGGCGTCCCGCCCGCCCAGCGCATCCAATTCCGCATCGGCATCAACGTCGGCGACGTCGTCGTCGAGGACGGCGACATCTTCGGTGACGGGGTCAACGTCGCCGCCCGCCTCGAGGCCCTGGCCGAGCCCGGCGGGATCTGCGTCTCCGCCCGGGTCCAGGAGGATGCCGCCGGCCGCCTCGACCTCGTCTTCGAGGATCTCGGCGAGCAAAGCCTCAAGAACATCGCGCGTGCGGTGCGGGTCTACCGGGTTGGACCGACAAGCCCCCACCCCAACCCTCCCCCGCAAGCCCCGGGTCAAGCCCGGGGAGGGGAGGGAGTTATACGTGCGGGCGCATCAAATCACCCTCCCTTCCCCGGGCTTGACCCGGGGATCACGGGGGAGGGAGGGGTGGGGGCTGACGCGCCGCCACCCCTCGCCCTCCCCGATAAGCCCTCGATCGCGGTCCTGCCGTTCCAGAACATGTCGGGCGACCCGGAGCAGGAATATTTCGCCGACGGCATGGTCGAGGAGATCATCACCGCTCTCTCCCGCATCCGCTGGCTCTTCGTCATCGCCCGCAACTCGACCTTCACTTACAAGGGGCAAGCCGTCGATGTGAAGCAGATCGGGCGCGAACTCGGCGTCCGGTATGTCCTCGAAGGGTCCGTTCGCAAAGGCGGGAACCGGGTCCGTATCACCGCCCAGCTGATCGACGCCGAGACCGGTACCCATCTCTGGGCCGACCGCTTCGACGGTTCACTTGAAGATGTGTTCGATCTTCAGGACAAGGTGGCAGTCAGCGTTGCCGGTGTGATCGAGCCGGCATTGCAAGCTGCCGAGATCCGCCGCACGGCCGATCGCCCGACAAACGACCTGACCGCCCATGACCTGTACCTGCGGGCGCTTGCAACCATCAATCGACAAACAAAGGAGCGGACCCTCAATGCTCTGGGATTGCTTGAACAGGCGATCGCGATTGATCGGCATTATGGGCCGGCACTCTCCTGGGCGGCGCACTGCCAAATGCGGTTCAACATCAACGGCTGGACCGACGAGCCGGAGGTCGCTCGCCGCAGGGCAATCGATCTTGCCGGACAGGCACTCCAGGTGGGCGGAAACGACCCGGACAGTCTCGTCAACGCCGCCTTCGTGCTGGCGCGTTTCGGCGAGGATATTGGGTCCATGATGGCGCTGGTCGATGGCGCGTTGGCGCTCAACCCGAGCTTCGCACTCGGTTGGGTTCACAGCGGTATTCTCAGGCTCTGGGCGGGCCAACCCGATACCGCGATCGAGCATGTCCAAACCTCGCTGCGCCTCAGTCCGCGCGAGCGGCAAGGCACGCCCCTAGGCGCAATCGGTCAAGCCTATTTCTTCAAGCGTCAGTTTGACGAAGCGGCTGCCAACCTGCTCCTGTCCATTCAACACGACCCAGGCTTCCCGATCCCATACCGTGTGCTCGCCGCGTGCTATGCCCATATGGGGCGGCTGGAGGAAGCGCGCGAGATCGTGGCCCGGTTACGCACAATCACCTCCGAGGTGGTGCCAGACCTCAGCTATCTTCGCAACCCGGAGCACCGCGAACTCCTACTTTCCGGCCTGCGGCTGGCGATGGGTGAAACGGCGTGATACAACCGCAATCATCGACCGTAAAATTGCCATAATTCTATCGCATGATGCGACCCTCTCCGGCCGTCGGTGCAGACTGGCGGCGGAGGCGCGAAAAGATGAGCGCCCCTGTTGATTTCCAGCAGTAGCAGGTAAACGCGACGGCCGGACGGAGGAATGCGCTCGCTGCAGATTTGTTGCAGATAACAGTGAAAACAGCAACACTGGGCCGCGCGCGCCCTGACGGCAACTGGCGGCGGCGTCCATCCGGCGCTAGGCTTCGCTGTGAACCCCGCTGCCAGTCAGGGAGTAGAACAGCCATGAACCAGGCGCTTTCCGGCATCCGCATCATCGACATGACGCACAACCAGGCGGGGCCCGCCTGTGCGCAGATCCTCGCCTTTCTCGGCGCCGACGTGATCAAGCTCGAGGAACCGACGGGGGGCGACGTGGCGCGCCGCAACATGCGCGACATCAAGGCTAAGGACAGCCTCTTTTTCCTCCTCTTCAACGCCAACAAGAAGAGCCTGACGCTCAACCTGAAGACCGCTGACGGGAAGCGCCTCTTCAAGGAAGTGATCGCCAAGTCGGACGTGCTCCTCGAAAATTTCAGCCCCGGGGCGCTCGACCGGCTCGGCCTCGGCTACAAGGTGCTCGCCAAGGTCAATCCGCGCCTCATCTACGCGACGATCAAGGGCTTTGGCACCTATGGCCCCTATCGCGACTACAAGAGCTACGAGCCGATCGCCCAGGCGATGGGGGGCGCCATGAGCATCACCGGCTTTCCCGAGAACCCGCCGACCTTCGTCGTCCCGGCGATCGGCGACAGCGGCACCGGCATGCACATGGCGATCGGCATCCTCGCCGCCCTGCAGCAGCGCCACCAATCGGGGAAGGGCCAGCATGTCGAAGTCTCGATGCAGGACGCCGTCGTCAACATCATCCGCGTCAGCCTGCGCGACCACCAGCGCCTTGGCCGGCCGATGCCGCGCCGCGGCAACCAGATGGGCCAGAATGTGCCGAGCACCCTCTACCCCTGCGCCGGCGGCGGGCCCAACGATTATGTCTTCATTAACGCCTCGACGCAGCCGATGTGGGTCGCCATGCTGGGGGTCATGGGCCGGGCGGAATTGGCCGAGGATCCGCGCTTTGCCACCGAGGCAACGCGCTGGGAGAACCGCGCGTCGCTCAACGCGGTCGTCGAGGAATGGACCGGAACGCGCGCCAAGCACGAGGTCATGCGCCTCTTGGGCGAGGTCGGGGTCCCGTGCGGCGCGGTGCAGGACACCGGCGAGGTTCTCAGCGACCCGCATCTCAAAGCGCGCGAGATGATCGTCGATGTCGACTATCCCTCGCGCGGCACCTACCAGACCGTCGGCTGCCCGGTCAAATTATCGGATTCGCCGGTGAGCGTGACCCGGCCGCCGTTGCTCGGCGAGCACACCGGCGAATTGCTTGCGGCGTTGTGCGGCGTCGATCCCGCCGAGGTGCGGCGGCTGCGGGAGGACGGCGTCGTTTAAAGCTGCACGTCCTCCATCGCGACGTATTTTAACCGCCGATCAACGACTTTGCGCTACGCCCGCCAACGCTCACGCATAATCCGGGTTAGATTAGTGACGAGACGGTTTCCAAATCATCGTGTTCCGCTGTTGATGTACGGGATGCTGCTGGCGTGCCTCGGGATAACGATGTATCTGTTTGGCGTGCTGCTGGCGATCCCACGCAACTTGCTGGGCGGCGGCGACCGATTCCTAGATTTCAACGAATGGGTTGTTTGGTACAGCGGCATGCCGCTAACGCTTGGCCTGTGCTTAGGCCTGATGGACCTGTTCGTGTTTTTTGGACGCAAGCGCTCGCCTCGCTTGGAGGTGAGGCATGACCCGATCGCCGACACTCGTCTGGTCGTGGCGCTCACCGCCTATGACGATGAGGCCAGCATCGGGGATGCGGTTCGAGATTTCCGGTCTCATCCCCTGGTGGATGAAGTGATCGTTGTCAGCAACAACAGTCGCGACAATACGCTGGACCGCGCGCGCGAGGCTGGGGCGACCGCAGTCAATGAGCCGCAGCAGGGCTATGGCCACTGTGTCTACCGTTGCTTCCAAGAGGCGATCACCCGCGGCAACGAATTGATCGTGGTGTGTGAGGGCGACCGGACCTTCCGGGCGTATGACATTGACAAGTTCCTGGCGTACGCGCCGCACGCCGACATCGTGAGCGGCACGCGCACAGTGGAGCGCCTGCGCGCTCGGGTCACCCAGCTCAGCACTTTCATGTACTATGGTAACCTGTTTGTCGGAAAGTTGCTGGAGGCAAAGCATCTCGGCCGCAGCACCATCACCGACGTCGGCACGACCTATAAACTGTGCCGCCGCTCCGCGCTAAGTCTGCTGATGGCGCATTTGCAACCGACCGTGAACCTTGAATTCAACGCCCATTTCCTGGATGTGGCGCTCGATCAAGGCTGCGACATCGTCGAATGCCCGATCACCCTGCACGCCCGCGTCGGTATCAGCAAGGGTGGAAACGTCAGCAATGGACGGGCGCTCAAGGTGGGATTGCGCATGCTGCTCGGCATTGTCTGGAGCTGGAAGGTCATCAGGGCATGACGACAGTCGATTACCATCACTCCCGCTTGGTCGCGGATGACCGCCGGGACGTGTTGTGGCAGAGCCTGTGGCGCTACTGCTTCAGCGCCATGGTCCGGCCGGATGATTGCGTGCTGGATCTGGGTGCCGGCTATTGTAATTTCATCAACTCTGTGGTCGCTCGCCGCCGCATCGCGGTCGACTGGTGGGAGGGCTTCCCGGCCAATTTGGCGCCCGGCATTGAGCACAAAGTGGGCAGCGTCACCGACCTGGATTTCCTCGACGACGGCGCGGTCGATTTCGCCTTTGCAAGCAATCTGTTCGAACACCTGACCAAAGACGAGTTCTCGATGACGCTTGACGCATTGCGTCCCAAGCTGTCGAAGCACGGTACGCTGACGATCTTGCAGCCGAACTACCGCTACGCCTTCCGCGAATACTTCGACGATTTTGATCACAAGAGCGTCTATACGCACGTAAGCCTTCCGGACTACCTCGTCGCCCATGGCTACGAGGTGTTCCTGGTTAAGCCTCGTTTTATGCCGCTTTCGGTCAAGGGCCGCCTGCCGATCAAGCCGTTCCTGATCCGGGCCTGGCTCGCCGCGCCGATCAAGCCGATCGGCAAGCAGATGCTCGTGCGCGCCCGGCCGCGACGCTGAACCGGTTCAAGGCGATGCATTATGCGTGGTGACCCAGGTCTATCCCGGATCGGACGCTGGATCTGTCCGGTACTGCTGGGCGCACTGCTGACGCTCCTGTCGATACGGACGGCGGGCGTCTTCCTCGATTTCATCGCGTCAATCCGCTTCCCGTTCGAACTGGATTACGGCGAGGGCATCGTGTGGCAGCAGGCCGTGCTGATCCCGGGACCTCGCATGTACGGCAACTCGCAGGATCTGCCGTTCATCGTCTTCCATTACCCGCCCCTATATTACCTGCTCGCCCGGGCGGCGTTGTCGATACAACCGGACTTCCTCGCGGCCGGCCGCCTGGTATCGGCGGTTTCCGCGGTGCTGACCGCGCTTTCGGTCGCGGCGCTCGTACGGATCTCTGCTCGAGGCGGCGGCCGGCCGATCGCCAGGGCCGAGTGCGCAATCGCACTCGCGGCCGGGCTCTTGGTACTGCGCCTGGATACCGTGCACGTTTGGAGTTTGTTGATGCGGGTCGACATGGCGGCGATCGCGCTCGGCATGATGGGGCTGCTCCTGGGCGCCTGGGCCAATGGGCGGTTCTGGGGTACCACCCTGTCGCTGTTGATCTGCGTCGCCTCGGTGTTCACGAAGCAGACGCAATTGCCGGCCGGCGCTGCCGTATTCCTGATCGCGCTGCTGTGCAACCCACGCGGCGCCCTGTACGCCGCGGCGATCGCGGGGATATTGGGCCTGGGGGCGCTCGGACTGATGCAGTGGCTGACTGATGGCGGATTCCTGCTCAACATCGTCAGCTACAACATCAACCGCTACTCGCTGCGAAATGTCTATCGGCTGTTCCTGGGCGTGCAGCAGGCGAACCGCCCGTTTTGGGTGCTGATGCCGATAGCTGCCGGCGCGATCCTGCGCGGCCTGTTTCATCAACGCCCGGGCGATCCGTGGCGGCGCACCATCGACCACTCTCTTGTGCGCTTTCGCCAGGCGGACCGGGCGACGACGGCGCGCGCCATGCTGCTGGTCCACTTCACACTGGCCAGCCTGATGCTGCTCATCGCCGGCAAGTCCGGGGCCAGCAGCAATTATCTCCTCGACTGGGACTGCGTCGGCTGCGTACTGATCGGCGTGCTGCTATGCGACCTGGTGGGCGACCAGTGGCGCTTTTCGCTGGTCGTGACAACGCTGATCGTTGGTGTGCTGATCCTGCCGCAGCGGCGCATCCCAGACCGGTTTCTACAAGAGCAGCTGGGCCCGATGACCGCGCTCGTGGACCGCATCGCCGCGGCCAAGAAGCCAGTCGCTTCAGAGGCGATGACCCTGCTGATGCGTGCCGGAAAGCCGGTGATTTTCGAGCCCGCGATCGCCACCGAACTGGCTTCGATCGGGCGATGGAACGAGGGGCCTCTGGTGGATATGATCCGCTCGGGTGGCTTTGCCTTCATGATCACGACCAACAACACGGTTGGCGGCAGCGGCTCCCGCACCCCGGCCGTGGACGCCGCCATGCGGGAGGCCTATCCACAAGTGGAGGATCTCACGCGCGGCCTCTGGTTGCACCTGCCGCTGCAGTGAAAAGGTTGCGACCACAGGCTGTAGATTTCGTCTAAACCGAGAGTCCTGTTCGACACAGATGATGTCTTCTCTGCCTCGTATTCGCAGCGGGACGGCAAAGGTCCCGGACCTCGCGCCCGGTGGGGGGGTTTGCCCCGACGCCCGGCGTAGTGGGCGTCGTTTAACGCCGCACCACGTCTGCGGCAGCCCCGATTTCGACGCGCGCCGCGGTCAGCGTGTTGGCCTTGGCGTTGAGCGTCTGAATGAGGCCGGTGATGCCCTGGGTGCGCAGGATCGCGGCGAATTCGGAGCGTCGCGTCGCCAGCTCGCTGATCGTCCCGTCGAGATAGACGTCGGCGATCTGCCAGACGCCGCCATTGTTGCGCATCAGATAGTTGATGTTCACCGGCTCGCCGTTCGACTTGGTGATCTGGCTGGTGATGACCGTGCCGCCGGAGGATGGCTGCTCGCCGGTGACCTGGAGCCGCTCGCCGGAATAGCTGTCGAAGCGCTCGGCATAGACCGCCGCGACATAATGCTCGAAGGCCCGGACAACGTCTTGGCGCTGGGCTTCATTGACGCCCTCCCATTGCGGTCCAACCGCGAGGCGCGTCATGAACGGGATGTCGAAGACCCGCCGGACGACCGGATCGAGCTCGGCGTAGCGCCCGCGCGGTCCGAGCGTCGCGCCGTTCCGCATCGTCGAGAGAAGCGTCGCGTAAAGGCTGCGCACGGTATCGGTTCCGCCGGTCGCCATTGCGGCGGCCGGCGGCGACAGCGCGGCAAGGGCGAGACAAACGGCGATGCCGGCGAGGGTCAAGCCCGGCTCGCGTCGTGTGGTCGAGCGTGTCATTCTGAATACCCGTTCGAATTGGACCGTGGTGCAAGAGGCCGGATCGGTCGCGGCTTAGGTGATCGCCATCCGCGCGCGTTCAAGCGCATGGCTCCAATGCGGGCACCGTGCCGCAGGCGCCCCTTGCGGATCGAAAACCTCAACACAACGGCGTCCCGCAACTTGCCGAACGGCCGCGGTGGCCAATCGTTACCCGAATGGCGAGGGGGTTGAAATTGCCGCCCTTTATTCCCGGAAAGCGACGCTTTCTGGCGCGGCGTTGTTCAATACCGCCGCAGGAGCCCGACGAGGCGGCCCTGGACCTTGACCCGGTCGGGCCCGAAGATGCGGGTTTCGTAGGCCTTGTTGGCGGGTTCGAGGGCGATCGAGGCGCCGCGGCGGCGCAATCGCTTCAGGGTGACCTCGACATTGTCGACGAGCGCCACGACGATGGCGCCATTCTCGGCCGTGTCGCAGCGCTGGATGATGACGCTGTCGCCATCGAGAATCCCCGCCTCGATCATGCTGTCGCCGGCGACTTCGAGCGCGTAATGCTCGCCGCGTCCCAAGAGGCTCCCCGGCACGGCGACCGAGCTGTTCTGGTCGCGCAGCGCCTCGATCGGGGTGCCGGCGGCGATGCGGCCGTAGAGCGGCAGGTCGACCGCTGCGATATCGGGGGCGACCGGCGTCCCGGGCAGCGCGCCGGCAAAATCGCCGCGGATGACGGTCGGCGAAAATCGCCCGCGCTCGCCCGCGCCGCCATTGGCGCTCCCGGGGGCCGCGCTCTCCTCCGGCAGCTTGGTGACTTCGAGGGCGCGGGCGCGGTGCGGCAGGCGGCGAATAAAGCCGCGCTCCTCAAGCCCGCTAATCAGGCGGTGGATGCCCGATTTCGAGCGCAGGTTGAGGGCGTCCTTCATCTCGTCGAAAGACGGGGCGACACCGGTCGCGAGCAGCCGTTGGTTGATGTACATCAGCAGCTCGTGCTGCTTTTTCGTCAGCATGGCGAACCTCCCGCCAAATGACCCCAATGGACCAAGCCAGGGACCAAGCCAGGGAACAAACCCTAAACAACTGGGCTGTTCTACTTTGGTTCGCGCGTAAAATCAAGCCCCGCTCGGCAGGGCGTCGCAATTTTGCTAGCGTTCACCCATGCTTCCCGAAAGGAGCCGACGGCGAACCATGCCGCGTCCGATCATCATCGACACCGATCCCGGGATCGACGACGCGGTCGCGATCCTCCTGGCGCTAGCCTCGCCCGAGCTCGAGGTCTTGGGCATCGTCGCGGTCGCCGGCAACGTGCCGCTCGCGACGACCGCGCGCAATGCGCGCAGCATCGTCGAATTGGCAGGTCGACCGGAGCTGCCGGTCTATGGCGGCTGTCCGCGGCCGCTCGGTGGAAAGCCGCTTCTTGCCGAGCGTTCGCACGGTTCCAGCGGCCTCGGCGATCTCGTTCTGCCCGCGCCGGCGCAGCCGCCGCGCGCCGAGCATGGGGTTTTTTATCTGGTCGACCGGTTGCGCCGTGCCGCGCCTCGGAGCCTCACGGTGTGCGCCCTCGGCCCCTTGACCAATATCGCGATGGCCCTCGTCGCGGCGCCGGATATCGCTGCTGGGGTCGCCGAGCTGGTGCTGATGGGCGGCGCAACGCGTGGGCAGGGCAATGTGACCGCAGTCGCCGAGTTCAACATCCACGCCGACCCGCACGCCGCTTCTCTGGTGTTCGACAGCGGCTTGCCGATTACGATCGTGCCGCTCGACGTCACCCAGACCGTGCGCAGCACAGAAGAGCGAATCGCACCGATCCGCGCGCTCGGGACAGGCTGCGGTGCCGCCGCAGCCGAGCTGCTCGGGCCCCGCCGGGCGCTCGGCCAGCCGCCGATGGCAATGCACGATCCCTGCGTCATCGCCTATCTCTTGATGCCGGAACTGTTCCAAGGGCGCGCCGCCCACGTCGCGATCGAGACGCAAAGTCCGCTCGCCATGGGCATGATGATCGTCGATCGGCGCCAGAATAGCGGAAAGAAGCCCAACGCCCGGGTCATCGAAGCGGTCGATGCCGATGGGGTTTATCGGCTCCTCGCCGAACGCCTGGCGCGCCTGCCGTGACCGGGGCGAAGAGCGGGGTGGTGCGAAACCGCGTTTCTCTCGCTAGTATGGGCCGGTCACCCCCTTCCCTGGAGAAAACCCATGATCATCGAAATGCGCACCTACCGCCTGAAGCCCGGCTCGATCCCGGAAGCCGAGAAGCGCTTTGCCGAGGGGCTCAAGGAACGCGTCCGGGTGTCGCCGCTCGGCGCCTTCTTTCACACCGAAGTCGGCCCGCTCAATCGGATCATCCATTGCTGGCCCTATGAGGATCTCGCGCACCGCGCCAAGGTCCGCGCCGAGAAGATCCCGGGCTGGCCGCCGAAGATCCAGGAATTCATCGAGGAGATGGAGAGCAAGATCATCATCGCGGCGCCGTTCTCGCCCAAGCTGGAGCCGCGCAAGCTCGGCAATCTCTACGAGATCCGCACCTACACGATGCTGCCGGGCGCCACCCCGAATGTGATCGAGAAATGGGCCGAGCGGATCGAGGGCCGGCAGAAATTCTCGCCGCTCGCCTTCTGCGGGCATACCGAATTGGGTCCGCTCAACCAATGGATCCATGTTTGGGCGTACAAGGACGCCGCCGAACGCTTCAGCATCCGCGACAAGGCCCGCGAGGCGGGCGCCTGGCCGCCGGCGACCCGCGGCCAGTTCGTCCGGCAGGAGAACATGTTCGTCGTGCCGGCCGAGTTCTCGCCGCTTCGTTAGGGTCTGCCGCGAGCGCGCCCCCGGGGGCGCGCTCGCTGTTTCTTGGCCGTCGTGGCTATGACGTTTGCAGGCGGCGGGCCACGACGTTGTGCATGGTCTCGTCCGGCATCGTTCGTCTGACGTTGGTGAAGCCGAGATATGCCAACAGCATCTCCAGTTCCTCGAACGTATAGAGATCGTTGATTTCCGAACTGATCGCGTCGAACCAGGCGAGGGTTTGGCTCGGACCTTCGATATTTTCAATGACTTCGCGCTTATCCTGAAATGACAGTCGGCGAATTGCCTCCCGAATCGAACATATCTCATGATAATACTGATAATCGAAGACGTTCCCTCGCCGGGGCTCCGTGTAGACCATGAAGTACAATAACCCGCCGGGTTTCGCATGGCGGGCGATGTTGGCCAGGGCGCCCAGCGTGTCGCCGGTGCAGTGAACGACGCCATAGCACCAAACCAGATCGTAATCGGCAGGATAGGGAAGCGGGTCGAGGATGCTGCGCTGCTCGATCGTGACGTTCGGAAATGCGGCGCACGCCTTGCGCGCGTAGTCGAGACCGCCGGGCGAGACGTCAAACGCGGTGACGTGCGCTCCGAGCGTCGCGAAGGCCCAGGTATACCGGCCCGGCCCGCATCCGGCATCGAGTATCTTCTTGCCCTTGAACCACTCCTTGGGCTGGTCGGCGCGGGCCGCGACGTCGTCCGCGGCGATCTTCGTCCATGCCGGATTGCTCAAGAACTGGTCGTGATAAACGATCTCGCTCCACTGAAAATCAAAGGTTTTTGCTTGATAGGCGCGCATAGCGCTGATGTATTCGTTTTGCGGTAGCGCCACCCGCAACATCGCCTTTGCCCGATAGAGCTCATCAAGCAGATACTCCACCTTAGCCTCGAGGTGGCGCACCCGCTCGTCGGATGGTCTGCCCGACGGCTCATACATTCCGGAACTCAAAAAGGGCAGCTTCGCTGCGACTTTTTGCAGCCGTGGAAACAAGGCGCCTTCATTCTTCGGCCCGGCCGCGGCGGTCGGGCCTCCGATCGATCGTCTGAGCAAAGCCGCGATACCCATTGGTCCTACCTCATTCCTGACGTGCCGGGTCCGGGCGGCGCCGGCCCGCCGAGCCAGCCGAACAGCCGGTCGAGGGCGGATTCCTCGGCCGCCGGCGGCGCCGCCGGGGTCTGCGGGCTGGACCCGGGGACCGCCAGCGGCGCCGCCGGCATGCCCTTGGTGGCCGCGAGCATGAAGGCATGCCAGGCGGCTGCCGGCAATGAGCCGCCGGTCACCTTGTTCATCGCCGCGTCATCATCATTGCCGAACCACACGCCGGCCACGAGGTCCGAGGTATAGCCGATGAACCAGGCATCGCGATAATCCTGCGTCGTGCCGGTCTTGCCGGCGGCGGGCCGGGGGAGGGCCGCGCTCTTGCCGGTGCCGTGGGCGATGACGCCGGCGAGCATGTCGCTCATCATGCCCGCCAGCTCGGGGGCGACGACTGGCCCCGGACCGGAGCCGGTGCGGCGATAGAGGATGTTGCCGCCGCTGTCGCGGATCTCGCTGATGCCGTAGGCGAGGACGCCCATCCCGCCATTGGCGAACGGGGCATAGGCGGATACCAGCTCCAATAAATTCACCTCGCCCGTACCGAGCGCGATCGAGGCGTCGCGCGCCAGCTCGGAGGTGATGCCGAGCCGGTTGGCCGTCGCGATCACCCGGGGGATGCCGGCGCGCTCGGCGACCTGGACGGCGATCGTGTTGATCGACTGCGCCAGCCCCTCGGCGAGGCTCATCTCGCCCTGGTAGCGGTTGAGATAATTGTGCGGCTCCCAGTTGCCGACGCGGATCGGCGCGTCGACCAGGCGGTCGGTCGGACGCAACCCGGCTTCCAGCCCGGCAAGATAGACGAAGGGCTTGAACGCCGAGCCCGGCTGACGCTGGGCCTGGGTCGCGCGGTTGAACTGACTCTGGCCGTAATCGCGGCCGCCGACCATCGCACGCACCGCCCCATCCGGCGACAGCGCGACCAGCGCGCCCTGGCTGACCGAATCCTTGGCCCCATAGCGCGCCAGGGTATCTCCGACGGCCGCTTCCGCGGCTTCCTGCAGCCCCGGGTCGAGGGTGGTGCGGACGGTCAGGTCGCGGTCGGTGGTGCTGGCAAAATCGCCGATCTGATCGGCGACCCAATCGGCGAAGTAGCGCGACCCCGGCCGGCCGACGACGGCGAGCGCGGCGCCCTCCTTCTCGGCCGCCGCGGCATCGGCCGCGGTAATGAAGCCGGCCTCGACCATGGTGGCGAGCACCTGCCCGGCGCGAGCCGCCGCCTTGTCGCGGTCGCGCGCCGGGCTGAACCGGGTCGGCGCCTTCAATAGACCCGCGATCACCGCGCTTTCGAAGAGGTTGAGCCTGGCGGCCGATTTGCCGAAATAGCGATGCGCCGCGGCATCGACCCCATAGGTCCCGGCGCCGAGATAGACCCGGTTCAGATAGATTTCCAGGATCTGGTCCTTGGCGAAGCGGTGCTCGAGCCACAGCGCCAATAGCGTTTCGCGGATCTTGCGCGCGATGTTCCGCTCGGGCGACAGGAACAGGATCTTGGCGAGCTGCTGGGTGATCGTGCTGCCGCCCTGGACGATTTGCCCGGCGCGCAGGTCAGTGAGCGCGGCGCGCACCAGCCCAACAGGATCGATGCCGAAATGGTGGTAGAAGCGGCGGTCCTCGGTCGCGATCACCGCCTGCGGCAGAAACGGCGACATCTCCTTCAAGGTCAGCGGCCGGCCGAACAAATCCCCGAAGCTGGCAATGAGGTTGCCGTCCGCGGCGAGGATGGTGACGCTCGGCCGGCGCTCGGCCACGGTCAACTGGCTGGTGTCGGGCAGGGTGAAGGCGAAATAGGCGAGCGTGACGCCACCGATGATGACGGCCCACAGACCGAGCAGCACGCCGAGCTTGACGGCCCCGCCGAGTAGGCGCCGCCCCGGCCGCTTGCCGCGCTGCGCGCGCCGCGGCGCCGGGCGGGGTCGGCCGCGCGGCGCGGCGGGGCGCGGCCGCTCGTCGGGATCGGCGCGCAGCCGCGGCGGCTCAGCCATCGGCCGCCCCTCGGCGTTCGCCGGCGCGAATGACCAGGCGCATCGCCGGGCACATCGGCTTGGTCCCCCCACCGCGCAGCGGGGCTGCCCACTGCTCGCGCGCGATTATGCCGCCGAACTGTGGCGACGGTTCGGCAAGACACCGGCGCGAGCCAGGCTGGAATCCGCCGGCGCGATAATGTTGGAGAAAGCGGTCGATCGGGCGTGCCGGCCGACGCTATCCGCGATCGGCCCTCGGCCGGGAATGCCGCAGCCAACCGCGAATCGGCTCAGCCCGCGATACGGCGGATCAGCCCGGCCCAGCGGTCGAGCGCCGGCAGCGTCTTCGCGGCATTGTCCGGCGGCAGGCTGACGATGACCCGGACGATGCCCTGGTCCTCATAGCGGCGCAGCCGGTCGTAATCCTCGGTGGCGCCCCAGATCGTCACCGGCACTTGGCGGGGATCGCGCCCCATCTCCGCTGCCATCTCTTTGAACTGCGGCAGATAGTCGGTGACGTCGGCATAGTGCTGCCGGCTCGCATTGGGAATCCAGCCGTCGCCATAGCGGAGGGCTCGCCGCGCCGAATGCGGGAACGCGCCGCCGACGATGACCGGCGGGTGCGGCTTCTGCACCGGTTTGGGCCACGCCGCCATCGGGCCGAACCGGACCAGATCGCCGTGGTATTCGGCAGCGTCCTTGGTCCAGATCTCCTTCATCGCCTCGATCTGCTCGCGCATCTTTTTGAAGCGGCTTTTGAACTCGGTGCCGTGGTCTTCCATCTCCTCGGCGTTCCAGCCGCCGCCGATGCCGAAGAGGAACCGGCCGCCCGAGACCTGGTCGAGCGAGGCGACTGATTTGGCGGTCTGGATCGTATCGCGCTGGATGACGAGGCAGACCCCGGTGCCGAGCCTGATCGTCCGGGTGACGGCGGCCGCAGCGCACAATGTCACGAACGGATCCATCACGTCGTAATACTGCTTCGGCAACTCGCCGCCGGCCTGATAGGGCGAGCGGCGCGAGGTCGGGATATGCGAGTGCTCGGGCGCCCAGACCGACTCGAACCCGCGCGCCTCGAGCGCTTGCGCCAGATCGGCGGCACCCATCGAATAATCGGTAAAGAACATCGCCGCACCGACATCCATGGTTCTGCTCCTGTTGAAAGAAGTTCAACTGTTATCGAAAGTAACCGGTAGAAATCAGAATCTTACCACCTTCTTCGTCATCCCGTGGGCCTTCAGCCCACGGACTTGTTCCGTGGGGAAGGCCGGGACCCACTTCCGCCGAGGATACCGGCCTCCGCCGGAATAACGCGGTAATGGATGCGTTATCTCACCGAACCGTTCACTTGGTTGCGAGGCGCTGGATCAATTCAGCCCAGCGGTCGAGGATCGGCAGAATCGTGTCGGCCTTCTCGGCCGCCATCTGCACGACGCCGCGCGCGACGCCCTGCTCCTCGTAACGCCGCAGCCGGTCGTAATCCGGGGCTACTCCCCACACCGTCACGGGGACGCTCGCGAGGTCGCGCCCGGCCTCGGCCGCCATCTGGCGGAATTGCGGCAGGTAGTCGGTGACGTCCTCGTATTGCGGGCGGCGCGAATGCGGGATCCAGCCATTGCCATAGCGCAGCGCGCGGCGCGCGGCATGCGGAAACATGCCGCCGACGATGACCGGCGGGTACGGCTTCTGCAGCGGTTTGGGCCAGCTTATCATCGGCGGGAAATCGACCATCTCGCCGTGATATTCGGGCTTGGTCTCGGTCCAGATTGCCTGCATCGCCTCGATCCGCTCGCGCATCAGCTTGAAGCGGGTTTTGAATTCGGTGCCGTGATCGGCCATCTCCTCGGCGTTCCAGCCGCCGCCGATCCCGAACAGAAACCGCCCACCCGAGATCTGGTCGAGCGAGGCGACTGATTTGGCGGTCTGGATCGGGTCGCGCTGCACGACGAGGCAGACCCCGGTACCGAGCCTGATCGTCCGGGTGACGGCGGCCGCCGCGCTCAGCGTCACGAACGGGTCCATCACCTCGCCATACTGCTTCGGTAACTCGCCGCCCGAGGGAAACGGCGATTTCCGCGACAGCGGGACATGCGAATGCTCGGGCGCCCAGACCGATTCGAAACCGCGCGCCTCCAGCGCCTGGGCCAGTTCGCCCGCACTCATCGAATAGTCGGTCAGAAACATCGCCGCGCCGATCTGCATCCCCTTACTCCTGCCCTTCGTCATGCCCCTGACGGCCGGCGACGATAGCCCCGGGCTGTCGTGCTGTCATCCATCGCCGGACCGGTGCTGTGATAAGATCGCGCGATGGCGTCCGACGTTGTCGATCTGAGGGATTTCTACCGCAGCGTGCTCGGTCAGGTGGCCCGTCGCATGATCCGCCGCGCCATTCAGCGGGTGTGGCCCGATTTGCACGGCATGCGGCTCCTCGGCATCGGCTATGCGACCCCCTTCCTGTCGGCGCTGTCGGGCGACACCGAGCGCACGATCGCGGTGATGCCGGCGACGTTGGGGGTGCTGCGCTGGCCGCCCGAGGGCCGCAACCTCGTGACGCTCGCCGATGAAGGCGAATTGCCCTTCGCAGATTATTCGATCGACCGGGTCGTGCTGGTGCACGCGATCGAGACCAGCAACGAGGTCGCCGCGATGCTCAAGGAGATCTGGCGCGTGCTCGCCGGCGGCGGCCGGGTGCTGGTCGTGGCGCCCAACCGGCGCGGGATCTGGGCGCGGCTCGACCGCACCCCGTTCGGCTCCGGCCGCCCCTACACGATGTCGCAGCTTTCGCAATTATTACGCGACGAGCAGTTCACCCCGATCGGTTCCGACACTGCGCTCTTCATCCCGCCGGCGACGAGCCGGGTGATGCTGCGCTCGGCGGCGGCCTGGGAGCGGATCGGCAAACGCTGGTTTCCGACATTCGCCGGGGTGCTGATGGTCGAGGCGACCAAGCAGATCTATGCCAAGCCGGCCGCGGCGCGGGCGCCGCGCCGCCGGCTCGCCTACACGCCGGCGCCTCACGGGCTCTAGCGGGCCATCCGAAATTGCCATGACCACGCTCGCCCCGATACCCCTCTAGGCCACCGCGCGCTCGGCATCGGATGGTTCGACGATGGTCTCGACCACGTCTTGCGCGACATCCGGCGATTTTGATTGCTGCGGTATCAGGATACGGACCCGGGTGCCGCGCCTCGGGGTACTTTCGACGACCAGCCTGCCGCCATGGGCGTCGGCCAGGCCCTTGGCGATCGGCAGGCCGAGCCCGGTGCCGCCGTGCGACTTGGTCACCGCGGGCCTGGCCTGTCCGAATGGCTCCAACGCGCGAGTGATCTCCTTCGCGGCCATGCCGATCCCGTAATCCTCGACGTCGAGCACCAGGTCTCCGGCATCGTCGAGCGATGCGCGGATGTCGACCCGTCCGCCTTCATACGAGAACTTGACCGCGTTCGACAACAGGTTGAGCAGGATCTGCTTGATCGCTCGCTCGTCGCCCCAGACCGAGATCTCTTCCTCGGGCACCGTGGCGATCAGGGCGAGCTTGCGGCTCTTCGCGCGCTCGCTGACCATGCGAACCGCTTCCCGGATCAGCGGCTGCACGGCCACCCTCTCGCGCGCCAACTCCAGCTTGCCGGCCTCGATTTTCGACATGTCGAGAAGATCGTTAATGATCGATAAGAGGAGTAGCCCGCTCGAATGGATGTCCTTGATGTATTCGAGCTGCTTCTTGTCGTAGACCGGCCCGAGGAGCTCGCTCGACACCGCCTCGGCGAAGCCGATGATAGCATTCAAGGGCGTACGCAGCTCGTGACTCATGTTGGCGAGGAAATCGCTTTTGGCGCGATTGGCGAGCTCGGCCTGGGAGAGCGCCTGCACCATCTTTTCTTCGCTGGCCTTGCGCTCGGTAATATCCGAATAGAGCGAGACGACGGCGCCGTCGGGCATGGCACGGCGACGGATTTGCAACACCTGCCCGCTCGCGGTCGTGCGTTCTCTGACGGTCGGCAGGTCGCGATAGAACTGCTCGGCGCGCTCGCGAGCATCGGGCACCGGATCCACCGGGCCGAAATCCCCCCGCATCGCCTGCTGTAAGAGGACGTCGTAGAGGGACGCCGTCTTCAGCTCGATCGGTAGCGCAATCAGTTGGGCGAACCGGCCGTTCCAGGCGATCAGCCGCCCCTCGCGATCGAAAACGCTGAGGCCCTCGCCCATGTTTTCGAGCGTGCTCTGCAACAGCGCGCTTTGGTCCGCGAGCTGCTGCTCGCGCGCGCGCAACTCGGAGACCGCTCGCTGCTGGCGGCTGAGCGAGGCGAGCATGAGCCACCCGAGGCTGCCCGAGATCAGCGCGATCAGCAACTCGCGGTGGTTGCGCGTCATCGGCGCAAACGCGCTCGCGCTGTAGGCGATCACCGCGACCGTGCAGATCGCGACCGTCACGTGCTGCAAGGGCATCGAATCGAGCAGGCGCCCGAACCACCGCCTCGATGCGCGATCACCTGCGCCTCGCGGGGCCGCCAAATACGCCCTGCCGTACCGAAGAAGCACTTCCTGGTCCTCGCCAATTGAGCAGCTTAAGCTTTTAGGCGGCGGGCGTTAATTTTTCGTTAGGCCCTGTTGGGGCGACGCCCATCGCATTCGCCATCAGTGCATTGCAACCTCATCGCCCGGGATCGGGTCCGAGGTCAGGATCAAGGCGTCGAGCGCCGCCGCGCCGGCACCCTTCGGGCGCACCAGGAGCGGGTTGATGTCGATACTGGTAAGCTCCGTCCGCTTGGCCGCGGCGAACAGCGACAGACTGGACAGCGCCGCGGCGAGCGCCTCGAGATCGCAGGGCGGCTGGCCGCGCGCCCCTTCCAGGATCGCGGCGCCGCGCAGTTCGGCGATCATTTTGTGCGCTTCTTCGGTCCCGAACGGGGCGATGCGGAAGGTCACGTCGCGCAATACCTCGACGAAGATGCCGCCGAGTCCCAGCATGACGACCGGGCCGAACACCGCATCGTTCTGCACCCCGAGGATCATCTCGACCCCCCCTTGCACCATCGGCGACACTAAGACGCCGTCGATCTTTGCCCCGGGCGCGCGTGCCCTGACCCGCTCGACGATGCGATCGTAGGCGGTGCCCGCCTCGCCCGCCGGCACGTCGAGCATGACGCCGCCCATCTCCGTCTTGTGCAGAATGTCGGGCGAGACGATCTTGAGGACGAGGCGCTCGCTGATCGCGCCAAGATCGAGGGCGGCGGCGCGAGCCTCCCCGGCACTCGTCACCAGCCGCTCGTCGAGCACCGGAATCCCGGCGGCGGCGAGGATGCGCTTGGCGTCGTGCTCGGCGATGCGGCCCTTCGGCAGGGGCGGCAGATCGCGCGGCACCGGCGGCACCGGCAAGGGCGCCGCCCCGAGCCGCTCGGCGCAGCGCACCGCCGCGGCGATCGCGGCGACGGCGCGCCACGGATCTTCGAACAGCCCCACCCCCGCCGCCTCGTAGCGGCGCTGCATCTCGGGGCTGGCGATTGCCGACAGCGCGAAATAGCGGTCGGGGTAGCGTGCCGCTGCCGAACTCACCGCGCGGAACAGCGGCTCGGCCATTTGCGGCGAACTCGCCCAGGTCGTGAAAAACCCGACCATCGACGGAAAACTTTCCTTGCCGAGCAGGAGCTCGAAGCCCTTGTCGAGGATCGAGGGGTCGTTCAGCGCCTGAGCGGTGACATCGACCGGATTGCGCGGCGCCGCGAACGGGACCCAGCTCAGCACTTCCTTCTGCGACTCTTCGGCGAGAGGGGTCAGCTCCAACCCCTCCTCTTCGGCGGCGTCCGCCATCAAGACGCCGGCACCACCCGACATCGTGACGACGGCGAGCCGGCGCGAGCGCGGCAGCCGCCCGCGGGTGCAGGCATAGGCGATCTCGACCAGATCAGCCGGGGTCTTGGCTCGCTCGACGCCGAGCTGGCGCAGCGCGGCGTCGTAGACCGCGTCGCTGCCGGCGAGGGAAGCGGTGTGCGAGGCTGCCGCGGCGGCGCCGATCGTCGAGCCGCCGACCTTCATCGCGATTACGGGTTTGCCGTTGGCGCGGGCGCGCGCGACCGCGGCGGCGAATTGCGCGCCATCCTTGATCTGCTCGACATAGCAGGCGATCGCGGTCGTGTCGGGGTCGTCGGCGAGGAACGAGATGCCGTCGGCCACCGACACATCGGCTTCGTTGCCGGTCGAGAGCCACACCCCGACCTGGATGCCGCGGCGCGCGCTCAGCGCCAGGAGATGCGTCCCGAACGCGCCCGATTGGGTCACCATGCCGAGAGGCCCCGCCGGCGTCGGTCCCTCTTCGAGGAACGAGCTGAAGGTCGGGGTATGGCCGGCGCGCATGTTGAAGAGACCGAGGCAGTTCGGCCCGCACAGCCTGATCCCGCCGCCCTGTGCGATGGCGATGATGCGCTCCTGCATCAGCCGGCCCTCCGGGCCGATTTCGGCAAACCCGGCGGTGAACATGACGACCGCCTTGACGCCCTTCTTGACGCAGGCCTCCATCGCCTCCACTGCCAGATTGGCCGGCACCGCGATGACCGCGCATTCGACCGGCCCGGGCACCGCGGCGAGGTCGGGATAGGCGCGCAAGCCCTGCACCGTGTCGCGCGTCGGGTTGATCGGATAGAGCGCGCCCTGGAAGCCGGCCTCGCGGTAATAGCGCAGCGAGCGCCCGCTGATCCGGGTCGGATCGTTGGAAGCGCCGAAGATCGCCACCGAACCGGGGGCGAGGAGCGGCGTCAGGGGATGCGGTGCGGGCATTTTGGGGCTACTCGCTGGTGATCGGACACGGCGCGCATCCTTCGGCGAAACGCCGGCGCGCGCAAGGGTCAGCGACCGACCCAATCGTCACCGGGGCGTCGCACCCGCGCCGGGCCGAAATCTCACCTAAAGAGCATCGGACATCGTTGCACCTTTGATCTAAGATCGGCGCAAGCTCCGGCAAAAGGAGCGATTCGAACGGGAGGGCACGATGAGAGCAGGATTGTGGCTGTCGGCAGCGGCTCTGGGCGCCGCGCTCACCACCACGGCGGCCGCGAGCGCAGCCGAGCCTCCAAGATACGGCGGCACCTTAACCTACATGATTCCGGCCGACGCGCCGCCGAGCTTTGACGCGCAGCGCGAGGAGACTTATGCGACGATCCACGCGGCGGCGCCGTTCTACAGCGTGCTGATACGGATCAACCCGATAAATCCGGGATCGACCACCGACATCGTCTGCGATCTGTGCAGCGCGATGCCGAAGCCGACCGATGACGGCAAGACCTACACCTTCAAGATCCGCGACGACGTCAAGTTCCATAACGGCGACAAGCTGACCGCCGAGGATGTGGCGGCGAGCCTCAACAAGGTCGCTTTTCCGCCGGAAGGCGTCGCCAGCCCGCGTTCCACCAATTTCATGATGGTCGACAAGATCGAGGCCACCGACCCCAGCACCGTCGTCATTCGTTTGAAGTTCGCGACCAGCGCCTTTCTGCCGGCGCTCGCCGATCCCTACAACTGGATCTACCAGAAGAAGGTGCTCGACAAGGACATTCACTGGTACGAGCAGAACATCCTGGGGTCGGGCCCGTTCAAATTCGCCGGATACGAGGTCGGCCAGGAGATCAAGGGGGTGCGCAACCCGGACTATTACCACAAGGGGCTGCCCTACCTCGACGGGTTCGTCGGCATCTTTGCGCCGAAGCAGGCGGTGCAACTCGATGCGATCCGCTCCGACCGCGCCGCGACCGAGTTCCGCGGCTATCCTCCCTCTGCGATCGACCAGCTGAAGGGAGAGCTTGGTGACAAGGTCGTGGTGCAGCAGAGCGACTGGAACTGCACCGTGGGGGCCTGGATCAACCACAAGAAAAAGCCGTTCGACGATGCGCGGGTGCGTCGCGCCCTGACCCTGGCGATCGACCGCTGGGGCAGCGCGCCGGGTCTTTCCAAGTTTACCCTCATGCACACCGTCGGCAGCCTCGCCTTTCCGGGGTCGCCCTTGGCGCCCACCAAGGATGAGCTCGACAGCATCGCCGGCTTCTGGCCCGACATCGAGAAATCGCGGGCCGAGGCGCACCGGTTGCTGAAAGAGGCCGGCGCCGAAGGCCTCACTTTCGAGCTGGTCAACCGCAACGTCGATCAGCCGTACAAATACCTCGGGACCTGGCTGATCGATCAGTGGAGCAAGATCGGCCTCAATGTGACGCAGCGCGTCGTCCCGACCGGTCCGTGGTTCGCCGCGCTGCGCAGCGGCGAATTCAGCGTCTCGACCGGTGGCAGTTGCCACGGCATCGTCAACCCGGTCATGGATGTGCAACCCTGGTTGCCGCAATCGGTCAGCGACGCGAATTACGGCTACTACGAGGACCCGAAGGAACTCGACATTTACGAGAAGATGCTGCACGAGACCGATCTCGCGAAGCAGCGCGCTCTGATGTTCCAGTACAACAAGCGCGTGCTGGACGAGGAAACGCATTATATCCACACGTATTGGTGGAACCGGCTGGTGCCACTGCGCTCCTACGTCCACGGTTGGAAGATCGGCCCGAGCCACTACTCCAACCAGGATTTGGGGACGATCTGGCTTTCACCGCCGGAGTGCGGTCAATGCAGCGCGGTTGCGCCGGTTGGCGGCAAACGGGCGGAAGCGACGACCAGATAGATAGGCTGCCGCAGCCCAGTTTCTGAATGGGCACGCTACCCGAACAAGTCGGAATGCGTTCCTGTACGGATCAGCAGCACTTCTTCGGGAGTCACCTCGTAGATCAGCAGCCAATCCGGGTCGATGTGGCACTCCAGAACGCTCTTCCATTCGCCCGACAATTGGTGCGGGCTGTAGCCTTCCGGCAAGGTCCCCGTCTCGGCCAGCAATTCGACGGCTGCAATCAACTACTCGATGTCTTTGCCGCGCCGGCGCAGGCGCCTGAGGTCGGTCCGGAACTGTGCCTGCTGCCTGATCCGCCGCATGCGCCGCTACGACGAACGCACTTTCCCGGCCCATTCCGCAACGGAGTCGAAGGTCTCGACATTCTTGCCGGCGCGCGCCTGCCGGATCGCCTGCCGGGTTTGCTGGTTCGGCACACGCAATGGAAACGGCAACCCGTTGGCGAGCTTGACCTGCGTCAAAAACAGGGTGATCGCCTCGCTCGAGGTGAGACCGATCTTCTTCAACACCGCCTCCGCGTCGCGCTTCAACTCCGGCTCGACCCGTGCACGTACTGTCTCCGTCTTGGCCATTTGCGTCGCTCCCGGCGCCATCGGCGTAGCACATAGGGGCTACAAGACAATGGTGCAAGCCGGGAAGCCGGCCGCAATGCCGGCTGCACGCGGCAGCCACGCGCCTACTCCGCGGCGCGCGCCGGGGCGGCGCAATGGCGCTGGAGCGCGGCGACGAGGGCGTCGGCTTCGGATTGGGTCACATCGAAACGGCAGACGAAGCGGGCGAGGGTCGGGCTCCGGCGGTAGAACTGGAAGCCGTCCCGTTCGAGCGCGTCCATCACCCCGCCCGGCAGGTCGAGGAAGAGTTCGTTGGCTTCGACCGGCGCGACGAGGCGCAGCCCGGGGAGGCCGGCGATGCCGGCGGCAATCCGCGCCGCGGCCGCGTTCGAGGCCTGTGCGAGCTTGAGCCACAGCCCGTCCGCGACATAGGCCATCAGCTGGGCCGAGGCGAAGCGCATCTTCGACCAGACCTGGCCGGCGCGGCGCAGCTGGACCGCGAGCCCGTCGGCCAGTTCCGGGTTGAACACGACGATCGCATCGCACAGGGCGCCGCCGTTCTTGGTCGCGCCGAACGACAGGATATCGACGCCAGCGCGCCAGCTCATCTCTGAGGGGCTGCACCCGAGCCGGGCCAGCGCGTTGGCGAAGCGCGCCCCGTCCATGTGCACCCTGAGCCCGCGCGCCTTGGCGATCTCGGCGACGCTGCGGATCTCGGCGATCTGGTATACGGCGCCGAGATCGCTCGCCTGGGTGAGGCTGACCGCCGCGGGCTGGCCGCGGTGCAGCGCTCCCGGCGGAACCCCGGCGAGCGTTTCTGAGAGCGCCTCGGCGGCGATCCGGCCGTCTTTGCCGGCGACCGGCACGAGCTTCAGCCCGCCGCCGAAAAACCCGGCGGCGTTTGCTTCCGACGTGTTGATGTGCGCCGCCTCGCTGCAATAGACGAGGCCCCAGGAGGGGGCGATCGCGGCGAGCGAGAGCGCGTTGGCGGCGGTGCCGGTCGCCACCGGAAAGACGCGCACGCGAGTTTCGAACAGCTCGCTGAAGCGATCCTGCAGCCCTGCCGTCCAATCGTCGGCGCCATAGCCGAGCGCCGTGCCGCTGTTAGCGCGCACCAGCGCATCGAGAATCTCCGGCGCGGCGCGCCCGGTATTGTCGCTGCGATAATCGATCATCGTGTCATCCGGTCGAGGGAGGTAGCCCAGCTTAATCGCTGTCCGGCACGAGCGCACCATCGGACCGCGGGCGTCCCGCCCGCATGCGCCCACGGATCAAGTCCGTGGGCTGAAGGCCCACGAGACGGCCGCGGTCCTTAACAACTTGGCGAGCGCCGCGATCGGAATTAGCCTCCCTGCGTGCAGCGCTATTCGATCCTCGCCCTCGCGCGCCACGCGCTGAGCGGCCATCGCTTCTGGGCGCCGGCTTGGCGCAAGGGGGCGCCGCGGCCGCGCTACGACGTCGTCATCATCGGCGGCGGCGGGCATGGGTTGGCGACCGCCTACTACCTCGCCAAGGAGCACGGCATCACCGATGTCGCGGTCCTCGAAAAAGGCGCGATCGGCCTCGGCAACACCGGGCGCAACACGACGATCATCCGCTCCAACTATCTGTGGGACGCGAGCGCGCGGATCTACGAGCATTCCTTGCAGCTCTGGGAAGGGCTGTCGGCCGAGCTCAATTTCAACGTGATGCTGAGCCAGCGCGGCGTCCTCAACCTGGCGCACAGCGAAGCCGACATCCGCGAGGGCACGCGCCGCGCCGGCGCCAACCGCCTCAACGGGATCGACGCCGAATGGCTCGACCCCGAAGCGGTCAAAGGCTTCTGCCCGATTCTCAACATCGCGGGCGATGCGCGCTACCCGGTGCTGGGCGCCACCCTGCAGCGGCGCGGCGGGGTGGCGCGCCACGACGCGATCGCCTGGGGCTATGCCCGCGCCGCCGATGCGCGGGGCGTCGACATCATCGAGAATTGCGAGGTGACCGCGATCCGCACCGCGGGCGGGCATGTGGTCGGGATCGACACCACCCGCGGCGCGATCGTTGCCGAGAAGGTTGCGATTTGCGCGGCCGGGCATAATTCGGTGGTCGCGGCGATGGCCGGGGTGCGTTTGCCCTTGCAGAGCCATCCACTGCAAGCGCTGGTGTCGGAGCCGGTGAAGCCGGTCCTGGATTGCGTCGTCATGTCGGGCGCGGTGCATGTCTATGTCAGCCAGAGCGACAAGGGGGAACTCGTCATGGGGGCGGGGATCGACGCCTACAATTCCTATGCGCAGCGCGGCTCGTTTCACGTCATCGAAGGGCAGATGGCGGCGCTCTTGGAGCTCTTCCCGATCTTCTCGCGCTTGCGCATGCTGCGCAGCTGGGCGGACATCGTCGATGTCGCGCCCGACGCCTCGCCGATCATCGGCCGATTGCCGATAGCGGGGCTATACCTCAACGGCGGCTGGGGCACCGGCGGGTTCAAGGCGACCCCCGGCGCGGGCCACGTCTTCGCCCATACGATCGCGCACGACGCGCCGCACCTGCTCGCCCTCCCCTTCGGGCTCGACCGCTTCACCACAGGCGCGCTGGTCGACGAGCACGCCGCCGCCGCGGTGTCGCATTGATGTATGGGTTAGGTGTCTCGGATCCGGAGGGGTCGATGCGCGATGACGATACCAACTCAGCGCTCCTGGAGGTCGCCCGCGCCTTGCGGCCCCGCATCATCGCCGAGCGCGACCGTATCGAGGCCGCCCGCCGGATACCGGAAGACATCGCACGAGATTTGGCCGGCGCCGGGTTTTTCCGCATCTTCCTCCCCGCTTCCTATCGTGGGCTCGATCTGACCCCGATGCAGGGGATAGAAATATTTGAGGAATTGGCGCGGGCGGACGCTTCGGTCGCATGGTGCGTGTGGAACGGCAACACGCATTGGACGATCGCTCAACTCTCGCCGGAGGCCGCGCGAACCATCCACGCCGACCCCGAAATCGTCACCGCGAATAGTACGCGCTCTTCCGGAGAGGCGCAGGTCGTCCCCGGCGGATACCGCGTGAGTGGCCGGTGGTCCTTGGTGAGCGGATGCGAGCTGGGCGCCTGGATGGTTCTTCTGTGCGTCGTCCATGAAGCGGGGAAGCCGCGCCTGACCCGCGGAGGAGCACCCGAAACCCGGTTCATGATCCTCCCCGCCACAGCCTGCCAGATCATCGACACCTGGACCGTTGGGGGGCTGCGCGGCACCGGCAGCCATGATGTGGCGGTAGAGGATTTATTCGTGCCGACCGACTATGGGTCGGGGTTCACCGACCCCTATGTCCTATCTGAGTACCGCTATCGCATTCCGCCATTTTCCCGCGTCATCCCCGGCCTCGGTGCGATGGCGTTGGGGGTCGCGCGAACCGCGATCGAAACCTTCAGCGAGCTTGCCGGCGCGAAAACGCCGCAGCGCACGACCCAGATGCTGCGCGACAACCATGGTGCGCAGGTCCGCGCATCCCAAGCGGAGTCACTGGTGCGCTCGGCGCGCCTCTTTCTATTTGATAGCCTGGATCGGCTGTGGAGCCGCCTCATCGCGACGGGCGAGGTCAGGATGGAGGCGCGGGCCGACGTTCGACTCGCCGCATCGCATGCCGTCGCCAGCGCCGTCCAGGCGGTCGACCTCCTTTACATCGGGGCTGGGGGGAGCTCGCTTTACGCGAGCTGTCCCTTGGAACGGGCGTTTCGCGATGTGCACGCAATGACGCTGCACATCGGGGTCCATCCCCGCGTGATGGAGACGACGGGCCGGGTGTTGTTCGGACTGGAACCGGACACGCCGCTACTCTGAAGAAGCGCGCGCCTGTCGCGGAAGCGGCGGAATAATTCCGCCGCCGCTCACAGGATTTTTCTGATCCAGTTGTGCGGGTCGGCGGCGCGACCGTACTGGATGTCGACCAGCTTCTTGCGCAGCCCCATGGCGACGGGGCCGGCCGCTCCGCCGCCGATGAGAAAATCGCCGCTCGCGGAACACACCTTGCCGATCGGCGAGATGACGGCCGCCGTGCCGCAGGCGAAGGCCTCTTTCAGCTTTCCGCTGGCGGTGTCGGCGCGCCACTGGTCGATCGTGTAGGCTTCCTCGTGCACGCGCGTGCGCGAAGCCTTCGCGAGCGCGATGATCGAATCGCGGGTGATGCCCGGCAGGATCGTGCCGAGCGGCGGCGTCAGCAGCGAACCGTCGTCGAACACAAAGAAGATGTTCATGCCACCGAGTTCCTCGATGTAGCGGCGCTCGACCGCATCGAGGAAAACGACCTGATCGCAGCTGTGATCGATGGCCTCGGCCTGCGCGCGCAGGCTCGCGGCGTAATTCCCGCCGCATTTGACGGCACCGGTGCCGCCGATCGCGGCGCGCGTGTAGTTCTCCGACACCCAAATCGACACCGGCGCAGGTCCGCCCTTGAAATAGGAGCCGACTGGCGAGGCGATGACGGCGAAGATGTATTCCGCGGAAGGCTTCACGCCGAGGAACACTTCGCTCGCGATCATGAAGGGCCGCAGGTAGAGGCTGCCCTCGCCGCCTGGGATCCAGGCGCGGTCGATGCGTACGACCTGCTCGACCGCTTCGATGAATAGAGGCTCGGGCAGCGGCGCCATGGCCATGCGCTCAGCGGAATCCCAGAAGCGCCGGGCATTGGCGTCGGGGCGGAACAGGTTCACGCCGCCGTCGTCGCGCTTGTAGGCCTTGAGGCCTTCGAAAATCTCCTGCGCGTAGTGGAAGACGGCCGCGGCCGGATCGAGCGGGAAATTCGCGCGGGATTCGACGCGCGCGCCATGCCAGCCCTTCGACTGATTGTAGCGGACCACAGCCATGTGATCGGTGAAAATCCGGCCGAAGCCCGGGTCCACGAGCCTTGCCGCGCGCTCCGTCTCGGACGTCGGGTTCGTCGCAGGCTGGATGTCGAATTGCAAACTCATTCCCGCGCTTCCCGCTGTCGGCGAGCCAGCGAATACATGACTCACATCGAAGGCGAGCGTGGACATGGCATTCCTCCTGGATGCGCAGACGCTGGGTCGACTGGCCCCTTGCCGGGGAACTTTATATCGTAGAAGACATCGGGGTTGTACCGAAGGTTGCCGAATAAGTCAACATGGCTGACATAAAAAATCGAAACGGAGATCCCGGCGCCGATCCGCGGCTGCCGCGCGAAGAGGCGGTTCGCGAGGGCATCGAGCTGTTGTTTTTCGCCTACCGCGACTTCACCGCCGAGCCCGATGCGATCCTCGTGCAATACGGTTTCGGGCGCGCCCATCACCGGGTCGTGCATTTCGTCGGGCGCCATCCGGGAATGACGGTCGGCGAACTCTTAGGCATCCTGCGCATTACGAAGCAAAGCCTTAACCGGGTCTTGGGCCAGCTGTTGCGGCAGGGCTTCATCGTCCAGCACCGCGGGCCGCAGGACCGCCGCCAACGCCTTCTCGAACTGACCGACAGCGGCCGCGAGCTGGAACGCCGCCTGTCGGAACTGCAACGCGCCCGGGTCGCCGCGGCCTATAAGAAGGCCCGCGCGCCGGCGGTCGAGGGCTTCCGCAAGGTGCTCCTCGCGATCATCGCCGCCGAGGAGGATCGCCGACGCTTCGGCCGCGGGCGCGAGTAAGCTTTTTCATTTGCCGTCAGCCGCTGAGCGCGAGCTCTGGCGCGAAGTCCAGACCCGTAGCAGGCGCTAGTTCGCATGCCTATATCTGCTTCTGACAGCGAGCATCTTCTTATGCCTGATCAAGAGTCCGTTTGACAAGATCCACCGACGCTCCAAGGGAAACGAAAGAAAAACCATGGTGAGGGGCTCATCGCAGGTCGAGCAGCGGCGCCGCTCAGTGCCGGCCTTTATTTTCGGGGTGATCTCCGTAGCGGTCGTTCTGGCACTCACCTTCCTGGCAAACAACCTGGATGATCGGCGCTTTGAGATACTCCGAATCGTGCTGGCGCTGGCTGGCGGCGGGATCGGCGGCGTAATCCCCGGCTTCCTGGATCTGCACATGAAGCACGGTTCCACATGGATGCTGCGTGCCGGGGGCGGGTTGGCGGTCTTTGTTGTCATGTATTTCTGGTCACCTGCCCGCTGGATAGCTCAGGACTCCGGGTCAACCGTGGTCCAGCATACAAGCGGAAGCAACTCTCCGACGATTAACGGCAGCAACAACACAGTTACGCCAGCCCGATGAACCGAGTGCTTTGGCTACTGGTCATGCTCCTTGTCGGGCCGTCGGTATATGCCGCCGATCTGGAGCAGAGTACTAGCGGCTGGTGCAGCCCAGCGATCAACGGAAATGGCAACCAGATAATTTGCCGGGGGATCGACCCCCGCGCGATGGCGCGGCTGGAAGAACTCCTGGACCAGAAAGATCACGACCTCAACGCCAAGATCGCGGAAGCCAACGAATGGGTTCGAAAGTATCGAGACCTGGATGCGCAGCTGGCGGAAGCCCGCAGGCAGCTTGAGATTAAGGGGGAGGATGCAACGCTTTTACAGGCTGCACAGGACCTCCGGGCAAGTTGGCCGAAGCCGGTAAGCTTTATGACCGGCTCATCTCCATCGATGAGGGAAACGTAGATCGTGCAGCGGAACACCATTTTGACCGGGCGACGATCCTTGCTCTGCAGTTCCGGATGGCCGACGCATTCGCCGATTACGCCTGGGCTTACCAGTATAGGCCAGGTAATCTGCGATATGCGAGCGAGTATGCCCGAGCAGCCTATACCGAACGGAATTACTCGGAGGCAGAGAGAGGGCTAACTACTGCCTTGCAACTTTCAAGCGATCTCGCTGCTAAAGATCCGGCTACGTATAGGCCATTGGTAGCTGAAACGCTCAACAAACTCGCAATCCTCTACAAGGATACCGCGAGACTGAAAGATGCTGGAACTGCCTTAACTAAAGCAGAAAAGATCGAGCGGGACCTTCTTGCGCTCGGTTCAAATGCATACCGCTCTTTGCTAGCACAAACCATGAGCATCTTAGGCGATGTTCACAACACCGCTGGTCGGTTCTCGGATGCGGAGAAATCCTACTCCGAAGCATTAGCCATAAGGCGAGATCTTGCTGCGAATGATCCAAGCTACGGGCCCGTTGTCGCTACGACGCTGGGCAACTTGGCGGTCTTCTACCAGCGCTCTGGCCACATCCCGGAGGCGGATACGGCCTATAAGGCAGCCTTGAGCGTACGCCGCGATCTGGCCGCGAACCAATCGGCTGCCTATCAGCCGACGCTGGCGGTTACCCTGAACAACATCGGAGCGTTTTACGAACGCATCGGTCAGCTAGCCGAGGCGGAGGCAGCCGACGGGGAGGCCCTGGCAATCCGCCGGAACCTTGCCGAGCGTGATCCGAATGCGTATCGGCCCGATGTTGCACAGACGCTCAACAATATCGGTCTGCTATACAAACGGACCGGCAGGTTCGCCCTGGCGGAGAAGGCGTATAACGAGGCATTAGATATCCGCCGCGACCTGATGAGGCTGGACCCGACCGCTTATCGGCCTGCACTCGCTACGGTCCTCAACAACCTTGGCATTCTCTATTACGATACCGACCGGCTGCCGGCGGCCGAGAATGTCTACAAAGAAGCTCTAGCACTCTCTCGTAGCCTTGAGGGAGAGGATCCCGGTTCGTATCAGGCTGACGTAGCTCAAACCTTGAATAATCTTGGCCTCGTCTACGAGAAGACTGGCCAACTGGCGGAGGCAGATGGCGCCCTTAGCGAAGCGCTGGGCATCCGGCGAGATCTCGCCAAACACTATCCCCACGCCTACCAACGAGATCTCGTGCAAACTCTCGGCAACCTGGAGTCCCTTCGCGGGCTCACCGGGCGCCTTCGCGAAGCGGAGGAGTATCACGAAGAAGCGTTAGAAATCCGCCGCGACTTTGCCGCTCGGCACCCCGGCGTGGAGTTGCGTATACTAGGGAAGTGATAGACGAGGCCGAACCCCACCTTCTGGTCGTCGATGACGACGCGCGGCTGCGCGACCTGTTGCGCCGCTATCTGTCGGAGAACGGCTTTCGCGTGACCGTCGCCGCCGACGCCGAGGAGGCGCGCGCCAATTTGGCGAGCTTTGCCTTCGATCTCATTGTCCTCGACGTGATGATGCCCGGCGAAAGCGGGCTCGACCTGACCGGTGCGCTTCGCGGCAACCGCGGCAGCCCCCGCCTCCCCATCCTCTTGCTGACCGCGATGGCCGAGCCCGAAGACCGGATCAACGGGCTCGAACAGGGCGCCGACGACTTCCTCGCCAAACCCTTCGAGCCGCGCGAGCTGGTCTTGAGGATCCGCAACATCATCGAGCGCCGCGGGATTCCCGACGAGGCGGCGGGTGCCCTTCGCTTTGGCGGATTTCGCTTCGATCTCGCCCGGGGCGAGTTGTTTCGCGGCGGCCAGATCGTACGCCTGACCGCCGCCGAGGCGGGGTTGTTGTCCAGCCTCGCGGCGCGCGCAGGCGAGGCGGTATCGCGCGAGGATTTGTCGCAATCGGCGCAGTTCCGCGGCAATATGCGCAATGTCGACGTGCAGATGACCCGGTTGCGCCGCAAGATCGAGCCCGACCCGCGCTATCCCCGGTACCTGCAGACCGTGCGGGGCACCGGCTATGCGCTCAAGCCTGAGTGAGGCGGTCGTGACGCCTGCGGCGTTGGCCCCGGTGACGCCTTATAGGGCGCCGGCGGCCGAGGGCGCGCCGGGCGACGCCCCGGCCGATCTTGACATTCGCCAGCACAGCCGGTTGAAGCGGCTCTTGCCGCAGACGATGTTCGGCCGCTCGCTCTTGTTGATCGTGATGCCGCTTGTCCTGGTGCAGCTGATCGCGATCTGGGTGTTCTATGCCCGGCATTGGGAAACCGTGGCGCGGCGGCTCTCCAGCGATGTCGCGGGCGACATCGGCATGGTGATCGAGGCGATGCGGTTCGCCGATAACGAATTGGAGCTGGCCCGGCTCTTGGAGAACGCCTCCGGGCTGACCGGCATCGCCTTCAGCATCACCCCGGGCGCCACGCTGCCGCCGCCGATCCCGGCCAGCGGAAGCCTCTTCGAGGACCAGCTGCGCACCGCGCTCAAGGAACGGGTCGGCCGGCCCTATCGGATCGACGCGGTCAGCGACCCGCGCGACATCCGGATGCAGATCCAGCTGCCCGACGGCGTGCTCGCGGCCGATGTGCCGCGCAAACGACTCTACACCTCGACCACCTATATTTTCCTGATGTGGATGATCGGCTCGGCGCTGGTGCTGCTGTCGGTCGCGGCGCTGTTTCTGCGCAATCAGGTGAAGTCGCTGCGCCGGCTGGCGGCGGCGGCCGAGGGGTTCGGCAAAGGCCGGCCGGTCGCGTTCACTAAGATCGAGGGCGCGCTCGAAGTGCGCCAGGCGGCGGCCGCCTTCATGCAGATGCGCGACCGCATCCAGCGCCAGATCCGGCAGCGCACGGAAATGCTCGCCGGGGTATCGCACGATTTGCGCACGCCGCTCACCCGCATGAAGCTCGCCCTCGAGCTGAGGGATTGCGGTCCGGCGGCGGACGATCTGAGATCCGATGTCGCCGAGATGGAGCGGTTGGTCGATCTCTACCTCGATTTCGCCCGCGGCGAGGGGACCGAAAGCCCGGTCGAGACCGACATCGCGCTGCTGATCGAGGATTTGGCGGCGGCGACGCGGCGCGAGGGCACCCCGCTCGCGGTTGACCACCCGAAGGGGCTGGCAGGGGGACCGATCCTGCCGGTCAGACCGAACGCCTTGCGGCGCTGCCTCGCCAACCTGATCGCCAATGCCCGCCGCTATGGCCAGCATGTGTGGCTGTCGAGCGTCGTGGTCGAAGACGGGGTCGATATCCTGGTTGACGATGACGGGCCGGGCATCCCCCTCTCTGAGCGCGACCGGGTGTTCCAGCCCTTCATCCGGCTCGACCCATCGCGCAACCCCTCGACCGGCGGCGTCGGGCTCGGCCTCACCATCGCCCGCGACGTGGCGCGCAGCCACGGCGGCGACGTGCGCTTGGAAAATTCGCCCCATGGCGGCCTGCGCGCCCGCGTCCACCTGCCAAGGTGAAGCCGAGTAAAAAAGGCCGCCTCCGCCGCCGTTCGTCACCCGCGGGCTAGACCCGCGGGTCTATGAGATGGCCGGGTCAAGCCCGGCCATGACGAGGAGCGGGTAAGTTCGGTTACTTTGCGGCTTGCTGGCTCGCCAGGGTACGCATCTCGTCGAGGCTCGCGCTGGCCCGCTTGTGCAACACTTCGGCGGCTGCGGTGCCGGCCTTGGTCGCGATCGTGGTGATCTCGCGGCCGTGAGTGACGCCCTTTTCGATCAGCTTCTTGACGTATTCGGTGTTCTTGACGATGCGTTCCTCGGTCGAGACCGGGGTTGCCATGTCGCGCCATAACGCCGAGAACCCCTCGAAGGTCTCGCGTGCCAGCTCGATCTGACGCTTGGCGACCGCCTGCATGCTCTCGACGGCGAGCTGGTTGGCCTGGCTCAGCGCCTCGACGTTGCGGCGCTGCGCCGCCCATGCCGCCTCGACATCGAAGGGGTGAAAGCGGAAATCGGCGAACATCTTGGTCACGTCAAAATCGAATGGGTTGGGACGAGCATCAGCCATGGGTGTGGTTCCGATCAGGGACTAGCGATTTTGTGCGGTGCACAATCCCTATATCGTGGGCAACACTGGTTACGTCAAGAAGATTTTGCAGTGCAGCAAGGGTTGAGGGGAGCACTCAGGCCCGGCTCGCGATTGCGCCGGCATGCGGCCGCCGACCCGAGCCGAACCAGCGCTCGATGCCGCGCAGCCGCCGGTCGAGCGCCGCCATGGTCGGCGCGAGGTCGGGCGATTCGTCGCGCAGCCAGCCTCGCGACGTCGCCAAATAAGCTGCGGCGGTCAGCTTTACCGCCACGATCCCACCGAGACCGATCGTGGAAATCCCCGCCGCTTCGAGCATCCAGCCGATCGAGCGCAGCAAGCCCGCTCCGGCGCACAGCGCGGCGATCGGGTCGGTCGGCAATTCGCGGCCAAGCACCTCGAGCGCTGCCCGATAGGGTCGCAGCGCGTCGAATCGTCGCATTATGAGATCGAACACGCGATCGCGCGGGCGCTCGTCCTCATCCGCCGGGCCGCTGTCGAGCGGCGTCGCCAGCACCGCCTCATCGATCCGCCGGGAAAACCCGCAAAGGATCGCCGCTTTCGACGGGAAGGCGCGGTAGAGGGTGAGGATCGGCAGATCGGCCTCGGCGGCGATCGCCGCCAGCGACAGGCGCCGCCAGCCGCGCTCCGCGATCAGGCGCAGCGCGGCGTCGATGACCCGATCGCGCTCGCTCGGGCTGGCTGCGGCGGCACCACCCGACACGCGCGGCGAGCGCCCCTTTGCCATCGCCCGCCCCCTTCAGCTCGCCAGCGCGCGCGACCGCGCCGTGGCCGCGGCGACCGCGCGTTCGAGGAGTGGCGCCAAGCCGTTCTCGGCCATCAGGATATCGAGCGCGGCGCGCGTGGTGCCGCCCGGACTGGTGACGTTTTCGCGCAGTTTAGCCGGAGTTTCGGGCGAGAGCCGCGCCAGTTCGCCGGCGCCGGCGACGGTGGCGCGAGCCAGGCGCAGCGCAAGATCGGCGGGCAGCCCGACCTGCGCGCCAGCCTCGGCCAGCGCCTCGATCAACAGAAACACATAGGCCGGACCGCTGCCCGACACGGCGGTCACCGCATCCATCAGCGCTTCGTCCTCGACCCAGGTGCTGTCGCCGATCGCGGCGAGCAGCGCATCGCAGAGTTGGCGCTGCGCGGCGCTGACCCGAGGATTGGGGCAGGCGACGGTGATCGCCCGGCCGATGGCGGCCGGCGTATTGGGCATGCAGCGGACGATCGCGGCCTCGCCCAGGTGCCGGGCGATGCCGGCGATCGTGGTTCCGGCGGCGATCGAGAGGAACAGCGTCTGCGGCCGCACCCAGCGGCGATATGCCGGCATGACCGCATCGATGAGTTGCGGCTTCACGGCAAACACCACTGCGTCGGGGGCAGGCCCGGCCGGCAGATTGTCGGCCGTGCGATGCCATCTGACAGCGCCGACACCGGCGGCCTCGGCCAGCCCGGCCGGCGCTCCGGCCGGCTCGACGACCATGAACCGCTCGGCCGCGCCGCGCGCGAGCCAGCCGCGCAGCATCGCGGACCCCATCTGACCGCAACCCACCAGAACGAGCGCGCCCGCTTTCGTATGATCCGCGCTCATCGCCATCCTGCCTCGGCGCGCGCGCGCGGCAGCATGGGCATCTCGCGTCCTTCGAGATGCGTCCCTGCGGGCCGCTCCTCAGGATGAGGAATAATCGTATGTAGTATCACAGGCTTACCTCATCCTGAGGAGGCCGCGAGGCGGCCGTCTCGAAGGACGCACGGCGGGATCAGGCCTCGCCGATCGGCTCGATCATCGCCGTCGCCATCGCTTCCTCCGGCACCTTGCCGCCCCAAATCACCAGTTGGAAGGCGGGGTAGAAGCGCTCGCATTCCGAGAGCGCGATATCGACAAGCTCCTCGACCTGCTCGGAGCTCGCGGTGCCGATCCCGCGCAACAGGATCGCGTAGCGGAATGCGGGCGACGCATCGCCCGCGGCGAGATCGAAATGCCCGAGCCACAGCCGCTCATTGGCGAGCGCCAGGAGCTCATAGAGCGGGCCGCGCCGGCGCTTCGGCACCTTCATGTCGAAACCGCAGGAAAAGTGCAGGGCGCTCAGCTCCTCCTGCCACAGAAAATACAGCCGGTAATCGCACCAGCGGCCGGAGATCTCGACAATCATCTCCTCCTCACTGGCGCGGTCGTGCGCCCAATCATTGGCGACGACGATTTCTTCGACGAGATCGATCGGATTGCCGGTGTGAGAGGTGATTTCGACCATGGAAACAGAGGTCATCGCGCCCTCCTAGAGGCGATTCGACGAGACGGTACGGTGGACCTGTCGGTTTCGATAAGGCTGCTTCTCACTCCTCCAGGAGGATTTCACGGGCGACCATAAAATGCTTGGGCGGCGCTACGCTGCCAAAGCGGCACGACCATAGCAAGACTAGATTTAGCGTTGCCGATCACTTTCGCCCTCAGGAGATTGAGAGGCTGACCGCACCCCGCGTGTTTTGCCCGCACCGGCGAGGCGCGCTTCCAGCGCCTCGATCCGGGCCTGCAGTAATTCCTGCTCCTCGCGCGCCTTGGCCGCCATCGCCTTGACGGCTTCGAACTCCTCGCGGCTGACCAGGTCCATGCCGGCCAGCAGCCGTTCGAGTTGATCGCGCAGGCGCGATTCGATCTCGCCGCGGACGCCGGAAATGGCGCCCGCCGCGCCCGAGGCAACCCGGGCGATGTCGTCGAAGAATCGGTTCTGGCTCTGCAACCCGATTTCCCCCGATGCCGGCTACGATGCCGCCTATTCCGCCGCCGCTTTTTTCGCCCCGACATTGTCCCCTGCGGCGCGCCGGGCGGCGTGCCGGGCGACCTCTTTCTCGATCGCCGCAGCCGCTTGGCCGGTGAAGTCGACATGATGGCTGGTGGCGTAATCATAGCTGCCCTGGAGCAGTTCGCGGCTCTTCTGGAAATGCGGGTGCACAAACCGCGCCATCAATTCGTAATGCCGCTTCGTCGCCTCCCAGTCGCCCCAGTTCTGCGCCAGCTCGCAAATGACGCCAAACCCACCCGACCCGGCGACGAGGCGCTCGATGTAGGCGATCGCGTCGTCGGGCGTGCCGATGCACCCGGTGCCCGTTTCGATCAGCCAGTCGGTGGGGTCCGGCACATCGGGGGGGATGATCGGGAAGGTCGCCACGTCGCGGAAATAGTTGGCGAAGGCCTGCACCCCGAACCGGACGTTCCGGCGCGCCTCTTCGCGGGTCTCCGCGATGTGGAACATGCCGACGACGCGCCAGTTCTTGCGGTCGGGAACATGGCCGTTGGCGCGCGCGGTTTCTTCGTAAAGCCCCCAATTTTCGGTGTGGCGCTCCATCGCCGCGGGGCTGGTGCCGCCGATCGACAGCATGCCGACGCCGTATTTGCCGGAAAGAAACGAGCCCGACGGCGAGCGCGCAGCGGCGACGGCCAGTTCCATCGTCGGCCTGGTGTAGGGGCGCAACTGCAGCTGCGCGTCGGTCAGGTTGAACCAGTCGGTCTTGCGGGTCACGGTCTCGCCTCGCAGGAGGCGGACGATGACGTCGAACGAATCGTACATCATCTGGCGCTGATCGCCCGGGTCGATGCCGATCTTCAAGGCGTCGTGCACCAAGGCGCCCGGCCCGACCCCGAACATCGCCCGGCCGCGCGTCATGTGGTCGAGCTGGACCATGCGGTCGGCCAGCATGAACGGGTTGTGGTAGGGCAGGGACACGACCCCGGTGCCGAGCCGGATGTGGCGGGTGCGCTGGGCCGCCGCGGCGATGAACATTTCCGGGCAGGCGATCAGCTCGAACCCGCCGGAATGATGCTCGCCGATCCACGCCTCGTGATAATTGAGCCGGTCGAGATGTTCGAGGAGCTCAAGGTCGCGCTCGATCGACAGGGTCGGGTTCTCGTCGTGATTATGAAACGGCGCCAGGAAGATGCCGCTTCGCAGATAGGGATCGCTCATGTCGCGCTGCCTTGGCCTGGGGTCGGGACCTGCTTTCCTCAATGTCGCGATTGCCCCCGGTTCCGGCAAGCGATTTCCCGCGGGATGCCGGCCGCGGTGCTCACCGAGGCGATCGCCCGGCAGAGCGCGGCGCGTGAGCTCAATCGGGCGGTGTTTGACGGCGCCGTGCTGGTTTGGGGTGGTTTGGTCAGGCCGCGTCGGACAATAGTGCGGGGACCATATCGTAGGCCAGCCGTTCGGCCGGCAGGGTGATGATCACCTGCGTGCCGACGCCGACGACGCTATTCAAGGTCACCGTGCCGGCGTGCAATTCGATCATTGCCCGAACGAGCGGCAGGCCGAGCCCGGTGCCGGCATGCTGCCGGCTGAGCGAAGAATCGACCTGCTCGAATGGTTTGAGCACGCGGTCGAGGTCTTCCCCGGGGATGCCGATCCCGCTATCGGCGATGATGAGGGTGAGGCCTTGTTTGTGATCGAACCGAACGCAGAGCTCGATGGTGCCGCCCGGCGGGGTGAATTTAACCGCGTTGGACATCAGATTGAGCAGCACCTGCTTGATCTTGCGCTCATCGCCGCGCAACGGCGGCAGGTCCGGTGGGAGGTCGATCTTCTCGGTGAGGCCGCCGGCCGCAAGGCGCCCGCTGGTTAATTGGCGCACCGATCGGACGATATCGCGCAGGTCGAAGACCTCTTCGTTGAGATCGAGCTTGCCCGCTTCGGCCTTCGACAGATCGAGGATATCGGTGATGATCTGCAAGAGATGCACGCCGCTGTCGTGGATGTTGTCGATATAGGGGTGGTAGCGCTCGTTGCCGATCGCCCCGAGCACCTGGCTGCGCATCATGTCGGAAAAGCCGATGATCGCATTGAGCGGGGTGCGCAGCTCATGGCTCATCGTCGCGAGGAAGCTGGATTTCGCCCGGTTGGCGGTCTCGGCTTTCTCCCAGGCCCTTTCGCGCTCGGCGATCCGGCGATGGTGGGTCACCGAGACCCATGTCCCGACGCCGCCGATCAACAGGAAGACGACCAGGCCAATGCCGGCGCATTCGAGCCGCAGGCCGCGCAAAAACGGCCCGGCCGGCGCATCGATCGAAAATGCCCCCATCACGTCATTGAGCTGCCAGGACTGCCCCGGCTGGATCCGGTTGTGGCAGTCGACGCAGCTTTGGTCATGGGCAACCGAGGGATAGACCGTTCGGAAGACCTGGTCGCCGCCGGCTGTGACAAATCCCGAGACCGGCACCGGATCCGGCTTGCCGACGAAGGATTCGATGACATCGGCCATAGGCGAATCCGAGGGCGGCGTCGCGATCGATCGTCCGGCCCGACCGATCCACTGGACCCGCATCGCGTTTTCCGCGCCGCGCGCACGGTTGAACAACGCGATCGAGTGGGCCCGGAAGGTTGCCGGGACCGGCGCCCGATCGGCGTCGAGTTCCTTGCGCAGGTTCGAGTAATTGCTGACGAAAGCATCGACGAGCTGGAGCGCGGTGGCCTTCTCGTCGGTCTTGTTTTCGACAAAGGCCTGGAGGCTCGCCTGGTAGAACCCCTCACCCGCGACGACGGCAAGCGCGGCCGCGAAGAACACGATCCCGATCAACCCGGAGCCCTCTCGCGAGCGGAGAAAGGCGATTATCGCCGCGCGTCGCTGCATTGCTTGTTCTCACCGAAACCGGTGAATGATCCGATAGATTCGCTAAGTTTTCCTGAACGCCGGGTGGCGCGGCGTTCGGGCGGAAAGCCCGCGAGTGACGTGATCCACTTGACCCGCCCTCTTAGTCTACATTTCCGTTGCCTGGCCGGCAGAGGTCATATCCGCGCCAATCGCACCTGCGAGGGGCGCGCTCAAGGCGGTGAAACGATGGGCTCCGCGCCTTTCTCGCCGCCTCCGATGCGAAACAGGAAGATGCCGGGAATGACGATCAGCGATGTGACCGCCATCATGCGGAAACAGTCGCGATAGGCGTGCAAGGTTGCCAGATCGATGAGATGAGCGGAGGGCAACAGCGCCGGCCCGCCGGTACCGCCCGGGAGGACTGCGAGATGCGCGTCGACTTCCAGGCGCAGCACCGCCGTCATCAGGGCCACGCCGGACGCAAAGCCGACCTGACGCAAGAGGCTATAGAGCCCCGAGGCGTCGGTGCGCAGCTCGGGCGCCAGGGTTGAGAAGGCGAGGGTCATGTGGAGCGTGAACAAGAGCCCGGCGCCGACGGCCTGCACGGAGCTGCCGATAATGATCCATGCAAGCTCTCGTGGCGGCTCGATATTAGATAGGAGCGCCAGACCGCATGCCGTCAAAAGCCACCCGGCACCCAAAAGGATGCGATGATCGAGTCTGCGTACCAGCCGCCCCGCGACCAGTATCGTCAAGGTCATGAGGACCGCCCGCGGGACGATCGTGAAACCGGCCAGCGTCGCTGAATAACCGAGCGGACCTTGTCCCAATGACGGCAAGAAAACGACCACGACAAACAGAATTCCCGCCGCGAGAAAGGTGTAACACGCCGCAACGGCAAAGTTCACATCCTTGAATATCTCGGGTCGAAATACGGAAAATCGGGAGCGCTGCGCCCGAAATACCAACGCGGTGAAAGCCAGGATGGTGGCGGCTCCTTCCCCCAACAGCTCTGGCGAGCCGAGCCATGAGCGCCCCACGCCGCGCCCCAAGCACAGTTGCAGCGCGCCGACCGCGATCATCAAGAGGAGGACCGATATCCCGTCGATCGCCCGGTCATCGGAGATTTCGGCCCGGTATCTAAGAGGACGCAGCAGCGCGATGACGATCAGCCCGAACGGCAGGTTGATCATGAACGCCCCTCGCCATGACACCAGATCGGTAATGATGCCGCCCAGCGGGGGGCCCAAAACGGACCCGACCATCAGTACCGCGCCCCAGATCGCCAACATTCGGCCATGCCGTTCGCGGGGATAGATGTCCAAGAGAATGGCCTGCGCCAGCGGCGCGATCACCCCGGCGCCGGCGCCCTGGAGGACGCGGAACACGATCATCGCCGCTGCTGACGGGGCGAGGGCGCACAATAACGAGGCGATAATGAACGCGCCGACCGTCCCGGAGAAAAGACGCCGGGCGCCGTAACGCCGGCGCAGCCAGCCGGTCATCGGCGCCATGACGGCGGTCGCGCACAAATAGCTGGTGATCACCCAAGCGCCCAGTTGGACACCGCCCCCGAGATCCCGTTCCAATTGGGGCAGCGCAACATTGGCGATCAGCGCATCGGCCGCTTGCATGGCCGTCGCGATCATCAGGCCCCATGTCGCCAGCCGCCGGTCCGACCGCGTCAGCTCACCGGCTTCTATCGACATGCCGACCCAAGGGGGCAGCGCGTCACGGCCGTACTGGATGATCCAAGATTCATCACCGCGGGCTCGCGACGGCTGCGCCGTCGCAAATCAATCGCGTGCGAAATGCGGCGACGGCCGGGATATCGTGCGGCGGGCGGGCGACCGGCATGCCATCTAACATCGCGGGGCGATTCATCCTATGTTTACTGTCAAGCCGTATGATCGGTGCCGACAGGCTGCAAGATCGAGCGTGGCGCGTGGAGGAATGAGTGCATCGGCTGACCATGTTAATCACCCCGGACGGCGAATGGCTATCGCCCGACACCCCGGAATTTGCCGCCGCGCTTGGCGACCCGGATCCTGATTACGACAGTGTTGCCTTTGCCGTCAAAAATCTCGGCTTCATCAAATTCCAGATGATCGAGCGCTCGATCATCGAGATCGAATTTCATCCGCGCAATGTCGGGCTGGCGGGCTTGCTCGTGGTGCAGCAGCAGCTGCTGTCCTCAACCGTCCGGTTGTTTCGCGTTAAATACTTCGACACCGAATGGCACTCGGAAATCTCATCGTCGGCCGAGCAAACCATCACCCGCCTGTCGGAACTCTGTGCCCCGGTGTTCTCGCCGCCGCCCAACGAGCGCTTCCAGGTCGAGCCGCAGGATCTGTCATTGTTGTTTGACGATGAACACAATCCGCTGCGCCCGCTGGCTCAGAAATGGAGAATGTCGTTCGGCGTATTCGATCCGACCGTTATTTCATTGGCAGTCACGCACCGTCTGTTGCCGCGTCTTGTCATAGCCGGCATAAAGCCGCACCAATCGGATCCGATCTGGCGCTTCATCGGCGACGGCCATCAATGGCTCGGCAAGCAATACAAATTCCAGGGCCTCGGCGAGAAGGTCGCCGATATTCCCGACAAGGATTATGGTGGGTGGGTTACCGAATTTTATAAGTCTGTGGCATCGAGCGGCCAGCCGCGCTACGACTTCGTTCTCGGATCGGTGCGCTACGAAGACGAAACGGACAAGCCGGTGAAGCCGGTCCACTACGAAAGGCTGATGCTGCCCTGGCGAACTCCCTCGGGCGAGGTGTTTGTGACCGGCTGTACGCGGAAGTTCGGTACCGACGACATACCCGCCCTCGACTTTGCGGTCGATCGGGAGGCCACGACATCGGTGATGTCGTCATAGAACTCGTCGGCTGCCGTATAGGCCAGGACGATTTCCCCATGCGACGAGCCCGGATAAAAGACGCTGTGGCTCAGGTGCTTCTGTCCGTAATTGACCGCCAGCCCCTTGCGCACCTGAGCGAGACTGATATAGCAGAACAGCCACTCAATCGGCCAACGCGCGCAGGCTAAGGCCTTGCCGATCCGCGGGATCCAGTGGGAAAGGTGCTTGCCGCGGAAATCCGGTCGAACCCAGAATGCGGCGCCGCCGGCGACGACACCGCTGATCAATTTCGCCGCCTCGGCGGTGACGATGCAGGGCTGTCCGTGGTCCTCGCCGTACCAAAAGGCTCGGGCCTGCTCCTCCAGATTCGTATCGATCCAGTTATAAACCCGGGTTATCCGGGTGGTGACGATCTCGCCCGCATCGTTTTCGCCGGAAATCCAGAAGGCGTTTTCCGGTGTCAGGTTGACGCATTCCGGATTGAACGCGTCGACCAGCGGATACCAGGTGTTTGACGTGGAATATTGCCGGTTGACATAGAGCAACTCATCAAAATCGTGTCGTATCCGCAAGCGAACGCCGACCTCCCGCGCCGCCTTGTCGCCCTCCAGGATGAACCGGGCCAGCAGCCGGGCCGGACCGTGCTTGATCGTTAGCGCGTCCGGTAGACGCAGATTGTTCTCGGGAACGATATTCGGAAAATCGAGCGGCATGCGACAGACCATCAATAGGGCCGCGGGTTGGGGCGCAACCAGCGACCGCGTTAATATTCTTGTCACGAATTGATACAAACAACGACGATATTTGTCAAGAATTGACTCAAATGTCCGCTAAGTCCTCGGACCTACCATGGTAACCACGGCGCGGCCCTTCGCCGAGCCGCACGAATCGCGTTCCGCCGCCACCGTTTACTGGCCCGGCCCGGTCCACCAGAAGATGCTTTCGGCCAGCGCCAGCACCGCGGCAAGAACAAACCCGAGGATCGCGGCGAGCCTCAGCTCGCGGCGCCAGCGCGTGGCGAACGGCATTCCCCCGGATACGAACAGCGCCATCACGAGCAGCATTAACGCGCTGAGCAGTTGCTGCCGATCGACGCCATTCATTGCAGCCATTCCCGGTTGCCTGAGGGCGAAGCCATGGCGAACCGCCGCTTGTTGCCTGTATGATCGCGGCGGGAGCGGTGGCCCGCGCGAGATCGTGCGGCACAGAGCCGCAGCACAAGAATAAGCGAATGCGGGAGCAGTAATGAGCGGCAAAGACGGGCTGACCAAAGAAAACCTGAAACAGGCGGTGTGCGAGGCGATCGATCGCCACGGCAACGAGATCATCGAGCTCGGCGAGCGGATCCTCCATCATCCCGAGACCGGGTTCAACGAGGCGAGGACATCGGCCTTGGTCGCCGAGCGCATGGCCGCGCTCGGCCTCATGCCGCAAACCGGCCTCGCGCTGACCGGGGTCAAGGGCCGCATCCGCGGCCGCGCACCCGGGCCCCGCCTCGCCCTCATCGGCGAACTCGACAGCCTGCGCACCTCGGACCACCCGCTCGCCGACCCCCATACCGGGGCCGCCCATAGCTGCGGCCATAACGCCCAGATCGCCGGCATGCTCGGCGTGGCGATGGGATTATCGGCAATCGGCGCGGCCGAGCACCTCGCCGGCGAAGTCGTGTTTTTCGCCGTGCCGGCCGAGGAATTCATCGATGTCGAGGAGCGACTCAAACGCCGCGAGAAGGGCGAGATCGAATTCCTGCTCGGCAAGCCCGAGCTCGTCGCCAAGGGCCATTTCGACGACATCGACATGGCGATGGTGATTCATGCCGGCTCGCACGACCAGATGACGAAACGCTCCTACATCGCCGATTCGTCCAACGGCGCGCTCGTCAAGATGGTCCGCTTCATGGGGCGCGCCAGCCACGCCGGCGGCGCGCCGCAGCTCGGCATCAACGCGCTCTCCGCGGCGATGATCGCATTGAACGCGATCCATGCCCAGCGCGAGACCTTCTGGGACAAGGACACGATCCGCATCCACCCGATCATTACCAAGGGGGGCGACGCGGTCAGCGTCGTCCCCGCCGAGGTGACGATCGAGACCTTTGTGCGCGGCGGCTCGCGCGAGGCGATCGTCGATGCAAACATGAAGGTCGATCGCTGCTTACGCGCCGGCGCGATGGCGATGGGCGCCGAAGTCGAGATCACGACGATCCCGGGCTATCTGCCGCAACGCAACGACCGCCAGCTCGGGGAACTTTTCGGCGCGAACGTCGAGGCGCTCTTCGGGCCCGGCGAATTCGACATCGGCGGCCATCGCACCGGCTCGACCGACATGGGCGACATCGCGCATATGATCCCGGTCATTCACCCCTATGTCGCCGCCGCGCTCGGCAAGACGCACGGCGCCGACTTTCGCATCAACGAGCCCGAGCACGCGTATCTCACCCCGGCCAAGCTCCTGGCGATGACCGCGATCGACCTCCTCTGGGACGACGCCGCGCCGGCCAGGAAGATCATCGCCGATTTCACCCCGGCGATGACCCGGGACGCCTATCTCGCCTTCGAGCGCGGCCTCTTCAAGACCGAGCGCTATCGGGCGGAGGGATGAGCGGGCCCTAGTGTCCTGAACCAGAAATTCGTTTGATCAGGTTTCGTGTTTGACGGGCGTATTGTAGACGCAGAAGCGCTCGATCGAGGCGAGGATATCGTCGGCGGACTTGGTCCAGCGGAAGGGTTTC
>Ga0182024_10002069_pt1 | contig 50422 bp, 47 predicted proteins | sample P32metaG_FD_120480 | JGI IMG/M metagenome (GOLD analysis project Ga0182024, IMG submission 120480) | Permafrost microbial communities from Stordalen Mire, Sweden - P3-2 metaG (Illumina Assembly) | ecosystem: Environmental > Terrestrial > Soil > Wetlands > Permafrost | place: Sweden: Stordalen...
GATCCCCAACGGCTCGGAAGAACAGCAACACTCCCTCGATGCGACCTGCCGCAAACTCCACCGCTTCCTCAATCAACCTCAGCGCTGAGCCCGCCAGTTACCCACAGATTTCCCAGACGAGGCATAAATTCCGCTTTCATCTAGAATCGCTCTCTGTTCGCCCAGGACAAATCGGAAGCTGAGAAGTGTTCGGATACCGAGGGGGCTCGATATACCGCCCACGCCAATCGTAGCGGTGAGGGTATAGTGGGCGAGTGTGCGGCCGACCAGGCGAAGTGTACCGCACGACGGACACGAAGCTCGGCCGCCGCCGCACCGCCTCTTCCCGATTGGGAAACCACCCACAGGCCGATCTCGACAACCCCAGCCTTGGGCCTCAAAGTGCTCTGGTTCAGCACCGGCGTCGACGACAGCCTGATCGCCGACACCCGGTCCACCGTCGCCATGCTAAAGAAGCACGGTTTCACCCCAGTCTTTAAAGAGAGCCCCGGCGCGCACACCTGGCTCAATTGGCGCGACTACCTAATCAACTTTGCCCGCGGTTGTTCCAGTAAGTCCGCCGACCCTCCGCACCCCGGCTCCCGGTCCGGCTCGTCAAATAGAGCTGACAAACATAGATGGTAAGACTATTTTACTCTAGGCCTATGCCAATCGAGTATAGGCCGAAGGCGATTCGATTGACCCATGACCAAGGATAAACAGCGAGACCTGTTTCCCGGCGCACTGGAGATGATGATTCTTCGAACGCTGAAGCGCCAGCCCCTGCACGGGTATGCGTTGGTGCAGCACATCAAGCGGACGTCGAATGACTTGCTGCAGATTGAAGAAGGTTCGCTGTACCCCGCGCTGCAGCGTCTGCTGAAGGCGAAGCTCGTGAAGGCCGAGTGGGGCGTGTCGTCCACCAACCGCCGCGTCCGTACCTATAAGGTGACCGCCGCCGGCGCCAAACACCTCGAGCGCGAGGTATCGCGCTTCGAACAAATGCTGGAAGGCATCACACGTGTCCTGGCGCCAGGTGAATCATGAATTGGTTCCAGCAATTATTTTCGCGCCGCCGCATCTACGACGATCTTTCCGAGGAGATTCGGGAGCACCTCGAAGAACGAACCGAGGAGTTGGTCGCGAGCGGGATGCCCAGGGCCGGCGCGGTTGCGGCGGCTCGACGTGAGTTTGGAAATGTTGCTTTGATCGAGGAAGACAGTCGCAAGGTTTGGCAGTGGCCATCCATCGAGAACTTTGTGATGGACCTTCGCTACGGCTGGCGTGCGCTGCGCAAGAATTTTGGGCTTACGGTGGTTGCGGTCCTCACGCTGGGACTGGGGATTGGCGCCAACACGGCGATCTTCAGCGTGGTGAATGCGGTGCTGCTGCGCCCACTGCCGATCCGCGAACCTCAGCGGGTGGTGGTGCTGCACGATCAACTGCCGAGCTGGAACAATCCGCGCACCAAAGTATCTGCGTTGCAATTTCTGGAGCTCAGCCAGCGCGCGGACCTATTCGAGTCTTCGGGCGCGTTGAGGCCCTCGAGCCTGAATCTGACTGGACGCGATCATGCGTTGCGGCTGCAGGTGATGGAGGCTACCGCGGGAATTTTTCCGACGCTGGGCGTCGAACCGATTCTGGGGCGCGCGATCACAACAGCAGACCAGACCCATGGAAACGCGCATGTCGCGCTGTTAAGCCACAGGCTGTGGCGGCGGTTGTTTGACAGCGATCGAAAAGCTATCGGTGGACGGCTGACACTGGATGGCGACAGTTACGAGGTGGTTGGAGTTCTGCCCGAGCAGATTGAGACGCTGTATCCGCATGCCGAGATTTGGGTTCCGGCGGTGTTTTCGCCTGAAGCGCTGACTGAAAAATATCGATGGAGGGTGAACTATACGATGGTCGCCCGATTGCGCGGCGGGATAAGTGTGGCCCAGGCACGGGCGGCTATGGAGACGGTGGCCGCGCGCTACAACGATCCTGGATTCAAATTCGGTATTGAGGTACGCCGGTTGGCGGACGAAGAGATTGGCGACGTTCGAGGAGCGATTTACACGCTGCTGGGAGCTGTAGGTGTGGTACTGCTGGTCGCGTGCACGAACATCGCTAACCTGCTGCTGGCACGAAATGCGGTTCGCTCCCACGAACTTGCAATTCGTGCATCGATGGGTGCGGGGCGCGGGCGCATCGTCATACAACTTCTGACCGAGAGCCTGCTGCTCTGTTTCTTGGGAGGAGCCGTTGGACTGCTACTTGCGAACATGTCGCTAGCCGGATTGATTCGTTTGGCCCCAGCGGATCTGCCACACATCGCGTCGATTGGCCTCGATCCAGGCGTTTTGTTTTTCACATTTGTCGTTTCTCTCGTGGCCGGGATTCTATTCGGTCTGGTTCCGGCGATGTTGTCGTCACGGGGTGATCTTGCCAGGACCCTCAAAGAAGCAGGGCGAGGATCGACCGGCAGCCGAACCGGAAGGAAATTACGGGGAGTTCTAGTGGCGTGCGAAATCGCGCTCGCGCTGGTGCTGCTGGTAACATCCGGCCTATTGGTGCGGAGTTTCTCCAAGGTCCTGGACGTTCCGCCCGGCTTTGATCCGTCGCACTTGTTGACTGTGAGAGTTTCGCTGCCGAGAGCTGTTTCCAGTGATTCCGCCGGACTTCCGTTGTTTTCGAAGGCGCTGCTCGAACGCGTTTCAGCGGTTCCGGGCGTGGTGCAAGCAACAATTGCCACGGGAATTCCGTTTTCATCGGACGGTTACTCTACGACGTTTGATATCCGCAATCGGCAGACGGGGGCGCGGGAGGCGGGGCCATCTGGCAGCGTTACACACGTTACGTCCAGTTATTTTCGAACCATGCGGATACCGCTGATCCGCGGCCGCGAATTCAGACCTGACGAAATGCGTTATGGAAATTGGTTCGCGAAAGGCGCGGTCAGGATTATCGATGAAGCGCTGGCGAAACGCTGGTGGCCCAGCGGTGATCCGATTGGAGCGGAAATTGGTAATGATGGCCAGTGGGCCGCGATTGTCGGCGTGGTGGGCAACGTCCACGACCGTGACCTGGCAACCGAATCCACGGGCATCATCTACTATCCAAGTTTTGCGGGGACGACTCTGGCGATTCGGACCGCGTCCGATCCTACGGCGCTTGCTGGCGCGGTCATAGAACAAGTGCACGCGACGAATGGCGATGTGCCGGTTTGCGACGTGGAGGCGGTGAGTGATTTGGTGAAGGCATCGCTGGGGCGCCGGCGGTTTGCAGCGACGCTGTTTTCGCTTTTTGCGTTGCTGGCCTTTGCGCTGGCGCTCATAGGACTGTATGGAGTGATCGCTTATTTGGTGACGGAGCGAGCTGGGGAAATTAGCATTCGCATGGCGCTGGGCGCGCAACCGGCGGATGTATTGAAACTGATGCTGTCGCAGGGATTTGGGATGGCGATTTGCGGCGTTGTGCTCGGACTTGTGGGGGTTGTGGTGGTTCGGCCCCTGATCGCTAGTCAACTGTTTGGAGTTGGACCGGCCGATTCGTTTACGTTGCTCGCGGTGCCATTACTCTTGCTCGGGATGGCGATGGTGGCGACTTTCATTCCGGCGCGGCGCGCTGCCCGCGTCGATCCGCTGGTTGCGCTGCGGCATGAATGACCAATTGGAACGAATCGCACCGCCGGGCCGCCGCGTGACCCTTTCACGATGCGGTGACCGTACGGCGGCTGGCCCGGAAGGTCTCCCATTTTGATAGGCAACCGCCAGGGGTCGTTCCCCGCTTGGAGCTGGGTGTTCACGAAAGGGTACCAGATCGCGAGCGATGAACTGAGATCAAAGTCAGGCCGGAACTTCCGAGGAGCTGTTGCCCCGTTGAATCGGTTGCTGTCTTGGAAAACGCTCCCACCCTTCCCGGAGAAGATAAAGGCGTCGAACCGCAAAATATTAAGTCACAACGGCCAATGAACGCGCCGCAGTAACAGCGTCTTGCGTGGAAAAGCTTTTCGACGCGGCGCTGACAGATTCTTCGGACACCTGACATCGGAAGGCACCACCGCTGGCGACCTGCGGTCGCACCTACTTCCTGCAAGTACTGCAATCTCACTACATAAATGAACTCGGGGAATGGCCTGCGCATTGCCATAGGTGTGGGTGTGCGGGCTCTGAGGCGCGCCGGGAGCGGCTGAGAGATCGGTCGCCGCGAATCTGGGCCCGCCAACTTCGTTGGCCATTCGGGAGGTGGATCGTGACTCCAAATCGAATTACTGCGGCGCGGATTGTGGGGGCGTTTCTGGCGGTGGCGTTGTTTCGGTTTTCGGGGACGGACTGGCGGGTGGGCTTGGCAGCGGTGCTGGTGACCGTGCTCACGATTGCGCTCGAGGGGTTGGATGGATATGTGGCGCGGCGCAAGGGGATGGCTACGGCGTTGGGCGCGCAGTTCGATATTTTGGGCGATCGGGCAGTGGAGAATCTTTATTTTACTTTTTTCGCTACGGCGGGGGTGATTTCGGTTTGGGTTCCAGTGTTCTTCTTCGTGCGCGGGACGCTGACGGATTTTGTGCGCGGAGCTGCGGCGCGGTACGGGCGTTCCGGCTTTGGCAAACAATCGATGCTGGAAAGCTGGTGGGGGCGGGTGCTGGTGGCGTCGCGAGCTGGCCGGGTGGCGTACGCGAGCCTGAAGTGTTTGTGCTTCGTGGTGCTGAGCGTGGTGGTGAGTTGCGCGCAGGTGGGCGATTCTGAAGAAATTTCAGCGTGGCTGCCGGCGCTACATGCCTGGGCTAGGGGAATCGTTGCGGCTACCGTGCTGTTCTGTCTGCTGCGCGCGGTGCCGGTTTTGTGGGAAGGGCGGCGATTCTGGAGCGCGGAGGGCGACGGTGACGCCGGCGAAGTCCGGCCGCTTACACGGCCGGCGCGAGTACCGGTGAGCGTGGGCGCAACGATGGGAGCGGCGCGATGATTGCCGCACAACATTCCGTTCACACCCAAGGGCGCGTGGCGGCGTTTTTCGATCTGGATGGAACACTGTGCGCCGCGCCGTCCATCGAGACGCGATTTGTGCGTTTTCTGATTCGCAGCAACACCATCGGAATCGGCGCGGGAATACGCTGGCTGGCGCACTTCGCGCGCGGCGTCCTTTCGGGCAGCGCAGATCCCCTGGAAGCGAACAAGACTGACCTCGCGGGAATTCCGGTTTCGGTGGTGGAGGAATGGGCGGACTCGCTCGACAGCGAGCCCTTGGAATTTTTCAACGAGGGAATGCTGGCGCTGAAGGAGCATCACGCTGCGGGGCATCCCATCTTCATCATTAGTGGAACGCTTGCGCCGTTGGCGCAAGTGGTCGCGTCGCAGCTGCCGGTGGCGGTGGGTATCGCGGCTACCGAATTGGAGATTCGCTTCCGAGCGCGCGAAGCGGGGACGCCGCCGCAGGCGGTGTGGACTGGACGGATTTCCGGCGAACATATGACCGGCGGCGCGAAGGTGAGAGCGATGGAACGGCTGGCGCTGCAGTGCGGACTGGACCTGGCGCGAAGCTACGCGTACGGCGACCGGCCCAGCGATATTCCCATGCTCGAACGCGTGGGACACGCGGTGGCGGTGAATCCTTCCTCAGCGTTTGCACGCGGCGCTAAGAACCAACATCGGACACGAGAACTAACTCAGAAATCGTGGAACGTTCTGGAGGCGCGATGAGCCCACTCATGGATTGTGTGGCACCCACGGATGCCGTGTCCGGCGCATTCGATCGAAAGAGGAATTCTCCGGCTTCGATGTGGACCGCCGCGACATTTGAGCGATGGCGGGCAAGAATCGAAAGCGCCTGCGGTGGGTTCGAGTGGGTGACGCTTTCTTATTTGACGGTTCTCAACCTGCTGATCATGGCATTCTTTCGCTCCATTCCTCATCCGCAGGTGTACATCGCCGCGCGCCAGTGCGAGGCGCTGGGGATTCTGCTGCTGGCGTGCTCTGTAAATCGCCGGCCTCGTCCGCTGTGGCGGTTTCTGCGGCATTGGTATCCGTTGCCGCTGTACGTCGGATTTTTTGAGGAGCTGCGGGGGCTGGTGCATCTGATTTTCCCTGGGTGGTTTGACGCTAGCTTGCTGCGATTCGATTTCTGGCTGTGCGGGGCGCAGCCGGCGGTGTGGATGTCGCAGTTTGCGCGGCCCGCGCTGAATGACTTCATGCAATTTTCTTACATGACTTATTTTCTGTATCTGGTGGTGCTGCCAACGTTGCTTTACGCGGAGCGATCAACTCGGGCGTTCTGGACGGTGATGACGTCAACGGCGCTGACGCATTATACGGTGTACGTGATTGGAGTCGTGTTTCCGATCGAGAGTCCTCATTTTTCGCTGGCGCATGCGCCGCTGCCTCCGCTTACTGGGGGATTTTCTACTTCTCTGATCGAACTGATCGAGATTTACGGGCGCGTGCATGGGGCGGCGTTTCCTTCCGCGCATGTGGCCGGATCGATGGTGGCGATCCTTTGTACTTGGCGGTACCGGCGGTGGTTGTTTTGGGTGACCTTGCCATTCTTCGTTTGCATGATGGTGGCTACGGTTTATGGGCGGTATCACTATGTGGCGGACGTGCTGGCGGGGATGCTAGTCGGCGTGGCGGGATACGCGGCGGGGTTGTGGTTGATGCGGAGGCCTGGGGCGGTACCGGCGGATTTGGTTGGCAGCGTGCGCGAAGAAACTACGGAACGCGGTGGGGAACACTTGTCTGTTGTTTTCGAGCTATAGGTCATTTTGCGGCGCCGCCACTCTTGGCGGCGGTTGTGGCCATGGCCGGGCTAAAACCTTTAGAAGATTTTTTCCTGGCGGCGGAGGTTGCCTACTGAGCCCAGGTTGGCGATCAGGAACACAAAGCGGTACTGATTCTCACTGCGGATGCTGCCGAGGGAGAGGCGGAGATATTCCAGGCCGATGCCGCAGCAGGAACCGTTGTAGGTGATCTGGGCGATCTGGTCCTGATATTCCTTCTGCTCCACGTCGTAGCTGAAACCCAGAGTGGCATTCCATCCGGGGCGAGTCATATCGCCGTAGCCGCCGAGCATGCGGATCTGGTTGGAGCGCGGCTGGAAATCGGTGGTGGGCTGGGCGGACTGGGCGGAAACCAGGTTGATGGTGGAGAAGTGCGCCAGGGTCAAGAAGGATTCTTTATAGGGCTTGAGCTTGACCAAGGTTCCAATGGCGGTCAGCCGGTTGCGCACTGGATCGTAGTTCACAATGAACTGGGTATCGTAATGGCCGCCCGGAGTGACGCGGAAGTCACTGATGATGGGAGAAAAGCGCCGCGCGGTATCCGCAAAAGCAAATGGCGTGAGCGTATCAAGCGCCTGAAAGACGTTGCGCTCTCCGGGAATCAGCGCGCCGCCGAAGGTGGGATCGAAATATTCCTTTTGAACCAGCCGCCAGGAAGCGAACTCCTCGGCGTCGCCATCGGAATCGCGGCGATAGAGGCGCTGGGTAATGCCGTATTCCACTTCATTGGTGTCGGTGAGGGTTTCATCCTCGTCGAAACGAATGAACCGGGCGTAGTCGTCCACTCCGTTCACGTAGCGATAGACGATGTCGGGCTCGATGGTGTGTTTCCACTTCACGTCGCCGCGATCCCAAATACGGTCCAGGGTGGGCGGACGAATGTCGAGAGTGAACTCCTCGGTAGTGCGCTCGAACGGCTGATTGACCGGCGCACCATCTTCCAGTTGCGCACCGTAGCGAGTGGTGCGGAAGGTGAAGCTGGGAGTGACGTTCAGCCACTGCCCCCAATGCAGCGGCATGGTGACGCTGGGAGCGAATTCCATGCGCTGGACGAAACTGCTGGTGGAGAAGGGAGTGACGGTGTCGCCGCGGTGCACCGCGTCCACGAAAGATTCGAAAGAAAAATACAGCGGCAGATTGTGGAATGGGGCCTGATCGACGGAGCCGAAGCGCGCTTCCGGCGCGGTGCGCAGGTTGACGGAAGTTTCCGGCGTCGCGCTCAAAAAGTTTTTATAAGACAACGCCGCGAAATCCAGGCTGAAGCCGCTCCAGTTGCGGGTGAGAAAGGCGGTATTGCGCACTTCCGAGTTGACCGCTTGCGCGAAAGTTTCCGCGAACGCCAACCGGAAGGTGAGCGACGATAGCTGATTGAGTTCGGCCACCGCGCGCCAGCCGTCCGGCAGCAAAGCGTCGAAATCGAATTTAATTTCGTGGCCGCCCTGCTTGAGTGGAGGGCCGGTGGGCTGTTCGAGTCCGCGATCGATTACTCCGGTATAACTGGCGTCGAGGCGCGCGTTTTCCCACGGATGCGAGCGGATGTCGGCGTTCTGCGCCCATCCGCGTTTGCTCATGTAGGTGGCGCCGACCGTTGAGTCCATCCAATCCGTGGGCGCCCAATAAAAATCCTCACCGAGGAAAGTTCCCTTGCGGGAGCTCTGGCCGACGTCCGGAATCAAGAAGCCGGATTGACGGCGATGTCCGGCGGGAAACGAGGCGTACGGGAAGAGGATGATCGGCACAGAGAAAACGCGGAAGTCGCCGCGCTCGAGCCGGACCGATGTCTGCATCTCGACGGTGGCTTCTTGCGCCTGGAATTTCCAGGTGGGTTTGTCCGGCTCGCACACGGTAAACCAGGCATGGTGCAGCCGGTAACTATTGGGCCCGGTGCGCTCGGCGTCCAGAGCTTCGAAATAGAGAGGATTGGGAGTGATCAGAAGTGTGGGAGAAGGCCGGCGCTGCATAGCGAAGGTGGCGCGAACGTGGTGAAACGTTCCGGTTCCATCACGGACATTGTAGGTACCGTCGTCGGCTTCGATGTGTTGGGTGTTGTAGTCCAACATGACGTGACCGTGGGCGATCACCTTTTGGGTGTCGCGGTTGAACTCAACGTGGTCGGCACGCAGGCGGGTGTGACCAAAGAGAATATCGACGTTGCCGTCGGCGTAGAAAATTCTGCCTACCTGGCGCTGCTGATCGGCGGCGATGGTGAAATCTTCGTCGTGCGTGGGCGCCACCGGCGGGTTGGAACTCTGCGATTTCGCGGAAACGGTGGCGCGCGGCGCGGAGTTTTGCCCGTTGGCACGCTGTTGCGGGAATGCTGTGGCCGGTAAGATGGCCGCGGCCCAGACCAAGAGCAGGCTGGCCAGACGGAAACGAGCGGCAATTCGTGGGAAAAATGAAAGCGCCATCGCTTCTTTTTGATGCAAAAAATGAAGATTGAGCCTAACACGCCAGCAAGAAAAGTGACAACGAAGCGCCCACGAGGGAAATGAGGAAACGCGGAATAGGGGGCAGTAGCAGATTCGTGACACATTCGTATTTCGGCGACCGCAAGAACCGAGTGGCGCTGTGGTAAGATTCTGGCGCTCCCTTCGATTCTCTCGGATGGAACGTCCGCGGCGCAAAACGGACACGTGATAAACAGTTGCTCGCAGTGCGGCTCCCTGCTGTACGAATACGGAAGAGCTTGCCCATTTTGTGCCACGCCTTCGATCGGCTCCAAAACAATTCACGAAGATGAACCTGTAGCTGCCGGTGTTGCCTGTCCAGAATTCGTGGCGGGAGGCTCCGCGGAAGCGGCTGCTGGTGCCTACTACGATTCCGACTCCGCACCGATCGCGATGGAAAGCGCATCCGTGGCAGTGGCGCGCGCGCCGCTGCTGGCCAAAGCAGCCGCCGCCGGCGCGGCGGTGGGCCGTACGTCCAGGGAGCCTCAGCCCGAGTGGCGGCAGGAAGTAGCTCGGCGGCTCGAATCGTACCGCTCGCGCCACCCTCACCCGGGACGGGCGGCCCAGCCAGGTCTGCCATTTTCACTACATGCAGATACGATCGAAGAGCCGGAAGTGGAAGAGGAACAGGAAGCTCCGCGGCCGGTAGCGCGTCAGGCGCTCCGGGCGGCCCGGCCGCGGCCCAGCGAGCGGGTGGAAATCTCCGTCCAGCCGGAACTCGACTTCAACGCTTCCCGGGATGATCGCTCGCGGCCGCAGACTGCGCTGGTGCCGGTGGCATCCGTCGAGGATCGGCGTTGGGCCGGAATGCTGGATGCGAGCTTTCTGCTGGCAACATTCGTGGGCTTCCTGGGGCTATTCCGTTCCCTGGGCGGCGATATTCTATTGCATAAAGTGGATGCCCCGGTGTATTTGGGCGCGTTTTTTTTGCTGTATGCCCAGTATTTTGCGTTATTTACGACGTTCGCAGGCGCCACGCCGGGAATGCAGCTTCGCGGGCTGTACGTGGTGGGTTTGGACGGGTATTTGCCGGATACTCGCCATTTGGTGTGGCGGAGCCTGGGTTACATGCTTTCCGCCGGGACCTTGATGCTAGGCTTTTTATGGGCCCTGTGGGACGAGGAACACTTCACTTGGCAGGACCGCATTTCGCAGACGTATGTGACCTCCGGAACGCCTTTAGGGCTAAATGAGTCGGCGTTGGGCCAATCGCAGCAAACTCTGGGCGACTAACAGCGTCTAAGTAGGAGCATGGGTAGCGACGGGTTTACCCAAACCCACCCGCGGGATGGTAGCAGCGTGCTCTGGTCTGAGGAGTTCCCAGAGAGAACCCCAGCGGGCGAGCTCGGTGGCAGGAACGCCGCTCCGGAATGCTATAATCAGGATTCCTATGGTTCTTGCGGGTGAGGGTGGATTTCTGGCGCCCTTTTTCGGGAGTGCCCGCGCCGGTTCCTGCTGCGAAGTTTTAGAAAAAGGAAAATCCATGAGCCGTTTGACCAAAAAAATTGCATTGACACTGTCGGTATTGATTCTGGGCTACGTGGGAATGGGGTTTGTCCTGGGGAAGTCGAACGACGACAAAACCTACCGCGCGCTGACGGTGTATAGCGAAGTGCTGCAGCACATCCAGCGGGATTACGTCGATGATCCCGACATGCATCAGGTGACCAACGGCGCGCTGCACGGCTTGCTGGACGCTCTGGACCCGCAGTCCGGCTATTTGAGCCCGCTCGAATATACCGACTACAAGCAGAAGCTGGAATCGAAGGGCAAAGGCTCGGCGGGCATGACCGTCTCGAAGCGCTTTGGTTACATCGCGGTGGTTTCGGTGATGCCAGACAGTCCTGCACAAAAGGCGGGGCTGCACGACGGTGATGTGCTGGAATCGATCGCCGGTTTTACCAGCAGCCAAATGTCGGTGGGCCAGGCGCAAGCACTCCTCGCGGGGGAGCCCGGGGCGATCGTGAAAGTGTCAGTGATTCGGCGTTCCAAACCCGAACCGGAGGAACTGAATTTGACGCTGGCCAAAATGGGACCGCCGCGACTTCTGGAAGATAAGATGCAGGACGACATCGCGTATCTGCGGGTGCAGGGATTCGATACCGGAATGAGCAAGCAGATCCGCGAGAAACTGGCGCAATTCGAGAAGCAGGGCGCGAAGAAATTGATCTTCGATTTGCGTGACTGCTCCACCGGCGACATCGCCGAAGGAATTTCCACCGCGCAGCTTTTCGTTCCCTCCGGAACCATCAGCACCTTGAAGGGCCAGACGGTAAGCACCGATACGGTGGCGGCGGAGGCGGCGAAAGTAGCGTGGAAGCTACCGGTGAGCGTTTTGATTTCCAACGGCACCGCGGGAGCGGCGGAAATTGTCGCCTCGGCCATCGGGGGCAATCATCGCGGGGAGACGGTGGGCGAGCGGACATTTGGGACCGCCTCGGTTCAGAAGCTGATCCAGCTTGATGATGGAGCCGCACTGATCCTGACAGTGGCGAACTATTACACGCCGGACGGAAAATCGATCGCCGCTGAAGGCGTGGCGCCGACGGTGGAAGTGAATCCGTACGGAGACGAGGCCGCGGTAACCGACGAAGAGCCCAGCTATCCCGCACCTGCGGGGCATGCGGTGTCGCCGACCGATCCCACGGTGAAAAAGGCAATTGAGATTCTGAACGGCGCGCCGGCAGCGCGCAAAGCAGCGTAGTTGCGATCGAGCGGCCGCGAGAGGTGTGTGCGGCGCAGCTCGGTCGAGTGAAACCCATCCGTGAAATTCGCGCGGCGGCGAAATAACAATTGCAGACCAATCTTTCTTCGCGCTGGCGCGAACCCGCGTGCTACTTCCTCTTTTCCGTTCCATTTTCTTTTTCGGCTTGAATCAGGGGTATTCCTCGGCGTGATTTTCGCTCTACTCACCGCGGGCTGCCGCACGCCAGGGCCCAGCCCGGACGAGCTGCGCGAGGTGACCCAGGAAATGGTCGCCGCCGCGCAGGCCATCACCAGCCGGAAATCGGAGATCACCGTTCGTCCAGTGATGGGGCAGGCGGCAGATGGATCGGGTCCGGTCCGTGAGGGCGATCATATTTTGATCGTGCTTGATCAGGCGAATGAGCTACACGCGCTGCAGAAAGCGCTGGATGCGGTGGCCCGGAACCATGGACTAACCCGGTTCGGCGGCAGCGCCTCGAATGATGCGTTCGAGTTCGATTACGGCATCGACGCTCGGCACACCCATTCGATCCAGATCGCGGTGCCCACGAATGCAACACCGCCGAAACAGGTGACGGCACCGCACACGGCGGCCGCGACGAGTCTGCTGGCGGTGATCATCGACGATCTCGGATACGATGGCGCGGCGGCGGATGCCGTCCTGGCGCTGCGTTTTCCGCTGACGGTGGCGGTTCTGCCGAATCATCCGCTTTCCACCGAGATCGCCGAGAAAGCCCATCAGCGCGGCCACCAGGTGATCCTGCACCTGCCGATGGAATCGGAAAGCGGGCACCATGAGAGTGGCGCCAAACCCGAGATTGTAGAATTGCGGCCGGGCATGAAAGGGAGCGAGGTGGACGCGATCGTGGCCAAGATGCTGGAGACGGTGCCGTACGCTTCCGGGGTCAACAATCACCAAGGCTCGCGAGCCACCGCGAACGCGCCGTTGATGGACGCGTTGATGCACGCGCTAGCCGCGCGCCATCTGTTTTTTATCGATAGCCGAACCACCGCGGCCACGGTCGCGTACGACGCCGCTGAGCGCGACGGGGTTCACGCGGCGTGGCGCAAAGTGTTTCTGGATGACGTGGCCACGCGCCCGGCGGTCTTGAAACAACTGGCGCTGGCGGTGCGCGATGCTCGGAAACAAGGGTGGGCCATCGCGATCGGCCATCCGCATCCGGCGACCATCGCCACGCTGGCGGAAAATCTGCCGCGCCTGGAAACGCAGGGGATTCGGCTGGTGTTCGCTTCGGACGTCACGCATTAGGCGTGGGTCGGAGTATAGTAAGAAGATTGCGGGAATCGTTTGGGTCCTCGGAGGGTTCACTAATGGTTGGAAATTCCGTCCTGCGAATGGCGTGCACGATGGTGCTAGCGGGCGCAGCTGCGCTGGCTTGGGCCAGTGGCACGAGCGCCCAAGACACCATGAACATGGACCATTCCACAACGCAATCCGGGCCGCGCGTTCCGGCATATCACAAGACTCCGCCCAGCGGCGTGCTGCCGGAGACTTTGCCGCCCGCGGAATTTGCGAATGATCCGGTCACCCACAATGCCTACGCACTGGCCGAGAAGATCAAGGCGACGCTGTATCAAATGCCGTGCTACTGCAATTGCGATCTCGAGGCCGGACACGGCAGTCTGCTGGATTGTTATCGCGGGACGCATGCGGCGGTGTGCCCGGTTTGCAAGAAAGAGCTTTTCTACGCCTACCGGGAACGCAAGAAGGGCAAGACCGCGGCGCAAATTCGGGCGGGGATCGTGCATGGAGACTGGAGCAAGATCGACTTGACGAAATGGACGGGAGAGCCGGCGCCGCCTAGCGCAGGCGGTAAATAAGCCGTCCCTGCGCGTCCGGGCGACCAAACGTCCGACCCTTCCCAAAACCAGGGAAGGGTTCGCACGGGGCACTGAAAACCACCGCCACATATCGGAACATCCGTGCGGCGGGCTAGACCTCGCTGCGGAGGGTGATCACTGTGATTTCTGGCGGGACTTCGATTCGTATTGGCATACCTATCGTCCCTAATCCCCGGTTAACATAGATCGACGCGTATTTTTGGGCACTGGACGCGGGGGCCATCGCTGCGGGAACGGCGCCATCGGCGACTGCGGCTGGCGCTGCAGAGTTTCCTGAGCCGCCTAGCGGCAGGCGATACAATCCGGCAATAAAATCGGACATGTATTTTGCTGGGTTCCACGAGTGATCGAGAATTTCTACCTGGACCTGGCCGCCGTGGGTGTGGCCGGCCAGACTCAGTTCAATGCCCAGCTCGGCTGCGCGGACGAACGAATTTGGATTGTGCGATAGCAGAATGTTGGGAATGTCTTTGCGCACCAGCGATTCGATGGAGGTCAGCATCGGACGCATCTTGCCGAATGGCGGGCGTTCGCGCTGGTAGTCCACGCCGAGCAGATTGAACTTGGCGCCTTGCCAGGTGAGTTCGGCGCTTTCCTGGCGTAGCAACCTCATGCCGTGCTGCGCGAAGAGGGTCTTCGCTTTGGCTTCCACATGCGCGTAGATTTCGTGGTTGCCGTTGCATCCCCACACGCCGAGCGGCGCACGCAATTGGCTGAGCTCGGCGATGCAAGCGTCGAGCGGATCGTGGGCGCTGGTGATGAAATCGCCGGTGACCACGATGATGTCGGCGGGAAGGGCGCTGGCCATGGCCACCACGCGCCGCAGCTCGCTCAACGGAAGAAAATCGCTCAGGTGAATGTCGCTAAGTTGCAGGATTCGCATTCCATCCAAATCGAAAGGCAAGCCGGGAATGGGGATCTCGATGGTTCGAACCCGGTAGTCCAGCCGTTCCCCGAAAAAACCGTACGTTCCCACCACGATCGGCAGGCCGCCCGCCAGGTAGCCGGCGTAACGGAAAAATTCGCGGCGCGCGGGATCGAATCGTTCGCGGCGTTGAGGTACGAGGGTGGTCACCGCGCGGGCGGCGAGCAAATTCAACGCGCGGACAATTTGTATCCCCACAAATCCCAAAAGCGAAACCACCAGCCAGAGCTTGCCGCCGGCGAGGATCCAGGTGGATATTCCGTGGCGGGGAAGAAATCGGGCGAAGGTCGAGTTAATGACGGTAACGGTGACGGAAATCACCGCAAGAAACCACAGGGCGTGCAACACCTGGCGAATCCAGCGCGGCGATGTACGCTGAATGAATCTTAAGGCGCCGCGAAGCCAAAACCGCTGCACGTAGAACAGCACCACAAGAAAGACAATGTCCTCGAACACGCGGAACAGGGTGAATTCGTACAGGATTCGCATTCGATTGGCCTCTTACGGTGGCTCGCGGTTTAAGCTTTCACGGACGGAACTTACGCCGGGTTCCGTCTCTCACTAGATTAGGATGCGGGAAGATCGCCGTTTGTGGGCGGCTACTTTTGCGGAATGTGTCCGAGTGGCGGGGGCCGCCAGGCCCCTGGCGCGGTCGAGCAACTGCCTTTCCGCCGGCGCTAGCGGGCGAACGGTTCCCTTAGGCAGTTCGCCGAGCTGAACCTCGCCAATGGCGACTCGGACCAGGCGAAGGACTTCGATTCCCAGGTGGTCGAACATCCGGCGAATGTGCCGGTTTTTTCCGGAGTCGAGAACGATTTCGAGCCAGACATTGCGCTGCCCCTGGCGAAGAATGGAGGCGCGTTTCACGTTGAGGAAATCGCCATCGCGGCCGGTAATACCGCGGACCAGCGCGTCCATCAGCTCCGCATCGGCCAGCTCGGCAATCTGAACGTGGTAGGTCTTATCCAGATGAGTTGCCGGTGCGAGAATCCGCGCGGCCCATTCCGAATCGTTGGTAAGAAGCAACAAACCTTCGCTGGCTTTATCGAGCCGGCCCACGGGAGCGAGCCAGGGCGTGTGCGACGGCAGGAACGCGTAAACGGTGTCGCGGCCCTTTTCGTCCGAGGCAGTGGTAACGATGCCGCGCGGCTTATTCAGGATGAAGTAAAGACGCTGCTGGGCGGCGACGCGCTGCGCGTCCACTTCGATGCGATCGGCAGCTACATTCACCGGCGTTTCCGGATCGCGGCGGACCGAGCCATTCAGGGTTACCTGGCCGGCGCGAATCAGCTCCGCGGCGTGCGAACGCGAACAGTAGCCCAACTTGGACAACGCGCGGGCTAGCCCCACATTTCGGGATTGTTTCGATGGCCTGGTCACGTCCGCATCGCGCATTTTGCGAATTTTACTTTCCCGCGTACTTAACCGAGCAGCCGTACGGGCGCGACGTGGGCACGCTCACCGGCTTGCCGGCCATGGCTTCTTCTAACGCCTGCGCCACGTAGTTTTTGGCCTTGGGAATATCGGAAGCATCGGTGGTGGGACGGTCATCGATGGCACCGTCGTAGATCAGTACTCCTTTGGGATTGATCACGAACATGTGCGGCGTAGTCTTGGCGTCGTAAAGATGGCCAAGCTGGCCGGTTGGGTCGAGCAGCACAGCGGTGGGAGCAGCTTTCATGTCCGCCAGATAGGCGTTCTCTTCGCCGCCGATTACGTAGCCCTGCTCACCGGGAGCGGAAGACTGCACGGTGAGCCACACCACGCCGCGCGCGGTCCATTGATGCTGCAGACGTTCCATGTTGCCGCTCTGATAGTGCTTTCGGGTGTACGGGCAATCGCGGTTGGTCCACTCCAGGACCACGAACTTGCCATTAAAGTCGGAGAGCTTGCGGACCTTACCGTTGGTGTCGGTTGCCGTGAACGAGGGCGCGGGCTGACCCAGGCTGGCTGCCCAAACTTCGGCCACCGTGCCCACCAGAATTAGAGCCAACAAAGCTATTGAATATCGGCGATTCATAAACACTCCTGATCATCAAAATCGCGAACGGCGACAACAAATTGCGAACAGCAACAAATGACCTGAAAACATTATCGCGCGCCCACCGGGTGCAGCGGAACGGGAACCGCAATCTGATATGCTGCGATGCCGCTGCTGTTGCCCGAACCCCGAGGATCGCCGAGCACCAAAACGCCCTTCAACGTCACCACCGGCGTTGTTTGCTGGTCCGACTTATGAAGCTGTAATTGTACGCCCTTGCTCAGCCGGGTGACGGTCTGGGTCGCGGAGTTCTCGATGGGGTCCGGCAAGAAGGGGTAGAACGCTGCATGATCTTCCGGCTGCCCGGTTTCCACGCTCAGAATGAAATCGTTGCCTCGGGCAATGGCCTTCACGCTCCAGTTGGATGGCACCGCTCGGGGAATGAGTTTCCTGAACTGCGCGAATAAAGCCTCTCCCGCCGTGGCGGCATGCATTGGGTGCGCGACGATGGCCATCTTCAGGCTCAACTGAGCCTGATCGGGAATGCATATCTCCCGGCACACCAGCCATTTCGCGGTTGCCGCCAGATTTTCGCTGGCTCCGGGCGCCGCGTTGGCTGGAATGGCGACAGGGATCACCAACAGAACTTCTCCGCTATATCCGAAGTCGATCACCGCACCTGAACCCAATCGTTCTGGCGCCGGCCATTCGATTTCGCCCGGGCGGAAGCCCGCCGGAAGATGCCATTGCACGCGCGGAGGTTCGCCGGAGTCGCCTGGATTCTGCCAGTAGATATGCCAGCCAGGGTCCAGGACAAAATGCAGGCCGAGCCAGGCGGTTTCCCCGGGGACGGCGGCGGCTTCTTCGGCCACCAGGTCGAGCTCGGTGTGTTGGCTGTGGGCATCGACCGGGCTAGTGGCGGCGCACAAAGCAGGAGCGCTGCAGGCCAATATAAGGAAAGCCAGGCAAGCTGCATTCGCGCCGCGCGAGCGATTTTTCCCCATGCTATTTAGACCGTGATGACCCGCCTGTGGTTTCGGAGTCCGTGCGGGCACGCCGAGAAGCAGCGGACGATCTTTCACCACCTTCCGCCGCCCCCAACGTTCTACCAGGCCCATAACCGTTAGCGCGGAGGGTGAATTCTCTCGCGCATCACCGAAGATTCTAGCGTAGCTTTCTGGCAGCCGGTATCTGAGAATAGGCCCATGGCCAAGACTCCTGAACAGCGGCTCGCGGAAATTTCCTCCGCGGAAAAAAGCAAAGGCATCTTCAAACTGTTCCTCGGCTACGCGCCCGGCGTGGGCAAGACCTACAACATGCTGAGCGAGGCGATTCGGCGGCACAGCCGCGGCGAAGATGTAGTGATCGGCATCGTGGAAACGCATGGGCGCAAGGGCGTTTGCGAGTTGGCCAGCCAGCTTGAAGCGGTGCCGCGGCGCAAGATCGATTACAAGGGAACGCTGTTCGAAGAGATGGATATCGACGCGATTCTGGCGCGGAAGCCGCTGGTAGCGGTAGTCGATGAGCTGGCGCACACCAATATTCCCGGCAGCAAACATCGCAAACGCTACGAAGACGTGCTGCAGCTACTGGAGGCAAAAATCGACGTGCTCTCGGCAGTGAACATCCAGCACGTTGAGAGTCTGGCACCGACCGTTCGCGCGATTACCGGGGTGGTGGTGCGGGAAACCCTTCCGGACTGGATTCTGCAGGTGGCCACGGAAACGGTGATGGTCGACCTCACGCCGGAAGCGCTGCAGAAGCGCATGCAGCGCGGCGATATCTACGGGCAAGAGAAAGTGGAGCAGGCACTGACGAATTTCTTTCGCCGGGGCAACTTGATCGCCCTGCGCGAGCTGGCCCTGCGGCAAGTGGCGGAACAGGTGGATCGCAGCCTGGAATCGTACATGGACCAGAAGGAAATCCAGGGGACCTGGCCGGTGCGGGAGCGAATGGCGGTGTGTGTCGGGACCAGCGCGCGGGCGCAGTATTTGATTGCTCGCGCGGCGCGGATGGCGCGACGGATGGACGCCGAGTTGTACGCGGTGCACGTGGATGTGGACGGCGATAACGGCGCGGGCGAACAGAAAACGCTGGAGGCCAATCTGGAGCTTGCGGAAAGCCTGGGCGCCAAAGTGGTGCGCTTGAAAGGAAACAGCATCGCGCAATGCGCGGCAGCGTTTGCCCGGGAAAAACACGTGACCCAGGTTATTTTTGGACGGACCGCTGTGGAGGGATGGCGCAGCCTGGCCTATCTGCGCCAGATGTATAACTTCCTGCACGATGCACCGGCGGTCGATGTGCACATCGTGACCCAAGAGCCTGAGTAGTTTCTAGCTGGCGGGTGCGTCTGATGCAGGTGCGGAACGGCTAGAACCAATCGCTGCGGTAGGCAATCCACCAGGAAAGATAGCCGATGGGGATGGTCGCCAGCAGGCCCCACCAGAGTGGCAGGGAGAAGTCGGCTATCAAGCCCAATACCCCAAATACGATCCAGAAGATCTTGCGCTGCATGCCCTTATTTTAAACCCGCGGGTTTTCCCTGCCGCGAAAAGCTTGCTGAAGTTTCTTAGACCGCTTCGCACATCTGATGCGAAGCGGATTTATCGCTCAGCACGGGTCGGCCGAAAGACGACGTAACTTAGCCGATCGGAACTGCTTGACGATTGACAAACATGACTGGACGGACAAAAGTCGTGATGAGCCAAGGGGTGATATATACGGCAAAAGATAAGGGCGTAGAATCGTATCATCGAGTCTAGGAATCGCTGACGCTTGCTTTGGAAGCCTTTATTTCTTGCCAGCGCTTGGGGCGCTTTTTGGTGTCCAGGACTTTCTTGCGCAGGCGAAGGGACTTCGGGGTGATTTCCGCGAATTCGTCTTCGGCGATGAACTCAATGGCCTTCTCGAGAGTCATGTCCCGCGGCGGTACCAGGCGGATGGCTTCGTCGGCCGATGACGAACGCATGTTGGTCTGTTTCTTTTCCTTGGTGATGTTGACGTCCATGTCCTGGTCGCGGGAGTTTTCTCCCACGATCATTCCTTCATAGACCTCGACGCCGGGGGTAATCAGCATTTCGCCGCGTTCCTGAATTCCCCAGATCGCATAGGCGGTGGCGACGCCGGCGCGGTCGGCCACTAACGCGCCAGTCGGGCGCATAGCCATTTCTCCCGCGTAGTCGGTCCAGCCTTCCAACATTGAATTCAGGATCACCGTGCCGCGAGTATCGGTGAGCAACTGGGTCCGCAGACCAATCAATCCACGCGAAGGAATTCGGAACTCCATGCGTACCCGGCCGGAATGGTGGTTGACCATCTTCACCATTTCTCCGCGCCGTGTGCCTAGCGCTTCCATGATGATCCCGATGTAAGTTTCAGGGCAGTCCACAACCAACAGCTCGAGCGGCTCAACGCGACGGCTACCTTCGGTGCGTACTACGATCTCGGGCTTGCCCACCATCAGTTCGTAGCCTTCGCGACGCATTGTTTCGATCAAGATGGCGAGCTGCAATTCGCCCCGGCCCAGCACGCGAAACGCGTCGGTGGTGCCCGTGTCTTCCACGCGAATGGAAACATTGGTCAGCAACTCTTTATCGAGGCGAGCACGAAGGTCCCGGGAGGTGACGAACTGCCCCTCGCGGCCGGCGAGCGGTGAAGTATTAATGGTAAAAACCATGCCCAGAGTGGGCTCGTCGATAAACAGCGGCGGCAACGGAGCGGGCCGCTCGATTTCGGTAATGCTTTCGCCGATTTGAATTCCTTCCACGCCGGCTATGGCTGCCAGGTCGCCGGCCAACACTTCTTCGGTTTCATCGCGCTCCAGGCCGCGGAAAGTGAAAAGCTTGGTGATGCGAGTGGTCTGGATGGAGCCATCCAATTTCACGATGGCCACCAAATCGCCACGGCGCAAGCGTCCCTGAAAAACGCGGGCGATGGCTACGCGGCCAAAATATTCGCTGTAGTCAAGATTGAGAACCTGAATCTGGAGCGGCGCTTCTACGTCGCTTTTGGCTGGAGGAATCGCCTTAACAATGGCGTCGAAGAGCGGCTTGAGGGTGACCGAGGAGTCGCCGACGGTGATATGCGCGGTGCCGGTTTTCGCGTTGGTGTAGACGATTGGAAAGCCGAGCTGGTCTTCGGTGGCGTCCAGATCGATGAATAGATCGTAGATTTCATCGAGCACTTCGGCGGGTCGCGCATCGGGACGATCGATCTTGTTTAGAACGATGACCGGAGAGAGCTTGGCGGCCAGCGCCTTTTGCAGGACGTAGCGTGTCTGCGGCAGCGGACCTTCGCTGGCATCGACGAGGAGCACCACGCCGTCGACCATGCGCAGCGCACGTTCCACTTCTCCACCGAAATCACTGTGGCCCGGCGTATCGACGATATTGATTTTGACGTCTTCGTAAATCACCGCGGTGTTTTTGGCCAGGATGGTAATGCCGCGCTCTTTTTCAAGATCGTTAGAATCCATCACTCGTTCGGTGACGGTCTGATTGGCACGGTAGGTGCCGCTCTGCTGCAGCATGGCGTCGACCAGGGTGGTTTTTCCGTGGTCCACGTGAGCGATGATGGCGATATTTCGTATGGATGTGGTCGTCATGATGTCAAAACCTTCGTCAGGAGCCTCCCTGGGCTCACGGCAATCGCGAAATGTACGGCAGATGCTGTAATTCTGGCCATGATTTGGGAACGTCCGGTTAGCCGCGCAGACCTAAAAAAATAGGGCTGCAAGCGCCGACTCGCAGCCCTTCTCGATCCCAATATTCGAGAAAACGGAGCAACAAACCTGAACGTTGATTATAGCATTGCCCGCGATGACCCTGCTACCGTTCGTTCCAGGACGGTGTGGTAGGCTCTGGGCGGGAGGTGAACCGTGAATACGCGGGTGAACACGAACATGGTGACCACGTTGCTGGAGATGCCGGGGTACCGGGTGGTGCGAAACCTGGGGATGGTGCGCGGGATTGTGGTGCGCTCGCGAAGTATTTTCGGGACGATAGGCGCTTCACTGCAAACCATCGTGGGCGGCAATATTTCGCTGTTCACCGAAATGTGCGAGAAAACGCGTGAAGACGCGCTGGAGCTAATGATGCAGCACGCCGCGGAACATGGAGCGAACGCGGTTCTAGGCGTGCGCTACGACGCCAACGAAGTGATGCAGGGCGTCACCGAAGTGCTGGCGTATGGTTCGGCGGTGGTGGTGGAACCGCAAGTTTGAGTGTTGCGCGGGATGGGGGCAAGCAAATGACAATCCGCCCGGCCGCGAGGTAGAATTGCTGTATCTTCAGGAGAATAGTGAGGTTATAGAAATGCGATTCAAATTTTTCTCCGTGTCTATTGTGTTCGCGGTGATCGTCGCGGCAGTCGCGGTAAGCGTCCTTGGCGCGGCACTGCCGGTCGCTCCGCAGACCGTGCAGTTCAAGAGTGGCGATGACACTATTTCCGGTTACCTCTCGTTGCCGCAGGGGTCCGGGCGTCATCCTGGGATCGTCGCCATCCACGAATGGTGGGGACTGACGGACTGGGTGAAGCAGGAAGCGGATCTACTGGCCGCGCAGGGGTACGTGGTGCTGGCGGTGGATCTGTATCGGGGAAAAGTGGCGAGCGATCCCACCGAGGCGCACGAGCTGATGCGCGGTTTGCCGCAGGATCGCGCGGTTCGCGATCTGGATTCCGCCTTTCATTATCTTGCGGCGCGAACCGATGTGAATGCCAAGCATATTGGCTCCATCGGATGGTGCATGGGGGGCGGGTATTCACTGCAACTGGCGGTCCACGAACCTAAACTGGCGGCATGCGTGGTGAATTACGGATCGATGCCGACGGATCCGGGCGACATCGCGAAAATCAATGCGCGGGTGCTCGGAAATTTTGGAGCGATGGATCGCGGAATCACTCCGGCTGACGTCAGCGCGTTCGAGAAGGCGATGAGAGCCTCTGGCAAATCGGTGGACGTGAAAGAGTACCCCGACGCCGGGCACGGCTTCCAAAACCCGGTAAATAAGGACGGCTACAACCCGGCAGACACCGCCGACGCGTGGAAGCGGATCGTCGCCTTCTACAAGCAGGCGCTGTAAGGCCGGAGAGAATGGCATTGAGAACGCGGCGCGATTCCGTATTGTCGAGCTGTGTTAGCGCGGACGGAATGTAGCCGGGTGTCCGATTGCACAACAGTCCACCGGCAAAACCCGTTGACCCTGCTGATCCGGGCATGATATTCGGTAGTAGATGAAGTTTCACAGCCAAACTGGAAATCGCGCGGAATTCCCGCCGACCGGGAATCACTTCGACGTGTGCCCCTGTGTTACGCTTTTCATTCCGAGCCGCCTGGTAGCGCAGAAGGCCCTCCTTTTGTGCCTGCTCCTACTTCCGTTGCTCCTTACCAGCGGATAACAGCCAAAGCCCGAGCAATTTTTCAGGCCAGGCCGTTATCCGAATCCGAGGATAACGGCATTTTTTTTGAGGTGGGGATGGCCATAATAAAAGGAGAAAGACGATGTGTTTCACCGATTGGGACAAGATTCAGGCCGAAGATGTTTCCTGGCGGTATCGCCGCAAAGTGGCGCGCGGCGAGAACCTGGCGGTAGCCATGGTCGAAGTGCTGAGGGGAGCCACCACGCGTCCGCACCGTCACGAAAATGAGGAAGTGATTCTGGTGCTGAAGGGCTCGTGGCGCTTCCACCTGCGGGGCGAAGAGGTGACGCTGGGACCGAATCAAATGTTGTCGATCCCGCCGGGAGTGGAGCACTCGTCGGTGGTGTTGGAAGATACCACCGCCGTCGATATTTGCACCACCGCACGACCCGATTGGAGCACCGGGGAAGACCTGGCGCTGCACTACGACCCGGAACAATATTTATGGGCGGTTTAGGCGGCTGCGGCACATCCCGGCGCCTTTAGAATTGAAGCACTAAAAGTAAATCGGCGGCCGTAGCCCTGATTCAAAGGGAGGCGGCCGCCGATCCCTGCATCGCACAACAGCTTTCAAACGATCCGCGATAAACTGCGCGCTGAATTAAAAATGAAATACCACGCCGATCGAGGGCTGTGCTAACTGCGTGAACTTGCCGGTAGCCAATCCCGAAAATCCGAAGTCCGGAGCTTTGAGGAAATATCCGCGGTATTCCCCTCGAATGCTAAGGTGCGGAATGAGCGAGAAGTCTACGCCCGCGCCGTACACAGCCGTCGGTTTGACCTGGGTGATTTCGCCGCCAACGGAAGCGTTGGTGTCACCGGTGGGACGATAGAAAATCCCGCCGCCGCCAACTAACGCGTAGGGACGAAGTCCGAATATGTGAAACGGCGCGGTGGCCACCGCGGCACCGGTGAGGAAGTGCACCCCACTCCGGATCGATGCGGTACTCACACCGGTAACGTAATCCTGGGAGTTTTGTGTATAGCCGTAGTTAGCCTCGGCGGACAGCAAGGGATTGAAGTGATAGCGGAGGCCGGCAAGAAAACCTCCGGAATCGGTGGCCGACTGGCGAACCAGGGTTCCCTGGCTGATGCCGATGCCGGAAACGGATTGTTGCAAGTCAGCGTTCAGCAGAAGACTGAAGTCGGTTTTTTTCGCGATGTCGACAACCTGAGCTTGAGCTGCGCCGGACACCAGTAGGGCTGCGAACGCTACAACAAAAATCGTCACACCTCTACGAATCATCATTTTCTCCCTCTCCTGAATTATGGCGATTTCGATTGTTCTGATGATGCATTTCCGCGCCGGTTCAAAGATATGTTGGCGCGTTGGGGCGACCGATCGATTAATCACGAGAACCGGGTTGCAGTGCGTAAACTGATTATAGGTAACTCGGTCCGCCCGGCAAAATCACCTTCGGTATCGATAGTGCAAGCCTCCTTGGGCCCCGCAGGGCGTTCGCTAGCTTAGAACGCGTGAGTTCACGAATAGTTGCTAGCACGCTTTGCATTTCTCCATCAGCATAACGAAGTTCCGCAAATATCCATAGGGCTGCTAAGCGACGGATTAAACGGAAGTTTCCCTGCTCATGAGACGCAATCTTGCTGTATTCGGTTACTGACTGGGGACAAAAATCGCATGATTTCGGCTAAGATGTGCGGTGCAACCAGCACATAAGATTTACGGGAGGATCCATGCTGAAACACACCCGCTGGCAAGACGTTGAGCTCGAACAATTGAACCCGCTGCTACAGCGCCAACTGGTGGTAGGGGAAGCGGTGATGGTGGCGCGGGTGCTGCTGAAGAAAGGCTCGCTGGTGCCGCTTCACTCGCACATGAACGAACAGATTACTTACATCCTCGAAGGGACATTGCAATTCCAGATCGATGGACGCGAAATCGTGGTGCGCGCCGGCGAGGTGCTGTGCATTCCGCCGCACATGCCGCACGCGGCGCTGGCGCTGGAAGATACCGTCGATCTGGATATTTTCAATCCGCCGCGGCAAGACTGGATCAACAAGACCGATTCGTATCTGCGCGATGCGAAGCGCTAGCAGTGCGACCTTCCGGCATGCCTCAAACTCAGCGCACCGCTGATTTTGTGCTGTGGTCGCATGGTCGGAGGTGGTGATTCTTACGTTTCGGAGTCCGCACAGCCAAGTTGGCTGTGCCACCCGCGCGGCTTGCATGTTGGCTTAGGTCATGACGTTAGCTTAGCTATAGCTAGTGCTTCTGCGCCGCGGCGGTCTCCAGGTCATCGGCGGCTTGGTTGATTCCTGCGGCTACTTTTTCTATGACCCGGGCTACTTGCGGAACCTGCGCTTCGGCTTCCTTCCACTTTTTTTGGTCCATGTATTCGCGGACGGCGGCTACAGGCTTGGCACTGTAACCGGTGTAGGCGCCGGGCGCGTAAATCTGGTTCTTGAACCAAGGGCGCTCCGGGAGACCTTTGTCGTCGAGGAATAAACGCGGAATCCGCAGCAGGTCTGCGTTGAGAATTCCCAAGGCTTGCGCCGAAAGAGCGGGAGCATCTTGCGACTGCACTATTGCCAGCGCTTTCGAATAGCGAGCGGCGCTCCTCTTGAGTACTTCGATCGCGTTTTTCATCGGCGCAAAATCCATGAACGGCGGCACCGCCTCGGCGGGCGGAGGCACGAAAATCTTATGGGGGTCGGCGGTCGCGGTGAAGACGCCTTCCTGCAATTCCAGGTTGCGCTCGGTGATTTCATCCTGCTTGTCCTTGAGTAGCTGCTCGAGTTCGGCCTCGTATTTGGCGATGGCTTCCGCTTGCGGGGCGTAATCAACCGGAATCATATCCGCGTCGGCCAGGCGAATCATGGCCGTGCCAGCCAATTGCGCGAGCGCCCGCCCGTAGGAAAAGTCGGTGTCCGCGAAATGGGTATAGTAGTAAAAATCGTCGTAGATGGAGTGATACTGGGTACCATCATCTTCGCCGCCGAATTCAAAGTCCAGCGTAGAGATGCCGGCAAAATCCTGAAACGCCGTGTAGTCTGAGCCGTCTCCCAACGCTTCCAGATTCAGGTCCTCGTGCCCGCGAATCGCGGCGCGCTCTTCGCCATTTTTGCCGTGAGCGATCGACGCCAGACGCGTCCGTTGCAGCAGCGACGTACGGGTCTCCGGATCCTGCACCTCGCGTGCCACGCTGCTGATCACGGTCTGCAAATCTTGCGTTCCACCGGCGTATAGAATCCCGCGGTTGCTGCTGTCGGAATTGATGTACGCGACGGCATGTTTTTGCAGCTCGCTCACGTGGGTTTCCACCCATTCCACCGAGCCGAGCAGTCCCGGCTCCTCGCCATCCCATGCGCAATAGATAATGGTGCGCTTGGGAGTCCAACCCTGCTTGTGCATCTCGCCGAGGACGCGCGCTTCCTCCAGCATGGCGGACTGGCCGGAGATGGGATCCTCCGCACCATTCACCCACGCGTCATGATGATTGCCGCGAATCACCCACTGCGCATCGGGGTCCGACCCATGAATGGTGGCGATCACGTCGTATATCGGCTTCAGGTCCCAATTGGAACTGACTTTCAAATGCACTTCGGCCGGCCCCGGCCCGAGGTGGTAAGTGATCGGCAAAGCGCCGCGCCATTCCTCCGGCGCCACTGGACCGGTCATCGCGGAAAGCAACGGCAGCGCGTCGCCCCAGGAAATGGGAAGAACGGGGATTTTGGTGATGGTGGTGGCGTCCTTGAGGGCCAGGCGTTTCGCGTCGGCGGTGGCGCCCACGCCGGGGGTGAGCGGGTCGCCGGGGTAATCAGTGTCCATCACGCTGCCGCGCTGCACACCTTCGCGAGGCCGCCAGCCTCCTCCCGGATAATCATCGCCGTTGAAATAGCCATCCCCCTGAGGGTCGGAATAAATAACGCACCCGATCGCGCCGCGCTCGCCTGCCACCTTGGGCTTGGTGCCGCGCCAATTTGCCCCGTAACGCGCGATTACGATGGCTCCCTTGACCGAAATCCCCATGCGATCGAGTTGCTCGTAGTCTTCACGGTTGCCGTAATTCACATACACCAGCGGAGCGGTAACGTCACCATCGGCGGAGTACGCATTATAGGTGGGAAGCTGCTCCGAGGTCTGATTCGAAGTGGGATCAACATCCAGCGCCGGCTCCTGCAACTTGGCTTTGAATTGCATGGGCGCAACGAGCTCGACCACTCGCTCTTTCGGCGTGGGGAACAGCACGTTGAAGGTCTCGATGTGCGCGTCGAATCCCCACTCCTTGAATCGCGAAAGGATCCATTCGGCGTTGTCTTTGTCGTACGGCGATCCCACGTTGTGCGGCCGCGCGCTCAATCGGCGCATGTTCTCACGAATGTTGCCGGCCACCACCGCGTCGCGAAATTGTTTCTCCCGGCCGCTTTCGGCGGCTGCGGACTGCTTGCCGTATCCGGCCAAACGAACCGGGGCTGCCGCGTCCACGCTCTGGGCCTGGCCGGCCAGTGGCAAGAACAGTTGGGTAATCGCGAGCAGCACACAACTGATGGAGCGCAGAGACATGAAGATCCTCTTTCCACGTGCAAATTGAATCGAATTGCTGCTTGCGGCCACCCAACGCGCGGCGGACGGCAAACATCTGACCAAGGCCCCAGAAGTTAGCTGATTGTTTTGCTTGGGTCCGCTGGGTATTTCAGCACATTCGTCACCGCTGGGTCCAGCCATTAGCACCAGGCACTAAAAACCAAAAACTACACGTCAGTCAGCTACCGACGGCCAGCGGTTAAAGTGATAAACGGGATAGGGCGGGCGGGGATGCGGCGGTTGCGAGCGGGGTTTGCTACCAGCCCGGCGCGACCCTGATCGATTCGCGGATCGCGCCGAGCTGCTGTGAGTCTTTCTATTTGCCTGGTTGGATCGACAGCAACTCCAGCTCGAAAACGAGTACGGAGCTGGGTGGAATAGGGCCTCTGCCGTTGGGGCCGTAAGCCAGGTCCGACGGAATGAAAAGCTGCCACTTAGATCCCACCGGCATCAGTTGCAGAGCTTCCGTCCATCCTTTGATAACGCCCGTTACCGGGAAGTTGGCCGGCTTGCCGCTCCTGTAGGAGCTGTCAAACTCCTTACCGTCCACAAAGGCGCCCTTGTAGTTGCAACTCACCGTATTGCCGAGCGCTGGCTTGGGGCCGGTGCCATTGGTCAAAATTTTGTATTGCAGACCGCTGGGGAGCGTGACTACGCCATCCTTGGTCTTGTTGGCTTCCAGAAATGCATCACCTGTTTTCTTGTTCTCCGCTCCTGCCAGTTGCATCTTTTCCTCCGCCTTCTTACGCATGTCGGTTTGTAACGCGGTCATCGCGGCTTTGACTTCGTCGTCGGTCATTAGCTGTTTGCCACCCGCGAACGCATCTTGCAGGCCTTTGGCCACGATTTTGGGATCGACATCCAGGGAATCTCTTCGCATCTGCGCCCCGAAAAACGCGCCGATGGCGTAGCCAGTTTTATCCTCGTCGGTTTTGAGCACCAGCGGGGTAGCTGTTTTCGCTACCGGTGGGTGAGGTTTGGCCGCGGTGGCACTCGGAGCCTGTGTCGCCGTGGCCGCCGGTTTGGGATTGGACGCCGGGGTTTGTTGCGCGATCGCGCTCCCAAGCATCATCGCCCCGGCCGCCATTAATGTTGCTGCCGTCGTGAATGGTTTTCGCATGCAAGTATTCTCACATTGGTTCGCCCGAACCGCAAACCGGCGGACCCTTCGGCGGGGGCCCCACCTGCGGTGAAGCCGTTTTGCAGGCCATCTTATTCGATGGCACGCCACATGGTAATGCGACTAACCGCGACCGGATCACTCTGCGTCTTTCGGTAATTCCGGAACTTTTCAAAATGCATGAATTTGCCGGGATTCTCGGGATCGCGTTGTAGCTCATACACCGCGCATCCGGGCTCGCTGCGAGCGGGCGCCACCAACGCCCGCAACTGATTTTCCAGATCCTTCTCCCGGCCAGCTACCGCATCCCATGTGCACATTCAGGACGCTAGGACAATCGTCCATGCAAGCACCTCATTGTGTTGGGTCACAGATTAACGATTAACAAGGTCGGGAGGGCTCAGAAATAGCGCTGGGGTATCGACAATTTGTCTGGTTTGATGATACCAGCATCCTGGTTGTAGGCTGGCGGTAGGGCTTGCGTTGAAAGCGAGGGAGGCCAGATGGAAAAGCTGAAGGTGGCAATTCTTGGAATTGGTTTCATGGGCCGCGTGCATACTGAAGCACTGCGGCGTCTGGGCAACGTGGAAGTGGCTGGGGTCGCCGGACGAACGGCCGAAGCGGCGCGAAAGTTCGCCGACGCTCTGGGCATCGAGCGGGCCACCGGGGACTATCACGAATTGCTGCGCGATCCCGAAATCAGCGCGGTGCATATCTGCACTCCTAATGCGCTGCACTTTCCGATGGCCGCGGCGGCCCTGGAAGCGGGCAAGCACGTTATGTGCGAAAAGCCGCTGGCGTCCAGCGTTGGCGAGGCCGAGAAGATGATCACGCTGGCGAAGGAAAAGAAGCTTGCGAATTGCACCCTGTACAACCTTCGCGCGTACCCACAGGTGCAGAACATCCGCGGCCTGTGCGAGGCCGGCGAGCTGGGCGAAATCTGCGCGGTGCAAGGCACCTATTCGCAGGATTGGCTGCTCTATGAAAGCGATTGGAACTGGCGCATCGAATCGGGCCCATCCCGCGTTTTCGCGGACATCGGGACGCACTGGTGCGATTTGATCGAGCACGTCACCGGCCGGCGAATCACGTCCTTGTGCGCGGATCTGCAGACGTTCCACAAAACGCGGCACAAACCAAGAGGATCGGTGGAGACGTTTGCCGGCAAAAAGGCGCAGCCGGCGGAGTACACCGAGTTCAGCGTCAAGACGGAAGACTTCGCCGCGATGATTTTCCAGATGGGGCAAACAACGACGGGAACGATGACCGTCAACCAGATGGCCGCGGGGCGCAAGAACCGCCTGTTCGTCGAAATCTTCGGCACCAAGGCTTCGGCCGCGTGGAACGGAGAGTGCCCCGATGAGCTGTGGATCGGGCAGCGCAATTCGCCGAATCAGATCGTGATCAAGGACCCTACGCTGCTGCAAGAGCGGGCGCAAAGCTACGCCGATCTGCCGGGTGGCCATAGCGAAGGTTACGACGACACATTCAAGCAGGTTTTTCGGCGCTTCTACCGGACGGTCGCCGATCGCAGCGCGCCGGTGGAATACCCGACGTTTGAAGATGGAATCCGCCAGTTGCGCGTTCTCGACGCCGTTCTGGCCAGCTCGCAAAAGAGGGCCTGGGTAAATGTAACGTAACGCAGCACAAGCCCCACCCCGCTAACGTTCAGGCTTGTCCTCTCGCCCAAAGAAAACGGCCGGCAGTTTGCGCTGCCGGCCGTTCGAATTCCTGCATTACTTGATGAACTTACCTGCGGCCACCTCCGCCATGAAACCCTCCGCCACCGTGAACTCCGCCTCCGCCGCGGAAGCCAGCGTTGCCGTGGAGGTTTGCTCCACCGTGGAAACCACCAACCGGTCCACGTCCGACGGGTCCGCGCACTGCAGCTCCAGGACGGCCGTAGAATCCGGAGCGACCAGCGAAGCCAGGACGACCGTAGAATCCGCCGCGGCCGTAGAAGCCAGGGCGGCCATAGAATCCGCCGTGGAACCACGGTCCAGCACCGATGAAGAGACCGCCAGAAAAGTAGCTAGGCCCGTAGTAACCGTAAGGTGCGCAAGCGTACGGATAATATCCGTAGTAGCCGTAAGCGCATGCGGGGGGACCAGCGACGTAGCCCGGTCCAATTCCCACGCCGATCGCCACTCGCTGCGCACTGGCGTAAGACGCCGACGCCAAGCAAATCCCAAGTAATGCCAGAACTCTTAGGTATCTCATTTTGGTCCCCTTCTGAGATCGTCCTGCGATCCCGATCTCGACCGACGCATGGTACATTGCACCGCGGAGGCCAAACTCGGTGGCGAAGCCTGAAATTTAGCAACCGCATTATTGTCATGTATTTACTGGCGGTTGGCTTGGGACGCGGGTGACCGATAAGTCACGGATCGATGGTGTTTTTCAAGCAGCCCTGGTGGTTTTCAGCCACCAGCCTAAGCTGCAGGGAGTGTCTAGGTGACACGGTCCTATATCTTTAATAGCCAGTGGTATTCGCGGAGCAGCAGGATTGCTACGCCGAGAACCGCTAGGGCGATGGTCCGTGTCGCCAGGCGGCGCGTCAAGCCGGGGTTTCTGGATCTACGCTGAATAATCGGCAATATTGACCAGGGCGCTAGAGAGAGACGCGAGCACCACGCCCGTTCCGGCCAGGCCCGGCTGCAATTGTCCGTGGGCGACCATATTCGCGGCGGCGGCCGTGGTGCTCGCGCTGCTGACCAAGCCACCCAGGATGCTCACGCCGAGAAAAGCGAATTTGCCCAGGTGACGCCACCGAGGGTCGAGATCACCTGAATCACGATGAACAGGCCGGCAAAATTCAGGACGTGTGCGATCGAAACCGGCGACTCCAGATGAATTTCGGTAGGAGCATCTCCGGCACGGGCGCGTGATCGACGCACCAGAATCAACGCGCCGATGGCCATCACCATTAATGGCGCGGCTGCGGTGGCCACGGCGAGGGGCGAAAAAATCGCCAGAATTACCAGGTTGCGCGCAAACATCGCTACGATGATCAGCAAGAGGGCCGCGACCGCCACGCCCGGGGACGTAGTTCCCGCGCCCAGGGGCCTCGCCAATTCGGCGGCAGCGGCAGTGCTGTTCACCAGTCCGCTCAGAAACCCGCTCAGGTAAATGCCGTGCGTCCCATACAGCTTGAGCAAAACGTAGTTTGCAAATCCGATACCCGCAATCACAATCACGATCACCCATGCGGCGCGCGGATTGATCAGCTGCCAGGGATCTACAAAACGGTCCGGCATGATCGGATAAATGACGAAGCCGATCAGCCCCAGCAGCGTAGCACTGCGAATTTCCGCGAGGCTCAGACCACCGGCAAATTTTTGCAGTTCCAGCTTCCACGCCAGCATGGTGATGACGATAGCGGCCGCTACCGGCGTGAACACGTGGCCATTGCCCACCAGATATCCGGCCACGAACACCAGCAACACAGCCATCGAGGTGGTCAGCTCCAGGTCTCGCCCCGAAAGAAAATTCCGCACGTCGGAGGCAGTCAACAGCAGCAGCACCCCCACAAACGCGACCGTGGACAGCGGGGTCGGCAGGTGCGCGTTGAGCATTCCCAGCACGGAAACAAACGCAAAGCTTCGCAGGCCGAATTCTTTGCTTGCCCATTCACGCTCGATGCCCGCCAGCATGCCGATGCATAGCGACGCTGCGAGCTGAACGGCGACGGTCGGCGTCGGAATTCGCAAGCTCTCGGTGACGGGCTCCTGCCAAAGTATGTTCATTATTATACAAGCCGCACCGCGCAACGGAGGATGACTTGCGATTGTGTGTTGCCATGCCTCCGTCGGCCAAATCGCGCAACGAAATACAGCAAAGACCGTATGGAAGAAGTGCGCGCGCGCTTCCACACTCAATCACTACTTGTTAATCCGCAACGAGGAGTCATTGAAATGCGCGAAAGCAAAGGACCCAACCGAGAGCAGATTGAGAAGCGAGCGCACGAATTGTTTCTGGAGCGAGGTGGTGGAGATGGATTGGATACGGAAGATTGGCTTGCAGCCGAAAGAGAACTGACGGAAGGTGCGGCGCTGAAAGCAAACCCGCCGGTGAACTCAACATGGGCGGAAAAGAAGTCGCAGCAGCAGGCACCGGGCGTTGACGGCGAGGCACAAATCGGTGAGGGCCGTCTGCCGCCGAACCAAAAATCGGGAGCGGCCGGCGCCTAGTCACCCGCATTACTCCCAGCGCAGGGCGACCATCGGATCAACCTTGGTCGCCCGCCGCGCCGGAACATAGCATGCCAAAATCGCGACCGCCATCAACAGCAGCGCCACGCCGGCAAATGTAAGCGGGTCATTCGCACTCACTGAGAAGAGCAGGCTGGACATCAATCGTGCGAGCCCGATCGACACCGCGAGACCGACCACCACGCCTGCGAGCGAAATTGTCACTCCTTGCTTCAGCACCATTCGCATCACGTCTCCCCGCCGCGCTCCCAGTGCCATGCGCACGCCGATCTCATGGGTGCGTTGGGCCACCGAATACGAAATCACGCCGTAAATTCCAATGGCCGCGAGGATCAGCGCCAATGCGCTAAACAATCCGAGCAATATCAAGGTAATTCGCCGTGTCGAGATGGAGTTACTCACCAGATCGTTCATGGTTGAGATCGCAAAGATTGGCTGGTCTTTGTCAATCGATGCGACTACGCCGCGAATCGCTGAGGTCAGCGCGGTAGGGTCGGCTGCCGACTTGACGATGAACTGCATGCCACTCGTCGGGCTTTGCCGGAACGGAACATAGACTTCGAGCCGGGCCGGGTTTGCGAGTCCGTAGAGCTTGGTGTCACCCACCACGCCGACAATCGTGATCCAGTTATTTTTGTCGCCGGCCTCGGCGAACGTAAAGCGCTTTCCGATGACGTTCTCGGCCGGGAAATAGCGCTTCGCCACCATTAGGTTGATCATTGCGACGCGCGGGGCTTTTTCGCTGTCGGCGTCGGTGAAGGTCCGTCCGCGCAGCAATGGTATTCCCAACGTCGTGAGGTAGCCGGAACTCACGATGTGAACATCGGGGTGCGGGTGATCTCCCGGCTTGGCCGGCGGCATCCCTTCGATGGCGATGTCACTACGAGAATGGAAACCGGTGAGCGGAGTGACCGTCGCGACGGCCGCGCTTTCCACACCCGGGAGCGCAGCCACGCGATCCAGGAGTTGCTGCCAGAAGTTGAGGATGGCCGGATCCTTCGAATATTGCTGGGTGCGCAAATTCATTTCCATGGTCAGCACGCGCTCGGGGCGGAAGCCCGGATTCACTTCCATCAGGCGGTATAGACTCTTCGTCATCAGGCCGGCGCCGACCAGCAGGATCAGCGCGAGCGAGATCTCCACGATCGCCAGCGCGCCGCGCAGATTGTTTTGCTTTGCTGCCGCGGTCGCCGGCCTTCCGCCTTCCTTCAATTCCGACTGCACGTCCGGGTGGGTCGAATGCACCGCCGGAACCAATCCAAAGATAAATGCCGCAAGCACCGCTACAGCCGCAGCGAACACCAGGACCGGAAGGTTCAAATTCACGGTGGCGCCAGAGAGCATTTCTGTGGGGATCAATTGGGTAATGCCATGAATGCCGCCGATCGCCAGCGCCAGGCCTAAAACCGCGCCGAGGAAGGCAAGAATGAGACTCTCGGTGAACATTTGACCGACGATGCGCGTCCGAGTGGCCCCCAAAGCCATGCGCAATGCCATTTCCCTGGTGCGTGCCGCGCTCCGCACCAAAAATAGATTCGCCACGTTCGCGCAGACAATCAACAGGACAAAGATCACCGCGCCAAAGAGGATAAGAATCGCGGGACGCATGTTGCCAACAAACTTGTCCCGGATCGGACTGAGCAATATGCCGAAACGATCGTTAGTTGCGGGATACGCCTTGGCCAGCCGCGCCGCGATGCCTTCCATCTCCGCGCGCGCCTGTGTCAACGTAATACCCGGTGCTAGCCTGCCTACGGCCTCCATGTCGCGCCGATCGCCGCGGTCCGCTAGTTCAGGATTGTTGGTCGCCCAAAAGCCAATCGGGACTATTACGTCGGTCCTATCAGGCGCGCGAAAATTTGGCGGTAGCACGCCGATAACCGTGAAGCTGCGGCCATCGAGTGTGATGGTTCTGCCGAGGGCATTCGGATCGCCACCCAGATGGGAGCGCCACAGGTCGTAGCTGACAAGCGCCACCGGCGCGGTACCTGCGTTTTCCTCCGAAGCACTGAAGTCGCGGCCGAGAAATGGACGGACGCCTATCATAGAAAGAAAAGCTGGCGAGACGGCCTCGCCGCTGACAGTTTCCGGCTGGCTGACGCCGGCCAGATTGAGACCGATACTGCAAACTGCGACCGTCTGCGAGAATGCGTGGCTCTGGGCGCGCCAATCAAGGAAGTTCGGATACGATGCGGCCACCTGACCAACCTTCGGGGTCTGCTCGTTTAACACGACCAGTTGCGACGCGTCCCGGTAAGGCAGCGGCTGCAGCAAAACCGCGTAGACCACCGAGAAAATGGCGGTATTCGCACCGATTCCCAGTGCCAGGGTCAGAATCGTCACGGCGGTGAAGCCGCGGTTTTTCCCCAGCACGCGCAGGCCGTAGCGGACATCCTGAGCCAGGGCTTCGAGGAAGTGCACGCCGCGGGCCTCACGGCATTCCTCTTTGATTTTTTCTGATCCGCCGATAGTGAGACGAGCGCGACGGCGCGCTTCCTGCAGCGAGAGGCCGGACTGAACGAACTTCTCCACTTGGCGATCGAAATGAAAACGAAGTTCGGCGTCGAGTTCGTTTTCGACGGCGTCACGGCGAAACAGGGCCCGCAGGCGAATCAGGAGATCACTCAGCATCTTCCGCTCCATCAGTCATTAAGGATGGGGAACTTTTTAGGCCGTTCCCAGCACTTGGGCCACCGCGGCCGCCAGCTTCTTCCACGCGCTCTCTTCTGCTTCGAGCTGTTTCCGCCCGCTCCTGGTGAGTTCGTAGAATTTTGCGCGGCGATTGTTCTCCGACGTGCCCCAGTGCGCCTTGATCCAGCCACGCCGTTCCAGCCGATGCAACGCGGGATACAACGACCCCTGCTGCACCTGAAGAACTTTGCTGGAGACCTGGTGAATGCGCTCGGAAATGGCCCAGCCGTGCTCGGGCCCCAGGGCCAAAGTACGGAGGATCAAGAGATCGAGCGTTCCCTGCGGAAGGTCCATCCTCGGTTCGGGCATCTGCTGCTCCCCTAGAGCTTCGACAGGAACAATACCCTTTCTCATGTCGAAGCGCAAGGGGAAAGCTAAGGATACGGTCGCTGGACGTCTGGGCCCAATAAATGCTCTGCGCGATGGCGCTTTTTTCTCCGCGGCGGCATCTTGTAGTCAGGTGGCTACCAAGACGCCATGGCAAAATCCAGCGGCCATCCTCCCGCTTCCCAACTGATTCCAGCCAATCCGTCGCTCGGCCAACTGAAGAAGGCTGCCGGTGATTGCCGGTCCTGCAATTTGTGGCGAAATGCTACCCAAACTGTATTCGGCGAGGGCGCGCGCCTAGCCAAGGTGATGTTCATCGGCGAGCAGCCCGGAAATCAGGAAGATATCGAGGGACATCCTTTCGTCGGACCGGCGGGAAAGCTGCTGGATGCTGCGTTTGTTGAAGCCGGGATCGAACGAGAGGGCGTCTACGTCACCAACGTGGTGAAACACTTCAAATGGGAACCGCAAGGAAAGCGCCGCATCCACAAAAAGCCGAATGCCGGCGAAATCTCAGCTTGCCGTCCATGGCTAGAGGCGGAGATTGCGGTAGTGCGTCCGAAGGTGATCGTGTGCCTGGGAGCAACCGCGGCGCAGGCGCTGCTGGGACGGACATTTCGTGTGACGCAGCATCGTGGCGATTTCCTTAAATCGCCGCTGGGCCCCATTTTTATGGCCACGGTCCATCCATCATCGATATTGCGCGCGCCGGACGAAAAGACCAGACGCCAGGAATTCCAGCGCTTCGCGGGCGATCTGAAGAAGATCGCGAAAGCCCTGGAATGGCTGTCGAGGAAACACTCCGCACACCAACCGTGAGTCCCGCGAAATGGGACGGGGGTTACTACTTCTTCTTCCGTGGGACCTTCGCGCCTTTCTCGCGCGCTTCGGAAAGGCCGATTGCGATGGCTTGCTTGCGGCTAGTCACCTTGCCGCCTTTTCCGCCCTTGCCCGATCGCAGAGCCCCTTTCTTTTCCCTGTGCATCGCACTCTCGACGCTTTTCCCCGCAGCCTTTCCATATCGTGCCATGAGTATTCCTCCTCGAGTCACTTCCTAGGATTTGCTAAAGCTTCTTGATCTTATTTGCCCGGAGCAGCCGCCTTAACCAGTTTCTGGCGGTTTTGCAACCAGCGCGGTGAGCTGGGAGTTTCCACGCGCGTGAGCGAAGGCCGGCAAGACCGCGATCTGCGATATGGGCCCCAGGCCAATGACCGCGCACCTGACTTTTTTACCGTTCTGGGAACTCGCGGTTCTTGCATCCGCACTCTTGGATCGGCTGCCGCTCTTGCGCATCAAGAACCTCCCTATCGCACGAAACAAAATGCTAGCGGCCAGATTTCCATCAGTCGATACAGGAAAGGGTGTAATTCAAAACTAGAAATCGTAGCGGCGCCGCCGCGCGGTCACATGGTCAGGAGAGATGGAGCGCAGCGAACCAATGTGCCAAGCAGGGCGGAGGAGATTCGAAGCGCTCAATATTTCAGTTCTGAAAGAGGTTTTCGGCTTTCTGGACCAGAGACTCAATCGGCTCATTCTTTGAAACTACCGCCGTGATTCCTTGCTCCTTCAGGTCAGTAGGGGAAATGGACTCCGCGAACAGCGTGTAGAGGATGATAGGCGTCTTGGGAACGATCTTCCTCAGCTTCGGGGCGGCGTCCCATCCGGTCATCACCGGCATCGAAAGATCGAGGATGATGAGTTCCGGGCGGTGCCGACCGGCCTGTTCGATGGCCGCTCTGCCATTGTCTGCTTCAGCGCACACCTCGAAGTCGTCTACGGTGAAGACTTCATGAAGATGCCGGCGGATCTCGGAGTTATCGTCCACTATGAGAACCGCCTTGCGCGAAGATCGCTTCGCCACTGTGTGCTCCAGCGTTCGGATACTAAAAGTCTCTAGACCACATTTCATTTTCGGCTAGACGGGAAGCCTTGGCTGTACAGCGTTCGAGGTAGATTCCGCGTTCCGTGGCCGTATCTAGGCAGGAAAATTCCGGATTTTAGTACTACGGCGCACTTAACGCCGAAAACCGGGTCCCACAGGCTGGCCGGTGTGTGCGGTAAGTGCGTGCGTGGGAATGCTTTCCTCTTTTTGGGGAGGCGCAGGGTGAGCTACCACGACGGGATAAGTGAACAGGACGGCATTGGGAATCACGTTCCGGTCGCCCTCTGCGGTTTGAATTACGGTCGCGCGGGTTTGGATATCCTGCACTTTCCCCTCAACGCCGGTGATGGTGATCCAACCGCCGAGCTTAAAAGGCTCCTGCAGCAACAGCAATATCCCCGCCAGGAAATTTTGCAGAATATTCTGGAAGGCAAACCCGATCGCCACGCTGCCGATGCCCAGCATTCGGACGAGGTCGCCCGCGCGGAACGAAGGCGCCACCGTTGAAAGGGCAATCAGAAACCCCAACCCCGCCGCCACCATGTGGACAAGCTGCCCGAGCAGCAGTCCCAAGCTCTGGCGGCGCTGCCGCCGCTGGCTGATATGCCGCACCACGGATTTCGCGGCGGACGCAAGAATCAGAAATAAAATGAAAATCACCGCCGCGATGGCAATATTCGGCACAGCGAAATCGCGGCATGGATGATCTTGATCCCGCTTTTCCATGCATTGGATAAATCAATTCCCACGCGACCCCGCCCGTCCCATAAGATCAACCGCGGTGTTGGACACGCGTGGCGTGCCAATCCACACGGTGAAAAAATTGGTGTAGTGGGACCGCCAACCATGGTTCATCCCGCGATTCTTGTATTTCGGAATCGGAATTCTCGTATGACCCGTCAGCCGGATATGGCCGGTTCGGGGATGCGTGGAGAGATCCGAGCGAATCGGAGCTTCTACCAGACGCCTTGTTTTCCGCCGAACCACCATACCAGGCTGATCCCTGCGGTGGTTTGCTCCTTGCTGAGCAGGCCGAGGGTATCGGTTAGGAAGAACGGCTGATTGGAGAAATCGCGGCGCCATTCCTCGCGCATCAGGAAATTGCCGGTAAACTTATACTCGAACGTCAGCGTTCCTTCCTTTAGCGCTTGCGGTTTTCCGCTGAAGAGGCCGCCATCCGATACGTATTCGGAGCGCACGGCAATCGCGATCTTCGGCCGTATCTGATAGCGAAAATATGCCGCGCCGCCGCCGGTGTGCACGGGCGGCGAATCGGTCTGCAGGCGCTCGGTGACGTAATCGCCCTCGAGAGCGAAGGTCAACTTGGGAGACGCATTCCATGTGACGTAACTATCGAAGATGTTCAATTTCCCTTTCGCCGGATTCGCAATGGGCGCGAACGGAACTCCTTGCTGAGTGGGCAGACCGGGCGTGCCGACCGGCTCATACTGAAAGTCCGGATGCTCCTGACCAAGGTAGTAATTCACGGTCCAGTTGATGCTCTTGCGGGGCTGCAGGTTCAAGCCAAACATTTCGTCTTTGTATCCATTCACCGGCTCGGTCTGATCGGTGCCGTTCACGATCCAGTAGTTCACCGCCAGCTGGTCGTTCACCTGGTAGTTGGCGCGCACGCCCATGTGGTAGAAGGGCAAGAAATCGAACCAGTAGGATCGTGAGTAGTTCATCTGGTCCTTGGTGTAATTTCCTTCGAGTCCGATGGAACTCGCCCATTTGCCGAAATCCAGCGTCAAGCCGCGGCCAACGGGCGCTACGTAAGTGCCATACGCCTGAAAAACCGCGCGATAAACGTCGGGGCGAGGCTCGTTGGCGGAATTGCCTTGCAGCGTTTCGGTTGCTTGGCCGTATTGCAAATCGAGGCGCGCGCCGAAGCGCTTGCCGTTGGAGGGATCGGGAGCGTTTTCAAGAACCAGGTCGGTTTGATTCAGGCTGAACGCGTTGCTGCTGACGTCGTAGGCGCGGAGAAGATTCGCGCGGCCAATTGGAGCGTTAAAGTTGTATTCGTAATAACCGTCCATTAGAAGATTGACGGTGGTGCCGCCCAGGAAGTTGGATACGTCGCGGGGCTCGCTCGTCGTCGGTTTTGGTGAAGGATCGCCACCAGTCTGTACAAATTGTTGCGGCGGTGCTGGTGCTGCTTGGGCTTGAGTTTGAGTTTGGGCCGGGACTGGGGCTTGGGCCGCAACTTGGGCGGGAGGCCGGCTAATTACCCTTTCAGTGAGCGGCGCCGCTTCCGGGACTCTGGCTTGCAAGTCAGTCACCTGTTTCTGAAGTTGTTCCACCAGTGTGCGCAATTCCCGCACTTGCTCGCTGAGGTTGGCGACGGCCTCGCTCGATGCCTGCATGGAGGCACGGTTCTCCTGAGCGCTTGCGGCACGAGGCAGTAAAGCACAGAGCAAGAACAGCGAAATCAGTTTGCCCGTGGGGATGAGAGTGAGGAATGGGCCTTTAGCGTTAGTGGACATATTCTTTCTCCTGGCGTCTTCTACGAGCAGGGGATCGTTAGTGATGAGTGCTGATTCCATTCCACGACGTTCGCTTGATAATTGCACGGAAAAACCGGCTGGGATGGATTCTACGATTTGTCGGCTAAGAAAGTCGTAAGAAGGTGCGGCGTTTTCGGAGGTTTGTTTCGAAAGGCCAAGAGCTACCTCACCTTTGCGGAGACTGACCGGAATCCTCATCGGGGGTCCTGACGGCGCCTTGCTGAATGGCCCATTCCACGAAGCCGGGCGGCGGATTCTTGACGTTGTAAATATTGGCATCCTTGAGGCTGCCAATGTCGCGCCACACGATGCCACTTAGATTGGCGCCACGGACGTCGGCATCGTCCAGCTTTGCGCCAGAGAGATTCGCTTGGGTCAAATCCGATCCATTCAGGTCGCTCTCTGCCAGATCCGTCCGGTGAAAATTCGATCGGGTCAAATTACTCTCGCGAAAATTCGCCGAACGCAGGTCCGCGTCGGTGAAATCGGCGGAGCGAAAGTTGCTATTGCGAAGGTCGGAGGCGCTGAAGTTCGCTCGCAGCAGCCGCGCGCCCGCCAGATTCACTCCTTGCAAAAACGCGCCGGAAGCGTCGACCCCAACCAAGGGGACGCGATCGGCGTTCAGTTCCTGCAATGCTTCGATTCGGCCTCCGCTGCCGCCTTTTCCTTGCGCGGTGTTGATCACCTGCCAGGCCTGGTAGTGTCTCTGCTTGATGCGGTCACCCGATTCCGAGAAATAAAAGAGGACCGCCACCAGAACGCTCAGGCTGCCCATGTATTCGAGCACTTCGAGGAATTTCCAGTTGCTGAGGAAATACGCCACCCATTCCCAGCACCAGTCGAAAGTAAAAAAGGGAACGATCCAGGAGCGTTTTATGCGCGCGCGTCCCGTGGCCCAGGCCTCGGGACGCACCCTTGGAGTGAACACTCTCACCGTTGAGCGACTCGCATGAAGGTGAGGGTACCATTCGGACCGCGGATCAGAAAGCCGTCCGTACTCGATACCGGCGCCCGTGCTTGACACGTCACGAATGCGGATGATACCACTACGGCAGTTGACGCAGACGTTTGAGCCACGCCACAGCTTTCTGCAGCAGACAACGGTTTCGTGGTGGCATAGCGCGGCTTTCCCAGAAGCTCAGGAGAACCAATATGCGATCTGTGCTTATCACTCTGGCTTTGGCTTGTGTTGTGACACCCGTGTGGGCTCAGGAAAAGCCGGATGGACCGACCGATGGAAAAGCGCAGAAAACATATAAGGAAGCTTTCCAGGCTTTGCACGAGGACAAAATGATATGGGCCGTCGATGGTTTCAAGAAGGCGGACAAACAGGACGGCGGGCATTGCTTCGCTTGTCAGAAAGAGATGATCAAGTACGGAGCCGCACTCGGAGACTGGAAGACCGCTGAATTCGCCGCCGGCGAAATGGTTGCGGAGGCTCACGGCAATCAAGATATCGCCGTCGCACAGTATCAACTTGCGGTAGTACTCAACGCCGAGGGCCTGCAAAAGAAAAAAGACGAATTTTTCACCCGCGCCCACGACGAGATCGCCAAGGCATTGGCTGCTGATTCGGCGTTCCCGGAAGCGCTGTTTCTCGATGGCCGGGTGCTCGCAGAGTTGCAGCAGGACGACGCGGCAAAAGCCTGATTTGAAGAATTGGTGAAGATGCAGCCCGCAGACAATCCTGACAAGCAGCGCGCACTGCGATACATCAACCGTCCCGAACTGGCGCGTGCGCGGCTGGCGCCGGCCTTTGCGGTGACTACTCTGGATGGACAGCGCGTTTCCATGGACGATCTGCAAGGCCAGGTGGTGCTGCTGGATTTTTGGGCCACGTGGTGTGGACCTTGCCGCGAGGCGCTTCCCCGCATGAAGGATATCGCCAGGAAGTTTGCAGGACAGCCGCTGGTGATCCTGAGCGTTAGCCTGGATTCCGACGAGCAGAGGTGGAAAGACTTCATCGCCAAGAACGGAATGACCTGGCCGCAATATCGCGACGCCGGTTTCAACGGCGCAGTCGCCAAGCTATTTTCGGTGAGCGAAATTCCGCACACCTTCACCATCGATTCGGACGGCATCGTTCAGGAGGAACACATCGGCGACGCCTCGATCGAAGGCCAGCTGAAAAAGCTCGTGGCTCGCGCCCGCGAGTCGCAGCCGGCAAAAACCAATAATTGAGCACGCGGAAAAGCGCGGCTCAAGCGTTGATCAATTCACCCTTGAAACTATTTTGCTTTTGGTCAGACGCTTCGATCTGCTGTTGGACTTGCCTCCGGAATTCCAGAGGATGCCCCACGTTAGCGAACGGCTCAGGTGTACCGCCGGTGCCGCGAACGACTACTGAACCATAGCCGAACATCCTGCCCATTAGTCCTTCCTCTACGCCGATGCTTTCCACTTTGGAGAGAAGCAACTCAAAAGTTCTCCGGCGAAGCAGCCCGGTCTTGATGATCACCCGTTTGTTGGTGACCGCCATTTCGGTACCCTTTCGTCGAATAATTCCGGCGAAGATACACGCAGCAGCAACAACCATGAGAAAGGATCCCGCGGCAGCCAGTTCGCGGGCCGAATCATTCTTCTCACGCATGGAACCGATCAGGAGCGCCAAGCCCGTCAGTCCGAAAAACCCGCCAACAACCGCCGGCCCCAAGAGTACTACCCAGTGGAGCCCGGTCTTATAGAGCACCTTCTCTCCGGAGATCAGATTGTTGTCGACGTAGCTCATGACACTTCCTCTTGGGCGCGATCCACCCATTCCCTCACCCTCTGCGCTCTTTTCATTCTGCCGATGAACGCGACTTGTGTCGCCGGCAATTCCCAGGATTGTAGGCGTGTAGTAACCGCAGGCACGTCGCGGTGGCGGGGTGTAACCTAGGATCCTCAAAAACACCGATGGTTGCTAATCTGGCCCCATGATTACCGGCGCGCACTTCCTGTGGTATAAGCCAAGACCCGGAAGCGGACCGCACGTTTATTCGCGACGTCCTGGAGTTTCGCGGAGTGGATAACGGCGAGGGCTGGCTGATATTTGCACTTCCGCCTGCAGAAATGGCGGTCCACCCGTCAAACGCCAACTTCGTTCAACAGCATGCAGGCCATGACCTGCTGGGGCCATCCTTTATCTGATGTGTGACGATTTGCTTCCGTTCGTCAGGTCGCTGGAGGCTAAAAACGTGCGGTGCGCGCCGATTTCTGAGCGCGGTGGGGAATGTCAACCTCGATCCAGTTGCCCAGTGGCGGTGAAATCGGCCTATACCAGCCTACCCACTCGACGGCCCTCGATCTCGATTCTTAACTGAGCTCAACCGAGTCTCCGGTTATCGGCCCTGACTTCGGCTTGCTTCGGCGGCCACGAACGCATCCAGCGCGGAGCTTTGGATGGCGGCGTTGCCTGCGTCAAATGGGCCGGACCACACTTCTCCAAACTGCTTCTTTGTATTACGTGATGTATTCCAGATGCTTTGCGCGTTGATGTTGAAGAACGTCTTGTAGCGCGGGTCGGGCCGGGCCTGGTCGAGTGCCATCAGATTGCGGACGAAGATTCCTTTGAACTGCACGCCATCGACTCCACAGTTGGGCTCGCAGGAATCATGCAAGATACCGTTTGCGTCCGTGAGTTTGGCGAGGGCGGCGGACGCGATGGCTTGGGCGGTGGCGGGGAGAACGGGATCAGGTACGGCATCATTGAGTTCGACCAAGCCGCCGAGGATGACGCCCTGGTTGTAAGACCACGTGTTTCCCTGATTGTTTTGGCACGTCCTGAAATCCAGGCCATCGTTGATCACATGTTGTTCGTTGATCATGCCGCTCGCCGCAAACCAGTACCACTCCCTGTGCGCCCAGTCGAGATATCGCGCTCGCTCTCTTGCGCTGTTAGTCGAGCGAGCGGCCAGGTGCGCGGCGACGGAAAGAAATAGCTCGTTGGCGATGGCGTTTTTGTAGTTCTTGTCTTTGCTCCACCAGATGCCGCCCCCGCAGGTTGAGTCCCAACCGCCGGCCATGTCGGCGAAGATGGATCGTGCCATCGCCAAATATTGCGGCTTTTTGGTCAGGTCGTAGACATCGATCCACGCCAGCGCCCACCAGCCTTCGTCGTCATAGTATTGGTTGATGAAGCCTTGGGAAGTCTCCTGGGCCTGCTCGAAGGTATTGGCGAAGACGGAGCGGTAACGCTTGTCGTGGCTGACGCGCGAATAGTTGGCCAGCACGGTGATCGCGTTCGCCGAATTCCACCATCCGGTGGTCTGGTAAAGCCCGGTGCTTCGCGCGTACCACGATTGCAGAGTTTGGATCCCGTCAGCCGTTTCTTGCCGGAAGGGAGCTCGGGAGTGTGCTCGCGCCACAGCCCGGCATGGCGGCAAGCCTGTTGCCAGGAGCATGAGCATGCATGGGGCGAGCCATCTTGCTCCTGCGATCCTGCCCGCGCCTGGTGCCGTGGATCCGCCCATCGCTAAAATGGACCTTGCGTCTAACCGCTTATTACCCGATATTGGTAATTCCATTGCGATCCATCTCTCCCGCGTTTACGGGCCAGTCTGGAGTATGTTTTGACAACAAATAACGAAAGCCACAATGAACCCCAGAATTCCTACGACCTCGAGCAGGGCGTTCTGTCGCTCCTCGTTCTTCTGATCGCGATATTGGCTTGCCCGTTTACTTCGAGATTGAGCGCCAGCGCTGCCGGGCAAGAGACCGCCCCGGCGGCGGCTCCACTGAAAGCCTTGTTTATTACTGGCGGCGTGTTCCACGATTACCACAAGCTGCCGCCGTTTCTGACTTCGAAAATCAGCCACATCATCAATGTGAAGTTTGATGTGGTCACCGGTCTGGATGTACTCAAGAATCCAAAGTTCGCCGATGGCTATGACGTAGTGGTTTACGACCTGTGTTACGACGATGCTGAACCCAACGAGCTCGACAACGCGATCAACGCTGGACACGAAGGCAAACCGACTGTTTTCATCCATTGTGCGGTGCACTCGTTCAGGAATTCGCCGAAGGTGCACGAATGGGAAAACTACGTCGGGTTACGCTCCAAGTTCCACGACAAGTTCGGACCGTTCTGGACCGAAAAAGTAGGTCCACCAAATCCCATCACCGCCAGTTTTCCCCGTGACTGGAAGACTCCCGGTGACGAGCTCTATCAAACCATCGAATTGATTTCCGGGACGCAGCCGCTTTTGACTGCCAAGAGCCCGCGAGATGACCGTGTGCACAACGTTTGCTGGACCCATACCTACGGACAAGCCCGGGTGTTCGCCACTACTTTGGGCCACGATAAAAAAACGGCGAAATCGCCTGCGTATCTGCAGCTGCTGGCGAATGGCCTGCTGTGGACTTGCGACAAACTAGGCGCCGATGGACAACCCCTGCCGGGCTACGCCGCGCGAAGTAAGTAAACTCGCAGGCGATACTTCACCCTACTGTGCAGGATGCTGGTAATCCAAGCGCACCGACACAATTTCATACGGGTGAACTGGCACCTGGATCGGCTCGCCCGTCCTAATCACCAATGGACTACCCTCCGGTTTCTCCATGAGGTTGGTCGTCGCGGCGGAAGCAACTCCTTCGGGCACCGACAATTTCACCGTCCCGCTCAGGCCGGCCCACTCGTAGAAGCGAAGAATCAAGGCGTCTGTGTCTTCACTCTTTTTTAGCGCGGTCAATACCACGTTTTGCGCATCCATTTGAATAAACGAATGCTCGGAAGGCAGAACGCCCACATGCGATTCCACCTGGATGGCCTGCAGCTTGTAGTTGAATTCGTAACCGTGCCGCACCGTGAGCGCCTGTTTCCAGGTTCCCGCATGCGGGTAGAGCGCGTAACTAAAATGATGATGCCCGCGGTCGGCGTCCGGATCAGGCCATGTGGGCGAGCGCAACAGCGAAAGACGCAGCACGTTGCCCTGGTCGTCGTAGCCGTACTTCGATTCATTGATCAGGCTGAACCCATGGGCTTCGTTCCCTGCGTCGGCCCAGCGCAGCGCGGGTACTTCGAATTTTGCTTGTTCCCAGCTATTGTCCCGGGTGGTCGGACGTTGAATTGAACCATAGGGAATTTCATACGTCGCTTGCTTGCCGGAAGCAGCCAACGGAAACGCCGCCTTGAGCAATACATGGTCTTCGTGCCAATCGATATCGTTCACCACTTCCACTTCGTCGCGGTCTTTGTATAGCACGATGTCCTGAACGAACTGGGAGCCTTGCCAATGCCGGCTCACTCGGATCGTCGCGCGCAGACCATTACTCTCAATCAGTTCCACCGAATCGGCCGTGTCCAGTTTCGTGAATACCTGATCGAAATTCGCATCGATGTTCCACGCATCGTAGTCCTTGGGAACGTCTTTGAATGCGATCAACTCATTGCCGCAACCACCGCTCGCTAATGTTTCAAAGCGTGACTTCTTGTCATACAAACTGGTGATGCATCCGGTCTGTGCGTTCACCGCGACTTTCAAGAACGAATTCTCCAGTTCCAATCCACTCGCCTTCAAATCCGTTGGCACATCTCGCTTGCCAGCAGCCACCCGCACCACTTCATACCCAAACGATGGAACATCCTTGGCCTCGACCAGCAGTCGCAAGGTGTTGGTGCGGGTATCCTGGCCTACCCGCAGCGACGGCAGCACTCGCTGGTGTGCATCGACTACATACACGTCCTGCGGAACCGTCGCCGGCATTTCTACTTCTAGAGACACAATCCCCGATCGATTCCACGCCAGAGGATTAAAAATCACAACGGGTACGCCCGCATCTCCGCGCGTATCGATTTCCGCCTGGACCGCATGCAGCGCGGTAGACGACACTTCGCTCGTCGATCGCCTCACTTCGTCATAGTCTTTCTGTGCATCCTTATATATAACGCCGATGCCGGATCCGGCGGCCAAGTCGTGAAACTGATTGAACAGCACTTTTTTCCACGCGTCATTCAGTTCCGCATGCGGGTACGCGCTTCCGTTCAACCACGCCAAAGACGCGTATTTCTCTGCGTTCAACACCCGCTCTTCGCTTTCCCGCATATTCCGTTTGTGATTGGCCTGGGTGGTCTGTACTCCGCGGTGGTATTCGAAATATAGCTCGTCGTTCCACGTCGGTATCTTGATGCGATCACTGGGTCCCGCCCCGAGGTGTCCTTTCCCTGCCGCTAGCGCCGCATAGTTCCACGTCGGAGAATCGGAATCGAGCTGGCCTTCCACATCATTGAAAAATGTCTGCGCCAACCCAAACTGCATCTTCGGCGTAATCTTGTCCGCGCCACTCCAATGGACGCCATCATCAAGAACCGCCCGCGTCGCGCCGCCGCCGTGGTCGCCCACGCCGTACAAGTCCATCATCTCCGGCAAGCCCGCCGCGCGCTCCCGGGCGGTCACCATGTCCGCGGCCAGGCGCGATGGATTGAAATCCGCGTTGTCGTAGTTATGTGGGAAGTAAGTCAGCACCTTGCTGCCATCCGGTGATTCCCACCAAAAAAGCTTCAGCGGAAGCTGGTTCGTATCGTTCCAAACCATTTTCTGGGTCACGAAGTAATCGATTCCGGCTCTTTTGTAAATCTGGGGAAGCTGCCAGTTGTATCCAAAAGAATCCGGATTCCACCCAATTCGGACGTCGACGCCGTATAACTCCTGGTAGGTGCGTTTGCCAATCAGTATCTGGCGCACCAATGACTCGCCGTCCGGCATGTTGAGGTCAGGCTCAATCCACATCCCGCCCACGATTTCCCAGCGGCCTTCATGGATTCGTTGCTTGATGGCATCGTTGATCTGCGGATACTTTTCCGCCATCCACACGTTGTACTGCGCCGCGGACTGCGTGAATGTGTAGGTGGGATACTCGTTCATCAATTGCAGTGCGGTCCCCCATGTGTGCCGCACCGAATCCACGGTTTCGGTCCACGGCCATATCCACGCCGCATCGATATGGGAGTTGCCGGTCAGATGGTAGGTGGCCTTCTGCAGTGTGGGCTGGATCGCTTGCAGCAAGTCTTGCGACTTTCGCAACGACGCGTCGAAGGCATTCTGATTCGCCGCGCCCAGCCCCGCCAGGTCCACCGCTCTAATGGCTCTTTCCAGAATTGCTTTCTCGGCCGCCGGGTCCGCCGCGAGTGAGGGGATGAGCAGCGCCGCCGACAAGAACTCTTCTCGCAAGTCGTTGGGGCTTGGCCGACTGGAAGGCTGGAAAATAGGGAGAATCGCGGGATGCACCCGCTTTTCGTCGACCGTCTGCAGCAATTTCACCGCCACCAACACCTTGTCGCCCGGTTGGCAATTTCCGAATAGCAGGATCGGCTCGAGTTCCTCGCCCATCGCTACGCGTCGGCCATCCACATAAATAATGGTGGTCATCGGACCATTCACGTCCGCCTGAAACTGAAACCAGATCCGCGATCCGCTGAGGTCGTAACCGTTCAGCGTCTTCGGCACCTCAATCCAGCGCCGGAACCACACACTGTCCGGCGAAGCTATGTTCTCACCCTTCCGCACTTCCCATTGGCTATCGTCCAGATCCGGGGACTCGGCGTGCGCTAGGTCACCGGCATGAAAGCGCCATTCTTCGGCCGGCAAATCCGAGAGCGTCGACAATTGCATGATCACTGCTCGCGACGGCGGAGACAGCGAATCGATGGCAGCCTGCGTCGGATCAGGCGCTGGCGGCGTTTGGGCCCGCGCCGCCGGCGCATGAAACAGCACCACCGCCACATACAAAATCACCACCGAACGCAAAGCACCCCGAATAAGACCGCGTGACATTGGTTTAACTCCCTGAGTCTTGTGAAATCGCTGCATACGATGCGGATCCCGCCCTCTAGCTCCACACTAACGTCGTCACTGAATTTTCGTGCAGCGGAACCAGCGCCGTGCTTCCCGCATGCTGCAAACGAACGGTTCGTCCCTGGCCGGGATTGGTGAGAACGAGGACCTTCTGGCCGCCGGGATTTTCAAACGCTACATGCTGCACATCGGCGATCGGAGCTTGCGAGTTAATGCGGCGCGCACCGCGCTTGACCGCGCGCGAATAGTGGTACATCGCCCAATACGGTCCGGTGCGCACCACTTCCTGAGTGTGCGCATCGACGCTCACCATGCCGGCGCACTGGTAGGGCCCAATATTCGGTTTGCCCTTTTCATCCAGGCAAAGGTTCCAGCCCAGGATCGCGCGGCACCAGTTGTTCAGCGCGCCGGCGAATATCCCGCTCCACTTGGCCCAGTTGTCCATGATGTGCGGATCGTCATAGTTCGCGCCACCTTCGGTCCAATAGAATTCCGCATCGGGATGCAGCTCATGGGCGCGGCTCATCATGCCGGGCTCGCCGTCGTAGCCATGCCATGCGACCGATTTGGTGTAGCGGCGGGCGTCGGGATCGTCGAGCACGCAGACGACGCGGCCCCAAAGGTTGTAGTTGTGATCGAGGATCCAGATTTGCGTGGGCGTTTTTGTTTTTTCAAACAGCGGACCCAGATGGTCGGAAATAAATTGGATCTCGGTTTCCTGCGACCACGTGCAGGCCGGCATGATGCCGTTCTGATCGGTGTCGATTTCGTTCTGGATGGTGATGGCCTGTATCGGCACGCCCTCGGTGTCATAGCCCTGCAAGAATTTCAGAAAATGCTGCGCGTATGCAGCCAGGTGCAGGCGTGGCATCGCGCCGCCTAACATGGAATTGTTCCACTTCATCCAGCCCGGCGGGCTCCAGGGCGAGGAGAACAGGTAGAGATCCGGATTAATTTTTCGCGCCTGGCGCAGCATGGGGAGAATGTATTCGCGGTCATGCGCGATGGAAAATCGCTTCAGCTCGGGATCCGGATCGCCTTCGTCGTAGCCGTATACTTTGGTGGAGCAATCGCTTGCTCCGATACACGTCCGCCCAACGCTCAGCCCCATTTCCGACGGATGGTAAAGCTCGTGCAGCAGACGTTCGCGGGCCGGTGGATCCATGCGATTGAGCGTATAGCAGGCGCCATCGGTGAAGGCGGCGCCAAAACCCAGAATATCCTGGTACGTTTTGGAGGGATCAATCCGGATCGGGTCCACCGCCGCTTTTTCGAAGACTTGCTGCCAGCGAATGGA